>ERZ1034719.9-NODE-9-length-170391-cov-24.843562_pt1 | contig 170391 bp, 166 predicted proteins | sample MGYA00520703_ERZ1034719 | MGnify/ENA primary metagenome ERZ1034719 (study PRJEB33766, sample SAMN09781716) | gut metagenome | biome: gut microbiome | host: Homo sapiens | place: Madagascar | study: EMG produced TPA metagenomics assembly of the PRJNA485056 data set...
GACACCCTCTGTCTGGCTATTTTCATGTATGGAGGATAACTGCCTATGGCAAAAACGAAAACAGAGATTCATGTTACCACAGTTTTTGACGGCGAGCTGGACGCAGCGGATGTCTTTGTGAGCCTGATTGCCCAAAAATATGGGCAGAATACCGGCAAGGAAAATCTTGTGAAAACACAAGATTTAGGATATAATAAAGACGAGGTTCAGAAGAACCGTGTTCCGTCTGGATTGTGCGGGTAAACGGTTATGATGAACGGATATGAATACACAGGCATGGACGCAATTCTGGCGGGCAGCTTCCGGGCGGCCATCTATTGCAGGCTTTCCAAAGACGATGACCTTGACGGGGAGAGCGCCAGTATTGCCAACCAGCGGGATATGCTGGAAAGCTACTGCGAAAAGCAGGGATGGGAGGTTGTGGCAGTCTATCAGGACGATGGCTACACGGGGCTGAACATGGAGCGCCCCGACTTGAAACGGATGTTAAAGGCCATCGAGCGCAGGCAGATAAATCTTGTGATAACGAAAGATTTATCGAGGTTGGGCCGAAATTACTTGCAGACCGGCACACTGATCGAGGACTTCTTCCCCCGTCACGGCGTCCGCTATATCGCCATGAATGACGGTATCGACACCATGCGGGACAACAACGACATTGCGCCGTTCAAGAACATCCTGAACGAGATGTACAGCAAGGACATTTCCAAGAAGGTACATTCCTCGTATCTTCTGAAAGCCCAGCAAGGCCAGTTTACCGGCTGTGTGGCTCCCTTTGGGTATCGGAAAGACCCGGAGGACAAAAACCACCTGCTGGTGGACGAGGAAACCGCCCCCATTGTCCGGCAAATCTTCCTTTGGGCGCTGGAAGGACACGGCCCCAACTTTATCCGGCGCAGGCTGGAAGAACAAAAGGTGCCTTGCCCTACATGGTGGAACCGGGAACGGGGCTTCCGCAATGTCCGCACCAAATGGGAAAAGAAAGACCCGGAAAACGGGCGGTATATGTGGGATTTCTCGGTAATCAAGGACATCCTGATGAATCCCGTTTATACCGGGGCGATAGCTTCCCAAAAGAAGGACTATCGCTTCAAAATCGGCACCATTGGCGAGAAGAAGCCGCAGGACTGGATCGTGGTGGAGGAACGGCACGAACCGTTGATTGACAGCAAAAGTTTTGCCATCGTGCAGGACAAGCTGAAATCCCGCCAGCGCCCCCGGCAGGACGGGGAAACCAGCCTGTTTGCCGGGCTTATCAAGTGCGGCGAGTGCGGCAAGTCGCTGACCATCCGCACCACCCACGCCAAGCACCCGCAGCAGATTTACGCCTGTAAGACCTATGGGGCGTTTGGCAAGAACCATTGCACCCAGCACCGGGTGGAGTACGACACCCTTTACCACCTTGTCCTGAACAAAATCCGGGAGTGCGCCAAGGCTGCCCTGACCGATGGGAAAGCCATTGCCGGGAAGCTGACCAACACCTGCGAAGCCGAACAGAAATGCCAGCGGGAAGCGTTGGAGCGTTCCCTGACAAAAGACGAGGAACGGATTGAGGTGCTGGAAAAGATGGTGCTGCGGCTCTATGAGGACATGGTTGCCGGACGGATCAGCGAAGCCAACTTCAATCTCATGTTGGACAAGACGCAGAAGGAACAGGCCGAGTTGAAAGAACGGGTTGCACAGGGGTGCAAGAAGCTGGCCGATGAAATGCGGCTGGCGATGGACGCCAAACAATGGGTAGACGCCATTCAGGAATATGCCGACATCACGGAGCTGGACGCAGCCACCTTAAACCGCCTGATTAAAGAAATCGTTGTCCATGAACACATCGACAGCGATAAGACACGACACATTTCTATCGAAATTCACTTCAATCTCAAACCCATCCCGGAGGTGGAACAGGTCAAGGGCTGACCTGTCCACGCCGGGGCAGTTCTAAAACAATTCCATATATTTTTTGACACGCCGCCGCCCGCCATCGAGCAAGGTTTTACTCTTAATTAGGGATAAAACAGCTCATGGCTGGCGGCGGCATTGTCCTGCTGGGTATGAACCTGATCCCGCTTCTTGCAAACCTGTTCTAATCTTCGCAAAGGAGTAAGCTATGCAAAGTATCTTCGACGCTATCACGGAATGGCTCAAAGGGCTGTTGGTCGAGGGTATCATGGGAAACCTCGGCGGGCTCTTTACAGGTGTGAATGAGCAGGTCGGAGAGATTGCGGCACAGGTAGGAATGACCCCGGCGGCATGGAACGCCGGGGTCTTTTCCATGATACGGCAGCTCTCCGAAACGGTCATCCTGCCTATTGCCGGGCTGGTGCTTACCTTCGTGATGACCTATGAGCTCATTCAAATGCTGATAGACCACAACAATCTACACAACTTCGATACATGGATTTTCTTCAAGTGGATTTTCAAGACCTTCGTGGCGGTGCTGATTTTGTCCAACACCTTCAATATCGTCATGGCGGTGTTTGATGTGTCCCAACAGGTCATCCAACAGTCGGCGGGCTTGATACAAGGCTCCACCGCCGTCACGCCGGATGTACTGAACGATATGCAGACCCAGCTTGAAGCCATGGAGCTGGGGCCGCTCCTTGGTATTTTCCTGCAATCGTTCTTCGTGCAGTTTACCATGACGGCTTTGAATATCGTGATTTTCGTCATCGTCTACGGGCGCATGATTGAAATTTACCTGATGACGAGCCTTGCTCCCATTCCCTTTGCCACCAGCGCAAACCGGGAGGCGGGCCACATGGGTCACAACTATTTCAAATCCCTGTTCGCCATTGGCTTTCAGGGGATGCTCATTATGGTGTGCATGGCAATTTACGCCGTGTTGGTGCAGAGTATCGCTACAAGCGGCGATATGATGGCCGCTATCTGGGAATGTGTAGGCTACACGGTGCTCCTTGTTTTCGTGCTCTTTAAGACCGGTAGCCTGTCAAAGTCCATATTCGGAGCCCATTAAATCATACCTCGGGCCAACTTGGCCCGAAGCTGGAAGGAGGCAAAAATGTATCAGGAACCGAACAAATCTCCATGGGGAGCGGTACAGACCTGTGACACGCTCTGCCCCGGCGTATTCCTTGTGAGCACAGCCAGCCATGGCGGGACGATGGTTTCAAATGATGTGGCGGCCTTTCTCTCCCCGGCAGCCAAGCGGTGCGGTTTTCGGCGTGGCGGCTACCTCTGCTTTGAGGAAGATACGCAGGAGGAAGTGGTGCTGCGGGAGCTCTTAGACAAAAAGCTCTGGAAGATCCCTGAGCGTATCAAAGACAAGGCCGCCTTTGAGGAAAACATTAACCGCTCTATCAAGCGGTATAACCCCGAGTATTGGCGGGCCAGACAGTCGGGCCTTGAGGCGGTGCAGACCGCCCGAAAGGGGGCAACGGCCCGCCAGACAGAACGATGACCTCGGGCCAAGTTGGCCCGAAGCACCAAGGAGGTGACTTCTTTGGCCTATGTGTCAGTACCTAACGATTTGAGCCGAATTAAAACAAAGCTGGCCTTCAACTTGACGAAGCGCCAGCTTATTTGTTTCTCCATAGCGGGCGGTATCGGTATTCCGTTTTACCTGTTTACCCGTTCTCACATTGGGAACAGTACGGCCCTGTTCCTGATGATCGGGCTGATGATGCCGTGTTTTCTGTTCGCCATGTTTGAAAAAGACGGGCTTCCTTTTGAAAAGGTGCTCCGCAACATCATCCGAACACGGTTTTTATTGCCGAAGGTCAGGCCCTATAAGACCGATAATTTTTACGCTTTTCTGAGCAGAAAGGAGGAACACCCGATTGCAGACCAACGCAAAGACAGCAAGGCCGGGCGCAGAAAGAAAGCGTCCTGACCGTAAGCCCAAGAAACAGGCCCCGGCAAAAAAAGCCGGGCCGCAGACCGCACAGCAGACCATCCCGTACCGGGAAATTTTCAAGGACGGTATCTGCCGGGTCAATGACAGGCTCTATACCAAGAGCATGGAATATGAGGACATTAACTATCAGTTGGCGCAAGCTGATGACCAGTCAGCCATCTTTGACGGCTACTGCGCTTTTCTCAATTCCTTCGACAGCTCCCTTCCGTTCCAGCTTTCCTTCATCAATCACCGAAGCCGCCCCGAGAGCAAATATAAGCTCAATATCCCCATGAAGGAGGACGGGTACAGCGATATGCGGAGTGAGTATGTGGAAATGCTGGAGGGCCAGATTGCCAAGAGCAATAACGGCATTGTGCGGACAAAGCTGCTGACCTTTGGTGTATCGGCGGACAGCCTCGCCGCCGCAAGGCCCCGGCTGGAGCGTGTAGAAGCTGACATTTCCGGCAATTTCAAAAAGCTGGGTGTACAGTCACGGCCCCTGAACGGGCTGGAACGCTTAGAGATACTTCATGGCCAGCTTCACCCCGGCGGCACAGAGCCCTTCCGCTTCACATGGGATATGATACCCAAGACCGGAATGGGGACGAAAGATTTTATTGCCCCTACCAGCTTTGACTTCCGCCAGACCCGGCTGTTTCGCATGGGCTCCACTTGGGGAGCGGCCTCCTATATGCAGATTATGGCCTCCGAACTCTCTGACAAGCTCCTTGCCGAGCTGTTGGTGGTGGACGCTGAAATGACCATTACCATGCACATTCAGACCGTCGATCAGGCCAAGGCCATCAAAACCATCAAGGGCAAAGTCAGCGACATTGACAAGATGAAGGTGGAGGAACAGAAAAAGGCCGTCCGAAGCGGTTACGACATGGACATTCTTCCCCCTGACCTCGTTACTTTCAGTCAGGACGCCAAGAACCTGTTGAATGATTTGCAGAGCCGCAACGAGCGAATGTTTCTTTTGACCTTCCTTGTGGTAAATACCGCCGCCACCCGCCGAGAACTGGACAACGACCTGTTCACAGTATCGGGTATCATGCAGAAGTACAACTGTCTTTTGAAGCGGCTGGACTTCCAGCAGGAGCAGGGCCTTGTGTCCAGCCTGCCCCTCGGCTACAACGGGATTGAGATACAGCGTGGCATGACAACCAGCTCCACGGCGATTTTCGTTCCGTTTATGACGCAGGAGCTCCGCATGGACGGCGAGGCCATCTATTACGGCCTGAACGCCCTTTCCCATAATGTCATCATGGCAAATCGCAAGAAGCTGAAAAACCCTAACGGGCTGTACCTCGGCGTTCCGGGGAGCGGCAAGAGCTTCAGCGGAAAACGGGAACTTGTGAATGTGTTTCTTGCCACCAATGACCGTATTATCATCCTTGACCCCATGGGCGAATATTCCCCGCTGGTGCGCCAGTTTGGAAAGGATGAGCTTGTGGTGGAGATTGCCCCCAACAGCCCGCATTTCATCAATCCTATGGATTTGGATTTGAGTATGGATGACGAGGTTTCTCCTATCAGTCTGAAATGTGACTTCATTCTTTCGCTCATGGAGTTGATTGTTGGCGGCAAGGACGGCTTACAGCCCGTCGAGCGCACCATCATTGACCGCTGCGCCCGCATGGTGTACCGGGATTTGCTCAACGCCCCGGAACACGCACCCATGCCGACGCTTCAAGATCTGTATGACCTTCTGTGCCAGCAGAACGAACCCGAGGCAAAGCGGCTGGCAACGGCCCTTGAAATCTATGTGTCGGGCTCCCTCAACCTGTTCAACCACAAAACCAATGTGGACTATAAAAACGCCCGAGTGCTGTGCTTCGATTTGAAGAAGCTGGGCTCCGGGCTCCGCAAAATTGCCATGCACATTCTCAACGACCTGTCCAACAATCAGGTTTCCTACAACTTCTCCCGCGGTATTGCTACATGGTGCTATTACGACGAGTTCCATGTGCTGTTGCAGGACGAGTTGACTTCCAGCTATTTTGTGACTATCTGGAAAATGCTCCGTAAAAAAGGTTGTGTTCCCAGCGCCCTGACCCAGAATGTGAAAGACCTCCTTGCCAGCCGTCAGATCGAGAACATCTTTGAAAACTCTGATTTCATGGTGCTTTTGTCACAGGCACAGGGAGACAGGCAGATTTTGGCGAAACAGTTGGGTATCAGTCCCCACCAGCTTTCCTATGTGACCCACTCCAATCCCGGCGAAGGGCTTTTGTTCTTTGGAAATGTGACCATACCGTTTGTTGACCGTTTCCCGAAGAATACCAAGCTCTACTCCATTATGACAACCCGCCCGGAGGAAAAGGAGGCCCAGAATGAGTAAGGACGCTTCGGGACAGGTTGACCCGAAGAAAACAAACGGTGAGAAACGGGTAAAGCGTGGGCGGCTCCACTTCACTGAGGAAGAAGTGACCCGTCGGGCCGGGGAGCAGGCTTCGGGCCAAGTTGGCCCGAAGTCCCAGAGCACCGGGAAATTCAGGCAGGACGGTGAACGGGAAAAGCCGTCCTCCCGCTTGCGGCAGGAGGGCAAGGCTCGGGAAGATACCGTTTGTGAGGAGCAGGCCGCCCACAAAGACCAGAAAGACAAGCGGGAGAAAAAGAAAGAACGAGCCGAGGCCAAGGCGGAACATTCCGCTGTCCGGCTGGAAATGGCAAAGGAAAAGCTATCCCGTCAGGAGCCGCCGAAGCCGCCCAGCCTTCCCAAACAGGCTGTCATGGTGGCGGGGGCTGGTGTGTGGGCCTATGGACACCGCAAAATCCATGAGGTCGAGCACGAAAATGTTGGTGTGGAAGGGGCCCACAAGACCGAGCTTTTAGCAGAGGCCGGGGCGCATAAAGTCAGCCGTTATGCCAAGCGGCGTATCAGGGAGCACCCAGCCCTTCAGGTCAGGAAGTGGGAACGGAGAACAATAAAAGCCAACGCAGACCTCCACTATCAGAAAATGGTGCAGGAGAACCCGGAACTAAACAGCACTTTTCTTTCCCGCATGGCCCAGAAGTGGAAAATCAAGCGGGAATACGCCAAGCAGGCCCGTGAGGCCGCAAGTCAGACCGCCAAGGCGGCGGGAGCAGCAGCAACCACCACCGAGAAAGCGGCGGCCTATGCAGCCCAATTCGTGCGGCGGCATAAGGGCGGCGCTGTCATTGTTCTGCTGTTGTTCTGCCTGTTCCTGATACTCAACTCCGTTTTCTCCGCCCTTCCATCGTTGGGTACGGGCATGATGAACGCCGTGGTGGGGACTTCCTACACCGCCGAGGACGAGGATATTTTAGGGGCCAACGAGGACTATACCGCCCTTGAAAATGAGCTCCGGGAGAAAATCGCCAACATAGAGCGCACCCATCCCGGCTATGACGAGTACCGCTACAATGTAGACGAGCTGGGCCACAATCCCTATGAGCTGACCTCTTACCTGATTGCCAAGCTCCGCACCTACACCCGGGAGAATGTGCAGGGAGAACTCCGGGCCTTGTTTGAGGCACAGTACAAACTGACGCTGACCGAGGAAGTGGAGATACGCTACCGCACCGAAACGGACACATGGACGGACGAGGATGGAACGACCCACACCGACACCTATGAAGTGCCGTATGAGTATTACATTCTCCATGTGCGGCTCCAGAACAAGACCCTCCCCATGGTAGTGGGCTCCCTCTTGGACGCCGAACAGAAGGAAATCTACGACATAACCTTGGAGCTCAAAGGCAACAAGCCTTATCTGTGGGATGACATTTACACAAGCGGCGGAGGCAGCTATGACCCCGGAAGTGACTATACCATTCCGGGTGAGGCCCTTTCCGACCCGGCCTTTGCGGCGCTGATTTCGGAGGCTGAAAAGTATCTGGGTTGGCCCTATGTGTGGGGCGGCTCCTCTCCAAGTACCAGCTTCGACTGTTCCGGTTTTGTCTGCTGGGTTTACACGGCAAGCGGCGTTCATAGCCTGCCACGCACCACAGCCACGGGGATTTTCAACCAATGCTCCTATGTATCACCCGCCGACGCAAAGCCCGGGGATTTGATTTTCTTCACGAAAACCTATGCTTGCGATGGCCCCGTTTCCCATGTGGGTATCTATGTAGGCGGCGGAATGATGATCCATGCGGGCGACCCTATTAAATACGCCAGTATCAATACAAGTTACTGGCAGGAACACTTTTACGCCTTTGGGCGTTTGAACTGATTTTCAGAAAGGAGCTATCCATGACCAAACTTGAAAAAATCGACAAAGAGCTGTCGAAGGCCCGTGAGAAGGCTGCCGAGTGGCAGACCAAAATCCGGGATTTGGAGAAACAGCGTCAGGAAGAAGAAAACAGCATGATTGTTCAGGCTGTTCGTTCTCTGAAACTGACGCCCGCCGAACTGGCTGAGTTTTTCAGCAATCCCGGCATTACCGCTTCGGGCCAACTTGGCCCGAAGTCTGATGAAGCAAAGGAGGATACCGAACATGAAGAATAAGTTTTTTCGCAGGGCTGCGGTTTTGACTGCCGCCCTGTTTTCTTTTACCTGCATGAGCGCCACAGCCTACGCCCAGAGTAACGAGCCCGTTGCAGAAACCGAGCCGCCTGCTGCCGAGGAAACCACTACTAAGCCCTTCACCCCAGATGGAACGGGTACGGTGGTGGATAATGCTACCGACGAGGACGGCAAGGAGTTTTTTACGATTACCACCCCCAGCGAAAATGTGTTTTATCTGGTCATTGACCGTCAGCGCACCGAGAACAATGTGTATTTCCTGAACGCTGTCACGGAAAAAGACCTTCTGGCTCTCGCAGAAGCAGACCCGGAGCCCGAAGTAACAGAGCCGGTTGTCCAGCCCGAACCTGACCCGGAACCTGTTCCCGAGCCGGAGCCTGAACCGGAAAAAGACACAGCCTTTCCTGTCGGCAATCTTCTGATGGTTGCCGCCGTGGCGCTGGTGGGCGGTGGTGCGGCCTACTATTTCAAGGTCTACCGCCCGAAGCATGAAGCCGCTGGGCTGGACGAGGACGATTACGACTACGATGAAGCCGACCCCTATGGAGATATGGAGACTGAGGAAGAAACGGAGGACGAGGAATGAACTTTACCAACAGCCCCTACGAAAAGATGATGAAAGAGATCCCCTGCCCGGGCCGTGGCGGCGCTGACCGCTGTGCCGGATGCCGCTACTTAAAAGATTGCGGCAACAGAAAAAGCCGTTGCCGCAAGAAGTTTCGCCCCTCGGGCCAAGTTGGCCCGAAGTCCTGATGTGCCGGGAACTGACCCGTGACGAGCGAAAGGGTATCCGAAAACTGGTCACGGAGATGTGCGCCAATTATGACCGGGAGTATGGCTGCCTGCCGCTGGATTGTGAGTGTTATATGCTTGGCAAATGTTGGACAGGGGCTTATTGCCGCTACTTCCGGGAGGCCGTTCTGCCCCTTGACCCGGTGCTGGCAGCTTCCATCTGCGAGGACGGCCCGGCCCCGGACACCCGCCTGTGCTCTATCTGCGGGCGGCCCTTTCTCCCGGAGGGGCGGCAATCCTACTGCTCCGAAGCCTGCAAGGCCGAGGGAAACCGCAGAAGGAGCCGGGAACGCATGAGGAAAAAGCGTGATAAAAACAAGTAGCCCCGTTACGATTTGCCTCTTGAAAAAGCCCGGAATATCAGGCTTTTTTGAAACACTTTTCCGGGCCTGAATATCCTAATACCTTTTTCCCCGGTTTGGACGGGTATTTCGTAACACTTCATCACCTCGGGCCAACTTGGCCCGAGGTCAGAAAGGAGGAAAACACATAGAAAGCAATCAAGGCTATGAGATTTTGAAATCCGTTACCTTTGACAATAGCCGTGGCTTCGCTCTGGGCTTTGACGAAGCGGCTCCCAGCCCCTTTGTCACATGGCAGTTTACCGAAACGGAGAACGGCCAGAAGGACTACTATTGGGGCCACTACCACAGCAGCGGCCAGACAGCGGAGAAGGATTTTGCCAAGCGTGTGGCCGATTACAAGGAATTGTTTGGCGTGCATGAGCGCACCGGGGGCCATGAACAGGCGAAGTATTACCGCTATTACTCTACCCAGCGGCCCGTTGACCTCGGCACCTTCCCGAAGCTGCCCGGCAACGCTCCCGTGGAGATCATCAACTTTGACGAGCGGCGTATGGTGGAGGGCGGCACCATGCGGGCATGGGGCGAACTTTCCTATTTGAAGCCCCTGACGGAAAAGCAGATGGAGGATTACGAACTGCGCCCAGCTCCCGGCAACCCTGACCGGGCAGCCCGACCCTCCATCACAGCCCAGCTCAAGGAGGCGGCCCGCAGAGCAGAGCCCCCGAAGGAGCCCGACAAGGCCAAACACAACAAGTCCCATGAGGACAGATCGGAGGACGCTATGAACGAAAAAGATAACCACCTGCTGACAGTCGAACTCTCCGAGGAACAGAACGGCAATATGCTGGACGGTATTTTGAACAACCTGCCGCCCTCGCCGCTCTCAAAGGGGCCGGAGAAAAAGGAACTGGACAGAGTGAAGGAGCCGCCCGCCCACAAGCGAAGCCGGGAACGGGAGGAACGCTGACGGCCCGGCGCAAGCGTGGCAGACACCTTCATGTGATGGTCACGGAGGACGAGCTGGCCCAGATACAGCGGCGCATGGCCGAGGCGGGTATTACCAACGCCGGGGCCTATATGCGGAAGATGGCCCTAAACGGCTATATTCTCCATGTAGACCTTGCCCCGGTCAAGGAGTTGGTATCTTTACAGCGGCGGTGCGCCAATAATCTCAATCAGGTGGCCGTCCATGCCAACACCTTCGGCGTGTACCCGGAGGAGATCGCCGGGCTTCAGCGGGACTATGAAAAGCTCTGGGGCCGGGTGTCCGATGTACTCACGGAGCTGTCTGCGCTGGTGGAAAAATAATTGGGCGGGGTGCTGCCCTTTGTGGTCTGTACCCCGCCTAATTTTAGCGTCCGCAACATTTCTTGTATTTTTTACCTGAACCACATGGGCAAGGGTCATTTCTTCCTATTTTGGGGCCAATACGCCTATATGTCCCAGAAATGGTGGCCGGATCTTTTATTAGAGCAGGGATTTCAAAAGTATATCCCGCATACGAAATCGCTTGTAATCCAAATTCAAAGTTTTTGGGAGTTGAAAGCAAATAGGATTTTTCTTTAATCGCCTCAAAGGTATTGTTGACGCTATTACACTTTAACAAATCCAATAGCGTTTGTAAACTAATTACCGGAATGTCTGAATTGTCTACCCGAATTCCTTTTTTTGAAACGACACACCCCATAACCAATGGCAAGTTATCCGATATAGCAAGTCCAAACACTTTGTTACAGAAGTCCGAACACTGGTTTTGCGCATAGGCGAGCATATCCGACACCTGACTACACCCATGTTCTAAATCTTGAACTCTTGCGAATACCTCAGAAGTTGAATCTGCTTCAACAAGCCATTTTAATTCACATATAAGAATGGAATTACTTTCTTTATCCCATATAGCATAATCTACATCTGGAAGGGTGCCAGGAAGCGATTTATTTTTTGCAACTAATATATTGGGTATTTTTCCTGTAACAGTGTCAATTTCATCTTGCATGATTCCTTCCCGTAAATTGGTCAGGTCAAAGTATGATTTATCTCTTAGTTTGTGAATAAGTGAGATTAGATTCCTTTCTGGCCTACTTGCTAAAATCAAATGAGGAGCAAGGGCTAATCTATCCTTATCAATTTCGACAAAGGGTTGATATACAATATCATTGTTCTTCAAACGACTATTGTATGTTAGTAATTTTAATATGGCAGATATGCTATCTGTAGAGAGTTCAGTTTTATCTGCAATGATTTGCACAAATTCAGTCGGTGATTTTATAAGAACAGCTTCTTGAACATCAGCGCCAGGAGCTCCGCTTTTTAAGCAAGCTATCATGTGAATAAAGCAAAGCGTTGCTACCGCTATCCAAAACTGCTTGAAGTCTTTTACCGAAAACTTGTCAAATTCCCATTCTTCCGGTAATTCACTGGTATTAACCCATTGACGCTCCATCATTTCATAAAAAGAATCCCATATACTTTCATCGGTACTATATGAAATGCATCCGTCTTGAAACTTAATAGAAGCTATAAGTTTACTGTTTGCCGATGACAAATCCTGAGTAGGCAAAAATTTGGACTCCATTGCCTGATCTCTGGATATTGATTCCACCATATCAGATATTACGATACTTCTGTTTTTCGGATTATCCAAGAAAGTTATCTTATTTTGTGTTTCATTTACGCTTGCAGAAAAGTGACCTCTTGAGTAGCTAATATACGCACTACAAATGGGCGAATATTGCTTTGCTTGAAACTGCAATAGCTGTGCAGTTTCTATATATCGCTCAGATATGATTTTCATATCCAAAGTATCGGTGTCTTTATGCGAACAATCCTGAAATATCCATTGAATTAGAACATTTAATGAATCTAATTGTTCTCGGATTAGCATTGAATACTCCAAGCTATCACCGATTAGTGCAAGATTTGTTGTGCCACCCAAGCGGCAAGCATCCTCAAAGACGGTTAGTGCATTATATAATGCTGTTTTTCTATTCAGAGAAAACAATGGATTTTGTTTATGATAGGCATCAATAATTTTTTCGACTTCACGAATGTATTCTGCCATATTTGCTACCCCCTAACTCATGTGCTGCTATACATACGAGTATATCAGTTTTGGAAAAAATTTCTACTCAAGAGATAACTTCAGGCCAAGTTGTCCCGAGGTGCGCTGGGACAAGATTTACTAACCGTCTGCAACATTGTTGCCCCTGCGCCCGCATGGTAAAATATAGGTAGAAAGATAGAAAGGGGCTAAAGATATGAGACTGATATTAAAACTGATTGCTGCGCCGTTTATCGTTTTGCTGGCCGTCCTTGTTGCCGTTCTGTTGTTCCTGTTCTCTGTGTCCTCCTTCCTCCTGACTGCGGCCTCGGTTATTATGGCCCTGTTGGGCGTGGGGCTGTTCTTCATCAGTTACCCGGTGGGCGGCGTCGTTTATCTGGGAATTGCGTTCCTGCTTTCGCCCTTCGGCTTGCAGGCGGTGGCGGGCGCTATTATTACGGGGCTGAGCAGCTTAAACCTGTCTCTGCGGCAATTCATCACAAGCTGATCGCTTCGGGCCAAGTTGTCCCGAAGTAATATGGACGGCGGCCTTGCATGGCCGCCGTTTTCTATGAAGGGAGGGATTTTCTCTGGCAACAACTGCCTTGCTGCAACGCCACGCCAATGAAGGAGAAAGTATAGCCGAGGCTATTCGTGATTGTCTGGACTATGGGAAAAATCCTGAAAAGACGGAGGACGGGAAATACATATCTTCCTATGAGTGCGATCCGGCCACGGTAGCCGCTGAGTTTCTTTTGGCAAAGGCCAGCTACAAGGCCATGACAGGCCGGGAACAAAAGAAGGGTTCTGATGTGCTATGCTATCAGATCCGTCAATCCTTCTATCCCGGAGAGATTACGCCAGAAGAAGCAAATCGGGTAAGCTATGAGCTGGCTATGCGCTGGACGAAGGGCCGTCATGCCTTCATCGTCACGACCCACACGGACAAGGAGCATATTCACTCACACATCTACTACAATTCCACGACCCTTGACTGTACTCGGAAGTTCCGCAACTTCTGGGGCTCGTCCTTTGCCCTGCGGCGGCTCTCTGACCGCCTGTGTCTGGAAAACGGATTGTCTATCGTGGAAAATCCGAAGCCCCGAAGCAAGGGCAAGTTTCGGAATTACGGGGAATGGCTGGCCGGACAGAAAAGGCCGCTGACCTATCAAGACAGACTGCGGGCCGCCATTGATACCGCCCTTGCCAAGAGGCCCGCCGACTTCCCGAAATTTCTCTCCCTGATGGAGCAGGCAGGCTATGAGGTCAAACAGCGTCGTGGAGCGGTCAGCTTTCGGGCTCCCGGTCAGGAGCGCTTTACCCGCCTACGCTCTGATACCCTCGGGGAAGGTTACAGCGAAGCGGACATACGGGCCGCCTTGTCAGGCTCCCGCCAACGGCCCGGTCAGCCTCGCCCAAAAATCAGTCTGGCTATTGACATTCAATCCCGGCTCCAAGGAAAAGGCCCCGGTTATGAGCGATGGGCCAAGGTGTTCAATCTCAAACAAATGGCCGCCGCCCTTGCCTATTTGCAGGACAACGGCCTGACGGATTATGAGCAGTTGGAGCAGAAGGCCACAGCGGCCACAGAGCATTTTCACAAGCTGTCTGACCAAATCAAAAGCACCGAAGCGGCCCTCCATACCAACATGGAATTGAAGGCGGCAACGGTGCAGTATGCCAAGACCCGGCCTATCTTTGAGAAGTACAAGGCCAGCAAATACAGTAAGAAGTTTCTTGCGGAGCATGAGGCGGATATTAAACTTTACCGGGCAGCCTGCGCCGACTTCAAAGCCATCATCGGCGGAGCCAAGCTCCCCAAGATGGACACGCTCAAAGAGGAAGGCCGCAAGCTCTCAGAGCAGAAAAAGAAGCTCTACGCCGAGTACCGCAAAGCTAAGGCGGATATGCAGGAGGTCACGACCATCAAGGCCAACATTGACTATCTGCTGGGCTACTCGGAGCCGGGCAGAAAGAAGGAACAGGAGCGTTAGGGACTGTGACGCATAAGGAGCAAAGCGACGCTGACACTTCGGGTCAACTTGGCCCGAAGCGCCGGGTTTGGGGAGGCTCCCCAACAAGCAGATTTTCACAGACGGGCCGCAAGGCCGGGCTTGTGAAAATAGCTTCTGTGGCCACAGAAGCATTGCTTGCCATTTAGCGGCACCCCCGGAAAGTCCCCAAAAACAAGAAAAACGAAGGCCCTTTTACTTGACCTCCGTTTCTCTGGCTTTTTGTAGTCCCTCTGCTGTGGCCTCCATGACCGTCAATTCTTTTTCATCCATTGAGTTGAGCAATCTACCAATGTGCTGGCGGCAGTCGCTTTCGCTATTCTGCCTGTCAGGATAAAAGAATTGGTCTACGGAAATGTCCAGCAAGGTGACGATTTGGTAAAAGGTATTCAGACTTGGATGCTGACCCCGGTTTTCAAAATACATGATAGAGCGTGGGGTACGGTCTACAAGCTGTGCAAGATATTCCTGCGTCCAACCTTTTGCCTCTCTCTTGCGCTTGATCTCCCGGCCTAATGCGTGGAAGTCAAGCCGTCTTTCGTCTTGGTACATTCTCATATCACCCATATATTATTCTACATTTCGGGTTTGATTATGGGAACGAAACACAATTTTATGTTTTAGTAGTATTTTATTTTATCTGCATACTCGATGACAACATTGATAGATTGAAAGAATGGCGGTAAAATAAATGCGGATAAAATTCGAGACTCCATAATAGATACATATTTCTCTGCTATACTTGAAAAATTGGAGGTGGAACAATGCAGAAGATTTTAATTGTCGAAGATGATATTGACATTCAGGATATATTAAAAAACCATCTGATTGATGCGGGATATGAAGTCGTTGTTGCTTCTGACGGCGTGGCGGGGATTGCAATGTTTGATGATACCATCGACCTTGTGCTGTTAGACATCATGCTCCCTAAAATCGACGGCTATGGTGTGTGTGAGGTCATTCGCAAGCGGTCACAAGTTCCTATTATCATGCTTACTGCGCTTTCGGATGAAGAAAACCAGTTGCGGGGTTTTGAACAGCAGATTGACGATTACATTCCAAAGCCCTTTTCGCCCAAAATCCTGCTGTGCAAGATTGCGGCTATTCTTCGCCGTAGAACTACGGAAAATCAAAATCCATCCCTGCTTACTTATAAAGAGTTGAATATGGATGTTGATGGATTTCATGTATATCAAGGCGGGAACGAGGTTGTTTTGACCAGCAAAGAGTTTGCGCTTCTTAGGCTCATGCTTGAAAATCAGGGAAAGGTTTTTACTCGGCAAATGCTGCTTGACCGATTGTGGGCGGAGGATTTGGAGGTCGAAGATCGGATCGTTGACAGTCATATAAAGAACATTCGCAAAAAGTTAAATGCTGACTATATAAAAACAATCAGAGGGGTGGGATACAGAATTGACAAAGTACATTAAGCAACGGTTATCCGTCAAGATTTTTATAATTACATTTCTTCTACTGGGTACAGCTTGCAGCGGAACATATTTTTTCATTTCAAAGCTGTTACCTACGACATATTCCAATTTGATAAATGCGGCTACGGAGAAAGCCGCTATGCACCTTGTTGAGCAAATGACAGCCTTTGACAATATATCTGATTGCGAAAATGATATATCTAGTTTTTCAAAGGAAACAAATGCCGCTTTTTGGATTGAGGATAGTAACGGTCGTATGATATATCCCGACGAGGCATCAATGGAAACCTCTACTACTTCGGCAGATTACACAGTTACATTCGATGAAGATGAACCGCTCATAGATATGCAACCATCTGGGAAAACTACGACAAATTTTTACCCGTTCACATTGAAAAACGGTACTGCTTATACATTGGCAGTTCAAACGGATTTGTTCGTTGTACAGCAGGCAACAAAGGTATTGCTGTCTATACTTCCGTATGTCATCCTAATGGTCTTTCTGCTTTCTCTCCTTTGTGCATGGCTCTATACACGGTACATCACTCGACCTATTGTGCGACTGAGCAAGATTTCAAAGCGAATGGCAGAACTGGATTTTTCCGGTCAATGTAGTACAGGACGAGAAGATGAATTAGGTTGCTTGGCGCAAAATCTAAATTCATTATCTGCTTCGCTATCTACTGCATTGAACGACCTTCAAGCTGCCAACCAACAGCTCAAAACAGATATTGAAAAGGAACAGGAGTTAGAAAGACGGCGGGTAGACTTTTTCTCGGCAGCATCCCATGAACTGAAAACACCACTAACCATTTTGAAAGGACATTTGGCGGGGATGCTGAACGGAGTCAGCGGCTATGAAAATCACATAGAGTACATGGAGCGTTCGCTTGCCGTTGTTGATAGGATGGAGAAGTTGGTAAAAGAACTGCTGTATGTTTCCAAAGCGGAGGGAACTCAAAAAACTGAATATAAAACCGTTGATTTTGCGGAAATACTTCGGGTACAGGTTGCCGCAGTAGCAGATTTATTGGAAGAAAAGAAACAGCACCTTGAAGCAAATATTCCTACCCGCCTTTATTGTGAAGTGGAACAAGCACAGATGGAACGGGCAATTCAAAATATATTGGTAAACGCAATTCGCTATTCTCCAAGTGGTGAATTGATTCGTATATCTTTGTCCGAAACGCATGGTACGATTCGTTGTGAAATTGAAAACACAGGTGTCCGTGTGCCTGACGATGCTATTCCACATTTGTTTGAAGCCTTCTATCGGGCAGATACATCTCGTAACCGCAATACAGGCGGAACCGGATTAGGGCTTTATATTGTTCGCAAAATCATGGAAATGCACCGAGCAAATTACGGCATTTCAAATACAAGCAACGGCGTACTGTTTTGGTTTGAATTGCCTTGTAAGCAGCCGATAGACAACTCCATCTAAAATCCATAATCCATGCAAACTATATCCAAGTTGCTTTGTTATATTATAGCTGTCCTCAAGAGGGCAGCTATAATTCTTATAAAGCGAGGTCTTATCTATGAAGAACAAAAAAATTTTGGCAATAGGCTTGTGCGGAGCAATCTGTTTAAGCATTGCAGGGGTTACTTATGCGAGCGCATTGGCTTCGGACACACCAAAGGTTTCAACATCCGAAACTGGAAATACATCCGGCGCAGATATTCTCTATCAGGATACAGACGGTGGACAAATCAGCGTTGACGGTAAAAATTGGGTTGCCGAGGCAGATTATGAGAAGAACAATGCGGCACCGAATGTGCAGTGGTGGACAGCCGATGAATACGAGGCGTGGATGAACGAACAGAAAAAAGAGATGGAATCTTTGATTGGAACCGGAGACGGTTGGTATGACGGACAAGGCGTATTCCATGAATTTACGCAGGAAAGCGTAGATGCTATGATGGACAGCTATAAGGAAACTCTGGAAAGTATCAAAAAGGGAGTATTGTATTCCAAAGACGACGGTGACGGCGATACCTACTCCATGATTCCACCTACTGAAGATGTAGTTTCCTCTTATAGTGTTGATGTAACAAAAGATAACGGAAAAACAGTACACATTGGGGATTATTCCACAGTTGAGGAATTAGACAAAGCCATTTCTGATGCAGTTAAAAATGGTCAACTCACACAAGAAGAAGCGGACTCCGTTCAGAAATAATGACTAAGCCATTCTGCCGGACGACGGCAAAAGAAAAAAAGCCGTCGTAGAGCAGACAATTTGACACGCCCATTTGAAACGGCGGCTTTGATTTTCAGAGCCGCCGTTTCTTTGCGCCTACACACAAACCAATGACGACTTGCGGGGACATGGCGGCCCATAGGAGGGTATCGCCGTGTCCTTTTTGCTTTTTCGCAACGCCCATGAACTTCACCAGCTAAAAAAAGCGTAGCACCCCCTCCGGGATATTCTAACCACGAAGGTACAATATATCAGTACCATTCTGATAATACATTTTCGTGCGCCCGAGCGGCTTCATGCCGTCCGGGCGTTTTTGCGTCTATATGGAGCCTCGGGTCAACTTGGCCCGAAGTCCAGCCCCGGTGCCGCTCACCGCCGCCTCTGTTTCGGCTACTCGTCAACACCCAACATCGAAACGGAGGTACACAATGAAGGAAATCAATCTGCGGGAATTTTACCCGTGGTACATGGAAGATGTTATGGTCGAAGTCACGGAAGAAGTTGCGGAAGAACTGCTGGCGGGTCAGAGGTACATTAAAGCTAGCCGCCGTCGTATCTATCGCAATAAGGCGCACTACTCGCTGGATGCCGAGGACGGCATTGAATATTCTGCTTGCTTCTCTAACCCTTCTCCGCAAGAACTGATCGAGCGCATGGAACGCTTCGAGCATATCTGCCATGCGCTGAATAGTCTGCCTGACGCACAGGGCCAGAGGGTGTTTGAACACTATCTGCTGAACCACTCGGTCAAAGCGATTGCTGCCGCCGAAGGTGTGACGGAAAGGGCCATCAACGCCGCCATCCAGCGTGGCTTGGAGAATATGAAAAATTATTTGGAAAAAGTTCTGTGAGCCTATTCTTTTTCCTGTTCTAACTGACACGGTTAATGAGAGGATGAACCTTCCTCACACAATTGAATAGCGGGTAACTCGGAGTGCCTGGCAGGGAGCCAAGCAACAGGTACGCCAAGACTTTTCCATAAGGAAAACGAGCGACAACTACTCATGCCGCAGGTGGGGACAAGCCATCTCCACAGCCACGATCTGCAACGGGCCGCAAGGAATAAGTTGGCAACTTATTCGCTCCGATTTGCCGCACAATCCAGCGGGGACGCTGACGGAAAAAACAGTTGTCTTGTGACAGGCCAAACATATAGCGTCAGCGCCCCCAGCTTTATAAGAAAGAAGGTCTTGACTATGAATGAGGAATGGAGCAACGACGCCTGCCGTGGCTATGTTATCAAAGCCATGGAAAACTGTGGGTTCCATACAAAAGACATTCATCAGGTGCTCGTTGAGCTTTATGAAGTCTTTGACTTCTGCGCTGTTGAGGAGGCGGCGCACTACTACGAAAATTGGCAATACTGACCTCGGGCCGAGTTGGCCCGAGGTGTGGAGAAGAACGAAAGGACAGCACTCTTTGCCGGGTGCTGTCCTTTCGCTTTTCCCCACTGGGACAATGCGGGAAATGCTGGCAGTCAACCAACTACGCAAAGGAGGCTTCAATGGTACAATCCGTTACTTATCAGAGTGAAACCAAAACCGTCCATTTTCAGGGGAAAAGCATTGTGCTGGAAAGTCTTACGCCGGTACTCTCTCCGAAGGAAAAGGAAAAGCGGAAAAAGGAGATTGAACGCTGTCTTTATGAGGTGTTCAGCAAGTACAGAAGGGCCAGCGATACCCCGGCCTGACCATCGACAACATTGTCCTTCGGGGCTATCAATGGTATAATATACTTGTAGGTTGGTAGCTCCATTCCACAGGAAAGGAGCCCAACATGAATATCAGAGAAGATGTAATTTATGCAAGACAATCCGTAGACCGCAAGGACAGTATCAGCATTGAGAGCCAGATTGATTTCTGCAAGTATGAGTTGAAAGGCGGCAGTTGCCGGGTTTTCAAAGACAAGGGTTATTCCGGCAAGAATACCGACAGGCCCGAGTTTCAAAAGCTCCTTGGTGAGATACGCAAGGGCAAGGTTCGCCGGGTAGTTGTCTACAAGCTGGACAGAATAAGCCGCTCCATTTTGGACTTTGCGAATATGATGGAGCTATTTCAGGAATACGATGTGGAGTTTGTTTCTTCCACAGAGAAGTTCGATACCTCGACCCCCATGGGCCGGGCCATGCTGAATATCTGTATCGTATTCGCCCAGCTTGAACGGGAAACAATTCAGAAGCGTGTCACAGACGCTTATTACTCCCGGTGCCTGAAAGGCTTTCACATGAGCGGTCAAGCTCCCTATGGCTTCGACTTGGAGCCGACGGTGGTTGAAAATATCCGCACAAAGATGATGGTAGCCGACCCCATAGCCGCAAGCCATGTACGCCTGATGTTTGAAATGTACGCCGAGCCCGAGACTTCCTTCGGAGATATTACCCGGTATTTTGAGGAACGGGGTATCAAAGTATATGGGAAGTCATTGACCCGTTCCTACTTATCCCAGCTTTTACGCAACCCCGTCTATGCACAGGCTGACTTGGAAATGTACGAGTTTTTCAAAAGTCAGGGTACGGTGGTAGCCAATGACGCCGCCGACTTCGCCGGGACAAATGGCTGCTACCTCTATCAAGGCCGGGATGTGAAGGAAGACAAGGACAAGAGCCTGAAAGACCAGATCCTTGTGATTGCGCCCCATGAAGGCTTTGTATCTGCTGATGTTTGGCTGAGGTGTCGTAAGAAGTTGATGACAAACACCACCTTCCAGAATGGCCGCAAGGCCCGCAACACTTGGCTGGCCGGGAAAATCAAATGCGGGAAATGCGGGTATGCACTCAAAACGACCCACAATCCCTCTGGCTATGAATACCTCCGTTGTTCCAAGCGGGCCGACCACAAGGGCTGTCCGGGGTGCGGTACTCTCCGCAAGACGGAGTTTGAGCAGTTCATTTTTACCGCTATGGGAGAAAAGTTCCGGGAGTTCAAGCTACTGCGGGGCGGCGAGGAAAAGGCCAACCCGAAGATTACCGCCTATCAGGTGGAGCTTGCACAGGTAGAGGCCGAGATTGAAAAACTGCTTGATACGCTGACCGGGGCCAACGCCACCTTGCTGGCTTACGCCAACAAGAAAATCGAGGATTTGGACAACCGCCGCAAAACGCTGTCCAAGGCGATAGCTGACTTGTCCGTTGAAACGCTGTCCTCCCAGCAGATTGAATTGCTGTCCGGGTATCTGGACGATTGGGAGAATATCAGCTTTGAGGACAAACGAAAAGCCGCTGACGGCCTGATTTCTTCAATCAGCGCAACCAGCGACTATGTAAAGATAGAGTGGAAAATCTGACACTCTTTCCACTCTATCAAACCACTTGTTTCTTTATACCGCTTGTAGCCCCTTGTACACCGTTGCTTAAGCAGGTAGAGAGTGAAAAGAAAACAGTTCAGTCCGAGCTGCGAAAGTCAGAAATGCGTATTGAGATCATTCCCAAGCTACTGAAAACGCTTTATGAGGACAAGCTCAGCGGCAAGACCTCGGAGGATAACTACTGTGTTCTTTCGCAGGAATATTCCGATGAGCGTGAGCAGCTGCAAAAGAAGATTCTGAAGCTGCGCAGGAAGCTGACCGAAATGGGCGAAAAGGAAAACGAGCGGGAAAAGTTCATCCATGCGATACGCAAGTTCATGGAAATGCGGACGCTGACCAAGCAGGTGTTGAACGAGCTGATTGACCACATCGATGTGTACGAAACGCAGGGGACGGGCAAAAATAAAACCCAACGACTTGTCATCTACTACAAGTTCGTCGGGTATCTGGACATTGATCCCACGCAGTGCCATCCGAACTACACTGCCGACATCCGTGAGGGCGTCGCCATTGAGTATGTTTCCTGCGAGCCGACGGACAGTCTGAAGGAGCTGTTCCAGGAAGGATACGGCGCGTGCGATGATTCTTTTGAGGAAGCAAAACCGGAGCAGGCGTAAACCTGCTCCGGACACGATAATAAAGAAGCGGATGTAACTGAAATCAGTTACATCCGCTAGATATGGTTGCGGGGGAAGGACTTGAACCTACGACCTCCGGGTTATGAGCCCGACGAGCTACCGACTGCTCTACCCCGCGACGTTATCTTTGCTGCAAAACATATATTAGCATAAGACGGCTGTGGTGTCAAGCTTTTTTGCGAATATTTTTTTGCTGCGCTGCAAACACTTGGCATTATATACGGAGGTATAGTGGATGCTTGTATTGTTTTGCAGGGTTATAATACTCTATTTTCTTGTGTTTTTTGTTATACGGCTTACCGGTAAGCGGCAGATAAGCGAGCTGCAGCCGTTTGATCTTTGCATAACGCTGCTTATTGCGGATATGGCCAGCGTGGCTGCCACCAATACCGGCGTCCCGCTGCTGTACGGCATAGTGCCGATTGTTACGCTGTTTTTGGTGCAGCAGCTTATATCGTTCCTTTCTCTTAAAAGCGAAAGCATACGCAAGGCCGTGTGCGGTCAGCCGTTGCTGCTGATTTCGCGCGGGGTAGTGCAGGAAAAGGCGCTGAAGAGCGCGCGGTATACCATTACCGACCTTACGGAGCAGCTCAGGGTAAAGGATGTTTTTACTTTAAGCGATGTTGAATACGCCATACTTGAAACCAACGGCGAGCTCTCCATTTTGCTGAAAGGGCCTATGCAGCAGCCGACTTATCGGGACTTTGCAATGCCGTCGCCTGATGCCGCGCCCGCGCTTATGCTCATTCAGGACGGGGCCATGCATCCGGACACGCTTGCGCGCGCAGGACGGGACGAAGCATGGCTCAATAAACAGCTTGCAAAGGTTGGCTGCGATGATGTGAGTTTGGTTTTCTTCACATTTCTTGCATCTGATGGCGTGCTGCACGTACAGCTTCGCTCCGAAGCCGGTGGCAGGCATTATTTTATAGATACCAACGCGAAAGGGGACGGCAAGTGAGGTACAGAATATTTACATGGGCTGACATAACGGCGTGCGTAATAGTGATAGCGCTGCTGCTTTTCGTATTTATATATCCGTATTGCCTGAGCTGGGATTATTATGAACTGTTTTATGATAAGCAGCAGCGCGTGCTTGAATGTACCCGCGAAGAAAACTGGGGAGAGGCACAAAAGCTGATGGAAGCCATGGCGGCGGACTTTTATGTCAAGCGGGACTCAATGCGCTTTTTTTACGACCATGAGGACATAGATGAAATAGAGGGGTATATACTTTCCGCGCAGGAGTTGATACTGCGCGAGGAAAGCGAACAGTCCGCATCCGAACTTATGCACGCGCTTATGGTTGCCGATTTCCTTAGGGGAATACAAAGCTTCGATATGCCGAATTTGTTTTGAAGAGAGAAGCGACTTATGAATCAAGCCGCTTCTTTTAATTATATTATGCTTCCGCCATTTCCGTTTTCTTTGCTTTCTTTTCGGTATATACGAAATAGATAAGGCAAAGGGCTATTTGTATCACTGTGGAGGCAGGAGTGGCAAGGCCGATATAGAACAGCGATATGCCCGGTATGCGGCTCATGAAATACGAAAACGGTATGCGCACAAGGAATGCGCCCGCTATACCCTGCACCATTGTGAACGTGGTGCGGCCGCAGCCGCTGTAATATCCGCAGAAGCAGAAAAGGAACGCAGTAAGTATGCAGTCTATGCTGTATGCCTTAAGATAGTCGCTCGCCATTCGGATAACCTCTTGGTCGTTTGAGAATATCCCCGCCAAAGCTTCGCCGTGGAAAAACGAAAGGTAGCCCATTACCGCGCCCGCGGCAAGGCTTGTAAGTATGCCGTATTTCAGCGCAAGCTTAGCCCTGTCGCTCCGCTTTGCGCCTATGTTCTGCGCCACGAATGCGGATAGGGACTGCATGTATGCCGAGGCCACCAGCATAAGGAAGCCGCATATCTTTTCCGCCACGCCAACGCCCGCGCTTTGCGTAAGGCCAAGGGAATTGACTATTGCGAATATAACAAGGAAGGAAAGGCTCACCAGCAGCTCCTGCAACGCTACCGGCGCGCCTAACTTGAACAGCTGCAGCGCTATGTCCTTATCTATGCGAATATCCGCACGGGAAAATGCAAACGGCATCGCCCTGCGCGATATTATTATAAGCGAAAGCACAACGCTTACCGCCTGCGCAAGCACGGTTGCGTATGCCGCGCCGTCCGCGCCCATTTTGAATACCGCTACAAGCAGCAGATCGCCGAATATATTGACAACGCATGCTATCGCAACGGTTATCAGCGGCATCTTTGAATCCCCCATGCCGCGGAATATGCTGCCGAGAAGGTTGAAAGCTATTATGAATATAGTTCCTGCCGAGCATATGCGCACATATGAAACGGTTTGGCTGAACGCTTCCTCCGGCGCCTGCATAAGGGCGGATATTTCGGGGGTGAATGCAACGAATACAACCGTGCATACAGCCGCGATTATTGCAAAAAGCGCAACGCCCGTGCCTATTACCTTGCCGCCGAGTTCGCTTTTGCCTTCGCCTATTTTTTGACCGAGCAGTATGGTTATGCCTATTGAAAAGCTTGTAAGTACGAACGTAAGGCTCTGCATTATCTGGCTGCCTGTGGCAACGCCCGAAACATCGGCCGTGGTTGCAAATTTGCCAACAACCAGCAAATCCACCGCGCCGTACATGGCCTGCAAAAACAGCGCCAGAAATACGGGATATGCAAATTTAAGCAGCGGGCCTAATATTTTGCCCTTTGTAAAGTCGTGTAGTGATTCCATTTATTTATCCTCATTTGTTAAGCAGCCGCGCTATTGCCGTGCGCTTCACCTTCATTGCTCCCTTTGGGCAGAATTCCTGGCAGCAGAAGCAGCGTATGCATTTTTTGCGGTCTATGCTCGGCAGCTTATTCTTCATTGTTATGGCTTTGGCCGGGCAAAGCTTTGCACACAGGCCGCAGCCTATGCATTCGCTCTTTACGGCGGCGGGCTTGGAGGCCATAACCATCTTCATAAATGCCCGCGTAACGCCGCGCGTGTTTTTTACTGATGTTATGTCGTGCCGGGGGGTAAGCTCGCAATCCTTTATTATGAATGCATCCGCGCTGCCGTAAAGCGATACTTTATCAAGAGAGTCGCGGCTCAGCCCGCGTTCTACCGCGGCTGCTATTGTGGGAACGTCCATCGGCTCAACGCCTATAAGCCTTGCCCCTACAAGGTCTGCATCGTATGCCGTGTGCGCGGCTATCAGCGCACCGCATTCGCGTGGGCGTCCTGCCGTGGGGCCGTTGCCGTCCATTGCCGTTACCGCATCTATAAGCGCAAGCACGGGGTGGTTATATTCGTATATGTCCACCAGCATGTTTGAAAAATCCTCGTGATTTGGGAAACGGTAATGATACTCAAGCTTTACCGTGCCGGGTATGGTGCCATACAGATTTTTCAGCGCGCCCGTCATGCCCATCATGCCGTGGGTTTTAAGCTTGGCGAACGTTATAAGCACGTCCACATCATCGAGCCAGCCCGTATAGTGAAAGCTTTTGAGCACCTTAGCGTCCGCAAAATGCCCTTCCTTTGAAGAAAAATCATCGTTCAGCTTTGCTCCCGCTTCGGCTGCAAGCGTCATGCCCGTTGCGGAATAGGAATGGTTCAGCGCCGCGGCAGTATATATCCCGCCCGGGCTTTCGCCTATCGTTACCTGTGCGCCGCGTTCAATAAGCATTTTTGTAAGCTCCGCTACCATTACCGGATGCGTACATACGGCAAACTCAGGCGTTTTGGCAGCGGCAAGGTTTGGCTTTATGCCCACCTTCATGCCGGCTTTAACCCAGTCAAGCCCGCCTATTGCATCAAGCGCCTCTGTTAAAGCGGCGCGGACATGCTCGGCCTCGTAATCGGGGCAGGGGACTATTGCCGCATCGTAAACGGTGTTGCGCATTTATAATATGCTCCTTTCTTATAAGTAAGGCGGGGAAGTCCCCGCCGTGTATTTTGCTTTGAAAAAGTATCAGTTGTTCTTTGCCGCCTGCTTCATACGCATTTCCTTAGAAAGTATGCGCTTGCGCATGCGAATATTCTTGGGCGTAACCTCCACCAATTCATCATCGGCAATGAATTCAAGGCATTGTTCAAGCGACAGTATGGTGGGCGGCGTAAGGCGCAGCGCTTCGTCGCTGCCGGCGGCGCGCATGTTGGTAACGTGCTTCTTTTTGCATACGTTCACAACAATGTCGTCCCCGCGGGAGCATTCGCCCACAACTTCGCCTTCGTATACCGGCACGCCGGGGCCAACGAACAAGCGGCCGCGGTCCTGAGTATTGAAAAGGCCGTAGCTGTTGGTTTCGCCGGTTTCACTGCAAACAAGGCTGCCGCGTTCGCGCTCCTCAATATCTCCCTTATAAAGCTCGTAGCCGTGGAATATATGGCTCATAACGCCGTTGCCGCGCGTATCGGTAAGCAGTTCGCTGCGGTATCCCATAAGGCTGCGGGCAGGTATGTTGAAAAGGAGCCTTGTGCTGCCTTCGTTTTCGGTATGCATATCAACAAGTTCCGCCTTGCGCGAACCAAGCTTTTCCATAACGCTGCCGACGTATTCGCTCGGCACGTCGACAGTCAATTCTTCGATAGGCTCAAGCGTGTGTCCCTGCTCGTCCTGCTTCAATATCACCTTGGGGCGGGATACTGCAAATTCATAATCCTGCCTGCGCATCTGCTCTATCAGTATGGAAAGGTGCAGCTCGCCGCGGCCGGATACCTTGAACGTATCAGTCGTGCCGGTTTCCTCAACGCGCATGGAAACATTGGTTTCAACTTCTTTCATCAGCCTGTCGCGCAGGTTGCGGCTGGTAACGTATTTGCCCTCCTTGCCTGCAAAGGGGCTATCGTTTACCATGAACATCATGGATACGGTGGGTTCATCTATATGCACGAAAGGCATCGGCTCAACGCATTCTGGCGCGCAGGCGGTCTCGCCTATAGAAAGATCCGCAATGCCCGCAACGGCTACTATATCGCCCGCATAAGCTTCCTCAACCTCAACGCGCTTCAATCCTTCGTAGCGGTAAAGCCTGCTCAGCTTGACCGTGCGCACGGCGTTCGCCGTGCCGCCGCACATGGTGACCATCTGGTTGCGGCGGGCAATACCGCGCTCCATGCGGCCTATGCCTATGCGGCCCACATAGTCGTCGTAATCTATGGTGGAAAACAATATCTGCAGCGGGGCTTCCGTGTCGCACGCAGGGGCGGGAATGGCGCTTATTATCGTATCGAACACGGCCTGCATGTCCGTGCCGAGTTCGTCCGGCTCCATGCCGGCTATGCCTTCCTTGGCGCTTGCATAAACAACGGGGAAGTCAAGCTGCTCCGCCGTTGCGCCAAGCTCCATGAACAGCTCCAGCGTCTCGTCCACAACCTCCATCGGCCTTGCGCCGGGGCGGTCTATCTTGTTTACAACAACAACGGGAACCTTGTTCAGCTCCAGCGCCTTCCTCAGCACGAAGCGGGTCTGCGGCATACAGCCTTCAAATGCGTCAACCAGCAGCAGCACGCCGTCAACCATTTGCAGTATGCGCTCAACCTCTCCGCCGAAGTCCGCATGGCCCGGCGTATCTATTATGTTTATTCTGTAATCCTTATACTTTATCGCGGTATTTTTGCTGAGTATGGTTATGCCGCGCTCCCGCTCCAGGTCGCCGGAGTCCATCACGCGCTCCTGCACCTGCTCGTTCGCCCTGAATACGCCGCTTTGACGCAGCAGGCAGTCCACCAGCGTGGTCTTGCCGTGGTCAACGTGGGCAATTATGGCAACGTTACGGATATTTTCCTTCTGCATATATTCTAAGCACTCCTTCCGGTTAAAACCGTTTCAAAAACCGCTATATTATACACCATGCGCATATTACGGCGCAACGTTTTTTCATATGTTTTTGCTGCTTTTTGCTATGCGTACCGCGCTGCGCGTTGCCGCGACCATAAGTATTATGGATGCAAGCACTATATACAGGGCTGTGCTTTCCGTGAATATATGCTCCATTACATAGCCGCCCATAAGGTTGAAGCATATGTGCACCGCAATGCCCGCAAAAAGCGAACCCGTGCTTTCAACTATCGCCGCCAGCACAAGCCCCATAACGAACGCATATGCAACCCATAATATCTGCCCGTGCAGCACGCCGAAAACGGCAGCCTGCAATATTGCCGCAACCCATGCGGGCATGGCGCGCTTGAGCCGCGTGTATACAAGCCCGCGGAATACGGTCTCCTCGGCTATAGGTGCGAATATAACGGTGGAGAGCATCGGTATAAGCCCGGAAGAATCTATCATGGAGGCGCTCTGGTTATATTCCTCCCAAACTTCTTCACTTATCGGCAGAATGTCCAAAGCAAAAGTTATCAGCACCGCGAAGCACATGCCCATTATGCTAAGCGGCACATATGTAAGCGCGGGAATGGGGGAGGCGTTTATTTCACTGAGCAGATTCTTTTTGCGCAGCGCAAAAAACGCGAACAGTACGCCAACCGTGCATATATTTGAAACAAGCGTAATAAGCGTTGCATTGGTGGTAACGCCGTCGTAAAGCACCGTCATTAGCGTATTATAATCTAAGCCGCCGTTAAGGGTCAGTTGTTCAACGGCGTAGCCAATGCCCATTGCAAGCGTAACGACAAAACTTGCAATAAGCTGCATCAAAACGAACAGCAGCGTGTAGCATATGGCCTTGCCAATGGCAATAAAAACGTTCTTCATGGCGCAAAGCTCCGTTCAAATGAAAGTATTATAAATTATTATAGCATAATTTGGTGCGTCATGCCAAAAAAGCGTATACATTCCAGCGTATATAATGTATTATATATATGTAAAGATATTGCCAAGAAACGGCATGTTCATTTTATTGAATGGAGAAAAGCATGGAAAATAAAACCCCGCGCAATGATGAGCGCCACCCAAAACACGTCATGATACTGGATCTGAAAAACATATTGGCTATTTTGGCGGTCATATGCTTTGCAGGGTCGCTGTTTATTGATGATAGGCAGTTTTTGCTTAAGGCCGTGGCATACGGCATGGGCGCGCTTGCATATCTTGGGGAACTTATGGCAATGACGCACATGTTCAAAAAACGTGTAGACGGCCGCGAACTGCTCATGCCTATTCTTTTCGGCGTTATGTACATTATGCTCGGCTTCAGCTACGCAATAGAGCATTATCATCTCTTCGGTTGATCCTGCTGTGCTCTTCGCAGCATATGTGACAATACTGTAAACAATAAATATATAGAAAAGAATGTCGTTTTCTGGTATATTATAGTCAGGCTTTGTACCCACGGAAGGGGGAGTAAAATTGGCTAACAACATTACGCCGGAAATGATAGCGCTGCTCAACAGCGGCAATAAGGCCGAACTGAGGGCATTTCTTAAGCTATACACGCGCCCGGTATACGAAAGGGCGCTGGCAATAACAAAAAGCGAGGAGGACGCCATCCGCGTTACCAGAAGGGTGACGAGCGAGGTATCTGTGCTTGCGCTGAGGGGAAAGCTTGAAGAGGACATAGACGCGCAGCTCATGGCGCTGACTGACGCATGCTGCAGCGAGGACATGTTCTTCGCAAGGCTTGTTGAAGATACGCTTAGGGATTATCCGGAGGAGAAAAACGAGCAGCCCACGCTTTTCGGCAAGGCCGTAAAGCCGAACTGGCCCGCGAAGCAGCCAAGCGTTGTGGAGCGCGGCAGCGCAGCAATAACGGCATCAGCACCGAAGTCCAAAACGGATGGCGAACCGGTCACTGCAGCGGCAAGCGCATATACTGCACCCGCAGCAGAAAGCAGCACGCCAAGGCTTTTTGACGAGGATTTATCGCTGGACTGGGAGAATGAGGACGATATAGAGCCGGAGGATGAGGCGGACAGCAAGCCCAGCGTGCTGATAGTGCTGCTGATATTCCTGCTGGCAATCGTTACGCTTGCGCTTGTGTGGGTGCTGGTGGTCAAGCTTATGTATCTTGGCATATTGCCAAAGGCGGACTTTGGCTTTGCGGAGTGGTTCAACGCGCATCTGTTCAGGCTGTATTAGGCCGCGCGGAAGAGCCGTATACAAACATTATTATGAAACGGAGGTAGTGCAGATGGACTTTATGAGCGCATATCTTGCGGGCTGGAGCGTGTTCTCGCTTATGTGCCTTATAATAGGGCTTGGGCTTATGATAGCGGAGATGTTCACGCCGGGGCTTGGCCTTATGGGCATGTTTGGCATAATCGCGCTTATCGCGGCGATCGTGCTCAGCGCGCATTCGCTGCTGGATGCAATATTCACACTCGCCATAATATTCGTGGTGCTGTTCATTGCGGGCTTTATCGTATACCGCTCCTTCACAAAGGGCCGGTTGGCAAATTCAAGCATTGTGCTTAGTGATCGCATAGATTCTGCGTCAACATCGCTTGATGATGCGGAGATACAGGGCATAGTCGGCAAAGAAGGCATAACTACCACGGCGCTAAGGCCCAGCGGCAATGCCGAAATAGACGGCAAGCGGTACGATGTTGTTACGAGCGGCGAATTTATACAAAAGGATTCCCGCATAACCGTGGAACGCATAGACGGGCTGAAAATACTGGTCAAAAGAGCGGAGGATGCAAAGGAATAAAATGAAGGTATGCAAAAAGTGCGGCACGCTCTATAACGAAAACGAAGGGCCGTGCCCCAAGTGCTATACGGAGGATCTGCTTATAAGCGGGGAAGCCGCCAAGCACGAAATAGATACGGATATGACCCCGGAAGAGGCCGAAAAGGCGCGCAAAAAATCATGGATACAGATATTGATAGGCATGCCGCTTTTCATAGGGTTCATATATCTTATATGTCTTTTAATACGGCTTATGAAATAAGCCTATAATAAACAAAAACACAGGAGGAAATCAAAATGCCGGAATTTGTAATCACGATTATAATCGTTATAGCGGGAATTATTTTCCTGTCTATATTCTTCAGCTTTGTGCCGGTGGGCCTGTTCATAAGCGCCCGCGCAAGCGGCGTTAAGGTTGGCATAGGCCAGCTTGCGGCCATGCGCATCCGTAAGGTCACGCCTAGCCGCATAATCAACCCAATGATAAAGGCCACCAAGGCGGGTATGGACGTTCCGCTGAATAAGCTTGAAGCGCACTACCTTGCCGGCGGCAACGTGGATAGGGTTGTAAACGCACTGATAGCCGCCCAGCGCGCGGGCATACCGCTGGACTTTGAGCGTGCCTGCGCAATTGACCTTGCCGGACGCGACGTGCTAAACGCCGTGCAGATGAGCGTTAACCCCAAGGTTATAGAAACCCCCGTAATAGCCGCCATAGCTAAGGACGGCATAGAGCTGCGTGCAAAGGCGCGCGTTACCGTGCGCGCCAATATAGACAGGCTTGTCGGCGGCGCGGGAGAGGAAACCATAATCGCCCGTATCGGCGAAGGTATAGTTACCACAGTTGGTTCTTCCACCAGCCATAAGGACGTGCTTGAAAATCCGGACCTTATATCCCAAACCGTGCTGAATAAGGGCCTTGACGCGGGCACCGCCTTTGAAATACTGTCCATAGACATTGCGGACGTGGACGTTGGCCGCAACGTGGGCGCGCAGCTGCAGATAGACCAGGCGGAAGCCGATAAGCGCATAGCGCAGGCCAAGGCGGAGGAACGCCGCGCAATGGCCGTTGCTCAGGAGCAGGAGAACAAGGCGGAGGTCGCCGGTATGCGCGCCAAGGTAATAGAGGCCGAGGCTGAGGTTCCCAAGGCCATAGCCGCCGCCTTCCGCGACGGTAAGCTGGGCGTGATGGATTATTACAACATGCAGAATGTTATAAGCGACACCAAGATGCGCGAATCCATCGCCGGCGGAGCAGCCACACCCGCAAAACACGAATAAGCCGGAAAGCTTGTACCCCAACGGAAAGGAGGGATAGGCCGTGTCGGGCATATTTGTACTGATAGCGATAGCATGGGTGGTATATGCTGCGATTGCCAAAAAGGCGAATGCTCAGCAGCAGGCGCAGCGCCAGCGTAAGCTGAACGAAAACGTGGCGGAAGCCGAGGCCGAAACATCATCGCTCCATGCCAAAACGCAGGCTGCGGCGCCGAGAGTTGCGCCCACCGTTGGCGTAAGCCAAAACGGCGCATGGACGTGCGGCTGCGGATACAGGAACACTGCAAACAGCAAATTCTGCCGCCAATGCGGCGCGGCACGCGCGCAGAGCGGAAGCATGAACTATGCTTCGAGCGAAGGCAGATCGACCGAAGGCGGGGGAGGACTGAAAAGGCCGCCGCTTGCGCGGGAAACAATGCCCAAACCTTCGCTTAACCATGTCGTGAAGCCCATGACGGAATCGCACCACAGCCATACGGAAGCGAGCATATCCGGCAGGGAAGCAAAGTGCGAGGAACGCTATACCGAAGCCGAGGATGCATATTCCGGCGCGGAGCAGCGTGCGGCTTATGCCGTGGACATGGGCGACCGCGAAAAGATAATACAGGGCATACTGTATAGTGAAATACTATCCAAGCCAAAGGCGCTTAGAAAATAGCATAACGAAACAGAAAGGGGCTGCGTTCAAAACCGATGCAGTCCCTTTTTCTATACCAATTTTCTTAAACGTTGCAATATCGCGTTTTCAAGGCGCGATACCTGCACCTGCGATATCCCGAGCGACTTTGCAACCTGCGTCTGCGTTTGGTCCGAAAAATAGCGCAGGGTTATTATCGTCCGCTCCCTTGCTGAAAGTGTATTAAGCAGTTCCTTCAGCGCAACGCGGTCCGTTGCGCTGTCCAGCTCCCTGCACGCGCCGCCAACGGTATCCAGTAGCATTGCGTCGCTTTCCGCGCCGTATGCGGGTTCGTATATGGATGCATACGGCCGCGCCGCCTCAAGCGCTTCGGCTACGTCCTCCGCGTCCACGCCAAGCTCGGCTGCGATTTCGGCAACGCTCGGTTCGCGTGCGTGAGTATCTATCAGCTTTTCGCGTACGGCTGCGGCCCGCGCTGCCAGTTCCTTGAGCGACCGGCTGACCTTAATCATGCCGTCGTCGCGCAAAAAGCGCTTTATTTCGCCTGCTATCATCGGCACGGCATATGTTGAAAATCTTACGTCGTAGCTGAGATCAAAGCGCGCAATGGCCTTTATCAGGCCCATGCAGCCTATCTGGTAAAGGTCGTCGTATTCTATGGCGCGGTTCATGAATCGCTTTGCAACGCTTTTTACAAGCGGCGCGTTCGTTGTGACCAGCTGCTCCTTTGCCTGCTCGTCTCCCTGCTGTGCGCGGCTTATAAGCGTGCGCGTCAATGCGGAGGAAAACTGCCCGTTTGTGTTTATCTGCCGCTCATCCATCGGCCCTCACCAGGCCTATTCTTTTTGTCATGGTCACCTTAGTGCCTTCCCCGGGCGTGCTTTTCACGTCCACGCTGTCCATAAACGCCTGCATAACGCAAAAGCCCATCCCGCTGCGCTCAAGATCGGGCGCGCTGGTGAAAAACGGCTGCATGGCCTGTTCTATGTCCGCTATGCCGCGGCCTTTATCGGTAACGGTCGCGGTGAATACGTCGCCGTCTATGCTGCAATCCATGCGCACCGTGCCGCCTTTTTGCGAATAGCCATGTATTATGGCGTTTGTCACGGCCTCGCTTATCGCCGTGCGCACGTCTGTCAGCTCCTCTATTGTTGGGTCAAGCTGCACCATGAACGCCGCCGCCACGCTCCGTGCAAAGGCCTCGTTGCGCGAAAGCGCAGGAAAAGTTATGCTCATCTCGTTGCTTACCATCGTTCTCTCCCCCTATATATCCATATGCTCTGCCAGCGTGTATATGCCGGCCATACGCAGTATGCGGTCTATGGCGCGGTTGGCGCCGCCTATGAGCACCCGTCCGCCCCTCCCGGCAATAACCCTGTACCGGCCAAGTATCACGCCCAAGCCGGAGCTGTCCATAAAAGTAAGCCCTCTCAGGTCTATCCTCAGTTCGCGTATCCTTTCGTCCGTCAGCAGCGCGTCCAACTGTGCGCGTGCCTGCGCGGCGCTGTGGTGATCCAGTTCGCCCTTTATGCGCGCGGTCAGTCTGTCTCCCGCCGCTTCAATCTCCATCTGCATGGCGCTTCCTCCTTTGCGTATATCGTTCGCTTGTCGCGCGGTTTGGTTTTCTATAAACGGCGCGTTTATTCCTGCATATTATTTCCACTTATTTTGTCGTATATACGCTAATTTTGTAAAATAATTATTTTCTTTCCGCACGGATGCATATTGGTGTATAATTCTCCGCATAGCAAAGGGCAGCTGCTCGCATAATAAGGGCAGCGTTGATATGACTAATTTGTTTATTCGGAAGGTAAGTGCTATGGAAGTGACTGTTTTGGGCCGCTGCGGCCCGTTTCCCGCGCCGGGAGAGGCCTGCTCGGGTTATCTTTTGAAATGCGGCGGCAAGAATATAATGCTGGACTTCGGCAGCGGAGTGTTTTCGCGGCTGTATGGGCTGCTGCCGCAGCTTGAGGTGGACGCCGTGGTGCTTAGCCATCTGCACAGTGACCATATGGCGGATATGCTTATTTTCCGCTATGCGCTGGAGCAGCTCAGCGCGCGCTCGTTGTGCCGCCAGCCGCCCATTCCCGTTATAGCGCCGGCGGAACCGCGGGAGGAGTATAGGCTGCTCAGCGGCAGCGGCGTATTTGATATGACTGCCATAAAGGACGGCGCGAAGTTGAGATACGAAGGGATAACGTTCACGTTTTACCGCATGACGCATCCGGTGGAAAGCTATGCAATAAGCGTTGAATACGGCGGCAAGCGTCTGCTTTATACCGGGGACACGGGAATGCGGCACGACATGGTGGATATTGCAAGCGGGGCGGATATGCTGCTGGCAGACGTGTGCTATCTTAATGAAGAACTTGGCACGCGGCCTATAGCTGCACACCTGAGCGCAGCACAGGCGGGCAATCTTGCCGCCGCGGCAAATGTTGATATGCTGCTGTGCAGCCATCTTTGGGGTGGGCGCACGGATCACAGCGAGCTTATGCGCCAGGTGCGCGCGGCATTCCCCAAGGCAGTGCTTGCGGAGGAATTCAAAAGCTACCCTATTTAAGGGTAGCTTATCGTCAACAACATATTTAATAGCGTTCGTAATGCTCGCTTTCTTTATGCAGGTCGCCGTTGGTATACGGCGACTTTTCTTAATTCCTTCCTGCGGCTTTATATACCTGTGCCTGATGCTCAACGTCCGGCAGCGATGCAACGTGGGAAGTGGAGGATGAGAAGTATAAACAGGCATGGCCGTCCATATCGTTTGCCGCAACCGTGTCCTCGCCGTGCGGCTGGCCCTGAAGCGAAGCCGCAACGCTGTTTGCGCCTATTGTAACTATAACCGGCCGCTTTGAATAATTGTATTCGCCGCCGAATGCTTCAAGGTAAATCGCCGTGTCCTCAGCCGTGCGGCATTCAACCTCGGCATGGCCTTCGCCGCCGGTGTATACCATCATAAATGTAACGCCTGTGTTGTAGTCCGTTATGGTATAGCCCGAACCCGCGACCAGCAGGTCTTTCACTGCGCTCCATTCCATCAGCTCGCCCGTAAGCGTGGCTTGTCCGCTTAGCTGCTTGCCTATGGGTATCTTTGCGGCTATATCTGCACGCTGCACCCTGTGCGAAAACAGCAGCCCCATTGACTGCGCACCCACAGTGCCGTCGCTCATGATAGGCTGACCTTGGCTGTCAACCTGCTTTTGCTGGAAACGCTTTGTGGCTTCAACGGTCATGTTCTGGAAGCTGCCGGTGGGCTTATAGTTAAAATAACCAAGCTCCCTCAGCCTCAGCTGTATGCGCACTACCGTTTCGCCCGTTTTGCCGTAGCTTATCAGCTCGCCCGAATAAGTGCCTGTCTGCTCAGGCGATGGGGACGGCGTTGGGTCTGCATACGCCACGGCGCTTATAAACGCCATACTCAATATCAATATTGTACAAATCAGCTTTTTCATGCCATGATTATAGCACAAAAGCAGGAATAAACGCTATGTATAAAATGTAAATTAGGGAAGATCCGTCGGAATAAGGTTCAGCATATCCTCTTCGCTTGCCACGTTCGTGTAAACCTGCGGCACTTCGCCCGCAATTATGTTTTCGGCTATAGCGGCTTCCGTGCTTACGCGGATAAGCTCATATATGCCGGGCATAACAAGCTGTATGCTCGCCGTGAGCTTTATATTTACACGGTAGAGCGTTTGGTTTATGCCGGAGGAGGTGAATTCCGATGAAAACTGGCTCTGCACGCTGCCGGCGGGCGTGTATGAAACATGAATGGCCGGCCCCTTGCCGGAAAGGAACGAAATTCCCGTTATCGTGCCGAGCGGTATGGCTATGCCTTGCTCGCCAAGGGCGGCTATGCGCTGCTGCGCCGCTTCCGCACATTGTGCGCTCAAAAGGTTCATTTGCCGCGGATCGGCCTGCACCATGTATACCTTACTGCCGTTTTCACGTATGTGCAGAAGTTCGGTATAGTTCTCGTCCTGCTGCATGGTGTCCAATATTGCGTCGTTCATGGCCTTTGCCGCAACGGAGCGTATTCTTGCCGTGGCAAGGGCGGTCATTGCGCTGCGCATGTTTGCGCCGAGCCACGCGAGCAGGGCGGCTATCAATACCGCTGCCGCGCCTATGCAGATGAGCATGCGCCTTAACGCGCGGTGGTTTTTCCTTAATGCGGGCGTGGTTTCCATGGGGCTGTGCATCCTCCTTTTTGCGGCGAATTATGGCTACTGTGTTAATTCAACATATGCACGCGCCCCTAAGTATTGAGCCTAAGAAGCAAAAATGATATAATGAACAAGCTAATATAGGAAAATAGGCGGATTGTATATAGATGAAGGAAAAGCTAAAAGAGGTATTCGGCAATATCCGTTCCCGCGTAACAAGCGCATTCATGCATTCGGCGAGCGCGCGCGGCGGGGAGCGAGAGGTTGAGGAGCTGTTCGTTGAGCGCAAGGGGAGCAGACCTTTTGTGTTGAGCGTGTTTTTCACAACGTGCAAATTCATGCTGATAGGCGTGCTGCTTTTGGGCTGCGCGGGGCTTGGGTTGGTGCTTGGCGTTGCCAAGGCTTATATAGACACAACGCCTGAACTTGACGTGTCCCTGCTTACAAAGAGTGACAGAACATCGTATATATATGACGTGAACGGCAAACTGATCTCCACGTTCGCGGGCTATGAATACCGCGACTGGGTGGATATAGAAGCCGTGCCCGATATGCTTAAAAATGCCGTTATAGCCATTGAGGACGTAAGGTTTTACAGGCACGGCGGCGTGGACTATAAGCGGCTGTTTGCGGCTGTAGTGGGGTCGCTCAGTGCATCGAGCGATGCGGGCGGAAGCACGCTTACCCAGCAGTTGGTCAAAAATAAGCTCCTCACAAGCGAAGTCAGCTACCGAAGGAAGATACAGGAAGCCTACCTTGCACTCCAGGTGGAGAATGCAATGGACAAGGATGAAATCCTTGAAGCGTACTTGAACGACGTATACCTTGGCCAATCCAATTACGGTATGAAGGCTGCGGCGAAGGATTATTTCGGCAAAGAGCTTTCCGAGCTGAGCATACGCGAATGCGCAATGCTTGCCGGCATGATAAAAGCGCCCAATAGTTACGACCCCAGGCGCAACACATATTCGCGGACATATACCTCCGGCGATAAGGCCGGGCAGAACAAGATGGATATTACCAATTCGCGCACGGATACGGTAATAAAGCGCATGTATCAGGCGGGCTTCATAACATACGACCAAATGCAGACCGCGCTGAACGACAATGTGTATATTGTTGAAAAGCGGCAGAGCAATAAGGTGGATGATATGCTCTACTTTGTTGAATACGCCATAAGGGATATTGAGGATTATCTGCTGGAGGAACGCGGGCTGCTCGATACGTCCGCCAACCGCTCGGCGATAGAAAGCGAACTGAGCCGCGGCGGATACTCGATTTATCTTACGGTGGATACCGAAATGCAGCACATTGTGCAGAACACGCTTGCCACATGGGAGGATTACCCGGGCGTGAGCGGCGCAGCGGGCGAAGATAAGATTCCGCAGTCCGCCGCCGTTGTGATAGATCAAAAGACGGGCGAGCTGAGGGCGATAGTCGGCGGCCGCGAAGCGCCGGAAGTCCGCAAAGGCTGGAACAGGGCGTATCAAAGCGCGACGGAAGTAGGCTCAAGCATAAAGCCGCTCAGCGTATATGGCCCTGCGCTCGACCTTGGCCTGTCTCCGGCGTCCGCAGTGGTAAATATTCCCGATCCGATAGTCGGCTGGGATACGGAAACCGGTTACCCCGCGATAGGTTCGGAAAAGTATGAAGGCATAATCACGCTGCGCCGCGGCGTGGTGTCCTCGCTCAATGTGGCGGCGGCAAGGACTCTGCTTGAGGATGTGTCATTGCAAACAGGCGCGGATTATCTTGCAAAGCTTGGAGTTGACCCGTCCCGCATAAAGACAACGGGCAGCGGCCTTGCGCTGGGTGCAATGGGCATAACGCCGATAGAGATGGCGGGCGCTTATGCCGCAATAGCCAACGAGGGCAAATATATAAAGCCGGTGTCCTTCAGCCGCGTTGTGGACCAAAACGGCAAAGTGATATTGGATTCATCAAAGCTTAGGACGGAGCAGCAGGTGTTTAAGCCCACTACTGCTTATATGCTGGTGGATATACTGCACGAAGCCGTTGAAAGCGGTACGGGTACCGCGGCGAAGATAAAGGGCATGACCGTTGCCGGAAAGACCGGCACCAATTCGGACTACGGCAGCGCGTATTTTGCCGGCATGACCGGATATTATACCGCAGTTGTATGGGTAGGGCCGGATAAGTATGAATATAAGCTGCCCAAAGGCTCCACGGGCGGCAAGGTTGCGGCGCCAATATGGCAGGCGTTTATGAAAGAGATACTCAACGGGCTGCCCGATAAGCAGATAATCGATGCATCGCCCGTTGAGCTGGGGCTTGTGCAGCGGACGGTATGTTCGCTCAGCGGAAAGCTTGCCACGGAAGCCTGCGCGTTTGATGCATCGGGTCACGTGCCGGTGACGGACTGGTTTGCGAGCGACAGCGTGCCTGTTGAATCCTGCGATATGCATGCGCTTGCGGGCATCTGCTCCGCGTCCGGCCAGGCCGCAGGGCCTTACTGCCCGGCAGACGGGATACAGTATCAAAGCGTTGCGATCATTTCCTCAACCTCGCGGTACAAGAAATACGATCCGCTGATACTTATAAAATACCTGCCTAACCTTGTATACAGCGATGTTCCGGTGGCGGAATACGGAATGTATACTGCGGGCGGCATGTGCAGCGTGCATTACTCAAGCTGGAGCGGCGGGCTTTTCGGCGGCTATGCCGAAACCAATGCCAAGAACCTTATAGCCACCGTGCGGGATTACCTTGCAAAGGTGCAGAATTTGCCCGATACGGACAGGGCAACGCTCGAAAGCGGTATAGAGCAGCTTGAAAGCTACCTTGCATCTTCCGGCGGGCACGGGTTTATACAAAGCTATTATGATAGGCTTAAATACAATTACAGCGTTATCAGTTCGGATTATCCGCCGCCGGCAAACGTCACCGTTGGCGGGAATACCGGCAGCATGAGCGGCGGCTGGGGAGGACCGGATGACTGACGCGCTTCGTTTACTTTATGATGCCGAACGGGCAAGGCTTTCGGGGCTAAGTACGCAGAACAATGGGGACTATCTTAACCCGGTGTTTGGCGAAGGGCCGCTTACGCCGCATTTGATGTTGATCGGCGAAGCGCCCGGGCGGGAGGAAGCTGCGGCTGGGCATCCGTTCGTTGGAAAGGCGGGCAGGCAGCTTAACGAGTTACTTGAGCTTGCGGGCATAGCGCGCGGCGACGTGTTCGTGACAAACGCGGTGAAATTCCGCCCGATAAAGCGCGGTGCGCGCAGCGTGGCTAATCGCACGCCTACGGCAAAAGAACTTGCTTCGGGAGAAGAACTGCTGAAAAGCGAAATTATTGTGGTGCGTCCGCGTGTTATAGCCACGCTTGGCAACAGTCCCCTTGCATCCATGGCAAGGATAAGCGGCGTAGCGGCGCCAAAGATAGGAGAGGCGCACGGCCAGGCTATGAATGTGAACATAGGCGGCAATAATATAGCTCTGTTCCCGTTGTATCATCCGGCAAGCGGCATATATAATAGGGAACTTGTTGAAACAATGCGGCAGGACATAGTAAAGCTTGGGCAATACATAAAGGAGGGCATGGCATGAAGCGCATAATTGCATGGCTTGTGCTTGCGGCGCTGGTGATAGGCATACCTGGCGCGGTGATAAACACCGGCGGCACGGCGTGCGCGGAAGAGGCCGGCGAAACGGGTCAAATAATGGCCGATGGCGTTAAGGTGAGAAAATCGCCCGATACAAAGAGCGACGCGCTGACGGAGCTGAACTGTGGCGAGGCAGTAACCGTGCTTGCGGAGGACGGCAATTGGTACCGAGTAAAATTCGGCGATGTGCTGGGCTATGTTCGCAAGGACTATGTGTTCACCAATTCCGCCGGCAGCCGCGGAGCGTATGCCGTGAGCGATACGGCCGTGCTGATGGGCGCGCCGTCGCAAAATTCATATGTTGTTTGTTCCCTTGCAGCCGGGCAGGGATTGAAGGTAAAGGCGCTTATAGGCGAATGGTACTATGCTGTGGTGGATAGCCATGCGGGTTATATACACCGCACGGATGTGACAATATCATCGTCGGCAGTTGCGGGCATGGGAATGCTGAAGCAGGGCATGAAGGGCGAGGAGGTCATGAAGCTTCAGCGTGCGCTTTACGACCGCGGCTTTTTAACAAAGGATAACATAAGCGGAACGTTCACATCACAAACGCGCAAGGCGGTTATGGAATATCAGCAGGCGATGGGCCTTTCCGCAGACGGCATAGCCGGTAGCGCAACGCTTTCAACTGTGTATGACAGTTCAAATAAGCTTGAAAAAGCGAATGCCGACTTCTATAGGCTTAAAGGCACAGTGGTGCTGCTTGATTGGTTCAAGGGCGGCAACGAATGGCTGCATAAGGGCGCGCGCTTTACCGTTACGGACGTGCGCACGGGCAAAAGCTTCCGTGCCAAGCGCTTCGGCGGCTGGTACCATGCGGACAGCGAACCTATAACCAAATATGACACATCCATTATAAAGAGCCTGGAGGGCTTCTCATGGAATCGCAGGCCGATATGGGTAACATATAACGGCAAAACGGTCGCCGCAAGCATGCATACAATGCCGCATATGGCTAACCCGACCCCATCCAATGGCTTTGACGGGCATTTTTGCATCCATCTGTATCATTCCAAGGTACATGCGAACAGCAAGGAATGCCCGCGGCATCAGCGCTGCGTTCAGGAAGCGTACAGCGCGGGCAAAAAACACTAACTGAATATAAAAACGGTATCATTACGTCTCTTTTTGCCAATACTTGCTTATATAGCTTGTATGGATAAAGGGAGGCGTATTTTTATTGAACATAATAAAGCGCATATTCAGCTTCGGCAGGAGCTACGATGAATTTGAACTGCTTGAGACCGAAGGCGGGCAGCCTGGTTTTTTCGGCAGCACAGGCAGGGCGCATAAGGACGCAGCGGGAGCGATAGAAACCGCGAACGATACGATTGCGAGCGACGTATCCGCCAATGAAGAACGGCTCAAAACGGAGATGCACGCGGAGATAAATCCGGATATGGTAATGCGGCGCTTTTTACTTTGCGGGCAGATAGAGACGCTTGCTGTGTTCATAAACGGCATGAGCGACCAAAGCTTAGTGAGCGATTTTATATTGCGGCAGGGAATTCCCCAAAGGGAACTGCCCAATGATGCGCCGCTTATTGAATACGTTGCAAATAACGTTTTCGCCATGGCGGAAGTTAAGCAGGAAACAAGCTGGAACACAATAAAAACAGCCATAATGGATGGCTGTACTGCCGTGTTTATTCAGGGGCAGACGACAGCGCTTACTATGGACACTCGCAGCTATGAGCACCGCAGCATACAGGAGCCCAGCAACGAAAAGGTCGTGAAAGGCTCGCAGGAGGGGTTTGTAGAAAACCTGAGGACGAACATAACGCTTATCCGCCGCCGCGTACGCACAGATGATCTGGTGGTGGAACTGCGTACATACGGCAAGGAGGGCAGCTCCCGCGCGGCAATAATGTACCGCGAAGGGATAGCGAATGAATCGCTGGTGAATGAAATTAAGCGCCGCCTTGCAAACGTGAATGCCATGTATGTTTTTAACGCGGGCACGCTTGAGCAGCTTACCGAGCGCAACACTTATTCCGTTTTTCCGCAGCTGCTTGCAACGGAACGGCCGGACAGGACGGCGGCAATGCTGATGGAAGGGCATGTGGCGGTTATAGTTGAAGGCAGTCCGATGGCGAATGTTATGCCGGCAACGCTTTTTACCCTTATGGCTACGGGGGAGGACAGCACAATGCGCGTTGTGCAGGGCAGCGTTATAAGAATGGTGCGCTACATAGGCGCGGCAATATCGATACTTCTGCCGGGGTACTTCCTTGCGCTGGCGCTGCATCATCAGTCGTTGCTGTCGTCGGAGGTGCTTACGACGGTTGTAGCATCGCGCAAGATGGTGTTTGCGCCGATTGGCATGGAGATGCTGTTTTTGCTGCTTGTGTTCCAGCTTGTGCGCGAAGCAGGGATGCGCGTACCGGGGTCTATCGGACAGGCGATAGGCATAATTGGCGGGCTTATACTGGGGCAGGCCGCTGTAACGGCGAACCTTGCAAGCTCTGTCATGCTTATAATTGTTGCGCTGACGGGGCTTGGCAATTTCTGCATTCCGGATTATTCAACTCAGCTTTCAGCATCGGTACTGAGGGTGATATTGGTGATAGCGTCGTGGCTGGCGGGGCTAATGGGGCTGTTCTGCGGGGTGTTTGTGATAATTGCATGGATGGCGTCTCTCAAGTCATTCGGCGTGCCGTTCCTTGCGCCGCATTCGCCAAAGGCAAATTCAAAGCGGCCAATGATACTGCGCGGGCCGATAGATAACGTGAGCCGGCATAAGGACGTGCTGAATACGGAGGAGGACGGCAGATGAGGCTGAACGAAGGCAAAATAGGCTTGCAGGAAAGCGCGAGCATTGCGGCGGTGGCTATCACGGCGTGCAGCGTTTTTCTGCTGGATTCCGAAAAGGCGTATTCCCGCGGGGATGCAACGTTCATATCACTGCCGGTGAGTATAGCGGTAAGCTTAGCAATGTTTATGCTGATGTGGTACGCAATGCGCCGCACAGGCGCGCGGAATTTGAACGAATTATTTGATATGTGCGCAGGCAAGGCGATAGGCGCCGTGCTGAGCATTGTTGCGGCGCTGATATTCATACTGTACGCATATAGGCTGATGGCAAGATTCTGCATACTGATACACGGGCGCGTGTTTGCCGCGGCGGAGTATGAAAGCGTTGCGCTGTGGATAGCTGTTCCGGTGGCGTATGCTGCTATAAAGGGGCTTGAATGCATAAGCAGACTGGCTAAGATATTCGGTGTGTTGATCGGCGCGCTTGTGCTGATTAGCCTTATAATAATGATATCAGCCTATGATGTGAGCCGCCTTGCGCCGTTTCCGGGGGACTTGGGCAAGCTTGGCATGGATACGATTTCGCGTTCTGCGGATTCTGTTGCGGCATTTCTCGGGCTGATATGCGTAGCGGGCGCGCTTCAGGGCGGGCGCAATGTAAAAAAGAGCGCGCTCATTGGCAACGGAGTAGCCATAGCATTTGTGTTCATGATACAATTTGCGCTTGGCGCAACGTTTACATATACAGACCTATCCCAAATGGCAATGCCCATATATCTTATGAAAATGGTAGTCATGCGCGAAAGCTATCTTTTCAGGCTGGATCAGATGAACCTGTTCTTCTATATGATAGCAGCGCTTATAACGGCGGCGTTTTATGTATACTGTGCGGCGCTTATAATCACCCGCCGCACATCTGGTCAGGACATTCGCCCGGCGGTCGTGGGCGTGAGCGCGTTTATATTGGCTGCGCTAAGGGTTAATCACCGCTTTGAGGCAGGCATAATACAGCGGAGCATAGATTTTTTGTATGATTACGCATTTGTGGCCGGCGTGCCGTTTATACTGGCAGCGATAGCGGGGCTGATACGCTTTGGCGGGAAGGGCAGGGCATATGAAGCGGATAAGTAAAGCAATATGCTTAGCGCTGGCGGCGGCCTTTGCAGCGCTTAATATGGCGGGATGCATAAGCTACGTTGCGATAGATGAATACGGCTACGTTATGACCGTTGGCGTGGATAAGGGCGAAACGTATGAATACCGTTTCTGCTTTATTGTGCAGGTGGAGGGTGAATCGCAGGGCGAAAGCGATGCGGAGAACGTTGTGCTCAGCGCGGAAGGAGACAATATTTACGATGCTGTAGCAGTTGTAGAAGTTGGGGTTCCGTATCAGCTTAATTTCGGCAGGGCGAACTATATGCTGTTTTCAAAGGATGTGGCAGAGACGGGATACATATCACGCTTTATAGACGAATCGTTCATAAATCTTGGCGTGCGCCGCTCAACTAAGCTTATGGTTGTGCTTGGAGACAGCCTTGATTACTGCATAGGCGTTGTGAGCAAGGATAACCCGAATACATCAAAGAGGCAGTATTCAATACTTCGCGACTATGTGTCCGAAGGCCTTACGCCTATAACAAACATTGCCATGTTCACCCAAAACGTGAACGCCAAACGCGGGGACAACATAGTTACGCTCGGCGCAACGGATGATTCTATACCGAATGAAGAAATAACCGGAAGCAGTCAGGACAGCGAACTGAACCCAAACAGCACCACGGCGGGAGTTGAGCGCACGGGCGGACTGCGGGCATATTACATGGGCTGCGCTGTGTTCGACGGCGGAACGATGAAGGGTGTGCTAAGCGGGCGTGACACGGAAATAATTCTTATGGCCAAAGGCATGTTCCGCGCGGGCAGGCTAACATTGCATCACGAAGGCGGAGAAGGGCACATGGTGCTTTTACTCAAGGGCGGCGGAAAGCCAAAGGTTGAACTTTCAATAGAGGGCGATGCGCCTTACGCCAAAATGGGTGTAAGGCTGCAATGCCACATTGAATGCGGCGAGGAGGACATGGATTATAACAAATGGAACCGGGAGGTTAAACCGATGCTTGAGGATTATATGGAACGCGAGCTTGAAAGGGTGTTCACGCTATGCCGCGGCATGAACAGCGATGCTTACGAAATAGGCAAGTATGCGGTAATGAAGTTCCACAGTGCGGAAGAATGGGAGCAATACGACTGGAAAAGCCGGTATCCTGAGCTGAATATGGAATTTGATGTTTCGCTTTACGTTGAAAATGAAGAAATAAACTCGCTTGGAGGTTAAATTATGGCAGCATATGTTATTGCGCTTGCTGCGGCGGAAATGTATTCGGCGGCATACGCCGTGTATTCTTTCAAAAAAGGGCCTGCATCCGCGGCCATAGCCGCCCTGATTATGGCAGTTCTTCCGCTTGCGCTGTTCATAATATCGCTTACATAAAAAAGGAATGGATTCTCAGTCCCTCTCAATTTCATCGCTCAGCAGCTTTAACCGCTGCCTTAAAGAAAGCCGCCAGGCATCGGTGGCTTCTTTTTGTATTGTAATATTGCCGTGCTCATCGGCGGCTATAATGTCGCCTTCTGCGGCATCGGATGGCAACATATCACGCCGCATGCCGTACAGCTTTCCGTCGTCATCTATTATGGCTATGTCGCCCTCGAACCTGTCTATGCTCTTCATTGCATTGCCGCACCTCGCTTCTTTATTACATTATAGCGCATATCTGTCGCCCAATAAATAGAAAACGGTCAAAAAAGTATTGCAAAGCATCATTTTAACCTGTTCCATAAGGCGAAAGGATATGTTACAATATATATAAGCCTATCCGAAAAAGGGGGATGCGGTAATGGCTCCGCGTAAAGGGACAAAAATACCTGCTTATGAAGGGCTTACGCTTGAGATGCTCGAAAAGCTTAAAACCCAGGCTATACTTATGGAAGATCGCATAAACATCATGGGCGAGGAGTGCATGGATAAAAACGGCAAACTGTGCGACCCTAAATTAAGCGAACTGAGCAACGAATACGAAGACCTATGCCTTGATATAGAAAAGCTTGAAGGGCTGCTTAAAACGTTGAATAAAAAATGATGTGCTCTTCACTTATGAACAAATGGTAAACGCGCGCGTACAGCCGTTTATTTTGAAATGATTATAATGTATAATAACAAATAATGTACCGGGCTTTCCGGCGGAAAGGGGTGCGCTCGCCTTGTCATATGACGTATTTGCAAAGGCTATTGCTTCCGGATTGAGTCAGATCCGCATACTGGATCTTATCGATATAATCGTAATAGCCATAATAATCTATAAATTGATAGTATTGACTAAGGAGACCCGCGCATATCAGGTGCTTAAAGGAATGGGAATACTGTTCCTGTGCGCCGTTGTGTGCGATTTGTTGCAGATACAAACATTAAGTTGGCTTTTAAGTTCATTCCTCAGTAGCGGCTTAATACTGGCTGTGGTGCTGTTCCAGCCGGAGTTCAGGCGCGCGCTTGAGCACATTGGCCGCGGCAATCTGTTCGATAAATCCGTGCTTAACGGTTTCAGCCAGGAGGATTCAACAATAGTTTCCGAATTGCAGCTTGCAATAACGGATCTGGCAAAGCGCAGGGTTGGCGCGCTTATAGTAATAGAGCAAAAGACGGCCTTGGGCGATATTGCCGCGACAGGCACGCGCATAGATGGCGTGATATCCGCCCCGCTGGTTGAAAACATATTCGAACCCAATACGCCGCTGCATGACGGCGCAATGATAATAAGGGACAGGCAGATAATTGCCGCGGCGTGTATACTGCCGCTGGCAGAGAACATGAGCGTTGCAAGGGAGCTTGGCACAAGACACCGCGCCGCGCTTGGAATATCCACTGTGTCCGACAGCATTACGATAGTTGTAAGCGAGGAAACCGGCGTTATATCCTATGCACGAGACGGCAAGCTTGTGCGCTACGTTGATAACCGCGCGCTGAAGGATCTGTTGGAAACCATATTTGTGCGCGGCGGTGCATCGCCGCTCGCGCTGCTGAAGCGGAGGGTTAAAAATGAAGAAAAGCACTAACACAGGCTCTGCGCTCAAAACATGGCTGAAGAACGCATTTACCAAAAATCTTGCGCTTAAAATAGTGTCGCTCATATTTGCAATGCTCCTTTGGGGATATGTATTGATGAGCGAAAATCCGCAGCGCACCAAAACGCTGACAAATGTGCCGATAAGCGTAGAAGGCGGGGCCGATCTTATTGCGCGTAAGCTGGTATTGTCCGGCGATAAGGACTACGGCAGCGTTACCGTGCGCGTAAGCACGCAGCTAACATCGTATTCCGATCTCACCGCGGACGACATTACCGCCAGCATAAACCTCTCAAACATAACCGCTACGGGTGAGCACGAGGTAATAATTACCGCGCGCAGCGCAATAGGCACCACGGTAAGCGTATCGCCTGACCATATAAAGGTGAACGTGGATAACCTTGTTTCAAGGTCAATACCGGTTGAAATAGACCTTGAAGGAGATCTGGATGAAGGCTACTGGGCCGGGGATGTTATATATAGCCGGAACATGATAGACATTGAAGGCCCGCTTGAATACGTCAGCCGGATAGACAGCGCCAAGGGCGTGCTGAACATAGATTCGGCCACAAGCAGCATAAATAAATCGGTTCTTCTTACGCTTTACGATAATGAAGGCAATGAACTGGATGCGGATCTGTTTTACAGCAAGCTGCCTTCCGTAACGGCACGTATGGAAGTATTGCCCATGAAAACAGTGCCCATAGACGTGGAAAGCGCAATACAAGGCAAGGATAATATCCCGAAGAATTATGAACTTGTGGGGTACGGTGTTAACGGAACCGGCAAGGTGCGCATAGTGGGCGAGCAGGATGTGCTGGACGCTATCGATTCGATAGGTATTGATTTTATAGACGTTTCAGGCGTTACGGAAAGCATTGTGCAGGACGCTGCGCTGGTAATACCCGAGGGCGTAAGACTGCTTGACGACGACACGGTGAGTCTGTATATAAATATTCGTGAAAAGACCGACGAGGCTATGTTCAACAGCGTGCCGATAAACGTGGAACATCTTGGCCGCAAACTGAATGCGCAGCTGAACGTTGAAGCCGTGGACGTATATCTGCACGGCAGGGTGAGCCTGCTTAACCAAATAGACAGGAGCGATATTGAACTCTATATCGACCTGAGCGGGCTTGAAGCGGGTGTGCATCAGGTTCCGGTAGAAATAAGGCTGCCTAAGGAGGAAATGAAGAACGAGCTTACCTGTGTTATGAGCATAGACACGGTATCCGTTACAATACATTAATATGCCGATAGTTCTTAACCAGATAAAATTACCGATAGAAGAAAACGAGTCCTCGCTGAGCATACACGCGGCGAGGGCTCTTACCGTTCCCGCAAGGGCAATATTGGGGCTGCGCGTGGTGCGGATTTCGCTTGATGCGCGCAAGAAGGATGCCATATCGTTCAACTATACGCTTGAAGTAACGCTAAGCCCGCAGGATGAAGCACGCCTTGCGAAGAAGGGGTTTGCGCTTGCGCAGCCGCTTAAACTGGGTGAACCCATATTCGGTACAAAGCCGCTCGATAAGCCGATAATAGTGGTAGGGCTTGGCCCGGCGGGACTTTTTGCAGCATATACGCTGGCGAAATACGGCTATAAGCCGATAGTGCTTGAGCGCGGCAAGTGTGTGGACGACAGGCGAAGGGACGTCGAAACGTTCTGGCGGGCGGGCAAGCTGAACACGGAAAGCAACGTAATGTTCGGCGAAGGCGGAGCGGGCACGTTTTCGGACGGCAAGCTGACAACGCGCATAAAGGACCCGCGTGCGCATAAGGTTATAGAGCTGCTGCATCGCTTCGGTGCGCCGGAGGAGATAACTGTGATGGCGAAGCCGCATATAGGCACGGATAGGCTTATAGAGACTGTTAGAAACATGCGGCAGGAGATTGCTGCACTTGGCGGCGAAGTGCGCTTTGAAGCAAAACTGAGCGGCATAGAGCGCGAAGACAACCACATAGCCGCGACAATAGTGCAAACGCCGCACGGCGAAGAACGCATAGAATGCAGCGCGCTTATATTGGCAGCAGGGCAGGGCGGCAGGGACACATATGAACTGCTGCTGAATGCTGGCGTTGAACTTGTGCCGAAGCCTTTTGCAGCGGGTGTGCGTATTGAGCATCCACGGGAAATGATAGACCGCGCGCAATACGGCAAGCATATGGACAATCCGCGGCTCGGTGCGGCGGAGTATCAGCTCACGTCCCAGCAAGGGGACAGGGGAGTATACACGTTTTGCATGTGTCCCGGCGGCGTTGTGGTCGCATCATCATCGGGCGAGGAGCAGGTGGTTGTTAACGGCATGAGCTACTATGCCCGCAACGGAGAAAATTCAAACGCAGCCGTTGTGGTGCAGGTAGGGGAGAAGGATTATCCGGCAGAGCCGCTCGGCGGGCTTGATTTCCGCGAAAGGCTTGAGAAGGCGGCATTCATTGCCGGCGGGGCGGATTACCGTGCCCCTGCATGCACGGTAGGCGCGCTTAACGGCAAAGCATCCGCGTTTGCGTCGGTGAAGCCTACATACCGCCCGGGAGTCAAGGTTGCGGATATGCATAGCGTGCTGCCTGATTTTATGTATGAAGGCATACGGCTTGGGCTGAAGGACTTCGGCCGCAGGCTGAAAGGATATGACATGGAGGATGCTGTTATAACGGCCGTGGAAAGCCGAACAAGCTCACCGGTAAGGATACCGCGCACGGAAACGGGCGAAGCCACGCGCATGGCTGGGCTGTATCCCGTTGGCGAAGGTGCGGGCTATGCGGGCGGCATAGTAAGCGCGGCTGTTGACGGGATGAAGGCAGCGGAGCATATTATGGCGATATATAAGGGAGTATAAGAATGCTGAAACTGATAAAGCCGGAAATAGGTCAGCTTGAATATAGGCAAAAGCTTATTGCGGACAGCGATACCATGGCATACAACGCTAAATGGGGCGGAACAATAGATTTTCCGCCTGAAAAGTGGGGAAAATGGCATGAAAGATGCCTGAACGATGCAAATGATAAGCAGTTTTACCGCTATATTTACAGCGAGGAGGAGAATTACTTTGTTGGCGAAGCTTCCTACCGTTATGATGAAGGCTATGGCGAATACATAGTGAACATAATAATAGAGCATAAGCACAGGGGAAAAGGCTACGGCAGGGAAGGGTTGCGGCTGCTGATGGATGCGGCTAAGGCAAACGGCGTGGAGAAGCTGTGCGACGATATTGCGGCGGATAATCCGAGCATTGCGCTTTTTAAGGAGATGGGCTTCAGCGAAGAATGGCGCAATGACGACGCTGTTATGATGGCGAAAACGCTTTAATTGAAAGCATATAGAAAGACCGGCGGGATGATTTCCGCCGGCCTTAGCTTTATGTTGACTTATTTGCCAAGCATTTTGTTGTACTTTTCAAGCTCCTCTTTGTTAGCCATTATGAAGTGGCCTGGCTCGATCTCTGTCCATACGGGCTTATCAGTCTCGTAATGGTGGCAGGAAGGATCGTATATGACCAGCTTCTTGTGCTTTTCGCTCTTAGGATCGGGCAGGGGGATGGCCGAAAGCAGAGCCCTTGTATAAGGATGCAGCGGATGCGCAAACAGCTTTTCGGTTTCCGCCAGTTCTACTATAACGCCCTTATGTATAACGGCTATCCTGTCGCATATGAAGCGCATAACGCTCAGATCGTGCGCTATGAACAGGTAGGTGAGGCCGTGCTCCTTCTGCAGCTTGCTCATCAAATTGAGCACCTGTGCGCGGATGGATACGTCCAGCGCGCTTATGGGTTCATCCGCAATTATGAACTCAGGCTCCATTATCAGCGCGCGGGCTATGCCGATACGCTGACGCTGACCGCCGGAAAACTCATGCGGGAAGCGGCTGGCAAATTCGGGAAGCAGACCAACGTCCAGCAGCGCCTGCTCAACCATTTTGCTGCGCTCTTCCTTGCTCAGGTCCTTGTGTACGTTTTGCAGGCCTTCGCTTACAATGTAGTCTACCTTGGCCCTTTCGTTAAGGCTTGCCATGGGGTCCTGGAATATCATCTGAATATTCTGGGTGACCTGCTTATCCAATTCCTTGGATATTTTGCCGCTTATGCGTTCGCCGTTGAACAATACTTCGCCGGCGGACATTGGGTTGATGCGGATTATGGCACGGCCGATAGTGGTTTTACCGGAACCGGATTCGCCGACCAAACCGAACGTTTCGCCCTTGTATATGTCAAAACTGACATCGTGCACGGCTACGAACGGATGGCGTTTGGAACCGAAGGTGACCTCCATATTGCGAACGCTTACCAATACATCTGTCAAATCCTTAGCCATTGCTCAGGTCGCCTCCTCTGTTCAGGTTCATTATGTTCTTAAGATGCGGCGGCGGATCTATCTTGGGCGCTCTGGGATCGAGCAGCCAAGTGCGCGCCTTATGGGTGGGTGTGACTTCAAAATACGGCGGACGCGCCACGAAGTCAACCTTCAGCGCCTGCGGATTACGCGGAGCAAAGGCATCGCCCTGAATGTGCTGGAACAGGTTCGGCGGGGTACCCTGAATGGAGTAAAGATCCTCGCCCTTTATGCCAAGCTGCGGGAGGCTGGAAAGCAGCGCCCAGGTGTAGGGGTGCTTAGGGTCGTAGAATACCTCGTCACAGGTACCTATTTCAACTATGTCGCCCGCATACATTACGGCGATACGGTCGGCCACGTTTGCAACCACGCCAAGGTCGTGCGTGATGTATATGACGGTAAGGCCGTATTTAGCCTGCAGCTTTTTGAGCAGGTCCAGTATCTGCGCCTGAATGGTAACGTCCAGCGCGGTGGTGGGTTCGTCGCATATCAGGATTTCCGGTACGCAGGCCATTGCTATGGCTATGACGACCCTTTGCCTCATGCCGCCGGAGAACTCGTGCGGATACTGCTTATAGCGCTTTTCGGGTTCGGGGATACCAACATCCGCCAGCAGCTCAAGCGTTCTCGCCTTGGCTTCGGCCTTGCTGACCTTATTGTGCAGCGTAAAGGCTTCCTGAATCTGCTTACCTACGGTCTTCAGCGGGTTAAGGCTGGTCATAGGATCCTGGAATACCATTGCTATGCGCTGGCCGCGGATCTTTGTCCAATCCTTTTCCTTTTTGAAGGTGGTCAGATCATGGTCATGATAATATATATGGCCATTGTCTATCCAGCCGTTATTGTCCAACAATCCCATAAAGGTCTTGGTGAACACGCTTTTGCCCGAGCCGGATTCGCCGACTATCGCAAGGCTTTCGCCCTTGTAAAGCTCAAGGCTGATGCCGCGCACGGCAGTGAGCACCTGGCCGCGCAGGTTGAACTTGACCACAAGATCTTCAACGGTAAGGACAGGATTATTGTAATCGGGAGTATGTTCTATGATATAGTCTTCCATTATTGTTACCTCATTCCTTACTTGTGGTTACGCGGGTCGGATGCATCGGCAAATGCATTGCCCAGTGCGTAGAACGAAATGGTTATGGCAGACACTATCAGCACGGGGAAGAGCAGCTGATACCTCTGCTCGGCCACCAGCATGACCTTACGGCCTTCGTTGATAAGGTTGCCAAGGGAGGGGATCTCCACCGGCAGGCCAAGGCCGATATAGGTAAGGAACACTTCCGAACCTATGGCATCTGGTATGGCAAGCGCGGTTTGAAGCATAACTACCGAAATGAGCTGCGGCAGTATGTTCTTGGCGATTATCTTGGAGCTGGGAGTGCCAAGGCAGCGGGAAGCCAGATTGAATTCCCTGTCGCGATAGATGAGGATAAGGTTACGAATGTACTTGGTCATGCCTATCCAGCCGGTGAGGCACATGACAAATATCATGGTCTTAAGGCTCGGACGGAGAATGTACATAAGCAGCATCCTCAATACCGTATATGGTATGTTGTCAAATAGGTTATAAATCTCGGTAAATAACCAGTCCAGCTTTCTTGCGTAGCCCCAAATGGAACCGAGTATCAGGCCGATGACGATATTGCATACGGCAACGCAGATACCTATGAACAGGCTGGTACGGGTACCCTTCCAAATACGGCTCCAAAGGTCCTGCCCGATGCTATTGGTACCGAACCAGAATTCTTCATTTGGTGCAACGTTACGCAGAGTAGCGCCGTTTTCATCGTTATATACCTTATAGGAATCCTTCTGATTGGGCAGAAGGGGCTGTATAAACGTGAAGGCGAGCAGTGCAACGAGGAATACCAGCAGTATAACGGATATCTTCTTTTTGAAGAACACGCGGAAGGTGCTTCCCCAATAAGAATAGTTGGAATAACCGATGCGCTCGGCTTCGGAAGTATCGTGATGCGCAAGCTCGAACAGATCGTCCGTTATTGGGGTTGAACCGTCATCGCAAACATTGCAGTTCTCGGGTACTTTTATTTCCTCAAGATCTGCCAGGTTGTTGGTAGCAGCAAAGCCTTCCTGAAGCGTGGTTATCTTATGGTCGGCATAGCCGCGGGTGATGGGCTTTTTAGCCTTGTCAAACATTTTTTTCTCGTCCATTATCTGCTGTCTCCCTTCTTGACCAGTTTAATGCGCGGGTCGCAGATCATCATCATTATATCGCCCAGCAGCAGACCGGTAACGCTTATAACGGAGTAGAGGAGCACCATGGCCTGAACCATAGTATTATCCTGGCGCTGTATGGACTGTATCAGCAGTCCACCCATGCCGGGGATGGAGAAAAGGGACTCAACATACAGAGAACCCGATATGGTGAACAGCAGCGACGTGGGCAGGCTCTGCGCCATGGGAATGAATGCGTTCCTCATAACGTGGCGGAAAGCGACCTGGCTGGAGGTCATGCCCTTTGCGCGCGCAAGGCGGATATAATCCATGTTCATCTGGTCCACCATGTAACGCCTCATCCACATTGCGTTGGAGGCTATGCCGCCGAGGGAGAGGCAGATTATAGGCAAGATGCGGCTCTTCCAATCGAGCGGGTCGAACAGCATCGGCAATTTCAACAGAGTAGAAAGATACAGCTGTATCGCAAGGAAGTAAACTGCGGCAGGCAGCGCGTTTATAAGCAGAACGTATGCATTGCCCAGCGTATCCACAAATTTGCCCTTGCTGCGCGCCATCAGCACGCCAAGGGGGTAACCTATCAGCATCTGTATGCCAAGGGCTATGATGCCGAACTGGAAGGAAGTCTTAGCCTTTGGCCAGATAACGTCAACGCAGGGTACGCCTTTGCGCATGACGATGGACTTGCCAAGATCGCCTTCAAGCAGCAGCTTGCGCCAGAAATTATAAAGCTGCTTATACCACGGGTCAAGCAGACCCAGTTCTTTCAATATGTTGTTTTTTACGGTTTCGCTCATGGTATCCGTACGGCCTTCAAAGTAACCGTCAACGGGCAGCAATCTCATGAGCAGGAATACGATGGATAGCACCAGAAACAGCGTTATCATGGCGCGACCCAATCGGCCGAGAATATATCTTAACAACAGCATTCACCTCACAGTTTTTGATCTTGGTATTACGGCGCCGCCTGAGTACCGGCCCGGGCCCGAGTCGGAACTCAGGCGGCGTGTGGCGCAAACACGCCCATCCTTCTATTTAGGAGAGCCCCCGAAGGGGCTCTCCGTTCTGTATTACTCGCTTAAATTGTAAGCTTTTCGGCTTAGTAGTCTATGCCGTTAGCTTCAGCGTAGGCGATGCGCTCAGCACGCTCGGCTTCCCAAACGGGCAGCATCTCAAGATACTGTTCGGTGCTGAAGGGCTTCTCATATACCCACTGGTACTTATAACGGTCGTCGGACATACCGAAGGGGGCATACTGGCTCTCGAAGGGGTTCATGCAGCTGGACATATAACCGCACCCGCCCAGAACGCCGAACGGAATTACGAACGCCTGATCTATCAGCCAAGCTTCGGCTTCGGCAAGGGCATTGTAGCGCTTGCTGTTGTCAACGGTTTCGGCGGTTGCTTCGGCAACCTTCTGGCCGTATACGAAATCCTTCCAATAGGTCTCATCATAACCGCTGCGGCCCATACGTCCATCGGGATCTTCCTTGGTGGTCTCGGTGGCCATGCCGTCCGCACGCCATATGTAGTTATAAGCCTGACCAAGGTTGAAAGGATCGGTCCAGGTTTCGGGGTCGGCGTAGTCAGGTCCCCAGTAGGACATCATGAAGGAGTAGTTACCGGCGCGGCGAGTGGTGCTCAGATAGTCGGTATCAGGATAGCCCTCGATGATGAACTTGATGTAATCGGTGCCGAGGAGCTCCTCAAGCTGCTGGGAAACTATAACGGCAAGGTTGGTCTGCTGGGTGGATTCACTGTTGTACGGCATGTAAGCCATAATCGGGAACGTGACGCCGGCGGCTTCAAGATCGGCGCGAGCCTTGTCGCGGTACTCGATAGCGGTTTCGGGCTGGAACTGCTCGGTTTCGGTGATAGCCTTAAGAGCATCCAGATACGGATAGTCCTTACCATCGGCAGCGCAGAAGTTGTAAGGGGTAATGGTGCGCAGCTCGTAATCTTCCGGAGTGTAAGGATCGTAGCAGCCGATGCCCTTTATACGGTCAAGACCGTAATACAGAGACTTACGGAAGTTTAGATTGTTGGCAGCCTTGAGCCACTGCTCGTGGCTAAGACCGTCGCGCTCGGTATAGGTGGGCATGAAGTTGACAAGGAAGAAATAGCTGTAACTACCGGGACGGTTCGGGCGTATAAAGGCCTTCTTCGTGGGGTCATTCATCCAGCCGTCGAGCTGATCGGTAGGAATATCGGCAACCGTAACTTCGCCGCGGAGCAGGGCCTCGGGAGCGAGGGTATCGGCTTCGGCGTTGTACTTTTCTTCAATGCGCTCTACATGAATCTTATCTATATCCCAGTAGAGGGGGTTACGGGTTGAAATGACATAGGAGTTGGGTTCATACTGGGAGCAAAGGAACGCACCGCAGTAGAGGATGGTATCGTTGTTGGTGCCGAAGGATTCGCCCATTTCATCGAGGAACTTGGCACAGGTGGGGTAACCCCAGTTGTAAGTCAGGCGGGAGAGGAACCAAGGGCAGGGAGCGGTTAGCGTGAACTGAAGCTCATATTCGCTTATTGCCTTTATTCCTACATTGTCCCAGTTGGCTTCGGTGCCGCTTTCAAGGGCCATGTAGTAATCTTTTGCGCCGACCATGTCGAACAGAAGGTCAGCAGTACGGGCGGTATTGGCGGGATCAAGTATCCACTTGGCGGAGGTTACCCAGTCCTCGGCCTTTACGTTTTCGCCGTATTCGCTGCCGTCGTAACGCTGCCACTTAACGCCTTCGCGGATCTTGAAGGTCCAGGTCAGGCCGTCTTCGCTCTTGGTCCAGCTTTCGGCAAGGCAGGGCTGGCACATACCGTAGTTGTCGTATTCAACCAGGGAGTCTATCCAGTTTGCCCAAGTACCGGCAGAGGAGGGATGCAGGGGGTTCCAGTCCGTTATTTCATCGGAGTAGAACAGCTTGACTACCTGCTCGGCAGCAGCATTTTCGGGCCTTTCGGCACCGGTGTTGTTAACTACAACATTGCTGTTGTCCGGAGTGGTTGCAGGTGCGTTGTCACCGTTGGTTGCAGGGGCATCGGTGGCGGGAGTATCGGTGTTCGCGGGCTGTTCATTGGTGGTGCAACCTGCGAATGCGGATACTGCCATTACTGCTACCAGCAACAGTGCGATCCATTTCTTCATTGTGTGTTCTCCTTTTTATTTTTGTCCCTCCGCGCGTTTTATACGCGGGGAAGCTTTAGGTTCGTATAAATAAGTTCAACCCCTCTGGCGGCTAACATTGCCGCCGGAATGCTTTATGGGTGCCGTGCCCATGGTCTTTTTTATCTCAAATGTTTCTTTCAATAAATTTACTAATCCGCCCACAAAGAAAACGGAACAAATTGTCTTTGCTTGACACAAATTATACTACGCGCTGCCACACTCGTCAACAAGAATATGGTATATAATATATAATAAAAATGCATCACAATGAATGCCATCCTGCGGAGCAAGGTAAAATAAACCTATCTAATGGGGATTAAATGGAGAAAAACGCGCCTGATAGTGCATAAAATTATTCATTGCGGTGCATATATGCATTATTTGGAGCACAAATAGAGATTTCGGCTATGTATAAGCGGTACATAAAAATGCATATGCGTTTTAACCGCGCTGTAAACAAAACGGCGGGGAGAGTATCCCGCCGTTTGGAGCATAATCTGTTTGTTTTATTCATCCTCATTTTCGGGAGCAAGGCTCCTAAGACCGACCATGCTGTCCACCGGAAGCGAGAACAGCACCGTTTGCGCATCCGTATGCATGCCGGCTTTTTCCATGATGGCATGCATTATTTTATCCTTATCGGATTTGAGCGTAAGAATATATACTATTTCCTTTTCGTTACTGATTGAAAGGCCGAAAAACTTGGCCTTTGTCCCGGGCGCTGTGCCGCGCGCGTTTATAACCGTGCCGCCGCGTGCACCCGCGCTGCGCGCCGCATCCATAACGGTATCGGTGTTGCCTTTTGCCGTGATGGCCACTATAAGCGAATACATAATATCATTCATCTTTTTCACCTCGTCAGATGTCGTCTCATCGGGTTCCTGCTGTCCCTTGGTCAAATAGTTGAAGCTGGACTGTCCGCCCACGCTGCCAACGGGTATGCTCATGGCTATTCCGTTTCCCGGCACCTCTATGCCCATCACGTCCACAAGCCTTCTAAGAATTTTTTTGATATAGCTTGACGGCACGAATGCCTGAAGCAGCACTTTTTCTGTTTTTTCAATGCCAAGATAGTCCAGCACGCTCTTGCTCGCCGTTCCGTGGCAAAGGCTTGCAAACTGCGCCTCTATCCCTATGCTTTTGAGCATGTTCAGGTACGATTCGTATTGATCGCGCTTAACTATGCACATCAGCAGCCTGTAATCCTTCATGCGTCGCCCTCCATTTCTATAATGTCTTCCACTATTGTTTCGGCCTCGTTCGCCTTTATGCCGGCGCCGGTCTTTATGCGGAACATAACGCCAAGTATCTGGATTGTGATAAGCGGTGTCATTGCCACCATTGCAACTATGCCGAAAGCATCGGTTGCAATGTCCCCACCGACTGCCGAGCATACGCCCATGGCAAGGGGCAGCAGGAACGTTGCGGTCATGGGGCCGCTTGCAACTCCGCCGGAGTCAAACGCTATTGCGGTGAACATGGGCGGAACGAAGAAAGACAGCACAAGCGAAAATATGTAACCCGGCAGCAGCAGATACATTATGGGCAGCCCTGTAAGTATCCTTATCATCGCCAGACCTACCGATGTACAAACGCCTATCGATAAGCTTACGCTCAGCGCCTTCTTGGGTATCATGCCGTTTGTCAATTCGTATACCTGTTTGTTCAGCACATGCACGGCGGGTTCAGCAGCCACTATGAAATAGCCCATCAGCATGCCTATCGGCACAACTATCCAGTTGTATTCAAGCATACCGAGTTCTTTTCCGATAAGGCTGCCCATCGGCATAAAGCCGACGTTTACACCCGTAAGGAATATGACCAAACCTATGAACGTATATACAAGGCCGATTGTTATCCTTATCAGCCGGTCTTTCTTCATTTTAATTGAAGTAAGCTGGAATATGACGAAAAATACTATTATGGGCGACAGCGCCAGCACAACTTCCTTAAAATAATAGGGGATGGCATCCTTAAAATAATTCCAAAGCGCTTTGGTGTCCTCAAACACGGGAAGCACGTTTGAACTATACGCCGCGTCCGCGCCGGTGGGCTTGAATATAAGGCCGAGCACAAGCACGGATATTATAGGCCCTATTGAGCAGAGCGCAACAAGGCCGAAGCTATCCTGCTCAGCGTTCTTGTCGGTTCGTATCGCTGCCGCGCCAACGCCCAGCGCCATTATGAAAGGCACGGTCATGGGGCCGGTTGTAACGCCGCCGGAATCGAACGCAACGGCAAGGAATTCCTTGGGAACGAATATAGACACGACGAATACTGCAGCATAGAAACCGATAAGCAAATAATTAAGCGGTATTTTGAACACGATGCGCAGCATGGCAATCACAAGAAATACGCCCACGCCCATGGCTACCGTGATTATAATCGTCATATTTGGAATGTTCGGAACCTGCTCCGCCAATACCTGAAGGTCAGGTTCGGCAATGGTTATGATTATTCCAACAACAAGGCTAATGAGGGCAATGAACCACAGCTTTCGTGAACGGGTTATAGCGGAACCTACTTCGCTGCCGATAGGCGTCATTGCAAGGTCAGTACCCAGCGTGAACAGCCCCATGCCCAAAATAAGCATTATTGCGCCAATTATAAAGGAAATAAGAATGTCGGTAGGCACAGGCACAACGGTGAAGCACAGCACGAATACAATGGCCGTTATCGGCAGGACAGAGGAAAGCGATTCCTTCAGCTTTTCATAAAGTATCGTTTTGTTGGCTTTTAGCACTAATTATCCTCCTTTTTTGATAGATGCCGGCCGGGGGATATCCAGCCATATATTAGTTTAACATAACGAATATTTATATGCTACCCAAAAATTTGCGCATTTGTGAAATATCGGTCAAAAAGTTGGAGGATTTGTTCATTATATATAAATATATAGCAAGACCGCACCCGTTAAAGGATGCGGCCTTAAGAGGGTTAAATATTTTTGAAACGCTTACGCCTGCTTAGACTCGGTAAGAGCCTTGTTAGCGGCAGCCATTTCATCAAATATTCCCGCGTGCTTCTTGGCAACAACGGCCTTGATTACGAACAGGGTGGCGACCATGAGCGCGATGGCTATGGCAAGGTTGAGCCATACGTTCTGGATAAGGCCGGCCAATATGAAGCTGACAAACGCTACAGCGGAAACGGTGATGGCATAAGGCAGCTGGGTGAACACATGGTTAAGATGGAAGCAGTGCGCACCGGCAGAGGCCATTATGGTGGTATCTGAAATGGGGGAGCAATGGTCGCCCATAACGCCGCCGGAGCAGGCCGCCGCAAGGCCGATGGTGCAGAGCACAGGCTCTGCGCTGTAATCAAACACCGCAACCACTATGGGAGCCATTATGCCGATGGTGCCCCAAGAAGTGCCGGTAGCAAATCCTATCGCAGCGCCGATTATGAATATAACGGCGGGCAGGAACAGCTTAAGGCTGCCGGCGTTGGCCATGGCCGCCCTTACGAATTCGGCGGAATACATGGCAAAGCGGGTGAAGGAGCAAAGCGTCCAGGCAAAGGTCAGTATCAGTATGGGGGCGATCATCTGAATGAAGCCCTGGGGTATGGATTCCATGGACTTTTCAAACGTGAATGCGCCGCGGATCCAGAAATAGATGAACGTGAACACGAGCGCTATCATGCCGCCGAGGGCAAGGGCAACGCCTGCATCGGCATTGGAGAAGGCAACAACGAAGTCCTGATAGGCTTCTTCGCCGGGCGTGAAGTATCCGCCGGAGAATACCAGCGCAATTATGCACACGATTATAAGCACCACAACGGGAATGAGCAAATCGAGTACAGAGGACTTGCCGCTGGCAGGCTTCTCGTAATCGTCCGCGCCTTCAAAGGGGCGCTCGGGAGTGGTGAACAAATCATCCTTGACCTGCGCATTATACTCATGCTTGAGCATAAGGCCGTAGTCCAGGTTCATTATGCTTGTTACCACTATCATAACAAGCGTCAGCAGGCAGTAGTAGTTCCACGGAATCTGCTTTACAAAAAGCTCGATGCCGTTGATGTCGGAGGTGGTTACATAGCCGGATATGGCGGCCGCCCAAGAGGAAACCGGAGCGATCATGCAGACCGGCGCGGCGGTAGCATCAATTATGTATGCAAGCTTAGCGCGGCTGATTTTGTGGCCTTCTGTAACGGGACGCATAACGGCGCCTACTGTGAGGCAGTTGAAATAGTCGTCAATGAAAATGAGTACGCCGAGGAGCATGGTGAGAAGCTGAGCGGCACAGCGGGACTTGACGGTTTTCTTCGCCCAGCGGCCGAAGGCTTCGCTTCCGCCGCCCTTGTTCATCAGGTCAACCATTATGCCAAGCACTACCAAGAATACGATAATGCCCATGTTTCCGGCGTCCGCCAGAACGGATATGATGCCGTAATTGGCGCCGACAAGCTCAACAATGGTGTTCCAGGGGTTGAACTGGGTGTAAAGAAGTGCGCCTACCAGGCAGCCCAGAAACAGCGAAGAATAAACTTCCTTGCTGATAAGGGCAAGCGCGATTGCTACGATAGGCGGCAGCAGGGACCAGAAGGTGCCCGCGAAGGGGGTTTCGGCCTGAACGGTTTCGCCGTCTATAACGAATTCAGGCAGCGGAGCGCCATTGAAGCTGATGCCGAGCACCACAAGCAGCACTACGAATACGGCACAAGCTACAAAATAGGCTATTTTTGTACCTTTTTTCTCCATTTGAAAGGTTCCTCCTTTTATTGCGGCAATGGAATCCGCATTTATGCCCCTTATTAAGCAAGGGGAAACATAGAAACACGATTAAAACAGGAATTTAACGCATCCTTTACATCTGATAAAAACATTTTAACAAAATCTGAACGAAATGTAAACATGCTGTGACAGGCTTTTTCGAAAAATATTAGTGCGTGAACAGAAAATCAATGCGAAGCAGACAACGGAACAGATAAAAATGCCATGAAACAGGCGAAAATAGAGAATGCAAAATTTCTTTGACGGCAGAAAAATATTTGAGCAGCTGGATGATGATTAAACATAATCTTTACGCAAACTTTATGAAATGCAAGAAAAGAGCGCCATGTAGGTGCTCTTTTGCTTAGTATGAACTTATACTGATTAACGTATGCGTGTATCTCCGGACGGCACATCCGGCCTTTCGGCCGGACGGCCGGAGCTTATGCGCGTAGAGCCCAAGTCATCACCGGAACCGGAATTTATGCGGGAATGCAGCGCAGCCTGGCGCTTCGCTTCTTCCTCCAATTGGGCGCGCATCATTTTTTCGCGCTGAGCACGGCGGCGGGCTATGCGCTTACGTTCCTCTTTTTCCTGATGGTCAAGTATTATCAGCGCTATGCCTGCAATCACTGTAAGTATTATAAGCACTATCAGCACCGTGCGCAGCGCGGAGGATATTGATCCGCCTACTTCGTTGAGAACGTCTTCTTCCGTTGTGACGGATGGGGTAGAAGTGGGTGCGGCTTCAACGCCTACATAGTCCGCCTTTATATATGCATTGTATGTATATATATTGCCGGAAGGATCCTCTATTTCAAGCTTGAATATAAGGTCGCGCGGGGAACCGACACTCATTTTCTGATTGATGGTCTGCGTGCCGCGGGGTACGGATTCCAGCATGTATAGAAGGCCGTATTCCGATTCGCTCAGCTTCAGGTTTTGCATGTCCATGCTGCCGGTGTTTTCCACGGTAAAGTTAAGGCTTATGGAGCCTGCGGAATCAAGCGGGGAAGCAACCTCTGCCGAGAAGGATATGCCTATGAGCGAAGGGTCTATATACTTCCTGACGACATAGGTTTCGGTATGGTCGGAATAGTTTGTGTTGGTCGCGTCTATGCCGGATATGTTGAATACAACGTTCCTTGTTTCGGTTGTGGGCACGGTATAGGTAAGCGTGCGGCTTTCGCCTATTGCAAGGCTTATAGCGTCCGAATTTACGGCATTGCCAAGCTCGTCCGTTACCTTTATTTTGCTTATGCGCTGGTTGCCGTTGTTGGTAAGGGCAATGGTGAACTGCTGTCCATCTTCACTTGCAGCACCCTGCGTAACGCTTACGCTTATCCTTGAATTTACCATGCCGAGCGTTTTTTCGCTTCCGGTAACGGTTACAACGCTGCCGTCCGCGCCCTTGTAGCTTATAACGGGCACGCTTGCAACGGTCGATGAACCCATTGTAAACTCATGGGTGTATACATACGGCGTGCCGGGCTCAACGGTAATGTTGCTTATCATGGCCTGCCTGCCACCGATCTCTTTATCTGTTAGGGATACGCCGGAAACAGGGGTGATGCCCGAGTTGGTTATGGTGTAGGTAAGCGTTATAGATTCGCCGCGGGATGCTTGAGATGAACTGGCCTTTACGGATACGCTCAGCGCAGCTTCCGCCAAGCCTGCTCCGCTGTTCAGCACGGTTACGGAGGCAGTGGAGTATTTCTGCTCTCCGTTTTCTGTCCATGCAATGTCAAACCCTATTGGCTGGCCGAGCATGGCTGCGGGTATGGATACGCTTTGGCTGAACGCTGTCGTTTCGCCGGGGGCGATAACAACTCCGCTTGTGTTGAAAAAGCGTGTACCGTTGTTGGAAATGGTTATGTTCTCCATGGCATATTCCGAATTGTTAGCGATGGAAATGCTCAGCTGCACGCTGCCGCCTTCCGCGCCGAGCGCGCCCGGGTCTGACGTTACGTTTATGGATGCGGCCATGGCAGCACTGCCCATAAGCAGGCAGGCAAGGCCTATTATAATTGCGAAAACTCTTTTAGCGCGTTTCATCAATATACCTCAAAAGCTTTTGTCATCGGTAAACCGATATATACTCTATTATAACTTAAAAAATGCCCGAACGCCATAGCGAAGGGCAATATGTTTCATTTAATTAATATTCCGGCAGGCTACTGCGGCAGTACCAGTTCGCATTCGCCTGCGAGTTCCGGCTTGCAGCGGCCGTCGGTGCGCTCTATTATGGCCTTTATAATGCCGTCCGCTTCTTCCTTGGCACAGGATATCGAAAGGCGTATCTCATCCGTAAATTCGCTTTCGGTTATTTCGGCGTTTGATTTTGCTATCAGGCTTTCTATCGCACCGTAGCGGGAATAATCGCACCTTAGCACTATCAGTGCGCCTGGAATGTGCTTTTCTGCTCCTGCTGCCTTAACGGCGTCTGCCGCGCCCGATGAATATGCGCGCACAAGTCCGCCCGCGCCTAACAGTATTCCGCCGAAGTAGCGCGTTACTGTGCAAAGCACATAGGTCAGCTCATTTGCTTTCAGCACTTCGAGTATAGGCATTCCCGCCGTGCCGGATGGCTCGCCCGCGTCGCTGAAGCGGGTAGTCTCGCTCAGTTCGCCTATCCTGTATGCATAGCAAACGTGCGTGGCGTCCGGATACTGCTTTCTTACTTCATTCAGCCTTGAAAGCGCCTCGTCCTCGCTCCTCACCGGAAAACATTGGGATATGAAGCGGGAGCGGTTTATTATCCGCTCCGTTTTCGCTTCTGTATGTGCTGTTTTATACGGCCTCATGGGGCGTTAGCCCTTTATTACGCGCAGGAAGCCCTTCTTGCCCTTTTTCAGTATTATACCGCTTTCAAGGGCGGCGGGGTCTGCCGCGGCGTAAACATCGGTCACTTTAGCGTCGTTCATCAGTACGCCGCCGCCTTCTATTGTACGGCGCGCGTCGCTCTTGCTGGTGCAAAGCTTGCCGAGTACCAGAAGGTCGGTTACCCTAAGTCCGGTGGATTCGATTTCGGCATCGCTCAGCTTGAGTGTGGGCATATGCTCTATATCTCCGCCGCCGCCGAACAGGGCTTCGGCTGCCTGCTGGGCCTTCTTGGCCTCTTCTTCACCGTGTACCTGAGCGGTAAGGGTATATGCAAGCACCTTCTTAGCCTCGTTTATGTTGGCCGTGGGTGCGGTGAGGGCGTTTATTTCGTCTATGGGCATAAAGGTGAGCATCTTGAAGCAGTTCTGCACGCCGTTATCGTCCACATTGCGCCAGTACTGATAGAATTCGTACGGGCTGGTCTTTGCGGGGTCAAGCCACAGTGCGCCCTTTTCGGTTTTGCCCATCTTTTTGCCTTCGCTGGTGGCAAGCAGGCCCGTGGTCAGCGCGAACGCGGCATGCTGCTCCTTACGCCTTATAAGGTCTGCGCCGCCGAGGATGTTGCTCCACTGGTCGTCGCCGCCCATTTCCAGTACGCAGCCGTATTTCTGGTGCAGCATAAGGAAATCGTAGCTCTGCATCAGCATGTAACCCATTTCAAAGAAGGTGAGGCCGCGCTCCATGCGCTGCTTGTAGCATTCCGCGGCAAGCATCCTGTTAACGCTGAACAGGGAGCCTATGTCGCGCATGAACTCAAGGAAGTTAAGCGAATGCAGCCAGGTGGCGTTGTTTTCTATTATGGCGGCGTTTTCGCCTTCAAAGTTGAGCACGTGCGCCATCTGCTTCTGGAAGCAGGAAGCGTTGTGCTGTATCTCTTCTGTGGTCATCATGCGGCGCATGTCCGTTTTGCCGGAAGGGTCGCCGATGTAGGCCGTGCCGCCGCCGAGCAGCACTATGGGCCTGTGGCCCGCGCGCTGCATATGCGCCATGGTCATCAGCGCAACATAGTGGCCGATGTGCAGGCTATCCGCCGTGGGGTCGAATCCGATGTAGAAGGTCAGTTTCTCTTTGCCCATCAGTTCCCTGAGTTCTTCGGGATGGGAACATTGCTTAACAAGGCCGCGTTCCTCAAGTATGTCGTATGCGTTTCTCATTTCAGTCTCCTCGAAAATATGTTATTTGCTTATTATTTTGAATTTGTCGCCAAGCCGTTCGCTCAAAAGCGCGCCAAGCCTGTTGCTGCCGTCCTTATCAAAGCCGGCCTTATCAACTATCAGCGCAAGGGCCTTGTTTGAATAAAGATAAAAGCAGTCGTTCGTTTCGTATGCACAGAGAAGCTTATCGTAATCATAGCTTTGCTCATGCCCGTTTATGCTCATAGTTACGCCGGAATCACGGAAGCGGTATTCGTGCCGGAGATTGATGAACGAAGAACTGTCAAACTTCCGCGCCGGCGCTATATAGAGGAAATAATATCGCCTGCCCAACCAAGCCATGCACGCGATGCTTATGGCGAAAAGGATATATCCTCCGGCGGTCACGGAATACACGGCAGCGGCCAACGCTATTGCGAAAAGCATAAAGAACACGGCATGCGTACCCCAAGCGACGGACTTGAACATGCGCGCGTCAAAGCGCTGAAAGCCCAGCACGGCTTTTTTTGTATATACTGTTGTGTTCATTATATCAGCCAATGCCTGATACTCCTCCTAAAAGCATGGGGATAGTGTATCATTTTTTATCCCTTTTAGCAATACGGGCTTATCCTGTATTTATAATGCTTTTTATTATCTGTTGTAATTTGGCGCACTATGCGGCTATAATAATGCCTATACAAATTATGGAGAGCGCAATATAAATGTACGGCGAATGCGATAAATATTATATGCGTCTGGCGATAGAGCAGGCGAGGGCGGCAATGGCGCTGGGGGAGGTGCCGATAGGCGCGGTCATAGTGAAGGACGGCGAGGTGATAGCAGCAGCACATAATATGTGCGAATCAAGCGGCGATCCTACCGCGCATGCTGAGCTTACAGCCCTTCAGGCCGCTGCCGAAAGAATAGGCAAGCGTGCGCTTTGCGAATGCGAACTGTATGTAACGGTTGAACCGTGCGCAATGTGTGCGGGCGCAATAATCAACGCGCGGCTAAAAAAAGCAGTGTTTGGCGCGCATGAGGAGCGTACGGGCTGCATGGGCAGCGTTATGGATATAAGCGAAGGGTATTTTATCAATTCCGTGCGGGCATACGGCGGGGTGCTTGAGGATGAGTGCGCGGCGCTTATGGGAAGCTTTTTTGGTGATAAAAGGCAATGATACAAAGTTTATTCACAAACCGGCTACCGAAGGTTCATCTATTATTCTTACCCATGACACATTTTGGGTTTATCATAACAACATCGGAAGCAAGCAAGACTTTTTCTTCCGTATGTGATACCTTCCTGCGATAAGATACCGGCTCGGGCTGTCCCCGGGTCGGTGTCGTCTATTTTTGGATAAAACAGCGCCCGGAAGAGGTTGCTTCCGGGCATATATGTAAACAGTAATTTTAGCGGTTGCGTTTGATAACTTCTATTGCCGCATTGGCCACGTTTTCCGCCGTGAAGCCGAACTCTTTGAACAGCACGGCGCCCTTTGCGCTTGCGCCGAAGTGGTCAAGGCCTATGCTTGTGCCGTCAAGCCCGACATACGCGCCCCAGGGCTGGGTAGCGCCGGCCTCTATGCTTACGCGCGCGCGTATTGAGGCGGGCAGCACGCTCTGCCGGTATTCTTCGCTCTGCTCGCGGAACAGTTCCATGCAGGGCATGGACACAAGGCGGGCGGTGTAACCCTGTACGGAAAGAATATCCGCGGCCTTGTACATCAACTCAACCTCGGACCCGGATGCCATCAATATAACATCGGGCGTGCCCTTGGGTTCGCGCAGAATGTAACCGCCAAGCATAGCCTTGTCACAGGTATCCTCAAGCTGGGGCAGGTTTTGGCGGGAAAGTGCCATTACGCTGGGCGCGTTCAGCTTAAGTGCGGCGCGGTAAGCGTATGCCGTCTCCTTTTGATCGGCAGGGCGGAACACATATGTGTTTGGCGTTGCGCGCAGCGATGCAAGCTGCTCTATGGGCTGATGTGTGGGGCCGTCCTCGCCAACGCCTATGCTGTCGTGCGTAAGCACATATGTTACAGGCAGCTTCATGAGTGCGCTGAGCCTGAGCGCGGGTTTTACATAATCGCTGAACACGAAGAAGGTAGCGCAGTACGCCCTTAGCCCGCCGTAAAGGGCCACGCCGTTGGCTATGCAGGCCATGGCCAGTTCACGCACGCCAAAGTGTATGTTGCAGCCTTCGCGGCAATCGGGCGCGAAGTAGCCGCTGGTTTTAAGCTCCGTATTGTTGGAAGGGCCAAGATCCGCGCTGCCGCCGAAAAGGTTGGGCATATGCGCAAATATGCGGTTGAGCACAACTCCGCCGCATGAACGGGTGGCCTTGGGCGCGTCTGCCGCAAGCATTTCATCATCGCTGAACACATCTTCGCTCACTTCGCCCTTGCGCCAGGATTCAAGCTGCGCGGCGAGCTCGGGATATGCTTCGGCATAGCCTGCATACATTTCCTCGTATTCTTTGCGTGCGCGCGCCCCGCGCAGGGACAGCGCCTCAAAGTGGGCATATACGTCCTCGGGAATATCAAACGGCGGATTCTTCCAGCCAAGGCGCTTGCGCATGTCCGCAATAACATCATCGCCAAGGGGAGAACCGTGCGCGCCTGCGGAACCTTCCTTCAGGGTGCCGTGGGCAATGTCCGTATGCACTATTATAAGGGAAGGCTTTTCGGCCTCTATACGTGCTTCCTCAAGGGCGAGCGATATGGCGACGATATCTTCACCGTTTTCAACGTTTATTACCTGCCAGCCCATTGCGCCGAAGCGGGCGGCGACGTTTTCGGTAAAGGCTATATCGGTGGATCCTTCTATAGTGATGCGGTTGCTGTCGTATATGGCTATAAGCTTGTTCAGCTTCTGCGTACCGGCAAGGCTTGCCGCCTCGTACGATGCACCTTCCATCATGCAGCCGTCGCCCATAAGGACGTATGTATAGTTATCAACAACGTTGAAACCTTCTTTATTAAATATGGCAGCCATGTGCGCTTCAGCCATCGCCATACCTACGGCCATTGCAAATCCCTGACCGAGCGGGCCGGTTGTCGCTTCCACGCCAACGGTGTGGCCGTATTCGGGATGGCCGGGAGTAAGGCTTCCGTACTGGCGGAACTGCTGCATGTCCTCTATGGTCAAACCATAGCCGTAAAGATGAAGCAGGGAATAAAGCAGGCTGGACGCATGGCCGGAAGAAAGGACGAATCTGTCCCTGCCGGGCCAGTTGGGATGCTTAGGGTCATGGCGCATGTCGCTCCATATGGCATACGCGGCGGGCGCTGCACCTATGGGCATGCCGGGGTGGCCGCTGTTGGCCTTTTGAACGGTGTCTGCCGAAAGCACGCGGATAGCGCTGATAGCCTTGGCTTCGATGGGTCGCATAAACTACCTCCGAGATTGCATTTTTTGTTTGCAGGATGTATTATACCATATGATTGGAAATGATGGAACGAATTATGCCGTATTATTATTCAGGAATATTTCATGCGGCGATGAGCGTACATATAAGCAGCTTGCTTAGGCGGCGGGGTTCGATGCGAAGCAAAATTTGCTCAAAAATGAAAAATCAACCTCATTTTAACATTTGTGTCACAGCAATGCGCGTACGGCCGCTTGATATAATGCGTAAAATGCGCTAAAATAAACTATCAAATTATTTAGTGAAGAAGGAGGGAGCTAAATGCCCGGAATCATTAATACGGAACTTGGCGCCATATCTATACCGGATGAGATCGTGGCAACCATAGCAGGCTATGCTGCCAGCGAGAATTACGGAATAGTCGGCATGCACGCCAAAACTACCGGCGATCAGCTTTGGAAGCTTGTCGGGGGCGACAATCAGCGCCGCGGCGTGAAAGTCACCTGCGTAGAAGGCGACCAGATCGATATAGATCTGTTTGTTACTATCATATACGGCGCAAGCCTTACCGCCGTTGCGGAGAATGCAATCGGCAACGTGCGCTATCGTGTGGAGGACATGACGGGACTTAAAGTGCGCAATGTGAATATCCACGTTGAAGGCGTGCGCGCCTGAAATTGATAATGCTTTCCATGCGGCGTGAACGCAGGGGAAGCACGGAGGAAACTGATTTGGAAAACATGACCATAGGCGGCGCGATGCTGAAGGAAATGTTCCTTACCGGCGCGGCGCTGCTTGAAAAGAACCGGGCGTATATCGATTCGCTCAATGTGTTTCCCGTGCCGGATGGCGATACGGGAACCAATATGTCCATGACGATGCAGAGCGCCGTCAAGGAAATACAGAATTGCAAAGGCACCAATGTGAGCGATATCGCAGCGGCGGCCTCTTTGGGCGCACTCAAGGGTGCGCGCGGCAATTCGGGCGTTATATTGTCCCAGATATTAAGGGGCTTTGCGCGCGCACTTTCAGGCAAAGAAGAAATGGCGCCGGAAAACTTTGCCGCTGCGCTCACTACCGGGACCGAGGCCGCGTATAAGGCCGTTATGAAGCCCAAGGAAGGCACAATGCTTACTGTTGCGCGCATGATGGCGGAAGCCGTTACCAAGGAAGCGAACGAGGGTGCAAACCTTTATAAGCTTATAGACGTTATGATAGACGAAGGCGAGCGTGCGCTGCTGCTCACGCCGGAGCTTTTGCCTGTGCTTAAGGAAGCGGGCGTTGTGGACTCTGGCGGCAAGGGCCTTGTTACCATACTTCGCGGCTTTAAGATGGTTATAGACGGCGAGGAAGTTGATGAATACGTTCCCGCGCCGCAGCAGAATACTGCCGAGATAACAGGCAATGAAGAAGGCGCGGATCTTGAAGCGCTTGACGATATAGAGTTCGGCTATTGCACGGAATTTTTCATAATACATCTTGATGAGTCGTTCTCTGAGGCGGATTTGGACAAGCTGCGCGAAAAGCTTATGAAGATAGGCGATTCCGTTGTTGTGGCCCATGATTCGGACTTTATAAAGATCCATGTTCATTCAAATTGCCCCGGCAAGATACTTCAGCTTGCGTTAAGGCTTGGCGAGATAGACCGCATAAAGATAGAGAATATGCGTGAGCAGAACCGCGAATTGCTTGCCAACATGAAGAAGAACGAGAAAGATAACGCTCTTGTCGCCGTGAGCATAAGCGACGGTATAGACGAAGTTTATAAGGCGATAGGCGTGAACGATCTCATCTCCGGCGGTCAAACCATGAACCCGAGCATAGACAGCATAACCAAGGCCATACGCCGCGCAAACGCAAGGAACGTTTTTGTGCTGCCCAACAATTCAAACATAATCATGGCGGCCCAGCAGGCCGCGGCCATAAGCGACCGCAACGTTATCGTAATACCCAGCAAGACCATGATGCAGGGCCTTAGCGCCGCGCTTGCATACAGCGATGATGTTGACGTTGAAACCAATACGGAGCGCATGACTGCCGCCATAAAGCAGGTGCTTTCCGGTTCCGTAACATATGCCGTGCGCGATACGCAGTTCAATGGCGAAAAGATATCCCAGGGCGATATAATCGGCCTGCTCGATAACGTGATAACCAAGGTTGGCACCAGCGTGGACAGCGTTGCCGTTGAACTTCTTTGCAGCATGATAGAGAATAAGGGCGATGACTGTATGGCTACCATATTCTATGGCGAAGGCGCAGATGAGGACAGCGCGCAGGCCGTTGCCGATGCAGTGAATGAAAAATATCCCGATGCGGAAATAACGGTGCAGTACGGCGGTCAGCCGCTTTACTACTATTATTTCTCCGTGGAATAAAATGGCAGTCGCTCCTATAACGAGCATAAAGGGAATAGGACCCCGCCGGGCCGAAGCATTCGGCCGGTTGGGTCTTTTTTCGGTTGAAGATATGCTGTCGTTTATGCCGCGGGGTTATATTGATTATACTAAAAGCGTGCTTATGTGCGAAGCGGAGCAGGGGATGCTCTGCGCCGTTAAGGTAACGATTACGGGCGAAGCCAAAACCGTGCGAATACGCGGCGGACTTACAATAACCACAGCTGCGGCAACGGACGGGCTGAATAAACTTCAGCTGTGCTGGTATAATCAGCCGTATATGGCGTCTAAGCCCGAAGCCGGAAGGAAATGCTATGCCTGCGGCCGTGCAGATAAGCGGCGCGGTATGAAGCTGATGAACCCGCAGCTTTGCGATGAATTGCCCGGCATAGTGCCGCAGTATCCGCTGGTTAGCGGCCTTACGCAAAAAATAATGCGCGAAGCGGCAGCGGGCGCATTGGGAATGTATAAAGGCAGAATAGAGGAAACACTTCCCGAGAGCATAATGGCTGAATATTCGCTTATGCCGCGCGGGGATGCGCTGCTTGCCATGCACATGCCGCAAAGCTTTGAACAGCTTGAGCGCGCAAAAGAGCGCATGGCGTTTGAAGATATGCTGCTTTACGCGCTTATGCTGAGCATACTGAGGTATAGGCGTGAGCAGGGCGGCGGAATTGCGTTCAATATGAAAGGCAAGCTTGAAAGCTTCAAAAAACTGCTGCCGTTTGAGCCTACGGCGGCTCAGTTTAGGGCAATGCGGAATATTTCATCGGACATGGCTAAAAACGTTCAAATGAACAGGCTTGTTCAGGGCGATGTTGGCAGCGGTAAAACTGCCTGCGCGCTTTTTGCCATATATGCGGCCATTGAAAACGGATACAGTGCCGCGCTCATGGCGCCGACTGAGATATTGGCGGATCAGCACTACCGCACGCTGAAAAATATGTTTGGCAGCAGGGCAATACTGCTCAAAGGCGGCATGAAGAAAAAAGAGCGCGAGGAGATAGCCGCGCGCCTTATGGGCGGAGAAGCGCTGGCGATAACCGGCACCCATGCCATAATAAGCGGCGGGGTGGAGATAGCTAACCTTGGCCTTGTTATAGCAGATGAGCAGCATCGCTTCGGCGTCAGGCAGCGCGCAGCCATAAGCGCAAAGGGCAGCGCACCTGATACGCTTATAATGAGCGCAACGCCAATACCGCGCACACTTTCGCTGCTTATGTACGGAGACCTTGAACTGAGCGTTATTGACGAGCTGCCACCGGGAAGAAAGCCGATAAAAACGCGGATTGTGCCGCAGCAAAAGCGGGACGATATGTATCGCTTTATAGAGAATGAATTGAAACAGGGTGCACAATGCTACGCCGTGTGTCCGCTTGTTGAAGAAAGCGAGGCCATGGAGGGTGTACTCAGCGCGGCGGCGCTTTATAAGGAGCTGAGCAAAAAGCTTGATGTCAGCATAGAACTCATGCACGGGCGGCTGAGCGCGGCGGAAAAGCAGGCGCGGGCAGCGCGCTTTGCATCGGGCGAAACGAAACTGCTTGTGTCTACAACTGTGGTTGAAGTTGGCGTGGACGTGCCAAACGCCACAATAATGGTAATAGAAAACGCGGACCGCTTCGGTCTTGCGCAGCTTCATCAGCTTCGCGGCAGAGTAGGGCGCGGCAGCAAGGAATCATACTGCTTTTTGCTGAGCGAATCGGATTCAAAAACGGCAAAGGAAAGGTTAAGTATACTGTGCAGCACTACGGACGGATTCAAAATAGCGGAGCGCGATCTTGAAATGCGCGGGCCGGGCGAACTTATAGGCGCGCGCCAGCATGGCGAGGATGGCCTTAGCGCGGCTATGTTCGCAAGCAACATGAAAGCATTCAACATGGCAAAAGATGCGGCGGATAAGCTTATCGCAAAAGGCGACATGAGCGATCCGCTTATTAAAAAAGCCGTCATTACGGCGGATGAAAAAACGAAAAATATAGCGCAGAATTAAAACAGAACATAACTGTAAATCTTTATCCACACTTCTCTTATTTACCATTCATAATATCTCCGCTTTGGGCGAAACATAAAGCCAGACAAAGCAAGGAGGTGAAAGCAATGTCACGAAACAGCGTACTGATTCCCGAAGCGAAGAAGGCTATGGATTCCTTTAAGAGCGAAGTAGCCAATTCCCTTAACGTGAACCTGAAGCAGGGCGATAACGGCGACCTTACTTCCCGCCAGGCCGGTTCCATCGGCGGCGAGATGGTGAAGCGCATGATAGCCTATGCCGCTAACAACATGAATAAATAATAAAAGTTATAAAATTTACAAGGCCGGAAACGGCCGGAAGATATCCGGATACTTCTATTAAAGAAAAGGAGGTGAAACACACAATGGCAAGCAATAAGGAAAACCGCAAGAAGCTGCAGAACTTCAAGACTGAAGTTGCCAACTCTCTTAACGTTAATCTTAAGCAGGGCTACAACGGCGATCTTACTTCCCGTCAGGCCGGCTCCATCGGCGGCGAAATGGTAAAGCGCATGATCGCTTACGCCGAGAACAACATGAACAACTCCAATATGCAGTAATTTAAGCTTAACGGCATATTGAAACCAACAAATAAAGGGCGGCATATGCCGCTCTTTTCATATATAACAAAATAAACTTTTGTTTATGCTTCTTTTTAGGGTGTACTTAATCAAAAAGTAATGGTAATATATACTCTGTTGAATTTTGTATAATGAGGTCACCCAATGAATAGTTTATATACCCGGCTCGACGCGCTGCTCAGGAGCGACGCGGGGGCAAGAGGCTTCAGCGCAAATGCCGGCGCGGCAGATATGGATGCGCTTGTGCAGGCATTTGCTGCGGCAAAGTGCGCGCTGATAATAACCGGTTTTCCCGTGGAGGCGGATGATGGGCATATCTGCTGCGAAACTGACGGGCCGATAGGCGCTGCGCATATAGCGCGCGCATTTTGCGATGCTGGGAAAAGGGCTTATATAGCCACGGATGAGCTTTGCTATCCCCAGCTTGCTGCTGCTGTTCGTTTGCGTGCTCCCAATGCTGAACTGATAAAGCTGAACGGCGATATGGAAGAACTGATGGGACTTGGTATAGACACCGTAATATCCATAGAACGCCCGGGCAAAGCGCTGGACGGGCATTGCCATACGGCGAAGGGAAGAATAATAGACGGCTGGCTCGGCGCAGATACGGACGAGGAATTCGAATCGCTGCATAAGCACGGGGCAAAGACCATTGCCATAGGAGACGGCGGAAACGAACTTGGCACAGGTAAACTGTTTAACGTTACGCGCCGCGTGGTTGACCACGGCGAGGATATTGCCGCCGCGCAGACTGCTGACATAACGCTTGCTTCCGGCGTATCCAATTGGTGGGGCTGGGGAATAGCCGCGATAGCATCGGTGTATCTGAACAGAAACGTGCTGCCGGATGAGCATGAGGAGCGCGCCGTGCTCCGCGCAATACTGGATGCGGGCGCGGTGGACGGCATAACCAAGCGCAGCGAAGAAAGCATAGACAATATTGATATAGATAAGCATATTGCCCTGCTTAACGAAGTGCACAGCATTGTGAAAAACTACTTGGATAAATAGGCGGAATAGGTTATAATAAATCAATTTTACATAAGCTTTGCCGAAAGGAGTAATCATGGCATATTATTTTGATTCACCTTCACATACTTTCAGCGAGTATTTGTTGGTTCCGGGCTATTCCGGCGCCGAATGCACGCCCGCGAATACCTCGCTTAAAACCCCCATCGTGCGCTATAATGCGGGCGAGGAACCTGCGCTTTCAATGAATATACCGCTGGTGAGCGCTGTTATGCAGTCTGTATCCGGCGATAAGCTGGCCGTTGCGCTTGCACGCGAAGGCGGAATATCCTTCATTTTTGTATCCCAGCCAATAGAAAGTCAGGCGGCGATGGTAAGCCGGGTCAAAAAGTATAAGGCGGGTTTTGCCATGAGCGATTCTTCTATCCGGCCCGATCAGACCATGGCGGACATACTCGCGCTTAAGGAGCGCACGGGTCATTCCACCGTTGCCGTAACGGACGATGGTTCGGCAACCGGCAAGCTGCTCGGCGTTGTTACCAGCCGCGATTATCGCCCCAGCCGTATGGACCCTGCAACGAAAGTGAGTGAGTTCATGACGCCGATAGACAGACTTGTTTTTGCATACGAAGGCGTATCGCTCAAGGAAGCAAACGACATAATTTGGGAGCATAAGCTCAACTCCCTGCCTGTTATAACAAAGGAAGGCAACATGGTTGCATTCGTGTTCAGAAAGGACTACGATGCGCATAAGGAAAACCCGACAGAGCTGCTTGATAAGCAAAAGCGCTATGTTGTTGGCGCGGGCATAAACACGCGCGATTATGAGGAGCGCGTACCCGCGTTGGTCGAAGCGGGCGCGGACATACTCTGCATAGATTCTTCCGAAGGCTTCAGCGAATGGCAGACGAGAACGCTGAACTTTATACGGGCTAAATATGGCGAAAGCGTAAAGGTTGGCGCAGGCAACGTGGTTGACCGCGAAGGCTTCCGCTTCCTGGCCGATGCTGGCGCGGACTTTGTAAAGGTAGGTATAGGCGGCGGATCGATATGCATAACAAGGGAAACCAAGGGCATTGGCCGCGGTCAGGCGACCGCCGTGCAGGAAGTTGCCCGCGCGCGTGATGAATACTTCCTTGAAAAGGGCGTATATGTGCCAATATGCGCCGACGGCGGCATTGTGCATGATTATCATATCACGCTTGCGCTGGCCATGGGCGCGGACTTCTGCATGCTGGGCCGCTATTTCGCCCGCTGCGATGAAAGCCCCTCTGCCAAGGTTATGATAAACGGCAATTACATGAAGGAATACTGGGGCGAAGGTTCCGCACGCGCGCGCAACTGGCAGCGGTATTACAGCGGCGGGGACAGCAAACTTTCATTTGAAGAAGGCGTGGACTCATATGTTCCCTATGCAGGCAGTCTGCATAACAACGTTACCGTAACGCTCAGTAAGGTGCGTTCAACAATGTGCAACTGCGGTGCGTTGACCATACCCGAACTGCGCGAAAAGGCGCGGCTCACGCTCGTTTCCGCAGCCAGCATAACCGAAGGCGGCGCGCACGACGTTATGCTCAAGGATGCCAACACATACGCCGTGAAGAGGGATTGATGTATCCTATCCGCACGGCGGATGCAAACGGAAGCATAAACGACGATTTTAACGGCAGCTTTAACGGCTTTGTATTCGTTGAAGCTGTCGTTTTTATATGGTATTATGCTACAACAAACAACGCTTGTATTCATTAATGATTGATTATGAATTAATATAGCATAGGCGCAAGTGAAGTCGAATTGTGTTGACAAGGCATTGTTTATCGCTTGTAATGCAGATGTGGATGGAGGGGGCTTTTCAGATTATATTTCATCCAAAATGTCGCAGGATACGGTTTCTTGCGATGATAACTTAATAGGTACTATTCAGGCAGGTTGTTCTCGGAGTGCCGTGCGGGCGTCAGCATAGCCGATTGATTCCCGTAAATTGATTTTGCCGCAGCTTTATAAGGCGCAATCAGCGGCATCCGTAGGCTCATGTCCTGAAAATAAATCATCCGGCAAAGCATACGTCTGGGTTCAGCGATGCGGAGGAAGATGAGGCATACGAAGGTGTTAACAGCCGAACAGCGCTGCCGTTAAAACGGCGGCTTAAAAGATCGGAGGGCGAAGCTATGTGCGAAAAAGACATTTTATCTGCTGCGGAAAACGATGTACAGCAGGAGGACGCAGCATATGGCTGTATATTCTGCATAACCGGCAATGAACAGATTGTGGCGGATCAGATACAATTAGCCTGTCCCGAGGTATGCGCCGTGACCATGCGGCAGCTTAAATACAGAACGCATAAAAAAGTAAAAACCAGGGAAGAAGCTATTGTATTTCCTGGCTATGTATTTTTAGGGCTCCTTCATATGCCGAACCGATACATCGCTTCCCGCGGAAGAATATAATCCGCGTGCTGACGCTTGATGACGGAAGATGGCAGCTTACGGGCGAGGATGAAAGCTTTGTAAGGTGGCTTTTTCAATATAACGGGCTCCTTGGCTTTTCTCAGGCATATAAGGAAAAAGATAGGATTAGAATCGTATCCGGACCGCTGAAGGATATGGAAGGCAAGATAAAGCGCGTGGACAAGCGCGGATGCAGCGGACAGGTGATTCTATCCTTCCACGACAAGGTAGTTCCCGTGTGGTTGGGCTTTGAGATAATCAAACACATTTGATGAACCGGGAGGTATGCGCTTGAGACGGAATGTCAAAAGGCCGGGTGTTAAGCTGAAGGCTGTTTGTGTGCTGTTGCTTGTCATCGCCCTCCTTTTCGGGATGTATTGCGCGGGGCGTTGGCTGGAGAAGCGCATGGCAAATCCGGAGCCTGACGGCGATTATAGGCAGCACATTACCGATAATACAGGCATCTCCTATGGCAGAAAAACCTACCGCCTGAAAAAGAATCTTACATCTGTACTGCTGCTGGGCATTGACTACGGCAATGCCAAAGCGGGTGACAGCGCAGACGGAGGAAGGACGGAGTTTGTGCAGCTATTGGTAATTGATGACAACGCACAAACCGTAAAGCGGCTGCAAATTGACAGCGAAGCCATTATAACCACCGATGCACCCGATACGCATCCTGCGCATGATTTCGCATCAGACAGCAAGGAGCAATACTGTAAATTGAGCGTTGAGGCCGTATCGAGTCTGCTTCTTAGCACGCCTATCGACTTCTATATTGCCGTGGATTTGGACGGCATTGGCGTAATTAACGATTTGGCAGACGGCATGACGGTTACGCTGAAGGACGATTTTTCCGCGCTGGATCCGGCCATGACGAAAGGCACTGAACTTACACTTAATGGCAATCAGGCGGAGATATACTTTTGCAGCAAAGCGGATACCGAAACCCGAAAAGCCCGCACGGAGCGGCAGGAGCAATATGCAGAGCAACTGCTCCGGCAAATCAAAAATCGTTTCCTGGTGGATAAGGATTTTCTTGGGGCGGTCGCTTTTTTTGACGGTACTTCCGAATATTTGACTACCAATATAACCTGCGGGCGGTTGCTTAACGAGGCGTATAATAGCCGAAAATACGTGCGCGAGGAGCTGACTTCCCTGCATGGCAAGTGCAGAATCGGTACAAACGGATTAATGCGGTTTCATGCGGATGAAAAATCGCTGTACGAAACAGTACTCGATTTATTTTATGAAGAAGTGAAGTAAGTGCTTTACGGCGGCACTTGTAATAGAAGGCGCGATTCTGCTTTGTGTTCTCAGCTGATTTTTGCGATGAATATAACCGGAGCGTGAATCATTCACGACAGCGTCGCACTTTTCCGCACTCTGTGCGGAAGGTATTTTCTTTGACAGATTGGAGATACAAGGAATGACTGACCAACAAAACAGACAGAAACGAACCCCAGCTGCTCAGCCAACGCAGCAGCCAAATAACAGCAGCTCAACAATCGATTTGGTTGAGTTGATGTATAGGCTGTTGGGCAGCTGGAAGCTGATAGTGAGCCTTGCGCTGCTGTTCGCAATCGCCGTCGGCGTGTATACGTTCTTTCTCGTAACGCCGATGTATAGGGCTACATCGACACTCTATGTTCTTAGCCGCAGAGATTCGGCCATCAATATGGCTGATTTGCAAATCGGTACGGCACTTACAAGCGATTATATCAAGGTATTTAAAATGTGGGAGGTTCATTCTCAGGTAATCTCCAACCTAAACCTGCCGTATTCCTGTGCGCAGATTCAAAATATGCTTTCCGTAGCCAACGAAAATAACACCCGAATGCTGGATATTACGATCACCTCTCCGTCACCAACGGAGGCTGCGGCCATAGCCAACGAATATGCTGAGGTGGCCAGCCAGTATATTGCCGATACCATGGCAACGGATAAGCCCAACATAATGTCGATAGCGTTGGTACCCACAAACCCCGTAAGCCCTAACATAACAAAGAACATTATGCTCGGCTTCATCGGGGGTGTGCTTTTGGGCGCGGGCATTGTTACCGTGCGGATGATTATCAACGATACATATAAGACGGCGGACGAGATCCGCGAATACACCGGGCTGGTTACACTGGCTGTCGTTCCTGTGGAACGCGATAATGACGGCAAAAAGAATAAGAGCGGAAGGACGGTAAAGAAGGCATGAATACGTTGACCATCCGGCGATTTCCGCCTTTGAGCTATGCATGCAGCGAGGCTGTGAATACACTGTGTACCAACCTCTCCTTTGCAGGAGCGAATGTCAAAAAGATTATGCTTACCAGCTGCCACTCTTCGGAGGGGAAGTCTTTTTTAGCCATGAACATTATGCGCACAATGGCGAAGCTGGGGAAGACGGTTGTGCTGGTGGATGCCGATTTGCGCCGAAGCATGATAAGCAAAAGGTATGCATTGCAGTTTGACTCGGAAAAGCCGCTCGGCTTGGCGCATTACCTTGCGGGCATGGCGCAGGAGAACGATATTATAAAGGAAGTATACATGTCTAATTTTCTTCGTCATCCTTGAAAACAGATCCTATATAGTAGATATTTGAGCTGTGAGAGTTATCCTCAACGGATGCTCACAGCTTTGTCGCTCGAAACTTTGCACACCTCTACATGGTGGGCGGCAGGCAACACAGTATGGATGCTGTGGCTAAGATGCAGAGAATAATAGGTTTAGGCCAGTCAAGCTGGGGTCGCTGAGTTTGTTTGCCATAGTTTTAGTGTCCATAGTCTGTGTACTGTCTTGCCCCTTTCAGAGATATCTAACAAGTGTCGCCGTGAAATACAAGGAGGAAAAGTCTATGAAAGCTAAAATGATAAAAGTTTCTGCCACTGTCACCGCCGATGTTCTGTTTGTTTTGCAGGCTGTGGGCACTAATCTTTTGGCAACAGCTCTGCTGGCCTAAGCCTATTGTATTACAGATACAGAGATTTTTAGAAAAGAGAGGAATAAAACAAAGATGAGCAGCTATACTGATACGGAGCGACACGCTATTGCAGAAGCCGGTAAATTCGATGCCGACGATATCTTGGCCTTTGGCCCGCATTATTTTAGTTGCGGATGGAAAAAGGAGACGTACTATAATTTTAACTATGCGGTTGCAATAGCTCTTGTAGGAAAACTTTACGGGGATAGAGAATCTAAAAATAGCGATTACCATAAAGGTGTGGAGTACATAGCTGATGCAGTAGGAGTTTCCAAAAGGCAAGTTAAAATTTTAAGAAAAAAAGTTAAGGGGAAATATGGATATTGGTTTAAAACTCCCTATACAACGGCTAAGATTATCCAGAAGGTAATAGATAAACTGCGTGAACAAGAAGGCGAAGCGAGTGTGCGTACTTTCCTCAAAAAGAGCGAAAGTGAAGTATATAGAGAGATTTTGATTGCGGAACAATATGGAGCAATCAAGGCTGCATGCAAGGGGAACAGGGCGAAGGTCATTAGCTTGGCTAACGATTTGAGATATATTACCGTAAAGGTAGGAGATATTGCATGAATGGTGATTTTGATCCAAATGGACATAAGAACCTTGAACTATTTAGATACTATCTAAATAGAGATCTCCAGAAAATAGATAGTAGCATTCAGGATAATCGAGGTGAATTAAAAGGATATTTCATTGCTAGTCTGGTAGATATTTTAGTGGTTTTTCTGTTTAGCGAAAACTGGATTGATTTTGGCAAAAAATGGATAGACGAAGAAATACTGATAAAACTAATAACGATTGTTGTATTAATTGTTTTGTTTATTGGTGTTTCTTGGATTTCCAACAAAATATTGCAATATTGGCATTTGAAAAGGAAAGAATAAGGTCGAGAAGAGTATATTGTTGATGAAGCAAAACAAAGAATGATTGACGGATTTGACAATATTGCATGTGATGGTCTATTAATATGTGAGAGCTATATGGAAAGATATGGCCTTACAGAAAAACCTTATGTTAAGGAATTCTATTTTTATGAAATTATTCATCATTTGACTAAATCGACTGACCTGTTTGAAGAAATATATGGGCATATAGACCTATATGTTTCATCGAAGGAAATAGAACTAATTGACACATATAGAGTCAATAATTATATAGATTTTACCAAGAAAATTAATGATTTTTTGAGAAGCGAAATGAAAGAATTTACAAAAGATGATGAGGTAAAGAGGGATATAGATAACCTTGATGCCGTAGTTGCAAAGTGGAAACACATTGATGGATTGGGCAATAAAATAGAATGTAACGAATCGAAATCGGTATCGGAAGAAGGAGTCCACATCATGGAAGAAGTAGAAAAGTTTCTGAAAGAAGCCGAAACATATTATCTGGCAACGGTAGAGGGCGACCAGCCGCGTGTCCGTCCCTTTGGTACAGCCCATATCTTTGAGGGCAAGCTGTACATCCAGACGAGCAAGAAGAAGGATGTTTCCAAGCAACTGCACGCCAACCCGAAAGCAGAGTTGTGTGCATTCAAGGGTGGCGAGTGGATTCGCGTTGCCGGTGAACTGGTAGAGGATGACCGTGTTGAAGCACGGCAGTCCATGCTGGATGCGTATCCTGGGTTGAAGAAGATGTACGCCGCCGATGATGGCAACACCGAGGTGTTCTACTTCAAGAATGGTGTGGCTACCATTAGTTCCTTTACCCATGAGCCGAAAGTAATCAAGTTCTGATAAGGCAGCCGTGTGGACAAACTGAACTCCAGGAGTTCACACGGCATTTTTTGATGTGCGTTTTATAGCTTGTGACGGAAATAAGAGCGAGGAGGTGTGGTCTAATGGGTAAGCAACGCAGACCCGGCGGTGGTCGAAAGAAATCAAAACCGGAGTACAGTGCTGACAGAAATCTGGCACAGCAGATGGAAGCGGCAGTACTACTCTATAAGGACAACATGCCCCTGCAAGCTATCGCGGACGCGCTGTCCCTCAATCCCATCAAGGTGCGTAAACTGCTCATCACGGCGGGAGTCTACGAGTCGGATACCGCAAAGCTCGTTCGGCAGACCTTTAATACCTTCAGAGAAACACAGGACTACCCCACTGCTGTCACCTCCACAATGGCTGCCTTGCAGTTGTCCCGTCCCTCCGTGACCTCCTATTTGCCGTATGCAAAAGGCGTGTACTTCCCTGAAACTGCTGAAGCAGAGAATATCAGTGCGGGAGCAGAGAGACAGCGCCGCTACCGAGCTGTGGTTGCGCTGAAGAAGAATCCCTGCGAGGAGAACCTCTAGAAGTGCGTGGTGGCCTTTCGGGGTTACAAGTTCAAGACGCTGTCTGGCTTGCCCTTTACATATAAGCTGAAAAAGGGCAGGGGAGATGAGTTTACCAAGGAGCTGTGGATCGACCGGAGAGAGGGCAGCAAGAGCCTTGCTTGGGGTTCCGTGCTGCTGGCGTATCACAATATCGGTAAAATCGGAGAGGTAGTGGACAGACCCAAGGCGCTGGGAGACATCCGGGGTGTGTCGTACATTTATGGAATGTTCTACCGATTTGGCCTGATTGATGTGCCGGAAAAGGTCAAGGAGAAGATGACGAGGTGATAAGGGCACGGGAATATAGTTCGTGGCAGAAATAAAACTGCCCTCCGTGGATGCCACAGAAGACAGACAGTTGGCTTATTCCCATTCCTCATCCCGGGCTCGGAGAAGATCCTGTACTTCTTTTTCGGTTGCCGGGCGGATGGCAGGCCTGTTCTGATAGTCCGTTTTGCCGCAGTCTGGGCAACTGTCGGGCAGCGATTCCGCCTCAAAGCAGTAATGGCAGACATCGCAAAAATAGTAGTTCACGATGTTTTGCACTTCCTTTGTCATGTAGGAGTTTATATGTCATCAGGATATTTTTCAATTCTAAGGTAGTCCTCAATACTAGTGATGCCCTCACCGGCAAGATCGGCAATATCATCGAAGGGAATGATGACCGGCAGCTCTTTCTCGATGCCCACAGCTTTTCTATCACTGTCCTGCATGACTTTCAGTTCTCGATAAACTGGGTCGATCATAACAACTGTGCCAGTCAGACTTATGTACTTGCCGGTACTTTCTGCGGCCTTCATAAAGTACCGCACTACGACCTTCATACCTTTTTTGACCTGCAGGAGCTTGTTGGAGAGAGTGTTCTTCTCCTCATCGGAAAGCTCGACTTTCTTCACCAGAAGCTTGCTGGCTCCCTCGCTTGAAATTTCATCATCGAAGCCACGCAGTGCAGCAAAGGGGCTGAATATCTTTGCCCGGTTTGAGAGTGCCATCCGGGGGTGCTTTACAGGTGGCTCTGGGCGGCTGAGATGGAGGATGTCTGCATACTTCTGTGCGACGTTTCGTCCTTCTTTGGTATTCTTGAAGTCTGCCATAGAATCCTCATTGTTGCATTATTTGGCCTTGTGGCCGCCGATCTGACCGTTCCGCTCTCGCATAGTGGCTCCTTCCAGATAGTTGGTGTCCTTCAGAACAGCGTTTTTTCCGAACTTCTTCTTGATACCGAGCATGGTCGCCTGTAGCGATTTCTCTCGTTCTAGTTTGCTGGTGTCGGTGAAAAGATCCACTTGCAAGATGCCCTGATCCTTGACCACACGGTTTGCTGCGATTGTTATTCTCCGCACAGTTAGATTTCTATTGGCAATGCGGTCGAACAGTTCTGTGGTAGCGGCCATCAGTTGGCTGCTGAGATTGGTCGGGTTGTCCAGCCGTGTACTGCCGTGGGCACCTTTCGGGACAGTGCGACCGTAGTGATCGATGTGGACAGGACCGTGATAGATGCCCTTGTCACAGTTTTCCCGGTCATAGCCGATGTCCAGTGTCAGGCTGTCCGTGACCAGTCCCTTGTCCGTGAGCTGGAATACCAGACTGTCGGTCATCTCCTGGACGATGATCCGAGTCTTGTCATAGGAATAAGGGCAGGAGAGTACTTGACCTTCAGACAGGCTGTTTGTTTCCGGGCGATAGGCGTTGATCTCCTTCATTCCGCAAGGTTCCAGCCCCCAGGCGTGGTCGATAAGGATCTCAGCGTCTATGCCGAATTCCTTATATAGTATCTCAGGGAAGTGAATGCTGGCTCTTGCCAGCTCACCCATCGTATGGATGCCATGCTTTTCAAGTCTGCGGACGGTGCCCGGACCAGTCTGCCAGAAGTCCGTGAGAGGCTTATGATCCCAGAGCAGATACCGGAAGAATTCTTCGTCAAGCTCTGCGATGCGTACACCATCATTGCCCGGGGCAGCGTGCTTGGCAGTAATGTCCATTGCCAGCTTTGCCAGGTATAGATTGGTGCCAATCCCGGCGGTTGCGGTAATGCCGGTGGTGTACAATACCTCCCGAATCATGGTCATGGCGAGGTCGTGGGCAGACATTTTATAATGAGTAAGGTATGCGGTGGCATCGATAAACACCTCATCGATGGAGTAGACCACGATGTCCTCCGGGGCAATGTACTTGAGATAGATACCGTAAATCTGCCGTGAGATCTTCTCATAGTACGCCATCCGGGGCGGTGCCACCAGATAGGATACTTAAAGAGAGGAATCCGCAGCAAGGGCGGTGGCATCGTAGGATGCTGCCGAAAGAGAGGGAATACCATCTTTGTACACAGCAGTTTTGTTCCGAATGGCATCTCGCAAACGACCGTTGTTGACCTCTTTGACACGCTGTACGACCTCGAACAGCCGAGCACGGCCAGGGATGCCGTATGCCTTCAGAGAGGGGGACACAGCCAAGCAGATGGTTTTCTCCGTGCGGCTGGCATCGGCCACAACCAGATTGGTGGTCAGCGGGTTGAGATGCCGGGCAGCGCACTCTGCGGAAGCGTAATATGATTTGAGGTCTATCGCAAGGTACGTTCTCTGCATACTGTGTCCCTCCTTCCATTAGGTTGCCCGCTCCACATACCAGCGACCAAGCTGACCGGTGAAGCGAGGGTCGATGTGTTCAAAGAACAGGTGCTTCTCCTGCCCTTGGATCAGGACAGTGAAACAGTCGCCATTGCAGTCGTTGTCTGCGGTTCCGGCCGGTCGGAAGTCCCGGACAGTCTCAATGGGAAAGGTTCTGCTGTCAGCCCAAGTGATAGAGGTTGGCAGCATGTAGCTAGTAGAATCAAATTCAGAGGCGACACTTACATAGACACGCTCGATCTTGATTCGTTTGGGTATCGCCATGTGGGTCACCTCCGATCCTTAGTGCTTGGCCCGCAGGAAGTGGTTGTCGATATCAACGGGCAGTTGGGAGTGCTCACCCCGGCGGATCAGGCTGTACATCTTAAACGCAAAAAAAAGGCGCTGGAATGCAGAGCTCTTTGGCAACGCTGAAAAAGTAGGTGTTGCCGGAGTGAATCAGATCCAGCACCTCCTCATCATCCAGTAGCAAATCGGCGGCGAAGAAATTGGCCTCCCTTTCCAGTCTGCCGGTGGCCTGATAAATGTCGAAATCCTGCATGGCTTGACAGCGCAGATGATTCGAGTGTTCAAAGATATGGCCCAGTTCGTGACCGGCAATGACACGCTGTTCCTCGTAGGGAAGATGAGGATTGACTGCTATGTATCGGATACGATTTACAATCGTAGCGAAGCCACGCAGACCATCCGCATCGAGTGATCTGGCAGGCCAGAGCTTTGTGTTGGGCAGCGCATCGATCAATTCAAAAGGGTCACGGGTACCATATTTCTGAATCAATTTTTGAGTATCGTCAAAGGTTTGAAGTTGTGTCATTCTTTCACCAACTTTCTGGCAGAAGATTAGGTGCCGTTATCTTCGGCATTCTTCCGGTATTTCTTCGGCGTGAACTTTTCACGTGCCACCTTCTTGGAATCCATAAAGATCCGCTGCATTTCAATGGCAAACGCCTTCTGATCTTCCTCCGAAAGAGAACCGCCGGCGAATAGCTCACGAGTCTGGCTGAGAATCTCGCTGGCCTGTGCCTGACCGCGCCGCTCATAGAGGGAGCCTACCTCGGTCATGAACTCCTCATTTTCGGTCATCAGATAATTGACGTCCGTTTCAAGCAGCTCGGCCAGCTTTGCATACATATCGCGAGTGCGGGGATAGGTGGTACCGGCCTCATAACCGCCAATGGTACGGCGGGTTACGCCCATCTGTTTCGCAAGTTCCTCCTGAGACCACCCCTTCTGTGTGCGGAGGTTTTTTAGTTTTTCCCCGAAGTTCATTGCTAGTGCTCCTTTCCCTAGATGGTGTTTTCCCTGGACGTTTGCTCTAAATGTGTTATTGACAAGAGCTAAAAGCGTCATTATAATTGAAATGGGAAAACTGATTTCGCATTTATTATATCAATGGGAAAATAACCTGTCAAGAGGTTTGCGTTAAAATGAGAAGTTTATTTTCTCATAGTGTGCAAAAGATGAAACAGCAAAGAGGCTGATAGAAGACGAGGGGGTGAGGAATTGGAGTGCTTATCGCATGATATGGGACCGGTTGTCCGTATGGCTCGACCGGAAAACCCCAATGAAATAGATGAATGTGTGAATCCGTTCTGCACAGAACTGGACGAAATCGGATCATTTCAGAGCTACTGTATCGGGCACTTTGAGCACGAGTGGTTGGATGCGCTGGGTCAGATGATCGCAGAGGGGCGAGTTCCGATTTTTCTTATATCAGGAAAACCCTGCCACTATGTCGGGGGCTTTTTGAATACAGGAAAGGCTGCTTTAACGGCGGCATGCAAAAGTAATGCGATAGGCGGACTATTCAATATGCTTTGCCTAGGGCTGACTTTGTGGAATTGGCTGAATCATAAGGCTTGGACTGCAAACGGTGTACTTGACACCGGTGGAGGAAGAAGCAGATAGAACATCACCGGATGAATCATAAGCGAAGGAACAGACTCTGCCATCAGAAAAAGTTGCCAATAGGGAACCGTCTTTTTGAAGCATGGCGCAAGAGAGCCCACGAGCCTTAAAACGGAACTCCTCAGCAACTAAAGCGTATCGGTGTCCAATAGGATTATCAAATAGGATACGAAGACCCATAACTTCTTCTACGGCGAACAGTCTCAATGGCTCTGCCGGAGACACTCTATTCTGAAAACGGACGCATTTTGTAGCATCGAAATGACAAATGGTATACTCATGACCCAGGTTGTCCACTTTGCGCAACAGGGAAAAGCCGTCTAGAGTTTGTCTTCCAGCCTGAATTTCTTCAGAGCTGTTTTCATTTTGGGCAGTACGAACGAGCGCTGCTTCGGCAATAGCCGAATGAGAATTGTTTTTGTAATACTCCGGGTCAAGCTCCTTTTGCCCTATTTTACCACCTAACCATCCTCTGTTTTTAGCGGAGAATCGCCTGTTTTTTGGGTGAACGGAGGAAGAATTTGCCCTAGCGTTTCCTACCTTGATGAAAACGGTTATCATAAGCGCTAATGCCATGAAAATTATGAAGCGCGTCATATTACAGCCCTCATAGCATAATTCCAAGGGACGCCATATCAAATCGGACCTCTTCGGAATGTGCATAGCTTTCGTACGCACAGTTTTGTAGGGTGAAGCGTCTCTGCATCTCGTTAAGACGATTAGTAGCTTGAATATCAGATAAAATATCAGCAGCTTCTTCTGGTGAATAAGTTGTTTGTAGAGCTTGGTTAATTTGATTGAGCTGATGCTCGCGATGTTTTGGGTCTTTAGATAATTCGAAGGAAAGATGACCGTATTTTTTATGAAAGTCATCCAAAATAGTTTCATCGGAAACGGAATTGTAGCTTTCTTCAAACACCATACAGCTGTAAGGCAACTTTGGAATCAATGATGTTCCCACTGCCGGATAGCCCAATGTCAAAATTAAGACCGGATAAGTTTTCTCCTTTAAGTCTAATGCTTTTTTTAGAGGAGCACTGTGCCCTAAACAATTACCAATGAAGCAACAGCCAAGGCCGTAAAAAAGGGCAGCAATTTCAATATGACTCATTGCACAAACTACGTCTGCATAGCCTGTCAGATTATCATCTAGGCTTTCGTTGGAAAGGAAAGGTGCTTGCTGATGGCTGGCATAGAGGGAAAGCTTGTGCCAATCTAGCAGGAAAACCAGATTCACCGGCGCACTTTTTATAAAGGACTGACCACAGATTTCACTAATAATGTTTTTGGTTTCCGCTTTGCGAACTACAATGACGGAGTATGGTTGAAAGTTGCAGCCGGATGGTGCTTGAAGTCCCACTGTTAAAATGGATTGGAGAGTTTCTTCGTCTACATCATCTGGCAGGTATTGCCTACATGAGTGGCGGTTGCGCATTAATTCCATCAGAGCATCCCTTGACGCAATATCCATAGGCTGTTTGTGCATGAATTGTTCCTCCATGTAAAATAGTTTTTGATTATGTGGACGGCTTTAACCATTTACGCTTTGCTTTTAACCTGAATGGAAATCTTGATGACATAATCCTCCACGTGCTTTTCTACCATTTCCTCCAACAAGCCCTCACGATAGGAATCACCACAAACGATAAAGTCGTTTTGTTCAATGCTTTGAAGCATTTCATCGTAGATATAATCTACATCTCTGTAATCACCTTTGAGGTAGTAGGTGGCATAAAGGCCTGCAGGCTTGATAAATAGATTGTTCAATGGGGGGCGTGTCGCAACTTTTGTAAAATGGTAGGAGTAGTAGGCATATTGCCTTTGTATAACGCTTTCCTTAGGTACAATGGCTCCGTATGGGTGGCCTGAGTAGATGCCAAGCCGATTGCATTCCAGCAAATGCTTGTAAAGGGCAGAAAACTTGTCATCATGATATTCGCTATTGATGGGGTCACTTACAATGAGATATTCCAGAGGCTCTTCCTGATAAAGGACGCATCCATGAGGCATGCGCTCACTTTCATCCAAAAGCTTAAGCTTGGTATGGAGCATGTCACTAATTTGGACCAGTCTGTCAATTCTGGCGTTGACTTGGGCGATTTTCTGCATTAGCAGTGCCTTGAATCGTTCGGGATTTCGACTGCTTAAATAATCCCGTATTTCCTCCAATGACATACCTGTTTCCTTTAGCTGTGCGATGGTTAAAAACATGTTGTGCTGAGCTTCGCTGTAATAGCGATAGCCGTTCTTGTCTCGCTGAAAGGGCAGGAAGAGACCGATGTTCTCATAATGGATAAGTGTGCGCTTGGTGGTGCCGCAAATACGGGCAAAATCCGCAGAGGAGATCCGCAGCGAAGATGGTTTCATAATATACCCCCATACTATAACGTACCGTTGTGATTTTACTAAATACAAAACTGCAACATCTTTCCGCTTTGAGATGGAAAGTGTTAAACAAACACTTGAGCTACCAAGAGGCAAAGGCAAATTAAAGCGTGAAGCAGCATGGCATCATATATAATACGTTATATATTAATTGCAAATATAACACCCTTCCGCATTGTTGTCAATCATGTTGTTTTTCACTAAAAAAATAATTTTACATATTGACTATAACGTTACGTTATAGATTATATTAAAATCAATACCAGGGTAACTGGTGAAGTACTTCGGATGAAACACCTATAAAGCGGATTCGCAAAACAAAAACAATGGGCGACAAACCATACAAATGATGAGGAGCCTTATATTTAATTCAAAAGGAGGATAACAAACATATGAAGCTAGAAAAGCGATCCACCTACAAGGGCTACAAGTCCTACTCTTACCTGGAAGATAAGGATTTTAAGCATTTTGAGCTTTCTCCAGAAGTGGGAAGAGTGGAGCCTTATATTGTGGACTTGAATCAGGAGCAGGAAATTAGATTCGAGCAGATTATGGGAGAAGGGATAAACATCAACCTGCACGAGCATCCCAGCGTCATTCCTAACGATGTGACCCAATTGATGGCCTACGAAAAGGTTGGACGAGAGTTTACGGGCTTTGAGGGATTAGCTTATTCCTATTGGGATGCCATTTTTGACAATTGTATGGACGGCACCTGCGTTATGAGTTCTGATGCCGGCTGGAAATGGCAGGATGTGGTACACGATTTCTGTATGCGCTCAGCGGATATTGCTCACCAGGACTTCCTATTTAAGGCTACCACGGTTGAGGATATCTATAAAGCAAAGCGGGAAAACCGCATTGCATGGTTTTTATCTATGGAGGGCTGCGCTCCTATTGAAAACGAGCTGGATCGTATCGACATTCTTTACGGCTTAGGCGTTAGGATGATGGGTATCACTTACAGCGAATCCAATGCTCTTGGTTCGGGCATTCGGGAGCCGCGGGACGGAGGATTGACCTTGTTTGGTCATAAGGCTGTTGAGAGAATGAACAAGTTGGGTGTCGCAATTGACCTTTCTCATACTGGCGATTTGACCGCTATGGATGTAATCAAATGCAGCAAAAAGCCTGTGTTTATCACACATGTAGGCGCGAGGAGTCTGTGGGATTCTAAGCGGCTAAAGCCTGATGACGTACTAAAGGCCTGTGCTGAATACGGCGGGGTTGTAGGTGTAGAAGCCGCACCTCATACTACTATTACCGCAGCTCATCAACGACACAATCTGGATTCAGTAATGGAGCATTTCGAGTATATGGCTAACCTTTGCGGCATTGACCATGTAGCTTTTGGACCGGATACGCTATATGGCGACCATGTTGGTTTGCATGATGTGTTCAGCTCCAACATGTCTACCAAAACCACTAACGCCAATCAGTATGAGAGAGTGGAATACATCCAAGGTGTGGAAAATCCCACGGAAGCTTCCTATAACTTTGTGCGGTGGATGATAAAGCATGGCTACAGCAATGAGGACATTATCAAGGCCATGGGTGGCAATGTAATCCGCGTTCTTAAGGAGATATGGTGTTAAAACACCCGATGGAGGCAATGGTATGTCGACAATTATGTATCTGGTGGGAGGACGCTTTAAATCGGCAGAGGAAGCCCGTCGTCGGGAGAATATTGCAAATAGTTTTTTAGCAAATTCCCAAAGTAACAGAGTGATTATGGAGGAGGTGGGATACGGTCCTTGTGCTATAGAATCTTGCGCTGAGGGTGAGATCAGCATTGCAGGGACACTTAAAAAGGCATTGCAGGATAGCGACGGTGGTCGCATGGATGCTATTGTGGTGGGCTGCGGAGATGACCCTGGACTCTATTCACTTAGGCAGCTGATGGATATGCCTGTGGTAGGGCTGACGGAAACATCCTGTGCATTTGCGTCTATACTGGGTGAGAAGTTTTCAATGATAACCACCAGTGAGGAATCCGTGCCTGAAACCAGGGTGTTGTTCCGCAAATATGGAGTGCTTGACAAGTGTGCATCCATACGATATCTGAACTTTTCTGTGTTAGATATGCAGCGCGGCGTGATTTCGCGCCAAGATGTGGTTAAGAGATTCATAGAACAGGTGGAACTTGCCCGCCAAGATGGTGCCGCCAGTGTGATTATGGGCTGCGGAACAATGGCATTTTTATTGTTGGATGAGGCAGCAAACGAGGTGGCCTCTATCCCGGTTATTAATCCGGCTAAGGTTGCTATCAGGGCGGCAGAAGCGTTGTTGAGCATGGGACTAAGGCATAGCGACAAGGCTTATCCGAAGCCTTCTGATATGCGGCGCATCCGCGTCATGTTGAGTTGAGGAGGAAATCGAAATGGCGGAAATTCTATATTTGATGCCAGGTGGCGCCATGGATGCGGCAGAAGTTAGCCGCAGGGAAGTTCTTGCTAACAGCTTTTTAACAATGCCCGACAGATACCATGTGTCCGTTCGTTCTGTGGGCTATGGGGCTGATTCCATCGAATGCTTTATTGACGGCGACTTTAGTGTGACGGGTCTGCTACAGTACGCTTTAAGTCACAAGGGGGGATATGATGCATTGATTATTGGTTGCACCGATGATCCGGGCTTATTTTCCCTCAGGGAAGTGTTAACTGTGCCTGTGGTGGGGCCAATGGAGAGTTCTGTGGCTATAGCATCCTTGCTGGGGCATTCCTTTGGGGTGATTGCAACAGAGCAGAGTGCTGTTCCGGAAAGCCATACTCTGCTTCGCAAATATGGTGTGGACAGTCGCTGCGTTTCCATACGATGCCTAAACCAAAGTGCAGCAGCCTTAAGACATTATACAGGCGACGCATTGGAGCATACCCTTCTTCAAAGGCTAAATGAAGTTGCGCAGGACGGAGCTGACTGTGCTGTACTGGGCTGTATGAGCATGGCTTTTGGGCCATTGGATGAAAAGGTGGCGAAAAATTCCCCTATACCGATAATCAACCCTGCCAAAGCGTCCATAAAAACAGCAGAAACTTTGTTAGAACTCGGCTTGAGACATAGCGATGCAAGTTACCCAAAGCCAAATATGATTCCTATTCTAGAGATACTGAATTGAAACGTTTCATTTCAAAACGTAATACTACGACACCAATATTTGAAAGGAGAGCATTATGAAACTGACCAAGAAAAAGCTGTTGTGTGCAGTGTTAGCCCTTTGTATGGCTGTTGCTCTATGCGCCTGTTCCACTGATGGCAAAAATCAAACAGAGGAACCATCTTATGTGACCATAATAGGCGAGAATGATCCAATGCTCTATTGGGATCCCGCCGAAAGCTGGGCCGCGGAAATCCGGGTGCTTGTGAATATTTACGACACATTGGTGCGTCTTGATGCCGATGGTAAAACTTTCAAGCCTAATTTGGCCGAAAGCTGGACTACCAGTGAGGACGGTCTTACCTGGAGCTTCAAAATACGAGAAGGCGTCAAATTCCACAGTGGTGCGCCCCTAACGGCTCAAACATGCGCTGACAGTTTGAATCGCACAATTAGCATAGGCAAGAGTGCAACATTTATGTGGAATGGTGTTACCAGCATCACCGCGCCGGATGATACTACATTGGTAATCGAGTGCGATAGGCCCATGGCGATGCTGTATATTGTATCCGCTAGCTATACTGCCTATATATACAACCCAGAGCATGACTCCGAGTGGTATAAAGCCTGTCAGTGCGATGGCACAGGCCCTTATATGCTAGAAAGCTACACACAGAACAGCGAGGTTGTCCTCAAAAAGTTCGATGACTATTGGGGAGGATGGGAAGGCGAGCATGTTGACTTCTGTATCTATAAAACAGTGTTTGAATCTGCAACCGCACGACAGATGATGCTGGCAGGAGAAGGAGATCTGTGGCTTAACTGTCCCTATGACTACATTAATGACATGGCCAAGGATGAAAACATCAAAATATCCGATGTGGTGTCCTATCAAACTCTTTATGCCTATTTGAACTGCCAGAAGGAACCCCTCAGCGATGTGCGGGTTCGTCAAGCTCTATCCTACCTGACACCTTATCAGGATATTATAGATCAGGTGGTCTGCGGTCATGGTACCCAGTGCTGGGGCATTCTGCCGCCTACTATATGGGGCTACAGCGAAGATGTAATGAAGTATGAATATGACTTTGAAAAGGGCGTGGCATTGCTGAAGGAAGCCGGCTATGAGAACGGCTTTACTATTAACTATGTCTATAACACTGGCGATGCCAATCTGCAGAAGGTTGGGGAACTGCTCAAGGATGCTTTTGCAAAGGCTAATGTAACTCTTGAACTTCAGGCCATGACCTCTGATGCTAAGTATGCCCTTGCAAGAGGTGAGGATCCAAAGCAAAGGCAGGACATTGTGATGATTTACTGGTGGCCGGATTATGTGGATCCCTCTAGTTACTTCTATTCAATGTTCTACTCCGAGGAGGAGATTGGATTCAACCTATCTTACTACTATAATCCTGTTGTGGATGAACTGATTGATAAAGCTTACTATGCTACCGGCGAAAGCATTGAGCAGGCGACTAAGTATTACGCTGAAGCAGCCGATATCATAATGAAGGATGCTGCTGTGTTGAGCCTGTATTCCGAGAATTATACTAAGCCCGTAGCGAAAAAACTGATGGGTTTTGTGGACAATGTGGCCTATCCCACGGCCGTGTTCTGCTACGATCTGTACAAAACCACTGAGTAACCTAACCAATTACCGCTATGCTGTATTGATAGGAATGTCACTATCAATACAGCAATTATGGCAGATAACGTTTCAAATTGAGGCCGGAAGCTGCCATGAATGGTTATTTGCGAATATAAAGGAGAATGCTAATGGGAAAATTTATAATACGCAGAATATCAACCGGAATACTGGTGCTGTTCTTCGTTATCACCATTACCTTTGTGCTTTCCCGGGTTGTACCATCCGACCCGGCTGCCAAATGGGTTGGCGCTCATGCTACCCATGAGCAAAAGGCCGCAGCAATCATTGAGCTAGGTCTAGATAAACCCATCTTTGAGCAGTATGTGATTTATCTTAAATCTCTCTTAAAGGGGGATTTGGGTACCTCCATCACCTCTCATAGACCCGTACTCGGCGAGTTACTGGAATGCATTCCTAATACGCTGGAACTCGTGTTACTTTCCACCATCTGCGCCTTCATACTTGGCTTACCCATCGGCGTATATTCCGCTGTACACGAAAATACATTTTTCGACCATGCGGGCAGATTCATTTCCATTAGTGTCATATCTATGCCCTCGTTCTGGATTGCACTAATGTTGCAAATTCTATTTGCCACAAAGCTTGGTTGGCTACCCCTTTCCGGGCAGATGGGTACTATGACAAGCATTTCAAACCCAATCCAATCCATATCAGGTTTGCCAATGCTAGACTGTGTGCTGACAGGGAACTGGACGGCTCTTAGGGATGTGGCCCGCCACTCCGTATTGCCTGTAATGACTTTAATGGCCTACGATCTAGGTCTAACGGCCCGTCAGACGCGTTCTATTTTATTAGAGGTGCTCAACGAGGATTATATACGCGCAAGCCGTGCCTATGGAATAAGGGAAAATCTAGTAATATGGCGTTACGCTGTGAAGAACGTACTGGGCACATTGACTACGGTACTTGCATTGGCAATCGGGCACGCATTGGTTGCTACATTTGTAATGGAATCCGTATTCAGCTGGCCCGGAGTAGGCAGTTATATTTCAAATGCAGTAATGAACTTGGATTATCCCGCAATTATAGGTGTTACGCTGTTTTCGGCTATGGCCTATGTATTGTTGAATTTCCTTGCCGATCTTGTGGTTGCTCTGGATCCAAGAACCAGAATAACGGATGGGAGGAACTAATATGGAAAATATGATCCTGAACAAAAAAGAGGGGTTTAAAACTATTTGGGCGAAACGCCTGGATTCTACGCTGAGCGTATTCAAAATTCTGTTTCGCAACAAGCTGACGGGCTTTGCGGTAATATTTATATTCATGCTGGTGCTGGTGGCTATTTTTGCCCCTCGGCTTGCACCCTATCCGGAAGAGGGCGAAGGTTGGATTAATCTAAGCAACGTTTTGCAGGCTCCCAGTTGGGAGCATCCCTTCGGCACAGACGATATGGGACGCGATATTCTTAGCCGCATGATTTACGGCGCCCGTATTTCGTTGGCAGTATCTACTGTTACTATTCTGGTGGCCATGATTGTGGCGTTGCCGATCGGTTTAATTTCCGGCTATTACGGTGGCGTAATAGATGAAATTATGATGCGGGTAACTGATATTTTCTTGAGCTTTCCAACTCTTTTGATTGCAATTTTGATTGCTTCCTTCTTGGGACAGGGCATTGATAAGGCTTGTATTGCCATTGCTATTGCTTGGTGGCCTTGGTATGCCCGTGTGGTGCGGGCACAGACCATAGCTATCAAGGAGCGGCCATACATCAAGGCTTCCCAGTGCATCGGCACAAGTAAATGGTATATCATGTTCCGACACATTTTGCCTAATACACTTGCACCGGTAATTATTCAGGCATCTATGGACATGGGCAGCGTGGTAATTACCTGCGCTTCTCTCAGTTTTATAGGTCTAGGAGCGCAGATTCCCACGCCTGAATGGGGACTGATTATTAGCTCCTCCAGAAAATTCATTTTGGATGCTTGGTGGTTTAGCACCATACCGGGTCTGGTAATTCTTTTCACGGTGCTTTCGTTTAACCTGCTTGGCGATGGGTTACGAGAGGTTCTTGATCCCCGAACTAGGATGAGGTAACGTATATGGAAAAGCAAAATAACATTGTATTGGAAATCAATGACCTTCTGGTAAAAGCAAATACAATTAAGGGCGAGGCTGAGTTACTGAGGATTGACCACCTCCAAGTGAACAAGGGAGAGATATTGGGCATCGTTGGAGAAAGCGGGTCAGGTAAAAGCATATTAGCGCTGACTATATTAGATCTTTTACCCAGCAATGTTCGCATAGTCAGCGGGGAGATCCGATTTAACGGCGAGGATATCAGCAAGCTTAGTCATAAGCAGATGCGGAGCAAATACCTAGGCAAGCAGTTGACTATGATTTTTCAAGATCCTATGGCATCTCTGAACCCGGTATTTACTGTAAGGCAGCAGCTTGAAGGGGTAATTAGGGCTAACTCTAGCGGGCTTGATAAAAAACAGGTGCATTCCAAGGCAGTTGAGATGCTAAGCCTGGTAAAGCTAAGTGATCCGGAAATGACAATGGAAAAATATCCGCATGAACTTTCAGGCGGAATGCGCCAACGTGTTTTGATTGCGATGGCGCTGTCGGCCGGAGCAAACTTTCTGATCTCTGACGAGGCTACCCGCGCGCTGGACGTGACTATCCAGGCAGGTATTTTGAAGCTAATGGAGGAACTGGCAGCCACTCTTGGCCTTAGTGTGCTGTTTATTTCCAGTAATATTGCCCTAGCGGCGGCGGTATGCTCGAATCTAGGTATTCTGTACTCAGGGGAAATCGTAGAATCCGGTTCTGCCAAGGATATTTTGCAGAATCCTCAGCACTGCTATACCAAAGCATTTCTATCCTGCCTACCCACACCGGAGAAAAAGGGAATGGTGATGACTGCCGTGCCGGGCAGAATGCCGGATCCACTAATGAAGCCGGAAGGCTGCAAATTTCATCCCCGGTGCAGCCAATGCGAGCAAATCTGTCGAGAAACCAGGCCGATGCTTCATACTATTGGGAACAGCCATGCGGTTGCGTGCCACATCGTAGCTCCCTTGGATGGAGAGAAGCTCAGGACAGGAGAGTAACATATGGATAATAACATTGTTTTAAAAGTAAATCACCTGAAAAAATATTTTCCGGTAAAGAGCGGCTTCTGGGGCAGGAGCGTCAACTACGTTCACGCGGTGGATGATGTTTCCTTCCAGATGGAACGTGGCTCTGTGGTTGGACTGGTTGGAGAATCCGGCTGCGGCAAAAGCACATTGGCTCAGACTATTATGGGGATCCATAGGCCAACCTCCGGCACTATTGAAATCGCCGGAACTGACACCACAAAGGACTTTACGAAGAATAAGGGAATGAAAAAGCTAATCCAAATAGTGTTTCAAGATCCCTTCTGGTCCTTAAATCCACGCATGATGGTTAAGGATATTATTGCCGAACCCATCAAGGTGCATAAGCTGGCTGCAGGGGATGCGATACTTACAAGAGCTGGAGAACTGTTGGAAATGGTAGGAATAAATAAGGAGCGGATGTATTCTTACCCTCATGAATTCTCCGGCGGTGAGCGTCAAAGGGTGGCTATCGCCCGTTCCTTGGCAATGAACCCCGAAATATTGCTGTTGGACGAGCCTACGAGCTCTATTGACACCATTTCCCAAGTGGAGATTTTGAACCTGTTGGTGGATATCAAAAAGCGGTTTAATCTTTCCTATATCCTCATTTCGCACGATCTGAGCGTTATTTATTATCTATCTGATCAGATTGTTGTGATGTATTTGGGAGAGGTGGTGGAGATTGGTGATACGGAAGACGTGTTTAATAACTGTCTGCATCCATATACCAAGGCGCTGATGCGAGCCATTCCCGTAATTGGTTCTGATGGTACGGTAGCGCGTATTGATGCTTTGGAGGGCAGTGTGCCTAGTGCAATCAACCCGCCTACAGGCTGTCGCTTTCATGACCGATGTGAATTTGCGACGGATCTATGCGCTCAGAAGAATCCCGAGCTTCGAGAAGTTTGTCCAGGACACAGGGCAGCATGCCATTTCGTAGAGAAAATCAACGCACTAAAGGGCAGCTAACTCTTAAAGCTCTGGAAGACTGTCAAACTCAATGCTATGGTGGCGAGGGTATAGCGTAAGCGAACATGTCAAAGGAAAACATAAAATAAGCCTAAAAAGAAGCGGGGATACATCTAACGGATAAAATAAAGGCTGTGTCCCTGCTTTCTCTATTGGTGCTAATGGAAAAACCGCTGCTTTTATGCTTAACGAATATATGAGAAAGAGAAGCCGGAAAATTTAAATCAAAAGAAGGATGGCTGAAAACACCTATAGTGAGGGTACTATGCCCACCTAATATCTATGGCTAGACGATTTATATAATTTAAAGCCGTTCGCGGAAATAATCCATCTGTGGCTCGGCGTGAGTTCCCTTCAAAAGCATGAAATAGCCATGGTGCTAATCAGGCGCATAGAATTGCAAAATGCCATGATAAAGATGTATTGGAAATATGGAGTGTGAGCTAGTGCTTCTAATTCAAGCCTTTATGCTGCAGAATAGGAATGCCGAGTCATTCCGCCATTCTGTACCCGACTCCAATTTCAGTCAATATGTAGCGTGGCTTCATGCTGTCCGGTTCGAGTTTTTTGCGAATGTGAGACATATTTACGCGCAATATACGATTGTTCTCCGAGTCTGCATACGGGCCCCATATATTGCTCATAATGTAATCATAAGTCAATACCTTACCCGGATTGCGGGCAAGAAGCTCAACTATACGATATTCGACCTGTGTTAGGCGTATTGTTTCGTTATTAACATTTACTATGCGCTTATTGAAATCTATATTAAAATCTCCTACGCAATAAGTATCGTCGTTTGCCGAGCCTGAAGAATTGCGCCTAAGTACAGCGCGTATGCGAGCCAGCAGCTCAGGTGCTGAAAAAGGCTTGGTTATATAATCGTCTGCACCATTGTCGAGGGCAAGAATTTTATCACGCTCAGTGCTGCGTGCACTGACCACTATAACAGGCATAGCGCTCCATTGCCTAAGTTCTTTGAGCAGTTTTACGCCGTCCATATCAGGCAATCCAAGATCAAGCAGCACCATATCCGGCATATACGATGATATGGCAGAGCGTGCCTGTGCGCCGGTTACAGCTGATATTGTCCTATACCCGCCTGCTGCAAGCGCCGTCTCAAGAACTTTCTTTATGTAGCTTTCGTCTTCCACTATCAATATGCTCGATTTAATATTGCTCATTGTTGTTCTCCTTTGGCAGATGTATCATAAATACTGCTCCGCCGGATTCGGCATTGTGTCCTTCTATCATTCCGCCGTGCGCTGCGACTATACTCTTGCATATACTTAGTCCTAGCCCCATGCCGTGTGTGGAATCGCCGCTGCGGCAGGCTGACGGTTCAAACAAAGTGCTAAGCGTTTCTTGCTTCATGCCATGACCATGATCCCTTACACTGAAAACAACATATTTATCGTTATCTGCAGCACTTAACTCTATCCCCGATGAATTACCAGAGTATTTTACGGCATTTTCTATAAGGTTCATAAGCACCTGTACTATAAGCACCGGGTCTACAGGAATCATTATAAAATCGTCAGGCTGCTTCACTATAAATTCGGCCTGTGGGAAGCGGCTTGCCGCCTTATCTAAAACCGTGGATAGTATTTCCTCTATAGGCTCCGGGCTCTTGTTCAGTTTGGGACCATTTGAGCCTACGCGCGTTACGGAGAGAAGATTTTCAACCGTGCGCATCAGCCACTCAGCTTCTCCGTTTATGCTTTCAACCAATTCCTGGCGTGATCTTATGTCAAGAACAATGTCGTTTGAACCGTTCAGCATTGAGCATGCGCCAATTATGCCTGTAAGAGGAGTTCTAAAATCGTGTGATATCGAACGCAGAAAGTCCGAACGCATATGCTCAAGCTCTTTTTCCATAAGTATTTGTTGTTCACGCTTAAGCATGGTTATCTTATCCAGCACAATACCTGCGCGTACAAGTAAAAGCTCTGTCGTCTGCATTTGATATTCAGTTGTAATAGGTTCATCGGAGTTTAGCAGCATTCCTGCTACTGCGAGGAGCTTGCCGTTGGCAGACACAGGGAAGCACACAAGTGGGTTTTCACCAAAGTATACCGTGCCGAAGCCGGTGCGGCAATTATTCTTCACGCAGGCATTTACCGCGTCATCGCATGGATATAACAAAAGCCCCTTTGGATAGCTTGCAGCCCTGTTTGTTGCTCCTTTTTTGTCACGGATAAAAAGCACGGCGGAGCATCCAGTGATGCTGAAAATGCTTCGCACCGTAAGCTCATGTAATTCTTCCTCAGAAGCTGCCGTAAGTAAAGCCGTACTTAGCTGCGACAATGAACGTTCACGCGCGCTTTGTTCCTGATAAGAGTCGCGCTGCTTACGTATATGCCAATACCAGCGATTTGTAATCAAAGCCGCAGCGATGGATACAACGCCAGTATATATGATAAATGCAATAGGCTGAATAGGCGAGTTATCTGTATTGAAAGTCTGCTCAAGAAGAATCAGCGTTATAACGGCGGCAGATACCGTAACCGCACCCCAAGCTGCATTTGGTGCAAATATGGAAATCGATAACGCAGCAAGGGTACACAGCGGCAAAGCATAAAACGTGTTTTGAAACGTCAGACGGGAGAATATAAAGGAGAGCACGCTAAAAACTATACAGAGCAAGATGCGCTGCAGGTTTTTATATATGCCGGATGAGGTCTTGTAAAGTCCGCTTTTCATGCGGTATATTCCTCCATAATAACTCCCTACTATTATACACTGCCTGCGCGATCGTGAAAATGCATAGACGTGCTAAAATACTGCTAAAAACTTTGCTATTTTATTGATTCATGGAGAATTGGAATATAGAATATCCCTAATAAGCAACGGGTGATCCTCTGAAAAGCGTATACAGCCAACAAAAAGCAACACTTAACCACATAACAAAGAGGATTATCTAAAAAAACAAGGAGGAAAACAAATGAAACGTATTGCAGCATTAGTACTGGTACTGGCATTGATGTTCTCGTTCACAGCATGCCAAAATGGCGATAAGAATGTAAATGCGAACCAAACCGCAGAACCCGTCGCTACAAAAACACCCGAAGAGATAAGTAATGCGGCGCAGGAAATAACCGATGCAAAGGAATACAAGTCCGTATATAGGACATCATTCAACAAATCCTATGCATCATTCAACTATTTTTCCACTGCGTATTCCACAGTCCGTTCGATAGTTACCAACTGCATAGACGGCCTTGTGGAACCGGACATATACGGCGTATATGTGCCCTCGCTCGCCGAAAGCTGGACCGCCAATGATGACGAAACCGTATGGACATTCAAAATACGTCAAGGTATTAAATGGGTGGATCATACCGGCGCCGATACAGGCATGGAAGTTACGGCGCAGGACTTTGTTGACGGCATACGCTATATTGGGGATCCTCTGAACGATGCTTACTCTTTGCGCGTTGTAAGAAACCTGATAGAAGGCCTTTATGACTATTATTGGACGCTTGATGACATAGATAGCGGTGAAGTGGCCGACAAGACACGCGAAGAAGTGCTTGCAAGCTTTGACAATACGGTAGGCGTGAAAGCAATAGATGAATACACCGTTGAATACACACTTACTTCAAGCGCGCCTTACTTCCTTTCATTGATAGAAAGCAGCATGCTTCTGTTGCCGATAGAGTATGATTATGCCATTGAACTTGGCGAAGATTTCGGCGTAGATAATGAGCATATGCTTTACTGCGGCGCATATTACATTTCTGCATTTGAGCGCGATAAGGCTATAACGCTTACCAAGAATCCGCTTTATTGGGACAAGAATAATGTGACGGTTGAAACAGTTGAATATCAAATGATCCCGGAAGGTACTACTTCGCTTGAAATGTTCAAGCGCGGTGAACTGGATGATGCAACCGTTGAGGCGGAAGAATACCTTTCAATGAAGGGCACAGAGTGGGAAGGTAAACTTATTCCGACCGAGCGTAGTTTGTCCACCAATTATTTGTGGCTTGACTTCTCAGGAGCCAATCCTGAATTCAATACGTTTGTTCAGAGTGAAAATTTCCGCAAGGCTTTGCAGTATTCTCTTAACCGCGAGGCAATAGCAAGCTTGCGCGATCCTGTAGATCCGCAGCGTGTACTCCGTGCAACGATTAATGCGGAAGGTGCGATATATGATGGCAATGGCGTGGATTATACGGACTATGCTCCGCTTAAGGCTGTAAAGGACACCGACTATAACAAACCAGAGCTTGCCAGACAGTATATGGAAGCCGCTGTTGCGGAACTCTGCGATGAAAACGGCAACATAAAAGGTATAGAAGCGGGGAAGGTTGATTACTTGCCCGTGGGAACGTTTGAGGTCGATGCCAAGCTGCCTGTAACCGTAATATACGTCGGTACTGACGATGAAAACGAGATAGTTATGGCGCAGCTTATGAAAACAATGGTAGAAGAGGCAATAGGCACAGACCTTATAGATTTTCAGATAGTGTGCTTCAGCGGCTGGACATACGGCACGGTAGCGGATCCCTACAACTACGATATCTACTTTGATTCCCTTTCCACCGGCTATGCCGATCCTTCCGGCATACTTACACGAATGACTACTGATGGCGCGGAAAATGTTGGCGGATACGATGTGCCTGAATACGATGCACTTATTGATCAGGCTCTGAATGCCGCAACGTTCGAAGAACGGCTTGAAAAATTTGCAGAGGCGGAGGCATACCTTTGCAACGGTGCATATGTAATACCATTCATATCCTCTCTGCGCGGATATTATATGACCAACTGTATGCCGTTCACAAGTCCTCTTACGCTATACGGCAACAGTAAATTCAAAGGCGCGCTGGTAATGGATAAACCCCTTACTTATAGTGAATATCAGACCCTTGATGCAGCATATGAAATAGCGCGCACAGATGCGCTGAAAAACGCTGACTAACACTGTGCTTTTCTCCTTAACACACAAAAACGGGGGCGCTGCACATATCCAGCGGCGCGCCCGTGCTTTAGGCAATGCTTTATCATCCCAAGGAGGGATACGCATATGACCAAATATATTTTAACGCGAACGCTACGGAGCCTGCTTACGGTAGCTATTGTTTTTGTGACCGTATTTATGCTGCTTCGCCTTATGCCGTTGAGCGGGTACTTCCCACAGGAGATACTGAAAGAAACAGATGAAGCTACACGAATGACATATTTAAGGAATCAAGGCTTGCTTGATCATCCGTTTGTGCAGCTTTGGCGTTTCGTAAAGAATCTTTTTCAAGGTGATCTTGGACGCAGTCTTACGGTTTATCCTAAAGTGCCCATAATAACTTTGCTCAAAGAGAAAATACCCGTTACCGCCGCTTTTGGCTTTGCGAGCATGGTGATAGGCATAGTGCTTGGAATATCGCTTGGGCTTGTAATGGTACGGTTCAAAAATAACTGGGGCGATAGGCTTGGCACGTTTTTCATACTTATCGTGCGCGCCGTACCAAGTATAATATATTTGTTCTTTATTCAAGTATGGATATCCAAATGGTTTGATCTGCCGCTGGTTTTCTATAAAGATAGACCTGAGTCGTGGGTATTGCCGACAATATGCCTGTCTCTTGGCAGTATAGCTTACTACGCCCTGTGGTTAAGGCGGTTTATGGTAGATGAAGAAAACAAGGACTATGTTAAGTTCGCCATGGTAAAAGGATTACCCAAACGCGTGGTATGGAAAAAGCACGTTTTTAAGAACGCAGTAATACCGCTGGTAATATATCTTCCAAGCGATCTTCTCTTCATCATATCCGGCTCACTTGTAATAGAAAGCCTGTATGCCATTCCAGGTACGGGCGGACTGCTGACAACAGCTATAAAAAGCCAGGATAACAATTTGGTGCAGGTGATAGTGCTTATGTATGCGGTGCTGTCTGTAATAGGAGTGTTCTTGGGCGATCTTCTTGTTGCGTTTGTTGACCCGCGCATAAAGCTTACGGAGGGCGAATGAAAATGGAAGTTAAAACAAATGAAGCCAAGCGGCCGGCGGCTGCACTGAATCCGCTAAAGTTTCGCGCTGCAATCTATAATAATATGGACAGTGAGGATATTGGCTTTTCTAATTATTCATACTGGAAAAGCACGTTGCGCACTTTTTTTAAGAATAAGGCTGTTGTTGCGCTAGTCGCGTTGGTAACCGGCATGATAGTTATGAGCTTTATGTATCCAATTTTTTCCACGGTTGATCCTAACAAGGTAAGTATGCTGCCGCTTGAATGGAATCTTAGGCCAAGCGCAGAGCATTGGTTTGGCACAGATACGCTGGGACGTGATATATGGGCGCGGGCATGGTACGGGTGCCGCAACTCTTTCCTGCTTGGATTCTGTATAGCATGTTCGGATGTTGGCTTCGGAATGATAGCAGGAGCACTCTGGGGATACAACAAAAAGATAGACCCGTTTATGATAGAACTCTATAATATAATGACGAATATACCTTCAACTGTTTATATGGTGCTGCTGGCTTACATAATGAACACAAGCTATATAACCCTGTTTGTATCCATGGCATCGCGCGGATGGATAGTAGAAGCGCGTTTTTTTCGCAACAGAATACTATCAATAAGGGACAGTGAGTACAATATCGCTTCACAATGTTTGGGCACACCTATGCGCCGTATAGCAACGAGGAATATAATCCCGCACATAGTAAGCATTATTATAATGGAAGCGGCTTTGTGCATACCGTATTCGATAGGATCGGAAGTGTTTATGGGGTTTGTCGGCGTTGGCATGCCGGTGGATGCCATAACGCTTGGCAATATCGTTAACCAGGGGCGTGCATCGTTCACACTGCATCCATATCAAATGCTGCTGCCTACTGTAATATTGTGCACCATAACTGTTGCATTTTATGTTATAGGCAACAAATTTGCAGATGCGTCTGATCCGCGCAACCACGTTTAATGCAAGGAGGAACGGCAAATGAAAACTGCTTTGAATGGTCATACCACTCCGCTTATCCTCAGTGCTAAGGATGTGGAGGTTAAATTCAACTTAAGAGGAAAAACGCTGACTGCAGTGAGGGGGGCATCGCTTGATCTTTACAAGGGTGAAACGCTTGCGATAGTCGGCGAATCCGGCTGCGGCAAAAGCGTATTCACTAAGTCCTTCATAGGTATGCTGGATAAGAATGGTTATATAAGCGGCGGCAGCATAACCTATGACGGTGAGGACATGGCAAAATATACCGCGGAGCAGGAGTGGCTGAAGGTACGCGGTAAAAAAATCGCCATGGTGTTCCAGGATCCTATGACAAGCCTTAACCCGGTGCGTACAATAGGTGAGCAAATAACCGAAGTGATAACGTGGCATTTTGGCACGGAGCATGAGCAGGCCAAACGGGAAGCGATAGAATTGCTTAAACGTGTTGGCATAGCTGATGCCGAATATCGCTATAAGCAATATCCAAACGAGTTCTCAGGCGGCATGAGACAAAGGGTGGTAATAGCAACGGCCATAGCCTGTCGGCCTGAGATACTGATATGCGATGAGCCGACTACGGCGCTTGATGTGACTGTTCAGGCGCAGATAATACGTCTGATAAAAGAGCTTCAGAAGGAACTCGATATGACCGTTGTATATATTACGCATGACCTTGGTGTTGTGGCGAGCGTTGCGGACTGGGTGGGCGTAATGTATGCAGGGCAAATAATAGAGTATGGCACCGTACATGAGATATTCAAGCAGCCTGCGCATCCATATACGAAGGCTTTGCTCATGTCCCTTCCGCAGCTTGGGGTAAAAGGCAACGACCTGTATTCCATAAAGGGTGCGCCGCCTAACCTTTTTAAAAAGATAGAGGGGGATGCATTTGCACCGCGCAATCCTGAAGCAATGGAGATAGACTTTGAACAGGAGCCGCCACGCTTTGATATTACGCCTACACATTGGGCAAAAACATGGCTGTTGCATCCTTATGCGGAAATCTACCGCAAAGAGCTCGATTCTGCAGAACATAAGCGTAAGATATCTGCAACAAAGCCAGAAAAGCCGTTTGGCTATAAAAATGCGGAAAAGCTCCTGCAAGTAAAAAATCTATCTGTAAATTTCAAGCTTGGCGGCAAAGAATTCAAGGCTGTGGATAGTGTTAGCTTTGATATATATAAGGGCGAAACACTCTCGCTCGTGGGCGAATCCGGATCAGGGAAAACAACCATCGGCCGCGCCATAATGCGCATATATAACTCAAATGTTTCCGGCTCAATAACCTACAAGGGCGAGAATATTGTAGAAAAAATGTCAAAGAACGAAACTAAAAAGCTGCATATGGAAATGCAGATGATATTTCAAGACCCAATGGCCAGTTTAAACGAACGTGCCAAAGTGGACTACATAATATCAGAAGGTCTGTATAACTACCACCTTTTTGATAGCGAAGCCGATAGAATGCACAAGGTGGAGGAGATAATGCAGGAAGTTGGCCTTCCAAAGGAGTTTTCATCGCGCTTTCCACATGAGTTTTCAGGCGGTCAGCGCCAACGCATAGGTATAGCAAGGAGTCTTGTCATGAATCCGGAATTTGTTGTTGCAGATGAACCGATAAGCGCGTTGGACGTATCCATCAGAGCGCAGGTAATAAACCTTCTGAACAAGCTGAAACGTGAGCGAGGACTTACATATCTGTTTATAGCACACGATTTAAGCGTAGTCCGATTCATATCCGACAGGATAGCGGTTATAAACAAAGGCAGGATAGTTGAATTGGCTGAATGCGAAGAACTGTTTGCCAATCCTTTGCACCCGTATACAAAGGCGCTGCTAAGTGCTGTACCATATCCGGATCCGGATGTAGAAAGGAGCAAGAAACTGCTGACATACGACAGGGCAATGCACAACTACACGAAAGATAAGCCTTTATGGACAGAAATAAAGGAAGGCCATTTCGTATTGGCAAACCAAGCTGAGATTTCCATATACAGAACGGAAATGGAGAAATAAATGGATGCACAGCAGCTTAAAAGATACATACGTCTTATATATACAAAAGCATTCCGGTACTTGGGTGCGGTGCTTGTTCTGTGTGCACTTATAGGAGGCATATATGGCAATAGGCTGCACTTCGTGTTTGCATCATGCGCAGCGGGTTCAGGATTCCTATGCTGGGGCTGGTTCACGCATCTTAAACGTACCGGATTCAAACTTGTTGGATTTGGCGAAAAAACGGCAGAGCAGGCAAAAACACCGTATATTTGGCGGATAGATAAACAAAAGCGACTGCATAAGCCGTCATTTATGATGACAAATGCTGACTTTGATGATGACCTCGTAAATGCTACGGCATGCAACGAGAATGAGTTCAGCAAAGAAAATATAATCGCATCGCGTATGTATGCGCGTGCGGCATGCGGAGTGATGCTGATTGTTATATCGTTTATAGTTAATATTTAAACTTTTGTGGAGGACGGAAATTGAGAATACAAAGCGGTATACTGCTCACCATGGGTGGGGAGCGATATGAAAACGGCTATGTAGACGCGGAAAACGGGAAAATAACAGCATTCGGCTCAATGAACGATGCTCCTGTATATAGTGGTGAAACCTATGATGCTGAGGGCGGCTACATACTGCCCGGGCTTATAGATGCGCATACGCATATAGGCATATCAGAGGAAGGATTGAGGTGGGAAGGAGAGGATTGCAACGAAGCAACAGATCCAGTTACACCTGATATGCGCGCTGTTGACGGCATAAATCCTTTTGATACGGCAATACCCAAAGCACGGAGGGCAGGCATTACGACGGTCGCGGTATCTCCCGGAAGTACAAATGTCATAGGCGGACAAATTGCAGCCATAAAGCTGATTGGCAAAAACGTAGATAATATGGTTATAAAAGCCCCATGTGCAATAAAGTTTGCCTTAGGCGAAAACCCTAAGCGCACTTATGGTGATAATAAAGGCCGATCCCCCATGACACGCATGGCAACGGCGGCCATAATGCGTAAAACGCTTATGCGGGCTCAAAGATATATGAATAAGAAAGAGGCGGGCGAGGATATATATGAGCCTGATATGGAGGCGCTTATACCGCTGCTGAAGCGCGAAATACCGGCACACTTTCATGCGCACAGGGCAGATGATATACTAACGGCTATACGAATAGCGCATGAATTCAATCTAAAATACTGCATACTCCACGCAACGGGAGCCGAGAAGATCACCGACTGCATAAAAAATGAACATGCAGTATTTGTTGTTGGGCCGAGCATGGGGCCTGCCGGTAAGCCGGAAACTGTTGGAGGATCGTTTGCAACGGCGGGAGTACTTACGGCAGCAGGTATGGAGGTTGCGATAACGACCGATCATGATGTTACTCCATTATGGCTGCTTCCAAGCTTTGCAGCTATGTGTGTACGTGAGGGAATGAACGAATATGCAGCACTTCAGGCTATAACTATAATTCCGGCAAAAGCACTTGGTATAGATGCTTGTGTGGGTTCAATAAAAGTCGGTAAAGACGCTGACATAGTTGTATTTACTGGCCATCCATTCAACTATCTTACTGAAGTCCGGGCTGTTTTTATAAATGGTGTAAAAGTTGAATAGCGGATATAGGTTTCCATTGCTGCTTAGCAAAAACTTTCCAATGAGATTTGGCAGTGGCTTGCAGAGCGGTTCATTGTGATAAAATTGTTGAACATACATGTTTCCACCTAAGCATGTCGGAGAATGATGGGCGGGCGATTATTAATGTGTATATAACAATTATCGACTGCGGTATGAGCATCTGCGGGAGCAGAACAGACAGGAAGAGGATCATCCGTTATAAACGATGTCCTTGAAATTCCAGTCTCGAGCGCAGGTATAGCTTATATCGCCCAGAGTCCAGCCTTTGTTAAAGGCTGCGAAGCTATTGGTATGGTTATATACATAATAGGGCTCATCGACGATGATGATATCACAAGCCTGGAATAGTAGATCCATGCGCTTGCTCTCATCAGTAATGGTAACGGTCTTGGTCAGCAGGCTGTCTACCTCAGCGTTGGAATATGCGGCGCAGTTATAGCCGCCAATGTTAATATTTGCGATGTTGAGCAGGGGATCCAAGTTGGCGGATGGATCGGGATAGTCCGCACCCCAGGTGGTCACCAAACAGTCATAGTCTCGGATACCGTTGGCAAAGAACCAGTTCATGTAGGAGCCTAAATCGGCGTTCAGATGCCGCTGGATGGAATATATAACGTCATCCATGGTCATGGGCGTACCATCGGAGGAGGTGACATTGTCCCTGATCTGGTAAACATAGGTGTAAGGATCGGTGGCTTCAAAGGACTTGCAGAGGTTGGGCTTAAGGGCATTGTCGGGGTTATGTGTCGGTAGGCTCTCGGTGATCTGGTCAACCACCAGGCTGCTGGCGTTGTCATAGGCAAAAGCGGGATCAATGGTAACAGAGTCTCCGTTCATATGAACGTTGAGAACAACTTTTTTGCCGGAGCTTTCATCGCTCGTACCGTTGCAGACCGTGAAAGCGGCCAGCATAACAGCGATCAGACATATACATAGGAGCTTTTTCATGGGTGAAATTCCTTTCTGTTTTTTATTTATGTCAATTTGACATTTGCCAAACTAACAGCAATGACATGCCACATAGTTCCTAAAGCTTTGGCAGCTGATTTTTGCAAATCACCTGGCAGTCGGAACAGCGGAAGGCAAATCGGCATTCCTTATACTCTTCCAGTGTGGTTGAAATTATCTCCCTGCAGGATGGTGCGCTCCCTTTTCTGCTGAGATAGATCAATGACAGGGATTGCTGAGATCAGCGCCTTGGTATAAGGATGCTGGATGTTACGGAATGCCACACCGCTTTTGCTCGTTTCACCAATGCACCCAGATACATTACAGCTACATTGTCACAGATATGTTCCACTACGGTCATATCATTGGAGATAAATATCATGGTCATGCGGAAGTTTCGCTTTAGATCCTCTATTAGGTTCAGTATCTGCGCCTGTATAGAAAACGTCCAGCGCAGAAACAGGCTTGTCTACCACGATGAAAACTGGATCCAGCAGCGGGGCGCGCGATGACAAGGCGCTGAAGCTGTCCGCCGGAAGGTTCATGCAGAAATCGATTCAATTCGTTTTCCGAAAGGGAAATATATTCTAAGAACTGATCCATATCGCCTTATTCTGGGATCTGCTTATGCCTTTCAATCGACATGGCTCAACCAGGGAATACGAAATCTTCAGCTTGGGATTAAAGCTGGAATAGGGGGGTGAAAGATCATCTGCATGCGCTGTAGATCATTGCGGAGTGTTCTGCAGCTCTGTCTGGAAATGTCTTTCCCAGTAAACAGCACCTGTCCATCCGTCAGGTCGGTGAGTCGCATCATACATTTGCCAAGCGTTGATTTACCGCAGCCTGATTCCCCGACGATGCCAAATATATCACCGGCATGAATGGTCAGGTCTACGCCATCTACTGCCCGTAGCGTCCAGACACCCTTAAATGAGTAGTTTTTTAGGCAGCGCGCTTCAATATATTGCACGGCTTCTTTGATATCATGCATAATTCATTCCTCCTTCTGCATAATAGCACGCCGCCAGATGCAGCTGCCCACCCGTGGAACGCTGCGGCATGAGCATCGGCTTTACTTCACGACAGCGCTGCGTGGCGCGCTTACACCGGGGAGCGAATGGGCAGCCCTCAAAATCGTCAAATGCTCTGGTGGAATGCCGGGAATAGTGCGAAGCTTATGGGCTTTGACTTCCTGGCGGGGTATGCCGCCGCTTTCGTAGCGGTCAAAGCCAGGCTTTCCCCGCATGAGCATTTCAAACGCACGGTTGCTGCCGTTCATAAAGTACACTGTGGCTGCACCTCCTTTCAGATTTGGGCAGAAAAAAACGCCGTAGACTTTTCTCAAAATCTGCGACGTGGGCGTATGCAAAAAGGGATGCTGCCTTGCGGTAACCTCCCTTTTGTCGCTTGGTTATTCAATTTTTGAGCTAACCTGTTTGCCCTCTACCATTAAAAGCGTTGGCTTAACAGTGATAAGGAACTAATTTACTTATCAACTATTAGCTGACGGTTTCCGGGGTGCATACAGACAAATCCCGTCTGATTTCTAACAGGAAGTCAGACGGGGTTTTTTCCTTATAATGAATTATGGAGGACATACCATGAAAGCCTTAATATCTTGTGCCTACAATATGGATAACTGCTGTGTGAAACTAAAATTTACCGATGACAGCATGATTGCAATTGATACGATTGCCGTGTAGAATGAGGTTGCACGTAATATGTACGAGCGTTCAGAGCTTGACTATCTGATCTACAACGCTCCTTTAGAGTATGCAGACCTTATCTTGAACGGCGATCCAGAAACGTATTTGAAAACCGTGACTGAGTATAAGTCTTTGGATAGCTGAACATTTTCATTGCCCGTGGGAAAAATCCTGCGGGCAATTTTTGTAACTTTTCCGTGAACTCTATTGACTTTCTGTGTTACAAGCTGTAAGATATAAATGCATACTACAGATTGTAACACAGGAGGTGTAAGCATATGTCTGATTTGAAAATGGGAACTGCTGAGGCTCGTTTTGCCGATATTATCTGGGAACGGGAACCGATAACATCCGGTCAAATGGCTAAGATCGGCGCAGAAGAATTTAATTGGAAGAAAAGCACTTCTCACACGGTTTTGCGCCGTCTGTGTGAGCGAGGCTTGTTTAAGAATGAAGATGGCACAGTCACTTCGTTGATCTCGAGAGAGGAATACTATGCTCGGCACAGTGAGCAGTATGTAGAGGAAACCTTCGGCGGCTCACTGCCTGCCTTCCTTGCTGCGTTTGGAACGAGAAAGAAACTCTCCGAACAGGAGATTGATGAACTACAGAAGGTCATTGATCGAATGAGGGGGTAACGCTATGTTTTTCTACACATTTATGCCCAAGCTATTCAATATGAGCTTAACAGCAAGCGCAGCGATTGCTCTTGTCATATTGCTTCGTTTGCTTTTGAAAAAAGCACCCAAGGTCATTTCCTATGCGCTGTGGGGAGTTGTTCTGTTCCGACTTTTGTGTCCGGTGTCCATAGAGTCCAGTTTCTCTCTATACAATCTTTTTGATGCGCCAACAGAGGAGTCAGGCACGATAACCAGCGTTATCGAGTATGTACCTAATAACATCGTCCATACCGAGTACCCCACTGTGACTCTGCCTGTCCCCGGCATCAGCGATGCAATTAACGAGGTGCTGCCGCAAGGACAGGAGCAATTGGTCGCTGACCCACTGGAAGCCCAAATGTCATTTGCAACCTATGCTTGGATGGCTGGCGTATTAGGCATGACTATTTATAGTATCGTTTCCTACGTCAAATTGCGGCGCAAGCTGTCTGTTGTAGTTCCACTTCGAGATAATATCTTCATCGCAGATGATATCAAGTCTCCCTTTGTGGTCGGCCTGTTCCGTCCGAAAATCTATCTGCCCTGCAATCTCGGAGATAAGGAACAGGAGTATATCATTCTCCACGAGCAGCACCACATCAAGCGACTCGACCATGTTATGAAGGCACTTGCGTTCTTGGCTTTGGCAATTCATTGGTTCAATCCGCTTGTCTGGGTAGCGTTTATTCTGGCAAGCAAAGACATGGAGATGAGCTGCGACGAGGCTGTGATCCGTAAGATCGGCGGCGATGTTCGGGCAGACTATTCCGCTTCGCTTCTGACTCTGGCCACCGGTCGGCGTATCATCGCCGGTACTCCTCTGGCCTTTGGCGAGGGCGATACCAAGGGACGCATCAATAACCTGTCCAAATGGAAAAAGCCTGCGGTGTGGGTAGTGCTGCTGGCCGTGGCTGCCTGTGTTATTCTTTCAATCAGTCTTTTGACAAATCCTGCTGCAGAGCGTGAGTTTCCCATTAACGGCAATAATGTGTCTGAGCTTGATACAGAGATGGTCGTAGAGAAGATTGCCAAAGCCGAAGGACTGGAAAATAGCTCACAACTTTTTGTCGATGCGGATAACTTTGACCTCATGTTTACCTCGGACTTCAACTGGGCCAATGATGGAGCGATTCGCTTTTTATATGGACAGAATCAGAAATATTACAGTGTGCAGTTGAGAATGTTTCATGATGATAATAAGTATTTCATTACAGACCGAAGTGAATGGATTGAGCCGGAAAAGATATTTCTGCTATCCCACTATTTGGATGCGTTGAAGTATATGCCGCAGGAGGAAATCCGCCAGTTGTCTCCGGATGCTGATGGCTATTCCGTATTTATGAGACATGAGGGGGCTCCCAGTGACTATGATCGCGTTCTGAAGTATAGCCAGAATGGTGTAAATGCCAATGATGGATGGTATATTCATCTGGAGGTACAGCCGCTGCATGAAGTTGAAGGTGGTGGCTATAACGGAACTGGTGATGAAGTGATTCACCTGTTTTATAACAGCGGAGACAACCGAGATGATATTGCCGGAAAAACCTATCTCTATGATGGAGAAGGCTTTGGGGGCAGTTTTACAATCACCCTCTACGAAGACGGCACCTTCACTTATTACGAAGGAATGCTTAGCAGCTATATCGGAACAGGAAGCTTTATGCTTGATGGAGATACCGTTATCATGACCGATGACGGACATGGCGGATATGGGCTGGTTAACCATTTCAGACATGACGGCGATGACCTCGTATTTGTCGAGCAGGATTCCGACAACTTCGTTTATGTCAAAGTCAAGGATGGCGAGAAGTTCCACTGCACCGGGGAAGCATTCAAACAAAACGATGGCGAAGACGGCACGGTACAGATTATGCCCAACCGCAAGCTCTCCCTGAATGATGTCATCATGCTTTCGCAGAAGGGCTACGATCTGACTTGGAGTGATTTTGACCAGTTCAAGTACATTGAGACAGGCTCCGGACTGTATATTCGAGTCTATGAGATCAATGAAATGTATGAGCTTCGGATCGGCGGAAGTTGGATAGATGAAGACCCCATGTATATCTATCTGGCCTTGGCGGATGACCTTGATACACGCATCGACATTCGGGATGGTGGCGTGACAGATTTTATCGGTGCAGATCATTCCTCTGTCCTGCTATCAAAAGCAGTCAATGAGGCGATTCTGACAGAAAATAAGCCTTCCAAGCCAGATGGCCTGTACCACTGCGCGAGCTTTGTTTTGCTGGATCAGAAAGAACTTAGTGGCACACCCACAGTTGATTCCTCTGACCATACTCAGATGGTCACTGTCTACGGACTGGCACTTCATCAGGGATTCGGTTATTCCGGTGGAACCTTCCACGAAGTTTCCGGAAGTCATATACCGGTTGCCATTACCTTTGAAATTGTCGGCGGGAAATATGTTCTGAAGGAGTATTGGACTCCGCGTGACGGCTCCTACTATGTTCAGGATGTCCGGGATAAGTTCCCTGACGAAGTTGAGGACGAGGCTCTGGATACGCAAAAATATATTCTCGCACAGAAGCAGACCTGCTACGATCAGGGTGTGCGTTACGGCGGCGTCGATACCTACTCAGCGGTGGAACATCTCTTTGAGGTGATTGAGTCTTCTCCGGCTACATCTTCCAGACCTGCCGATTATATTGACGCACACTCCATCGAATATCGGGAACTCATGTATTACGGAGACTATACGCTACAATATATTTTCTCCAAGTTCCATCTGGAGGGCAATCAGACCGGACTTCGTGGGCAGCTCATGCGGATCGCACTCGATGATCTCGCACCGGAGGCTCAGCTCCAACTCCACGCCGAGACCGGACAGGCGTATTTTGACGAGTGGAGGGCAGGTGCCATCCGTGTTAGTGAGCAGCACGACATGGATTGGATCAAGGCAAACCAACCAGCCATCTGGCTTTTCCTCCAAATGATTGATGAATAGTAGGCGTTATGAAATCAACTTCATTTGGATAATGAAACCGCTGTATTTTTCATCCTCGGAAGGATGGAGATTACAGCGGTTTTGTATTTTCTGAGGAATGGTGTCAAACTGTATTTTACAGTTTGGGTACCATTTTCGAGGGAAATATGCGGGTGTCCAGAGGGATGCAATCCCTTGGCTATGGGTTTCCAATAGGGGCGAGAAGCATCTCTGTTGGCACACGATTTTGCTTGCAAAGTATACCCGCGACCTGCTCTATCGAGGAATGGGTGGAACAGCGGGAAGAAATGGATGAGGGCTTGAACGCCTTTATCGCTCTGACACACAAATATGTGGACGTGGAAGAACTGACACAGACTATCGTCAACGAGTATATCAAGAAGATCATTGTCCTTGCGCCGGACAAGTCCAGCGGCAAGTGGACGCAGAAAGTTAAGATTTACTTCAACTTCGTGGACGATGTAGAAATTCCCGTTATTTCCGAAACGATTACTACAGAAAACAACCTATGGACGCAGAAAAACGGCGTGACCTTCGGGTCACACCGTTCTCTGCGGCAAATAGTTACTTGTCACTATTAAGCCTTGATTTTACTGGGTTTCTGCTTGTTTTCCTATGTCAACGCTCTTAACAGGGCGCTTTTTCATTTTATACGATTCGTTGGCGAAAGCACCAATTCTTCCTTCTGCGCATGGGTCAGCCGTTTTAACGCGGCTTCGCGCTTCAGTGCGCTGCTTTTGTCGCCGTATTCTTCGGCATATACTAATTTTACGGGCAGACGGCTGCGCGTGTATTTTGCGCCTTTTGCCGAATTATGCGCTTTTTCCCGCGCAATGGGATCGGTGGAATAGCCACAGTAAAGCGAATCGTCCGCGCAGCGCACCATGTATGCAAAATGGCTCACCGGCCAAGCTCCTCATCTATCAGTACAAGATGAAATTCCTTTATGGCGCGGGTGGGGTATTCTATTATTGTGGTAACGCGGCACATGCGCTGCACGCTGTTGCAATCTGTACAATGGCCCGTTATGCCGCAGGGCAGCTTATCAAGCTTCAGTCTGCGCGCATTCGGTGGGCAGGTTTCGCGCTTTATGCGCGCTATGCCGCCGTCAAGGCCGCCGTCAACAAGCTTGTTCTTTCCGATGAAAAGCATGACCTTTTCCGGCCCTATAATCATGGATGCAACGCGGTTGCCTGTGCCGTCTATGTTCACCAGCCTCCCGTCGCTTAACAGTGCATTGGTGGATGCTAAATACCAGTTCGCTTTGCCCGCATCGTCCTGCGCCTTGCTGCGGTCTGATGCATACCAATGCGAATATACTTTGTTTCCGCGCTCGTTAAGCCGATTATAAAGATCAAGATCGTTTTGAACCGTTACCGAACCGCCGAAACCAACGGATTCATCTTTTTTTATTAAGGAAAAGGCTAATTGCCTGGCTTCTTCGGCATCCTTAACAGAGTGTACTATAAAACCGCGTTTGGTAAGCGCGCTTTCAAGCGCTTCATAATTGCTGCAAAACATGATTTGACCTCCCAAATAACTTATTATTCTGATGGTATCACATTCATGGCATACTTGCAATTTAATTGTTTATCAAGTATTATTTTACAAGATAATGCTTGGAGGGATATGCATGGCATACGACCGTGAACTGATAAGAAATTTTTGTATAATTGCGCACATTGACCACGGTAAATCTACCCTGGCGGACAGGATGATTGAAATGACCGATACCGTGGCGCTGCGCGACATGGAAGCGCAGCTGCTTGATAATATGGATATAGAGCGCGAACGCGGCATAACCATAAAATCGTCCGCCGTAAGGATGTTTTATACGCATACCGACGGCAAACGCTATATGTTCAATTTGATAGACACACCGGGCCACGTTGACTTTAATTACGAGGTTTCCCGCAGCCTTGCTGCGTGCGAAGGTGCTGTGCTCGTCGTAGACGCAACGCAGGGAATAGAGGCGCAAACGCTTGCTAACGTTTATCTGGCGCTGGATAACTCGCTTGAAATAGTGCCTGTGATAAACAAAATAGATCTGCCCAGCGCGGACGTTGAACATACTAAAAAGGAGATAGAGGATGTTATCGGCCTTCCGGCTGAAAATGCACCTTGCATATCCGCAAAGACCGGCCTGAATGTTGAACAGGTGCTTGCGGCTGTTGTGGACATCGTTCCTCCGCCGAACGGCGACATAAATAAGCCGCTCAAGGCGCTCATATTTGATAGCGTGTATGATAACTATAAGGGCGCGCTGAGTTATGTTCGCGTGGTAGACGGCATTGTGAAACCCGGCATGAAAATACGCTATATGGCCACGGGCAACGAATTTGAAGTGACGGAGGTCGGCATATTCTCACCCACGCTTATGCCCATAGATGCGCTTGAAGCGGGTGAGGTGGGCTATATTTCCGCATCCATCAAAAACGTGCGCGAAACAAAGGTGGGCGATACTATAACCGATGCGAATGCACCGGCGGATGAACCGCTGCCAGGTTATAAGCAGGCGAATCCGATGGTATTCTGCGGCATATATCCGGCCGACGGCGCCGATTACGAAAATCTTAGGGATGCGCTGGATAAGCTTGTACTTAACGATGCCTCGCTTTCATATGAACCTGAAACGTCAATGGCGCTTGGCTTCGGCTTCCGCTGCGGCTTCCTGGGGCTTCTGCACATGGAGATAATTCAGGAAAGGCTGGAACGTGAATTTGACCTTGACCTGGTCACTACCGCACCTTCTGTCATATATAAGGTGGTCAAAACGAACGGCGACGAGGTGATGATAGACAACCCCACCAATCTTCCGCCGGTAACGGAAATAGCATACATGGAAGAACCGATGGTGCGGGCCACAATAATGTCCCCTTCAGAATACGTCGGCACTATAATGGAGCTTTGCCAGGATAAGCGCGGCGTATTTGAGGACATGAAATATATTGAAGAAGGCCGCGTGAACATATTCTATGAACTGCCGCTGAACGAGATAATATATGACTTTTTCGATCAGCTCAAGTCCCGCAGCCGCGGCTATGCTTCATTTGATTATGAACTGAAGGAATATGCCAAGAGCGACCTTGTTAAGCTGGATTTCCTGCTGAACGGAGATATGTGCGATGCGCTTTCCACAATAGTGCATAAGGACAAAGCATATGCCAAGGGCCGCGCCGTTGCGGAAAAGCTTCAGGAGGTTATACCGAGGCAGCAGTTTGAAATACCCATTCAGGCGGCGATAGGCGGAAAAATAATCGCCCGCGAAACAGTGCGCGCCGTGAGAAAAGACGTACTGGCAAAGTGCTACGGCGGCGACATTACAAGAAAGAAGAAGCTGCTTGAAAAGCAAAAGGAAGGCAAGAAGCGCATGCGCCAGATTGGCACGGTATCCTTGCCGAGTGAAGCTTTTATGAGCGTGCTGAAGATAAACTGATATGGCAGGAATTTATATACACATACCGTTCTGCGTATCCAAATGCCGCTATTGTGATTTTGTGTCGTTTCCATGCGAAACGGAGGCAAAAAAGCGGTATGTTGATGCGCTGATACACGAAATGGCTATCGCGGCAAAGGAATTGCCCGAAAAACAGTACGACACCGTGTTTATTGGCGGCGGCACGCCCAGTACGCTTGAACTGGGCGAGATAATGCGCATAATGGCCGCGTTGCACGATAATTTTAGCATTGTAGAGGATACGGAGATAACCATTGAAGCCAACCCCGGCACGCTTGATGCATGGAAGCTGGCGGAGTACCGTGAATGCGGCATAAACCGGCTGTCAATGGGGCTGCAAAGTGTGAATCCGCACATATTGAAGGCGCTTGGTCGCATACATACGCCGGATGATTTCCTCAATAGTTTGAATCTGGCCAAAGCCGCAGGATTTACCAACATAAATGCCGATCTTATGTATGGCCTGCCCGAGCAAAGCACAGAGGATCTGCTTGCGGCGATAGCTGTTGCGGCGGGAGCGGGAGTTACGCATATTTCGGCATATTCGCTGATAGTTGAAGAAAACACGCCGCTGTATTTTGACATAAACGGAGGCAGCGTGCTGCTCCCTGGCGAGGACGAGGCCTTTGAAATGTATGAAAAAAGCAAGGAAATGCTTGAAAGCCTTGGTTTCCACCGCTATGAGATATCAAACTACGCTAAAGAAGGCTATGAGTCGCGCCATAATCTGAATTACTGGAACAACGGCGAATATGTGGGCCTTGGGCTAAATTCGCACTCGGCAATGCATATTGGCGGCAAATGGCTGCGCTGGGCGAACAAAAGCAAATTTGAAGAATACCTTGCGGACACAGACGAGGGCAAGCGCCCACTTGCGGACGAACCGCAAACGATAGAACGCGCGGAGGAAATGTTTGAATGCGTTATGCTGGGGCTTAGGAAAACGGCGGGCATAACCAACGGCGAATTTGAAGCGCGCTTCGGCGAAAGCCTGTTCACAACGTTTTCAAAGGCTATAGCGCAGCTTGACGAAAACGGACTGCTTATAAAAACGGCGGACGGCATACGGCTAAACGACAGGGGACTTGACATAGAAAACCTTGCGCTTATGCCGTTTATGGAGGATTAAATACAAATGTAAGAGCGGTGCATTGAGCATCGCTCTTTTTATAATAATTCCATCAAGCTAATGTTTCCGTTTTGTCACAAAGGATACGCCCTTGTACCTTGACTATAATGCAAGGTGGTACTATACTTTAACCATAAGTTAGCACTCGATGAAGATGAGTGCTAACAAGAGCAAAGCGGAGCGGACCGTGGCGAAAGGAGGCGGTGAACAAATGGAGCTTGACGCAAGAAAGATGCGCATTCTTCAGGCGATAATAGACGATTATATTCTCACCGCGTCGCCCGTAGGTTCTCGTACCATTGCAAAAAGTACGGATATCGGCCTTTCAAGCGCAACTATACGCAACGAAATGAGCGATTTGGAGGAGATGGGCTTCCTTGAGCAGCCGCATACCTCCGCGGGAAGGATACCTTCCGATAAGGCGTACAGACTGTATGTGGACAGCATAATGCGCCGTTCCCAGCTGAGCCGGGATGAATTGAGCTTTATCAGCGAACACTATTCAAAAAAGCTTGGCGAAGTGGACGACATTGTGAAGCAAACAGCCTTCGTGCTTTCCAGCGTAACGCGCTATGCATCCATGGTGCTTTCACCGCGGCTGCATACGGCAAGGCTGAGGTACATACACTTGGTCGGCCTTGGCGAAGGGAAGGCGCTGCTGCTTATCGTTACCGATTCCGGTCTTACGCGGGATTCACTGATACGGATCCCTTACGGAATGGAGCAGAGTGAGCTTGAGCGTATATCGCTTATGCTAAACGCTAAGCTTTCCGATTGCAGGCTGGATGATATAATGGCAAGCCGCATGGATGATATTGCCGGGGAGTTGGGCGAGCATGCTCGGTTCCTCAACTCGATAATAAAATCGCTTGGCGAAAGCCTTGAGCAGAAAGCGAAGCGGGTTGAATTGAGCGGAGCGATGAATCTGCTCAGCTTGCCGGAATACAGCGACGTGGACCGCGCAAAGGACATATTGAGCGTTATGGAAAAGGGCGATGCGCTTTACGAAATGCTCAAAGGCCGCGAGGACGTTGAATTCACTATTAAGATAGGGCATGAAAACGAACTTAGCAGCATGAAGGACTGCAGCGTTGTTACCGCAACGTATAAAATAGGTTCGGAGCCGATAGGCACGTTCGGCGTGATAGGGCCGACGAGAATGAACTATCCAAAGGTGCTGGCCGTTATGGGTCACATCGGAAGAACATTGAGCGAAACGCTTACAAATATGCTTGATGAGGAGCGTAAATAGAAATTGGCTAAGAAGAAAGAGAATCCTCCCGTAGAGGAGAAAAAGACCGGCGAAGCTGAGAAGGCAGCCAATACCGCCGCCGAAAACGAAATTCCAGAAAGCGTAACGCTGACGAGGGACGAGTTTAAGCAGGTAAAGGAGCGTATAGATCAGCTTGAAAAGGAAAAGGAGAGCGACGTTGCGCTGCTGCAGCGGCTGCAGGCGGACTTTGACAACTATCGCCGCAGGAATGCTTCCATAGCGGCAGACAGCTTGGATGAGGGCGAGCGCAATTTGATAAAAGCTCTGCTACCGGTGCTGGATAATTTCGACAGGGCGCTTGCCGCCGTGCCGGAGGATGAAAAAACGGCATGGGTGGACGGAATGAAGCTTGTTTCCAAGCAGCTTTATGAAACGCTCTACAAGGCCGGGCTTGAAGAGATTCAGGCTGAAGGCCAGTTCGATCCCGAGCTTCACGACGCCGTGATGCAGGAGGAGAACGAAGATAAGGAAAGCGGCGAGATTATAGACGTTTTCCAAAAGGGTTACAAAGTTAAAAATCGCATAATTCGCCACAGCATGGTGAAGGTTGCGAAATAATAAATAAGAATTGAGATTTTTCAGGAGGAAATAGATTATGGCAAAGATCATCGGTATTGACCTTGGTACTACAAATTCTTGCGTGGCGGTTCTTGAAGGCGGCGAGCCTGTTGTTATCCCCAATGCTGAGGGTGCGCGCACCACTCCGTCCGTGGTTGCATTTAAGGGCAACGAAAGGATAGTCGGCAGCGCGGCAAAGCGCCAGGCTATCACCAACCCCGATAAGACCATCAGCTCCATAAAGAGAGAGATGGGCACTGCTTATAAGAAGAACATCGACGGTAAGGATTATACTCCGCAGGAGATAAGCGCAATGATCCTTCAGAAGCTGAAGCAGGACGCCGAAGCCTACCTTGGCGAAAAGGTAACTCAGGCCGTTATAACCGTACCTGCGTATTTCAGCGATTCTCAGCGCCAGGCCACTAAGGACGCCGGCCGAATTGCGGGCCTTGACGTGCTGCGTATAATCAACGAGCCTACCGCTGCCGCGCTTGCTTACGGCATGGATAAGGAAACCAATCAGAAGATTCTGGTATACGACCTTGGCGGCGGCACGTTCGATGTATCCATACTTGAAATCGGCGATGGCGTGTTCGAAGTTCTGGCTACGCATGGCAATAACCGCCTTGGCGGCGACGACTTCGACCAGAGGCTGATGGACTATATTGTGCGTCAGTTCAAGAGCGAGACGGGCATAGATCTCAGCGCAGATCGTATGGCCATGCAGAGGTTGAAGGAAGCTGCCGAAAAGGCTAAGATAGAGCTTTCCAGCATGGTGCAGACCAACGTTAATCTGCCCTTCATCACGGCAGACAGCACCGGTCCTAAGCACCTTGATATGACCATCACCCGTGCCAAGTTCGAAGAGCTTATACATGACCTGGTCGAAAAGACCCGCGAGTGCATGAGCATTGCCATGAAGGATGCAGGCCTTACCAATTCCAATATAGATAAGGTTATACTGGTCGGCGGCTCCACCCGTGTTCCCTGCGTACAGGAGCTTGTTAAGAACGTTACCGGCAAAGAGCCCTTTAAGGGCATCAACCCCGATGAGTGCGTTGCTATCGGCGCGGCCATACAGGGCGGCGTGCTCGGCGGCGAAGTGAAGGACATTCTGCTGCTTGATGTAACTCCGCTGTCCCTTGGTATCGAAACTGTCGGCGGCGTATTCACCCGCCTGATAGACCGCAATACCACCATCCCCACCAAGAAGAGCCAGATATTCTCCACCGCTGCGGATGGTCAGACAAGCGTTGAAGTGCATGTGCTGCAGGGCGAACGCGAGATGGCGAAGGACAATAAGACCCTCGGTCGCTTCCAGTTGGCGGGCATAGCTCCCGCACCGCGCGGAGTACCTCAGATAGAGGTCAGCTTTGATATCGATGCCAACGGCATAGTGCATGTAAGCGCTAAGGATCTTGGCACCGGCAACGAGCAGAAGGTCACTATTACCGCCTCCACCAACCTGAACGAGGACGAGATAAAGAAGGCCGTGCGCGAAGCCGAGCAGTTTGCCAGCGAGGATAAGGCCCGCAAGGAAGAAGTTGAGCAGCGCAACCATGCCGACAGCCTTATTTACTCCACCGAAAAGACCCTGAAGGAACTGGGCGATAAGGTGAGCGCGGATGATAAGGCGAAGATTGAAGAGCAGGTAGCGGAGCTGAGGAAGCTGATGGAAGGCAATGACACCGCCGCCATCAAGGCCGGATGCGAGAAGCTGACCGAAACCTCCTACGAAGCCTTCGGCAAGATATATCAGCAGCAGGCCAACCAGCAAGGCGGCGCGGGCTTTGACCCCAACGCGGCTCAGCAGGGCAATGCATCATCCAACAATGACGACAACGTTGTGGATGCCGACTACGAAGTAGTGGACGATGACAAGAAATAAGCATAACGCTTAAATAGCAAGATATTTTGCATAATGCGGGGGCGATTTTGCGGTCGCCCTCCGCGTTGTGCGTTGTAAGAAGATAAGGAGTTGGGGACAGTGAAGGAAGATTATTACGAGCTGCTTGGCGTGAACAAAAACGCAACCGACGACGAGATTAAAAGCGCCTTCCGCAAGCTGGCGAAGCAATATCATCCAGACCTGCACAAGGGGGCGGACAAGGAAGAGGCCGAGGCTAAATTTAAGCAAATAAACGAAGCCTACGAAGTGCTATCCGATAAAGAAAAGCGTGCTAAATATGACCAGTTTGGTCATGCAGCATTCGATCCGGCTGCGGGTGCGGGCGGATACGGCGGATACAGCACGGGCGGCTTTGGCGATTACAGCGATATTTTTGACAGCATATTCGGCGGTGGATTTGGCGGTTTCGGCGGCGCGCGTCAGCAAACGCGCAACGGCCCCGTCCGCGGCAACGATTTGAAATATAACCTTACGCTCACCTTTGAGGAAGCGGCGTTCGGTACGAAGAAAGAAATATTGGTTCCGCGTGAAGAAAACTGCCCTGAATGCGGCGGCACGGGCGCAAAGCCCGGCTCCACGCCCACAAAATGCTCCGCCTGCGGCGGTACGGGTCAGGTTCGCGTGCAGCAGAACACGATGTTCGGCTCATTCTCAACCGTGCGCACATGCGAAGCGTGCAACGGCACTGGCAAGATAATAAGCGATCCCTGTACGCATTGCAAGGGCCGCGGTCGCGTGAACAAGAGCAACCGCATAAACGTTACAATTCCCGCCGGCATAAACAACGGCCAAACGCTTACCATGCGCGGCGAGGGTGAAGCCGGTATTCGCGGCGGTGCGAACGGCGATCTTTACATTGGAATAAATGTAAGGCCGCATAAGCTTTTCAGCCGCAAGGGCTATGACCTGTATTTGGATATAAACATCCCCATGACTACGGCAGCGCTCGGCGGCGAAATACAGGTGCCTACGCTTAAGGGCAGCGTTAAATATAACGTGCCGCAGGGTACTCAGCCCGGCACAACGTTCAGGCTTAAAGAGCAGGGCGTACAGAAGCTGAATGCTGCCGGCAAGGGCGATTTGTTCGTGCGCGTAAACGTGCAGATACCCAAGCGGCTGAACGAAGAACAGCGCGAACTGCTTGAAAAGCTGGCAGAGGCCATGGGCGATCGTACCACAAACACGCCGAAGCCCATGAAGCGCACCATAATCGAAAAGATGAAGGACAAGTTCAGCCAGGACGACAGATAATAAAGCATACTAAAAGGTCGGGATATTCTCCCGACCTTTTGCTGTACGTTAAGTGTAATACTATCCCGGAGGCCACTGAAGCTCACGCCCGCCGAGAAGATGAATATGCAGATGGTTAACGCTCTGTCCGCCGTCCTTGCCCGTATTTATAACAAGGCGGAAGCCTGCCTCTATGCCAAGCTGTTCGGCAACAGAGGATGCAACCTGCATAAGATGGCCCATGAGCGCGCCGTCGTCAACCATGGTAACGTTATCATAATGCTCCTTGGGCACTATCAAAACATGTACTGGCGCCTGCGGCTCAAGGTCATAGAAAGCTATCGCCTTGTCATCCTCGTATACCTTTTTGGAAGGTATTTCGCCAGAGGCTATTTTGCAGAAAATGCAATTCTCCATTTTGTTATGGTTCCTCCTTCCGTATAAAATCAAATTTGCTTTATAATACCCGTCGCCCCGAAGCGGTTGTATCCGCTTATCGTAACGGAAACGATGGTGTTTATAAGCTTAGCGCCGTTCGGCTTTACGCCTACTTTAACGTATGTGTCGGTATGTCCCCAAATAAGGCCGTTCTTTTCTTCTTCAAAAAGCACATCCTGCTTTGTATCGACAAGGGATGAAATAAACTCGCCTTCAAGCTGCCTTGAAACAGCGATCAGCCGCTTTGCCCTTTCGTGCTTTTCGGCGGAGGACAGCTGATTCGGCATGCTGTATGCGGGCGTGCCCTTGCGGCGCGAATATGGGAACACGTGGATTTTTGAAAGCTTCTGTTTCTGTACGAACGCCATCGATTCTTCAAACTCCTCTTCGGTTTCGCCGGGGAAGCCGACTATAACGTCCGTGGTTATTGCGCAAAGGGGCATGGCCTGCCTAAGGCGGGCTACGCAGTCCGCATAAAGGGCGGGGGAGTAGCGGCGGTTCATGCGCTGCAGCACACTTTCGCTGCCGCTTTGCAGTGAAAGATGGAACTGGCGGCATACAAGTCCGCTTTCGCTTACGGTCTTTATGAACTCATCGCTCAAAAGCTGCGGTTCAAGCGAGCCTAAGCGTATACGGACTATGTTTTTCAGCCCTTCCGCCTGCTTTATGGCGTCACTCAGCGTTATTGCGCCGCGCTTGTCCTTACCGTAGGACATAAGATGTATGCCCGTAAGCACTACTTCGCGGTAACCTTCATTATCCAGCAGTTCAAGCTGATGCCGTACATCTTCAAGCGAACGGCTCCTTACCGGGCCGCGGGCATAGGGGATTATGCAATATGCACAATATCTGTCGCATCCATCCTCTATTTTTAGATAAGCGCGCGTGCGCCCTTCGCGGCTCACGCTTAGGTTTTCAAATTCATCCTTTGGCCCGTGCGGCGTAACGGCGGAGGTTTTATCGCCGGCGTTTTCAGCAATGAGCTTTTCTGCCAGCTCAACTATCCTGCTGCGTTCGCTTGTGCCGAGTACCAACGCTACTCCCGGCAGGCTCAGCGCTTCTTCGGGCGCCGTCTGCGCGTAGCAGCCGGTTATTATAAGCTTTGCATCAGGACAGAGCGAATGCGCGCGGGAGGCCATCTGGCGGGATTTTTTATCCCCTGTTGAGGTGACAGTGCAGGTGTTTATAACATAAACATCCGCAATATCATCAAAGTCAACAGCCGTGTGGCCGGCGTTTATGAACATTTCGCGCATGGCGTCGGTATCATATTGATTTACTTTGCAGCCAAGCGTGCAGAATGCAACCTTCATGCTTCGCCCTCCATGTGATACATTATTATTGCGGTTATAGCAGGGCCTGCTGTTTCCGTGCGCAGTATCCTGTGTCCAAGTGAAAAGGATTGCGCGCCGAGTGAGGCAAAAAGCTTTGCTTCTTCGTCGCTTATGCCGCCTTCAGGTCCGATTATCACGCCTACGCGCTTTATGTTGCCATCCAATGCATCAAGCACATTCTTTATTGAATGCTCGCTTTCAAGTTCGTATGCGAGCAGCAGCGCATCGAACGCGGCAGGGTCTATCTCCTTAGGCTCTATCAGCCCGCCTACGCGCGGGATAACGCCGCGGCGCGATTGCTTTGATGCTTCCATTGCAACGCGCTGATAACGCTCCAACTTCTTGCCGAAGTCTTTCTTGCTCAGCCTTACAACGCTGCGTTCCATCGCCACGGGAACTACCTCGCTTATGCCAAGCTCAACGCATTTTTGTATTATGGTTTCAAGCTTGCCTGCCTTAGGCAGCCCTTGGAACAGCGTAAGGGAGCATTGCGGTTCCGTAAGCGCAGTGGAGGAGGAGAGTATGTCAAAGTGTACCTCAGCCTTGCTTATTGCGGTTATTCTGGCGTGGTAATCCATACCAATGCCGTCGCACAGCATAACTTCATCCCCGGTCCTAAGCCTTAATACGGAAGAAATATGCTTAACATCCTCCCCGTAAAGCACGGCGGAAGAATCGGTTATATTCTCTTTCTCTACAAAGAAGCGGTTCATGTGCGTTTCTCCGCCAATATGGCGCGCCAGTCTCCGCCGCGGCGTATTTCAAGTATGCTCAGCCCTGCGGCGGTCAATGCGGCGGCAACCTCATCTTCACGAGTGTCTATTACGCCGGAGGTTATAAATTTGCCGCCTTCTTCAAGCAGCTTCGCGGCATACGGCGCAAGCGCGATTATTACGGAAGCCACTATGTTTGCAGTAACTATCGGGTAGCGCTTGGCTTCTATTTTTTCACGCAGCGCGCTGTCGGTCAGTACGTCTCCTGTAAGCACGGTATAGCGGTCCTTGCCTATGCCGTTGAGCGCGGCGTTTTCATATGCTATGGTTTCGGCTATCGGGTCTATATCCACGGCTATAGCGTCCTTTGCGCCCAGTATAAGCGCGGCTATGGACAGTATTCCACTGCCGCAGCCAAGATCAACCACGCTGTCGCCTTCTTTAACGAGTTCGTCTATGTATTCAAGGCACATGTGCGTGGTGGGGTGCGAACCCGTGCCGAACGCCATGCCGGGATCGAGCGACAATACGCGCCTGCCTTGGGCGTCGTATTCATCTTCCCATGATGGCCTTACAAGCAGATGCTTACCGACGGGGAAGGGCTTATATGCTTCCTTCCATGCGTTGAGCCATACGGAATCGTCAACCGTTTGCACTAGCATATTAAGGCTGCCCACGCCAAAGCCGAGAGCCATGCCCTTCAGCTCCGCAAGCGATGCTTTAAGCGCGGCAACGGCAGCGTCCGCCGCGTCATCATCGTCAATATATGCCTTTACGCAGGGTTCGGCCGCGCAAAGCTCGTCCATGTCCGCAAAGTCCCAATATTTTGCGCTTTTCTGCAAAAAGTCGGCTATTTCTTCGCGGCCCTGAACTATTTCAAGCTGCTCCATGCCCAGCATTGAAAAGCGCGCGCATACGGCGTCCAGCCCTGCTTCGGTAGTGAATACGGAAATCTCTTTATACTTCATCAGCTTACTCCATTTCTGTTATCAACTGATATGATATTACATTTTGGCCTTGTTCGCAACCGCATTCGGTTGATTACTCAATGGCTGTATGGTAGAATTTGCTAAATAAAAGCATTGGAGGCAGAAGCTATGGAAATAGATTCCCTTGAAATAAGAAAAGTCGATAAGGATACGGAGCTTGCGGAAAAACTGCTGGACTTCGTTGAAAACTTTTCGTGGGAAGAAGTAAAAGAACACACCGTAATGATGATAAAAAACTGGAGATTTACGGACTGGGAGACTATGTTTGCCGCAATAGCGGACGGCACAATCGTTGGCATGGCATCGTTTATGAAAACGGACTATTATCCGCTGCCGGAAATATACCCGTGGATATCGACCATATTTGTTTCCGAAGAATACCGCGGGCACAGAATAAGCCAAAGGCTGATAGACTTTGCCAATGATTATGCCAAGGCGTGCGGCTTTGACGTGACGTATATACCTTCCGAGCATGTTGGGCTTTATGAAAAGTTTGGCTATAGCTACGTTAAGGACATTGTAAACTACGGAAACGGAGTGGACAGGCTGTATTTTAAGCAAATATAATAATATAATGTAATAGACAAAATAAAACCTCCGCATGATTTATGATATGCGGAGGTTTTGTGCTTTTGGTTTACTTATTTATTGCCGCCGAAAAGACGGGTGAAGAAATTGCCTACGGATGCGAAGAAGCTCTTTATGCTTTCGCCTATCTTGCTTACGGTCTGGCCTATTTTTCCGGCGTTATCGACCGTTTTGGCTATGCCTACAAGCTTATCCTTCAGCTCGTCCGTATCCAGCTTTTCAAGGCTGCGGCAAAGGGACACGAGCTGGTTCTTCTGCGAATCGTTAAGGGAAACGTTATAGGTTTCGCAAAGCTTATCTATTTCGGCCTTAACTTCTTCGTCGGTCATGGTCTGGGTCTGGTCAAGTATCTCTTTAAGCCCGTTTACAAGCTGCGTAGCCTCTTCGCTGCCTATGTATTCGGCCAGATTGCCCGTGGTTATCAGCTCTTCAACGCCGACTGCCTTGGCGATCTCATTAAGGCTTGAGCCGGTTATGTCCTCATACGCCTTATATATGCCCGTGAGTGCAGCCGTGCCGGATACGTCAAACGGCGCGGTGACTATCACCTTTGCATCGGTTATGCCGGCGGTGGTCAGCGCATTGATATACATTTCGGAAGTGCACCAGTTGATATGCTTTGTGGTTATCTGCAATCCGCTGCCGGGCTCGCCAATCACTATATATGTGCAGGAAAGCGCAACCTTACCTATTTTCTTTTCGGGCGCTATGCCTTCAAGATAGGCTCGCTCATCGGCGTTGGTAACGGTTATTTCTATCGCATCGCCGGGTTCAATGCCAAAGTCCGCATAAACCTTGGTGCGCTCTTCCGCGTCAAGGTCTGCGCCTATGGTAACGCGCGCGTCGCCCTGTTCCATGGCCGTTGCGCCAGCGGGCAGCATGCAAAGCAGCATGCATACCGCCATAGCTAATGATAATATTTTCTTTTTCATAAACAAGTCCTCCTTTAGGTTCCCGCATGGGAGCTAACAGGTTAGATTATACCACATTTTTTATTGAGACGTATTAACAGGATGTGAAATTTGGCAATGCTAAAGCCCCAATTTTTGCCATAATATGGCGCTTTGGCGTATAAAAATGCCCGCCGCGGGCTTTTCGCCTGAGACGGGCATAGTTTTGGTTGTTCAGACAGCTTTACGCCTTCTTGGCATAATGCTTGCGGGTAAGTATGTAGATAGGTAGACCGATAAGGGTCACGGCTATGCTGCCCAGGGAGAGCAGGGTGGCCTTGGTGCCGCTGAGGAACAGCTGACTTACCATAACATACAGACCGCTGACGATGGCCAGTATGGGGATAACGGGGTAAAGGGGAACCTTGTACTTGCGGTCAAGGTTCGGCTGCTTGCGGCGCAGAGTCATTACGCACGCGAAGGTCAGAGTGTAGAATATCCAGCAGGAGAACACCGCCAAGTCGGTCAGCATATCAAACTGCTGAGTGATGGAATACAGGCAGCCAAGGAAACCGACCAGTATGATGGAGTTGGTGGGAACGGAGTTCTTGTTCAGCTTGGCAAAAGCGCCGCTGAAGGGGATGGACTGAGTTTCGCCAAGGTAGTAGGCAACGCGGGAGCCGGAAAGCAGGAATCCGTTTGCCGCACCTATAACGGAAATTATGATACCAACCTTTACCAGCGTGCCGCCGACAGGCCCGAATATCCTCATGGCAACTTCGGCCGCGGGGGACTGATAGTTCATCAGTTCATCGGCGGGGATGACCCACAGATAAGCCATATTGATTATGAAGTAAACGGCCATTATGATGGACACGCCGCCAACGATAGCGCGGGGCAGGTCGCGGCCGGGATTCTTCATTTCGCCGGCGATAGCGCCAACGTTGGTCCAGCCTTCAAATGCGAACAGAACCGCTATAAGCGTCTGGCCAAGTACTGCGCCGGTGCTCAGCTGCGCGCCGGTGTCGGGATCGTTACCGACCATGGGGGTGAATATGGGGTGTCCGCCTTCGCCGAGTATGAAGCCGAAGATCATCAGCAGTACCAGCGGGATAAGCTTGCAGATGGTGGAAACTATCTGCACGCCGGAAGCGGTCTTATTGCCAAGGGTGTTGATGGCAACAAGAATGATTATAACGGCCATGCCTATGGGCAGCGCGTACTGGGAACCGACATATTCGGCCAGCTCCTGACCAACACGCACGCCGTAACCGGCAAGGAAGGCAGGGTAGAATATGATTACCTGCATCCAACCGGCAAGGAAGCCGATCTTATCGTTGTAAACTTCGCCAAGATAGGTGACCATGCCACCGGTCTTGGGGATTAGCACTGCGACCTCGGCAAACGTGAGCGCGCCGAGAATGCTTGCTACGCCGCCGATTATCCATGAGAGCATACCCATACCGGGTGCGCCGCCGGTGGCCTGATAGATGGCGTAAGGCTTAAAGAATACGCCGGCACCTATGACGCAGCCGACAACGATAGACATTGCGGACATTACGCCAAGGTTCTTTTTGAGTCCTTGCTTTTCCATTATTAAAAACCTCTCTGTCTTTTTAACAATTGAAATTGTTATTTTATGCTCAATTTTATGCGCCTTTAAGAATATAGAACAAAGTTAACAAAATGTCAATGGTATTGTCACTATTATTCGTATAAATGATGATAATATGTCAAAATCATATGCCTCCTTATGTTTATGTATATATGCTTAACACCGTGATATATTCATAATTATATGATATAATTAAAAACTTAAGAAGTGTAAGAAAGGGCGGTAAAACGGCAATGTATGCAAAGGTAATGGTGGACGTTGCGCACAGCAATGTGGACAGGCTGTTTTCATATGAAGTACCGAATGATCTGGCCGTGACCGCCGGGCAAAGGGTGCTTATACCGTTTGGCGGGAACAACCGCAGCATAGAAGGCTTTGTGCTTGAATTGAGTGAAAATGCGCCCGAGAATATCGGCACTATAAAGCGGATAGTTCGCGCCATGGAGCCGTATCCCGCGCTTACGGCTGAGCAGATAGAGCTTGCCAAGTGGATAAGCAAAAGCTACCATTGCCTGCTTGTTGAGGCGCTGCGGCTTATGATACCGGCGCAGCTGAGGGGCGGCAGGGTTAAAGAAAAGACCGAGCGCATAGTGCGCATAAACGCGGACATAGACCCCCATCAGGCGCTTGATTCGCTGAAAAACAGCAGCGGGGTATCCCGTGCGCCTAAACAGAGCGAGGTGCTGGAGCTTTTATGCCGGATGAACACCGCCGTAAGCGTTGCGGACATCAATGCGTTCATACCAAACGCAACGGCGGCTGTAAACGCATTGATAAAGAAGGGGATACTAACGGACGATGATTATGTCGTCTATCGCGATCCGTTCGCAAGCGTAAACATAGCGCCGAGCAAGCCGCTTGAGCTTACTGCAGATCAGCGCAGCGCGCTTGAAGCAATAAATAAAAGCATAGACGGCCGAGCAGGTACAAGCCTTCTGTTCGGCGTTACGGGCAGCGGAAAGACGGAAGTTTATATGCAGGCCATAAGCCATGCCCTATCATTGGGCGGGCAGGCGATAGTGCTTGTGCCGGAAATATCGCTCACGCCGCAGGCAATGCAGCGCTTCCGCAGCCGCTTTGGGGAGCGCGTTGCCGTGCTGCACAGCCGGCTGTCCTATGGCGAACGGTATGACGAATGGCGCAGGATACGCCTTGGCATGGTTGATGTTGTAATAGGCGCGCGCAGCGCCGTGTTTGCCCCGCTTGAAAGGGTAAAGCTGATTGTAATAGATGAAGAACATGAGCAAAGCTACCATAGCGACCATACCCCGCGTTATGGCGCGGCAGAGGTGGCGCAGAAGCGCGCTGAGCTGAGCGGGGCTGCTGTTGTGCTGGGCAGCGCAACGCCGTCCGTAGGCACGTTTAGGCGGGCGCTCAGCGGGCGGTATTCGCTGATAGAGCTTCCTAACCGCGTGAACAACGCCCCTTTGCCGAAGGTAAAAATAGTGGATATGCGCGCGGAGTTTTTGAAGGGCAACAGCAGCGTGTTCAGCGAGGCGCTGCATGGCGAACTGAAGCGCTGCTTTGACGCGGGAGAGCAGGCAATTTTATTTATGAACCGCCGCGGATATTCAACGTTTGTATCCTGCCGCGGGTGTGGATATACGCTCAAATGCCCCGATTGCGATGTATCCATGACATATCACAAATACGAAAACGTTATGAAATGCCATTACTGCGGCCGCACGGCAAGAATACCGGCAAAATGCCCGCAGTGCGGCAAACCGTATCTTAAATATTTCGGCGTGGGTACGCAGCAGGTGGAGGAGCAGCTCAAGGAGCAGTTCCCCGGCGTTACCGCGCTCAGGATGGATTACGACACTACGCAGGGCAAGGACGCGCATTATAAAATACTTGATAGGTTTATGCGCGGCGAAGCGCAGGCGCTGATAGGCACGCAGATGATAGCCAAAGGGCTGGATATACCCAACGTTACAACGGTTGGCGTAATTGCGGCGGATACAATGCTGCATGTGCCGGATTACAGGAGCGCGGAGCGTACGTTCCAGCTGCTTACGCAGGTGGCGGGCCGCGCGGGCCGCGGGGAGCGGGAGGGCAGCGTTATCGTGCAAAGCTACACGCCTGAGCACGCCGTTATAGAGCTTGCGGCAAATCAGGATTACCGTGGCTTTTATGATTATGAGATAGCATCGCGCCGTGCGGGACTGTTCCCGCCGTTTTCGCTGTTTATAAGAATAGTGTTTACGGGAGAGAACGAGGCCGCTATAGACGACATGAACGAGCGCTTTGCGGCGGAGATGAAGCAGCGCATATATACCGCGCTTGACGCTCAGGGCGCAAGCCGGCAGGAGCTGCTTTTTATGGTGGCGTCGCCCGCGCCGATGAAAAAGCGGCAGGGGCTGTTCCGGTACGAAACGCTTATGAAGCTGGTGCGCACAAAGCATACCGCGGCGGTTATAGACGCAATATATGCCTTGTGCGACGAACGCCGGCGCAGCGAGATGGGAAACGTGGAGATAAATCCGGCGGATATGTTCTGAGTATTGATTCTTGGGGCTTTTGCGGGTTATAATATTTTGATGCAATTATGGAGGAGAATATATGGCTAAAAGACGAATCATGACCGGCGATGCAGAATGTTTGTACAAGGTTTGCCGGAAGGTGGATAATTTTGACAAGCGTTTGGCCGTTTTGCTTGACGATATGGCGGAAACTATGTACGATGCCGAAGGCGTTGGCCTTGCCGCGCCGCAGGTCGGCATACTTAAGCGCGCCGTGGTTATAGACTGCGGCGACGGCCTTGTTGAACTCATAAACCCGGAAATATTGGAAACAAGCGGTGAGCAGGGCGGATATGAAGGCTGCCTGTCCTTCCCGGGCGAAAGCGGCTATGTTGTCAGGCCCGACCATGTGCGCGTTCGCGCAATGAACCGCTTTGGTGAAGAATGCGAATATGAAGGGGAGGGCCTTTTTGCCCGCGCCATACTGCACGAGACGGATCATCTTAACGGCCTTGTATATAAGCGCCTTGTTACCGAAGCGCCCGAAGGATACGATGAAAACGAGGAAGATGAATGAAAATAGCTTTTTTAGGCACGCCTGATTTTGCACTGCCTTCGCTGAAAATGCTGCATGAGCGCGGAGACGACGTGGTCGTATTCACCCAGCCGGACAAGCCCGTTGGGCGCAAGGCGGTAATGACCCCGCCGCCGGTAAAAAAGGCCGCGTTAGAATACGACATGAAGGTTTATCAGTTCGATAAGATAAAAAGCGAAGAAGGTGTTGCCGCGCTGAAGGCTGAAGCGCCGGAGCTAATGGTAACGGCAGCCTTTGGGCAGATACTCAGCCGCGAAAATCTTGCCGTGCCTAAGTACGGCTGCATAAACGTACACGGCAGTCTGCTGCCCAAATACCGCGGAGCCGCGCCGATACAATGGGCTGTGATAAACGGCGAAAAGATAACCGGCGTTACCACCATGCTTACGGATATTGGGCTGGACACGGGCGACATTTTGCTGAAGAAAGAAACTGAAATAGGTGAAAACGAGACTGCCGGAGAATTGTTCGACCGATTGGCCGAAATGGGCGCGGAGCTGCTGAAGGAAACAATAGAAGCGCTCGAGCGCGGCGAGCTGAAGCCGATAAAGCAGAACGAGGCGGAGGCAACCAAGTGCGGCATGATAAAAAAGGAATACGGGCATATAGATTTCTCACGCGGCAAGGATGCTGTGCATAATCTGGTGCGCGGAATGAATCCGTGGCCTTGCGCATATGCAATGCTTGAAGGCGAAGCGGTGAAGATATGGAAAACGCGCCATAGCGACGCGGAGCCGAGCCGCGGTGAACCCGGGCTTATATTGCGCGCGGACAGGTTTAACGGCATACTTGTGGACTGCGGGGACGGCGTGATAGAAATACTTGAACTTCAGTTCCCCGGTGCCAAGCGCATGGATGCGGCAAACGCGGTGCTTGGGCACAAGATGGGCTTTAAGGTGTTTGAGTGAGCACGCGGCGCGTTGCGCTGAATGCGCTTTCAGACATAATCGATAACGGCGCGTATGCCAATCTGTGCCTTAAGCGAGCGGAGCAGGGGCTGGGCGAGCGGGATGCGAAATGGGTTTCCGCCGCGGTGTACTGCACGCTGGATCATCTTATGATGATAGACAGGATAATCGCTTCCCACGCTAAAGGCAAACTGGATAAAACCATACGAAACATACTGCGCCTTGGCGTTTGCCAGGCGAAATACATGAATGTTCCGGACAGCGCCGCCTGCAACGAATCCGTGCGCCTTGCCAAGGAAGTGGGCAAGGGCGCGCTTTCGGGTTATGTTAATGGCGTTATGCGCTCCGTTTGCAGGGATACCGAATTGCCTCCGCTCCCAGACGAACCGGCTGAGCGGCTGAGCGTTGAATATAGCTGGCCAAGGTGGCTGGCTGATGAGCTTGTTGCCGATTACGGCATAGCCGAAGCCGAAGGTATAATGGCGCAGCAGACGCATGATTTCTGCATACGGGCGCAGTGGCCCTATACCGCGGATGAACTTGCCTGCGCGCTCAATGATAGAGGAATAGGCTTTAGGCGCGGCAAAATAGACCCAAACGCATTTTGCCTTGAAAACGGCTTTAATGTTGAAAAGGAGCCGCTGTTTACAGACGGTAAAATAACCGTGCAGAGCGAAAGCGCAATGCTTGTCTGCCGCGCTATTGAGCCTAAGGCTGGAATGAGAATACTGGACGCATGTTGCGCACCCGGAGGGAAAACGGCATACATGGCATCGCTTGCCGAAAACAGATGCAGCATTACGGGCTTTGAACTGCATGAGCATAGGCGGGAACTGACGCTTAATACGCTCAAAAGGCTGAATGTCGAAAACGCCGAAATAGTGCAAAAGGATGCATCGGTATACGATGATGCGTACTGCGGCGCGTTTGACGCGGTACTTGTCGATGCGCCGTGCTCCGGTCTCGGTGTGCGTGGTAAGCCCGATGTTCGCTACGCCAAAACGAGCGGAATGATAGACGCGCTTAGCGAATTGCAGCTGAAAATACTCAATACATGCGCGCGCTATGTTAAAATCGGCGGCACGTTTGTGTATTCAACGTGCACCGTGTCCCGGCGCGAAAACATTGGCGTATGGGAGCAGTTTCTTGTCGAAAATTGCAACTATGCTCCGGGCAATATGGAAAATATATTGCCCCATGATATGCGAAGCCGCGCAGAGGGCGGGCGGATACAGCTGCTGCCGCAGCATGACGGAACGGAAGGCTTTTTTATAGCCAAATTTATACGCAGGAGATAATGATGACGGGGCTAGTTTCAATGGACACGGCGGAGCTTGAAGCGCTGCTGAAAGAATGGGGCGAACCGCGCTTCCGCGCGAAGCAGGTTTTTTCATGGCTCAGCCGCGGCGTAAAGCCCGAAAACATGACCAATCTGCCGAAAACGTTAAGGAACAGGCTGAGCGAGCTTGCGTTTGACGGGGCGGAAATATACGATAAGTTCATATCTCAAAAGGACGATACCATAAAATACCTGTTTTCGCTAAGCGACGGAAACATTGTTGAAGGCGTGCTTATGCGCTATCATTACGGCAACACGCTTTGCATATCAACACAGGTTGGCTGCCGCATGGGCTGCGCGTTTTGCGCATCCACGCTTGAAGGCTGCATAAGGAACCTTACTCCTGGAGAAATGCTTTCGTTTGTTGCGCTTGCCAATGCCGATGTTCCCGCGGAGGAAGGCAGAGACAGAAGTGTAACGAACATAGTGCTTATGGGCAGCGGCGAACCGCTTGATAATTACGATAATACGGTCAAATTCCTGAAACTTGTCTCCTCACCTGACGGCATGGGCATAAGCCCAAGGAATATTTCGCTTTCAAGCTGCGGCCTTGTACCAAGGATAGATACATTGCCGCAGGATGCGCCGCATGTTACGCTTTCTGTATCGCTCCATGCGCCCAATGATGAAATACGCAATAAACTGATGCCTATAAATAAGGCATATCCGATCGCCGAGGTACTTGCTGCGGCAAGGCGATATGCCCAAACAACGGGTCGGCGTGTTGTGTTTGAATACGCGCTGGTAAAAGGGCTTAACGATTCGCAGGCGAATGCCAACGAATTGGCGGCCCGCCTTAGGGGGATGACATGCCATGTGAATCTTATTCCGCTTAACCCCGTAAAGGAGCGCAACCTTTTAGGCACCAGTCGAAAGGAAGCGGAAGCGTTCAGAAAATGGCTTGAGGATAGAGGAATATCCGCAACCGTTAGGCGTGAAATGGGAACCGATATAGACGGCGCCTGCGGTCAGCTTAGGCGGCGCGTGCTTATGCAAAGGGAGGAGCAACAATGAAATATGCTGCAAAGACCATTACCGGTATAAGAAAGCAAAATCAGGACGCCGTTTTTATACCCGAAAGTGGCATGATAGCCATCGCTGCCGTTGCAGACGGAATGGGCGGCCATAACGCGGGTGATATTGCAAGCGCGCTTGCAATAAAAACGCTGGTGGAGAATATGCATAAAAACGCGCCCGGAACTATTCGGGAGCGGCTTATAAACGCGGTGAACATGGCCAATTCAGCCGTGTATGAACTATCCTTCAGCGATGAAGGATACCGCGGCATGGGTACGACGCTTGTGGCTGCGGTGCTGGAAGAAAAGCGTTTTATCGCGGCAAACGTTGGCGATAGCAGGCTCTATCATTATGATGGGCTGCATCTTAAGCAAATAACTGAAGATCATTCGTATGTTGCCCAGCTTGCGGCGCTTGGCTATATCACGCGGGAGGAAGCCGCGCGCCATCCTCAGCGCAATATTATAACCCGCGCTGTAGGCACACGTCCAATTGAGCGGGTGGATGTGTTTGAATGCGCATGGGGAAAGGGAGATAAGCTGCTCATATGCACGGATGGGCTTTACGGTGAACTGAGTGAAGATGAACTGGCGGACACACTCGGCCGGCCGGCTGAAGAATTGCAAACAGCGTGCGATGCGCTTGTCGAACGCGCGCTGAAAGCCGGCAGTCGGGACAATATAAGCGCCGTAATAATATATAACGATGGGGAGAATGCCGAATGATAGGAAGAGTAATTTCCGGAAGGTATACGGTAGAATCCCTTATAGGCTCCGGCGGAATGGCGAACGTGTATAAAGCGCATGACAACATGCTCAACCGCACGGTCGCGCTTAAAGTATTAAAGGAAGAACACCGCGGGGACATGGAGTTCGTGCGCCGCTTTGAGCGCGAAGCGCGCGCCGTGCTCAGCCTTTCGCATGAAAATATTGTCCGCTCCTATGCCGTTGGCGAGGATGGGGATATAAGCTATATAGTGCTGGAATACGTTGAAGGCAGCACATTGAAAGAATTGATAAAGAGCGACGGGCCAATGTCTCCCAAGGTTGCCGTAAATATAATGTGTCAGGTGCTAGATGCGCTGTCCCATGCGCACCAGAAGGGAATAATACACCGTGACGTTAAGCCTCAGAACGTTATAATCACTCCGCGCGGCAGGGCGAAGCTGACCGATTTTGGCATAGCGAGGGACGTTGCGGCCACCACGCGCACGTTCACCGGATCGAATGTCGTTATGGGGTCGGTGCATTATATTTCTCCGGAGCAGGCAAGGGGAGAGGATGTCACCGCCGCATCGGACATTTATTCGTGCGCAATAATGCTTTATGAAATGCTTACAGGGCAGGTGCCGTTCGGTGGGGATAACTCCGTGGCTATTGCTCTTAAACATTTGCAGGAGGATATAACGCCGCCGTCGGAACTCAATCCAAGGGTTCCGCGCGCGCTGAGCGACGTTGTGGTAAAGGCCGCCGGCAAGGAGCCGAGCCAGCGCTATCCTTCCGCAAGGCAGATGAAGTACGATCTTCTTAGGGCGCTGCGCGAGCCGCACGGCAAGTTTGCCCGCATATATAACCATGATGAGCACGGCAAACACCGCATGAATCACGGCGTGATGAATATTGTGGTTATGCTCATTGTAGTGCTTGGGCTTTTCACGGCGCTGTTTTTCATTGCAAGATCAGTACGTGAAGACAAGGGCTTCACGGCAGCCACGGAATACATAATTCCTACCGTTACCAACAAAAAGCTTGAGGAAGCCATAGGCATAGCGCAGCTTAGAGGCTTTGAAATATCGGTTGACGAATATAAGCCGAGCGATATAGACGAAGGCACCGTGCTGGAGCAGTCCCCTGCCGCGGGAACAAACGCCAAGCAGGGCGATACGATAAGCGTTACCGTAAGCTCCGGCAGCGATTATGTTACCGTCCCGGATCTTACGGGAAGGACGCTGCAGGATGCTACGGATCTTGTGTGGGGCATGGATCTCCAGCTTGGCGTGCCGCAGTATGTTACGAGCGATCTGCCGTACGGCCAAATAGTCAGGCAGGAGCCCGTTGCGGGCACAAGCACGTTCGCCGGGGATAAAATAGAAATATGGATAAGCGGTACGCCCGGCAAAGCTACACAGATGCCAAACGTTATGGAGCTTGATCTCAGCAAAGCGATAGCGCTGCTCAGGGAAGAAGGCTTCAAGCAAATACGCATACGCACCGTGCAGCCGGACAGCCAGATAGCGGCCGAAGAATCTGTCGTTGCGCAGAATCCGTCCCCGAACATATCCGTTGCGGCGGATGCGGCGGTGGAATTGAGCGTTTGCCGGTCTCAGCTTGGCAATTATGCGGCGGATGTTGCCTTCAATTTGGATATTGCGGCAGGACCCGGCGTCGTAACAGTAACAGCAAAGCTTGAAGATGGGCTTGAGCTGGTGATATATGAAACCACGCTGCCCGTAGGTTCGCAGCAGAGTGTTTCATTCACCGCGTATTTGCAAAAGGCCGGCCAATACGAATGCACCGTATATGTGGATGGCGTGGTCGTAAGGAGCGGGCAGATAGGCTTTGAATACAGGAGATAATGCATGGCTGATACAGGGCTGATACTAAAGGGCGTAGGCGGCTTCTATACCGTGCTTAGCGATAACGGCACGGAAATAGTATGCCGCGCGCGCGGAAGGTTCAGAAAGGACGGCATAACGCCCGTGGTCGGCGACAGGGTTGAATATATTGAGGACGGCGAGGGCCGCTCGGTCAGTAAGATACTGCCGCGGCGCAATATATTTATTCGCCCTGCCGTGGCCAATTTGGATAAGCTTATAATAGTCGCCTCGCTTTCCGCGCCGAAGCCCGACCTTATGCTGATGGATAAGCTTATTATTCGCTGCGAAAAGCATAATGTTGAGCCGGTGATAGTGCTGAACAAATGCGATCAGGCTGATGCGGATGCGGCGGAGGATATCCGCGCGCAGTACGCGCCGGTGGGGTATACCATCATTACCGCATCGGCCGCCAAAGGGGACGGCGTGGACGCTATAAAAGCTGAGATAGCGGGGAACATATGCTGCTTTGCGGGGCAGAGCGCCGTGGGCAAATCCTCGCTTATAAACGCCATTGTGCCGGAACTTGCGCTTGAAACGGGCGGGCTGTCCAGAAAAACGGACAGAGGACGGCATACCACGCGCCATGCGCAGCTTTGGCATGTATGCGGCGGGGCGGTGCTGGATACGCCCGGGTTCAGCTTGCTTGAAGCGGACGAGATGGAGCCGAAGGAGCTTTGCGAATGCTATCGCGAAATGCGCGGCAAACGCATAGGCTGCCGCTTTGGCGAATGTTTGCACCGCAGCGAGCCGGACTGCGCCGTTAAACCGCTTATAGGCACTGCGCTGTCGCCGGAGCGATATGAAAGATACCTTATAATACTTGATGAATTGATAGAAAAGAGGAAACACAAATATGATTAAGATCGCCCCCAGCCTGCTCTCTGCCGATTTTGCGAACATGGGAGAAGCCACAAGAAAGCTTGGCGAATGGAATGCAGACCTTGTGCATTTCGACGTAATGGACGGCACGTTCGTGCCCACGATAACGTTTGGGCCGGCCATGTGCGCCGCCATACGCCCGTATACAGAGTTGCCTATAGATGTGCATATAATGGTGGAGCATCCGGAAACATATATAGACCAGTTTGCCAAGGCGGGTGCAGACTATCTTACGTTCCATGCAGAGGCCGATGCACATGCGCACAGAACGCTTCAGGCAATACGCCGCGCGGGCATGAAGGCCGGCGTTGCAATTAATCCCGGCACGCCTGTTGAGATGGTGCAGTATCTTTTGCCCATATGTGATTTGGTGCTGGTTATGAGTGTTAATCCGGGCGCTGGCGGACAGAGCTTTATTGCGGAAGTACTGCCGAAAATAGAGTGGCTTAAAAAGCAGCGTGAAGCACACGGCTATACATATGAGATAGAGATAGACGGCGGCATAAATGCGGACACTGCGAAGCTTGCTGCCAAGGCGGGCGCGGACATACTGGTATCCGGAAGCAGCGTATTCAAGGCGAGTGATCCAAAGGGCATGATCGCGCGGATGCACGGAGCCGAAAACTGATTTTTGAAAAATTTTTATTAGCCGGCGTGGGGATAAAACGGCATTTGTCCCCACGCGCGCAAAAATAATGCTTGCAATAAGTCGGCTTTTATGTATAATAATATGTGCGTCAAGCGAACGGGGTTATAGCTCAGCTGGTCAGAGCGCTACGTTGACATCGTAGAGGTCGTTGGTTCGATCCCAACTAATCCCACCACAATAATCCTGCGGTGTGCGTAAGTTCCTGTGTATAAACCCACAGAGTAACTACGGGAGCGCAATTGCCGAGGCGGATGTCGAGCCGGCCTGACCGGATGGCAGCAAACCAACAGAGCGCACCCACCTGCCGAGAGGCGGGTGTTATATAGGGAGCGACGGCATCTTGGGATTATCAAGCTTCAATGCGGAATTGTGTAATGGTAGCACCTACGACTCTGACTCGTATTGTCTAGGTTCGAATCCTAGTTCCGCAGCCAAAACCCCGTACTGATGTACGGGGTTTTATGTTACTCATTCGTTGTGTGCTACGCAGCAGAGGAAGTTGAGCTAAATATCAGATGCTTTGATGTGTATGATTGGATGCCTGTATACATGCATACAAATACTATGATAGCCATAAGCATTACTTTTAACTATAAAGAAAATGAGACGAATACGATAATTTATATAGAATATGACTTGCTTTTATAGGCAAAATTGATATAATTAATGCATAAAGAATTGCCAAAGCATGAACGGCAAATTGCAAAACCTGACGGAAAGGCAGTGAATAGTTATGGGCGCGTGGGGAACTACGCTTTATTCGAATGACACGACGAGCGCTATAAGAGACGAGTATATAAAGAAGTTGAATAGCGGCGAGCCGAACGAAGAAATAACTATGGATCTCATTAAAGAGTTTCAAGCGTTGATTTGTGATACCGAAGAACAGGCGTTATTCTGGTATGCCTTAGCGGATATGCAGTTGAGCCATGGCATGCTTATGCAGTATGTACGTGACAAGGCGTTGCTTTGCATGGAGGATATAAAGGAATCCGAGCGCTGGGCGCGTCCGGATCAAGACATGGTCACGGGCTGGGTCAAAACACTTGAAGCGTTGAAAAAGAGGTTGGAGGCCGAACTGCCCAAGAACACGGGCAAAATAGAGTAAAGACTGCTTTTTGGCGGGTATGGCCTGAGGTGGCTATACTGGAGTGTTTTTAGAGAATTTGATTAAGCAATTAAAAGAGCCTATTTTGTGGTAGGCTCTTTTTATTTACCCTACCTTATCAGCACAATTTGACTGAATACGCGCAATGTAATATAATATTTTAGCGTAATATGGCTATACATATTAGCACAACGGTGCTTTTATTGCGGTAAGGAGGATATTATGGGCAGAATGTTTGGTACGGACGGCGTGAGGGGGATTGCAAACGCCGACCTTAGCTGTGAATTGGCAATGAAAATAGGCGCGGCTGGCGCATATGTACTGACAAGCGTACATAATCCGCGCATACTGGTTGGGCAGGATACCCGAAAGTCTGGCGATATGCTCGCATGCGCGCTGAGTGCCGGCATATGCTCGATAGGCGGCGATGTGATAAACGTAGGCGTCATCCCTACGCCCGCAATGGCATACCTTGCGCGGCTGTATTCTGCGGATGCCGCCGTTATGATAAGCGCATCGCACAACACAATGGAATACAACGGCATAAAATGGTTCGATGGCGATGGCTATAAGCTTTCTGATGAACTTGAGGACCGCATAGAAGCCATTGTAAAGGGCGAAGAAATAATGGATAAGCCTACGGGAAGCGGCGTTGGCAACTGCCTGAGCGCACCGCGAGCCGTTGAAAAATACAAGGAATTTCTCAAATCCACCGCTACGGAAAGCTTCAGCGGCATGACCGTAGTGCTCGATTGCGCAAACGGGTCTGCATCAAATATAGCAGCCGACGTATTCAGCGAACTTGGCGCAAAGGTGATATCCTGGGCCGATGAGCCGGACGGCTGTAATATAAACGACCTTTGCGGCTCCACACATCCCGATAGCTTGCAGGAACTTATGACGGAGCGCATGGCGGATGCAGGCTTTGCTTTTGATGGCGATGCAGACAGAGTGATAGCCGCGGATGAAATGGGCAACATTGTTGATGGCGACAGGATAATGGGCATCTGCGCTAAATATATGAAGAAAGAAGGGAAGCTTAAGGACGATACGCTTGTTGTTACCGTGCTTTCCAATCTTGGCCTTAAACTGCGCATGAAGGAACTTGGCATAAATATAGAAGAAACCGCCGTAGGCGACAGATACATACTCGAGCGCATGCGCCAGAAGGGGTATTCCCTTGGCGGCGAGCAGTCCGGCCATATTATATTCTATGATAAGAATACCACGGGCGATGGTATGCTCAGTGCAATACAGGTGATGAACATACTGGCAAAGACAAAGAAGCGCTTTTCGGAGCTTGCAAATGATGTTCCTATACTGCCGCAGGTTATGGTGAACGTTGTAGTATCACCGGAGGACAAGGCTGCTGCGCTTAAGGATGAAGACATGATAAACGATATACGCGCGGTGGAAAAGCTGCTTGAAGGCGAAGGAAGGGTGCTGGTGCGCGCAAGCGGCACGGAACCGCTTATAAGAATAATGCTTGAAGGCAGGAGTGAGGAGCAGATAAATCCCCTTGCCCTGAGAATAGCCAAAATACTTGAAGCGAAGTATGCCGGCAGAATAAAATAATGCTCCGCTTTACTTTATCGGTAAACGGTGATATTATATAGGGTAGGAAATTGAATACACTTTCATGTTCCGCCCCGCTTTGGGGAGGCTAAGAGGGAAGCAGGTTAAAGGCCTGCGCGGTCCCGCCGCTGTATGCGCGGAGCGTTCTGCATATGTGCTAACTTACTTGGCACGGTCACTGGGCTATAAGCATCCGGGAAGGCATTGCGGAATGCGATGAAGCGCGAGCCAGAAGACCTGCTTGAAAGTTCGCCTTACCACGGGTCAATGGTACATGGGGCGGGGTATACTAAGCTTATTTTCTCGTATGCCCGATTGATTTATGTGTGCAGAAATACGGCTGCGGCGATTATCGCCGCAGCTTTTTGCGTACAAAAAACTTGGAAAGGAACATATTGGTAAGGTGAGTATTCAAAAAAAACTTTTTGCGGCAATGGCGCTTATTATGGCGCTTTTGCTCGCGGGATGCAGCGCGATAGGCTCTAATGACCACAGGGGTTCGCTTGATGTTGACTATATCGCAAACGGCGATGAAGGTGAAGATAGGCTTAATCAGCTAAAAGGCCTTGCCGCAGAGAACACCACATCTGAGCCGGAGAACAAGCTTAGAACACCGGCGCCGGTTGATGACGGAGACGATGAGGATACCGCATCCGTTGGCAGGGCGCAGGCAGAGGCAAGGGATAATGAAATAACTTCCGAAGCCGTACAGACTGAGCAGACAGCGGCTCCCGTGAGCAGTAAAGAGCCGGAGGCGAACACCTGCACCATAACGATACGGTGCGATACTGCCGTTGCAAAGGGCATGCATCTTGAAAAAAAGTGGCAGGGGATAGTCCCTGCAAGCGGCGAGATACTCAAAACCACCACGATGACGTTTGAGCAGGGGGATACGGTTTTTGATGTTCTGTGCGCCGTGCGCGATAAGTATAAGCTGCATATGGAGTATTCCGGCGCAAAGGGCAATGAGTATATAGAGGGAATAAACAACCTTTATGAATTCGATGGCGGCCGCTGGAGCGGATGGATGTATTGCGTGAATGATTGGTACCCCAACTATGGCTGCGGGCAATACGTGGTCAAAAGCGGGGATGTAATAGAATGGAACTACACGTGCGACCTGGGTAAGGACCTTGGCCAAACGTGGCTGGCGGGATAAGGGCATGGGCGAAAGCGCGATAAGCATAAAAGGGCTTAAGAAGGACTATAACGCGGGCGCGGGCGAGGTGCATGCCCTGCGCGGTATAGATATGGAGATCGCATGCGGCGAATTTGTCTGTATTGCCGGCAAAAGCGGCAGCGGCAAATCGACTCTGCTCAATCTTGTTGCCGGGCTTGAAAGCCCGACCGATGGCAGCATAAACGTGCTTGGTCAGCGGATAGACCGAATGAGCGAGATTGAGCGCATTCGCTTCCGCCGCTCGCATATAGGGTTTGTATTTCAGTCTTATAGACTGCTGCCGCAGTATACGGCAATAGAAAACGTTGCGCTGCCGCTGATGCTGCGCGGCGTTGAAAAGCGGGAACGCGAACGGCGCGCGCTTGAGGCGCTGGATATGGTAGGCATAGCCAAATGCGCCCGCCAGCGCCCTGCGCAGATGAGCGGCGGAGAGCAGCAGCGTGCGGGCATAGCGCGCTCCATAATCACTTCGCCCGCAATAGTAATGGCGGACGAGCCTACGGGCAATCTTGATACGGCAACGGGCGAAATGGTGCTTACGCTGTTTCAAAAGCTGTTCAGGCAGAACGGCACAACGCTGATGATAGTTTCGCATGACGATGATATGCCGCGCCATGTGGACAGGACGATAAGACTGAGCGATGGAGCATTGATAGGGGAGGGAATAAACGCATGAATATAAAAAGAACCATTGCGGCGGCGATAGTACTGAGCATATTGCTTACGGCTCTGCCTGCACTTGCCGCGGGGAAGGTGGAACTGAGCTTTGATTGCGACCCGTCTACCGCAAGCATAGAGGTCATAGGTGGCAAGGCATACCTTGGTAACTACACCGTACCCGGAGACGGCACATATCCGTTTACGGCTACAGCTGACGGATACATGGATTACAACGGCTCATTTGACGTGGTGGACGGCAAAGTATACTTCAACGGCGCTGAGTGCGGCGGCAATAAGATACATATCGTTATGAGCAAGCAGCTTTATCCTGTGCTCATAACCAAGAATCCGCAGAATATGACGCTTAATGTTACCGACTCGCTCGGTAATCCGGTAAGCGACACAGCCAACCTGCCCGCGGGAACGTATCTTTATACTGCATTTGCAGATGGGTACGAAAGTGCGGCAGGCAAGTTTGCCGTTGAAAATGCCCCTGCGGTGGTGAACATAACGCTCAAAGCAATAGCTAAAACCATGCCGACTACAAGCGGCATAGGCGCGCTTGCGCTGCTGCCGGCAAACATTGCCGGGGAATATTACAGCGCGCCCACGGGAAGCCCGGGAGAACTGGTTAGCCTGTATCTTCCCGTTATAAATAACGGAGAACCGCTTACTGACATAACAATAGAGCCCATAATATCGAATAACGTTGAGGAATTTCCGTTTGCTGCGGATGCAGCAAATTATGGGCTGAGGCTGCCGGATCTTGATACCGGGGCATGGGCCGTGGCCCAATATATGCTGAAAATATCGCCTTACGCCACAAATGGTGTAAAGACTGTGCAGTTCCGCGCCATATACCGCGAGAACGGCGTGCTTAGGGACAGCACGCTGAGCGCGAGCGTGACAATAGTGAATGGCTATGAAGCGCCGCAGGAAACGCTGCATACCGCGCCAAAGCTTATGGTGAGCGGCTATGCCGTGAATCTTGATACCATTTATGCAGGCGATGATTTCACGCTTACGGTGTTTGTAAAGAACACATCGGCCTCGGCTTCCGCCGTAAACATTACGGGTGCGCTTACGCTTGATCCGTCTGCGCTTATGGCGGCGCTTGGAAAAAGCGATACCGGCTATGCGGCTAAGATAGCGCCCGGCGATACTGCGGAAATAGTTTATGACCTTACCGCAATGCCGGATATCCAGGGCAATGCTCAAATAGCCATAAAGCTTGAATACGAGGATAAAGAGAATACCGCCGCAAGCGTTACGCAGACCATAACGCTGCCCATTAAGCAAAGGATGCGCATAAGCGTGGATCAGCCGGAAATATTCGCGGAAGGCGCGGCGGAAGGGGATTACATCGCCGTGTCGCTGCCGATAGTGAACAAGGGCAAAACGAAGGCATACAACGTTGAAGTAAAGCTTGAAAGCGAAAAGCTGAGCATGAGCGAAAGCTATTACGGCGGCGATATACTGCCGGGCGCAAAGCAAAGCGCGGAGTTTCAGCTGCTTTGCCTTAATAGCGGCGCAGCGGACGGAACGCTGACGGTAAGCTTTGAAGATGCCGAAGGCAATGTATATGAACAGAGCGTGCCTATACGGGTTGATATTGCCGAAAGCATAAGCATACCTGCTGCGGCGGATACGGAAGCCGAACAGCCGCAGGAGAAGCCCGCAGCATTCCCAATATGGATAGCAGCGGCGGGCGCGGCGGCAGTAATCGCGATAGCGGCGGCGCTGATAATAAAAAAGGGGCGTAGCAATGCGGCCAAGTGACTTTATACGCACAGGCATAATAAACCTATCACGGCGGCGCGTGCGCACAAGCCTTACCGCGTTATCCATGGCGATAGGCGTAATGTGCATACTGATGCTGGTTTCGGTGGGCATAGGGTATGAACAGGCGTATAGAGAATCGATAGAGGCCATGGGCAGCCTTACAAAAATAGATGTTACGCAAAAGAACGGCTCAAACGGGAAAATAGCCATTCTTAACAAAAAGGCGGTCGCTGCGTTTAAGGGTATAGACGGCGTTGAGGCGGTGACGCCCGTGTTGCAGTCAACGGCGTACCTTAAAAGCGGGAAATACATAACGATGGTAAAGCTGTACGGCATAGATATGGATACGGCGGCAAGTTTCGGCATAGCTCCAATTGAAGGCGAACTGCCAAAGAAAGGCACGCGGCTCATGCCTGAGCTTATGGCGACAGATGACCTTGCAGCAAGCTTTGCGGAGCCGGATACATGGAAAGAAGCAATAGACCGCAACGGCAAACCGCTGATAGATCTTATGCGCGCAAACGTGAAGATGACGTTTGATTATGCAAGCCTTGTGGGCGACTATACAGAGGGCGAGGACGGCAGGGCCGTGCCGCTTGGCCAAAGCCTTAGGGCGAGCGTTACGGGAATATGCAGCGCAATGAACTATACCTATTCATGCTCGGCGTTTCTGCACATGGATACGCTCAAGGCGATAGCTGGAAACAGCAACGCCGCGGCGGACAAAAACGCGGCCGAATACCCGTTGGTCTGGGTAAAAGTAAGTAACGCTAACGACGTTATGGAAATAGCTTCGCTTATACGAAGCGCGGGCTTTGAAACATACAGCCTTACGGACATGCTGGAATCCGTAAAGGAGCAGACGGCAAGGATACAGGGATTGCTGTTCGCAATAGGCGCCGTGGCGCTGCTGGTTGCGGGGCTATGCATAGCGAACACAATGATGATGGCCATAAACGAACGGCGCACGGAGGTTGGCATACTGAAGGTGCTTGGCAGCGAGCTTCGCGATATTGCGGCTATGTTCCTTACCGAGGCAGCAATGATAGGCCTGCTTGGCGGGCTTTTGGGAATAGGGCTGAGTTTTGCGCTGCGTGCTGCGCTGAACGGCATGCTGAGCGAAATGGATGTTCGTTCCGTGATGCCGGTATGGCTTGCGGGATTCGCGCTGGCGTTTTCGGTGGTAATTGCGGTTATAAGCGCGCTTATACCTGCAATGAACGCAATGAGAATATCCCCGCTTTGCGCAATGCGGGATGAATAGAAATAAGGAGAGCATGTATATGAAACTAAGGATGCGAATATGCGCGGCGCTTATTGCGATGCTGATGCTTTGCACATCGTTTGGATCGCTTGCGCTTGAAGGGGAGAGCTACTCTTCATCCGAACAGCAGCTCATATTGTCCGTACAGTCCGCAATACAGCAGGGCGCGGCATATATGCTCAATCCCGTAGGCAGCTATTATCCGGAAAACGGGTTAAGCTTTGGCACGCTGCAGGGCGACTGGGCGGCATTTGCCCTTGGCAGGAGCGGCTTGGCGATACCGTATGACATATGGCAAAAATATGCGGATAATTCAAGTGCGGCAATGGCAAAAGCCATAGAGAAGGTGAGGGCTGAGCACAGCGACATAACAACTCTGCCGCTTCTGCATTACCGCAAGCGTACCGAGAATATGCGCGCAATGATAGGATATACATCGCTTGGCCTTGACGTGCATAACGTGGCGGGATACGACATAACCCGCGCACTGGGCAACTATACGGATATTATATGGCAAGGCATAAATGCTACCATATTCACGCTTATCGCCTTGGATACGCTGAATTACGATATGCCGCAGCTTACATATGAAGAAATGAGCCAAGGCGTTCATGGTACGGCCGTACAGGCCACGCGGGAAATGCTTGTCACGCGTATAATGTCGCAGGAACTGCCAGGCGGCGGCTGGGTACTGGATACTGGCTTTGAGGTTGAAGACGGGGACGGTTCCGGCAGCTTTACGCCGTCCACCGATAAGGCCGATCCTGATATTACCGCAATGGCAATACAGGCGCTCGCGCGGTACAGGAGCATGAACGTTACCGTGAACGGTACGGAGAAAAACGTTGGCGATGCGATAGAGCGCGGGCTTGACGCGCTGAGCGCAATGCAAAAGAGCGCGGGCGATTTCGATTCATGGGGCACTACGAACGTTGAAAGCACGGCGCAGGTGCTTATGGCGCTTATAGCAATGGGCATAGACCCGCTAAAGGACGATCGGTTTATAACCGCAAGCGGAAACACGCTTATAAACGGCATACTGCGCTATCATGTTGCGGGTTCGGGCTTCCGACATGTTATGGACGGCTCTGTCAACGCTATGGCGACCGATCAGGCAATGTATGCGCTGGTAGCTTACGACCGCTTTCTGAAAGGCAAGAATTATATATACAACATGAGCGACAATTTAGAAGCTCATGCAATATCGATAGATACAGCTGAGCATGGCACGCTGAGCGCAGCTGAGAGCGCATCCCAAGGGCAGCGGATAACCGTGTATGCGTCCCCTGAGGACGGCTATATTCTAAGCGACGTTAAAGCATATCTGTATCAATCCGAAATAGCCTTTGACAATGGAGTAATGCGCGTTTCATGGGAACTTACGCCAACGTATCAGCAGGCTGATGTAAGCCAAGACGGGCTGAGCGCAAGCTTCACAATGCCAAACGTACCCGTGCTGATACGGGCGGAGTTTGGCGAGGGGGGCCAAACCGGCGAAAGCTATGGATTTATACAGACCAGTGTAAACGGCTCCGTGCGCGTATCAAAGGATAGCGCAAGGGCAGGCGAAAGGGTGCTTATAAGCCCCAAGCCGCTTGACGGTTATGAATACATAGAAGGCACAATCAGCGCAATAGGGCCAAACGGCGAAAGCATTGCACTGAGCGAGAACGCGAGCGGCGGCTGGGAATTCACAATGCCCAGCGGCAGCGTGACGCTGTATGCGGAGTTCAGCGAGCTGCAAGCCATAGGCCATGTGACAATATCCATAGAGAAATTCACGCTCGGTCAGGGATACATGATTGAACCTGTACAGGTAGAGCTGCGCCAGAATGACAGCGTTGCAAAAATAATAACCCGCCTGCTTGATGACTATGGCATGACATATACACTTGGGCCGAGTGCGAGCATAGAAAGCGGATTCTATCTTGCAACCATAACCGACGGCAGCAACCCCAATGAGAAGATAAATCCGCCGCAGTACATAGTGGACGCCATAAACAAGGATGGCGGAGAGCTTGAATATACGCGCGACAGTGAAAGCCTTGGCGAATTCGACTACGCGCAGAAGTCCGGCTGGATGTATTCGGTGAACGGCGCGTTCCCGAACTACGGTGCATCGGATTTCACGACCACATCGGGCACAAATCCGCTGAAGGATGGCGACGTTATACGCTGGCAGTTCACTCTTTGGGGACTTGGTGCGGACATAGGCGGCGGCTTTGATGGCGATGAAACGTCCGGCTCGTTTGAACATTCATATACCGCAATAGCCGACAGAACTGCGGCTACAAGCAGCCTTGCGGACGCCAACAGCAACTATTCCGCATGGGTAGCTGCAAACAGCGGCACATATTCCGCGGCATTGAGCGCCATGGCGGACCTTACCATATCCGAATCCGTCTTGAATGAGGCGCTTGCGCCTGTGCGCGCGATGCTTGCGGCGAACAAGGATGAATTCAGGATAATACTGCCCAACAGCGCCGCTGCGAACGGCCACAAGATAACCGTAAGCGGCAAGGCAAAGGTGGGCGACGACGTTACGGTAACGGTAACGCCTGCGGACGGGTACGAGCTGTATCTTGGCAGCCTTAAAGCGAACGGCGTGAAGCTGAGCAAAAAAGGCGAAGCATACAGCTTTGTTATGCCGGCGGCGGACGTGGCCATAACGGCAAGCTTCTGCAAGGAAGGCACCGGCCCAGCCGAAGTGAAGGGAGACGCCAACGGCGACGGCAGCGTGAATATAGCGGACGTTGCGCTGATTTGCCGCTACATAATGGGCGAAGCACAGCTTAGCGCGGATGCACGCGAGCTTTGCGACATGAACGGCGACGGCAGCATAAACGTTACGGACGCGGTGCTTGTTTGCATGAAGGTGGCCGGAAATTAACTTTAGGTATTTTAGCCCCTTACCCAATGAAGGTATAAAGGCTTTAATATAAAGACCAGAAAGGAAGGTAAACCAATGAAAAAAAGAGTATTGGCATTGATGCTCGCGCTTGTTATGGCGCTTTCCCTGCTGCCGATGATGGTGGCGGCGGAAGGCGAAGCACAGGCGACGGAACCCAATTCTGCGCAGATGCAGAATGAAACCGAGGTTACACCAAACCCGGAAGTACAGGAGACCATTGTTCCCGTGGAGGAACAGCGTACCTATGGCTCGCCGAGCGGGGAACTCGCAACGATAACCGTTACCAGCGAGAACACGCGCACCGGAGCCACGACCGGCAAGGTAAAGATAAAGGTGGATAAGCCGTGCAAAGTATATTACACGGTCACAGAGGAAAACGCTGATTGGCCCGGCAATCCAACGGCAGAAGATGAAGAGAGCGGAAACTTCTGGCCTTATACCCAAGTGGGTAAGGATACGGAGCATGTAATTACGGTTACGGCAGATGGGATAAACAGCTTTTTCGAGCTGGATATCAAAGATATTCCTACTCAGGAAAAATGTAAGGTTTGGCTTATAACGACGGATGAGAATGCTACGATCGATATAGGCAAGATAGTTAACGTATCGATCCCGAAGTTTGAAGGCCAGACCGAACCGGAGGCTCCGAAGGCCAGCGTAAAGGTATACTTTACATTCTATGATGGCAAGAATTATTGCTTCCCCGTCGGCAGAACCGAGATAACCGCCGTTGAAGGCACCGCTGCCAAGTATGGCATGGAGAACGCTAAGGCCGGCCACTTGGTGGGCGGAATGGACCACAGCATAAAGGCCGGTCAGGTCAGCGTGCTTGATGCGCTGCTGTGCGCGCATGAGGCTGTATACGGCGCGGCATTCACCAAGGATACAATGAGCAGCTATTTTGGCGGCAGCAGCAGCTTTGTGACGAAAATATTCGGCGTTGACGGCAGCATCGGCTATGCCGTAAACGACCGTCTGCCCGTAGGCCCAAAATACGATGGCTATGCCATAAACGAGTATGCGCTCAGCGAGGGCGACGACGTATATTTCTTTATATACGCCAGCCCCTACTGGGGGGATTATCTCAGCTACTTCGATAAAAAGCAGCTTACGGTTAACGCGGGCGAGGAAGTTACATTAACGCTTTCCGGTTACATGGCCATGGAGCAGATGGGCACTCCCGGCAAGGATACAAGACCGATTACCACGATGGAAAACATCGAGGGGGCTGAAATAGATCTGCTTGATGAAAACGCCGGAAAGCTTGAATTCGGCGATTATCTTGGTGAAACTGATGAAAACGGTAAAGTAAAGCTGAAATTCGATAAGGCGGGAACATATTATGTTTCGGCGATAGGCGAATCAAGCACAACATTCCCCATAACCGGGCCGTGGTGCGAAATAACCGTAAACGAAGCCAAGCCCGGCGAAAGCGACCTGAACGGTATGCTGGTATATAACGGTACCGTTGCAGATAATACCACCGTTATACTGAAAAACGCCGATGATTCATACACTACCACCAATGTATTTGAGTGGAACAAGTATGAATACGACCTTGGCACCGTGACCGACAGCAGTAATCAGCTTCGCTTTAAGCTGAAGCTTCCCACGGGCGCAAAGGCCACGCTGCATTATACCGACCTTAGCGGCAACCCCGCTACCAAGGACGCCACCAATTCAAGCAACGGTGCATGGATCAACTGCCTCAAGCCCGGTAAGAACACCGTTAAGGTGGTTATTACCCCGCCCGCAGGCAGCACCGTTGGCGAAAAGACCTATACCATCAACGTAAACTGCCAGCCCAGCCTTACCGCGCTTGCGCTGTCCGCTAACGGCAATGAGGCATATCTCAATCCAGCGTTCAAAAACAGTGTGTATGATTATAGCGCGGATATCAGTGCAGCTATTGAAACCGTGCTTGTTACCGCCATGCCAAAGGATGCCTCCTGCACCGTTACCTATAACGGACAGACTGACAGCAACGTGGACATAAAGGATACAGACACGATAGTCGTCCGCGTCGAAAAGGACGGTATATACAGCGAATATACTATAAAGCTTAACAAGAAAACCGCCTACACCGTCAAGTTCGAAACATATCCCGCGAATGCGATAGTAAGGCTTCAGGATCCTAAAAAGGCTATACTTTCGCCCAATGCGGATGGCGTATATGAAAACCTGCTGCCGGATACAGATTACACTTGGGTAGTTACCTGCAAGGGCTACGTTACCAAGACCGGCACGCTGAATACCCCCGCGCAGCTTACCAACGGCGTACTGTCAGTTATACTTTCCGCCGCGCCCGCGTCTAACTTGCCTGATTATTCGGGCGAATGGCCGACGTTCAGGAACAGCAAGAACAACAACGCCCTCACCAATTCCGTAACGCCCGACAGTGCAGCAACCGCTGAACTCAAGTGGGCAAAGAAATACGGTTCTGGCTGGGGTCCAAAAGCTGTAAATGTGCCAATAATTGTAAATAATCATATTTACATTGCAAGGAATGACGATATCTTCTGCCTGAGCAAAGATACCGGCGAAGCAGTTGTAAGCGGCAAGCTTGCATCACCCCAGGGCGGCTATGGAACCAACTCTATGGTTTATGCCGAGGGAATGGTGTTTGTGCAGCTTGGCAATGGACACATACAGGCGCTTCGTGCGGATACGTTGGAAAGCCTTTGGGTGACCGAATCCATAGGTGACCAGACCATATCTCCCATAACTTACTATAACGGCTATATTTACACCGGTACATGGGGCAGCGAAACCAAAGAGCAGAATTTTGCCTGCTTCTCCGTAACCGATGAAGACCCCACAAACGGCTTTGAAACCAAGTACGCAACGTGGCTCAGGCCGCATGCAGGCGGTTATTACTGGGTAGGCGCATATGTGGACGACGTTTGCGCGGTATTTGGTTCCGATGACGGCACGAGCGACAGCAATAGCCCCACTGCGGTGCTGTACTCCGTAAACCCCGTAACCGGCAGCGTCATTGACACCATAAATGATGTAAAGGGCGATATCCGCTGCTGCGTCGTATATGATTCCGGCCGCGTGTATTTCACTACCAAGGGCGGTTATCTCTACTCCGTTGGTCTTAATTCCAACGGCACGTTTGACCATGCCTCCATCAAATCAATCCAGATAGGCAGCATGTCCACCAGCACCCCCGTAATACATAAGGGCAGGCTGTATGTCGGCTGCTCCGGCAAGGGCTATGACTGGGACGGTGATTCCGGCAGCGGCATAGCCGTGGTAGATGTATCCGGCGGCAAGCTTGATATAATTTATAAGGCCTCTACGCCCGGCTACCCGCAGGCAGGCCCGCTGGTAAGCACCGCGTTTGAAGCCGCGACAGGCAAGGTGTATGTGTATACCACTTACAACAACAACCCCGGTGGAATATACATAATAGAGGACAGCGCAGGCCAGACCGAACCCAGCGCGAACAACGGCAACCTGTATGTGCCAGAGACATATCAGAATTTTTGCATAAGCACCATCTGCGCAGACAGTGAAGGCACGCTCTATTACAAGAACGACTCCGGTGCGCTGATAGCCGTTAAGAGCAAGGCTAAGCTGCCCGATCCTCCCAAGCCCGACTATAAGCCCGATTGGCCCGGAGGAAGCGTATTCGGCCCGGGTTCAAACGTGCCCACTCCGCCCACGGCTCAAATGCCCGTTACAGGCGGCGAAGAGAGTATGCTGCCCATAGCCCTGCTTATTGCAGGCGCTGTCATGCTGCTTGCACTCAGACATAAAAAGAGGGTATAATTAAATAAAAACGGGAGACAAGCCGAAATGGAGTTCGTATATAACGATATGAGCGCGCAGGCGAGCATGGCGCAATATATAAACGATTGCGTTGATGTGCCGCGCATAATAAAGGGATGCCAAGGCTGTAAAAACTATTTTAAGCTTTGGTCATGCCCGCCATTCGGCTTTGACCCCGTTAAGATTTGGCGTGATTATTCTAAGCTGACGCTGTACGCAAGGAAGATATCCTTCCCAAAGGAGCTTACGGAAAAATCATTCGATGCATATGGGCTTACGGCGCAATATTTTGAAATATGGAATAAGGAACGCAGGAAGTTTTTTATCGAGCTTATGGAACGGGAACAGAGCACGCCGGGTAGCCTTATGCTTGCCGCGGGCTGCTGCGACGAATGTGCAACGTGCGCACGGGCAAACGGCGCGCCGTGCATAAAGCCCGACAGGCTCAGATATTCCATAGAGTCCCTTGGCGGGGACGTTGAAAAAACGCTGGAGCTTTATTTTAACGAAAGGCTGCTTTGGGGCAGGGAAGGGCATATGCCCGAATATATGCTGCTTGTGGGCGGACTGATGCAAAAATAAATATCGCCTATATTCCCGCGCCATGGCTTCTGTTGGACCGGAGGGCCTGTGCGCGGGGATAAAAATAAGCTTACCCCAAAGGGTAAGCTTATTTTGTGTATTTAATGATTAAAAGTCACATTCCTGCTCGATATGCGCTATAAGCTGATCGATGGGCATACGAATCTGCTCCATAGTATCGCGGTCGCGCACGGTAACGGTATTGTCCTCAAGGGTATCGAAGTCAACCGTTATGCACATGGGCGTGCCGATCTCGTCATGGCGGCGGTAACGCTTGCCTATGGCGCCGGAATCATCGTAATCAACCATGAACTTCTTGGAAAGCATGTTGTAAATCTCGCGCGCCTTGTCGCCCAGCTTGTTCTTCTGCAGCGGCAGAACAGCAGCCTTATAGGGAGCGATGGCGGGATGCAGATGCAGAATGTTCCTCACGTCGCCGTTTTCAAGCGTTTCTTCATCGTAAGCGTCGCACAGGAGCATCAGCAGCATTCTTTCTACGCCAACGGAAGGCTCTATGACATAAGGCACATACTTTTCGTTGGTGAAAGGATCGGTATAGGTAAGATCTTGACCGGACTGCTTGGCATGTGCGCTCAGGTCGAAATTGGTGCGGCTCGCAACGCCCCAAAGCTCGCCCCAGCCGAACGGGAACTTGTATTCTATATCGGTGGTGCCGTTGGAGTAATGCGAAAGCTCGGCCTTCTCATGCTCCCTCAGGCGCATATTTTCCTCGTGTATGCCAAGGGACAGCACGAAGTTCCTGCAGTATTCTTTCCAATATTGATACCAGTCAAGCTCGGTGCCGGGCACGCAGAAGAATTCAAGCTCCATCTGCTCAAACTCGCGGGTACGGAATATGAAGTTGCCCGGGGTTATCTCGTTGCGGAAGGACTTACCGATCTGGCCTATACCGAAAGGTATCTTGCGGCGAGTGGTGCGCTGCACGTTCTTAAAGTTTACGAATATGCCCTGCGCGGTTTCGGGACGCAGATATATCTGGCTGGCAGTGTCCTCGTTAACGCCCTGGAATGTTTTGAACATCATGTTGAACTTGCGGATGGGGGTGAACTCGCTCTTTCCGCATTCGGGGCATACTATGCCTTTTTCGGCAATGTATGCGGACATCTGCTCATGTGTCCATCCGTCGGGATGTACGTCCTCAAGGCCGTGCTTTTCGGCATATTCTTCAATAAGCTTGTCCGCACGGAAACGGGCTTTGCAGCTCTTGCAGTCCATAAGCGGGTCGTTGAAGTTCACAACGTGTCCGCTGGCTACCCAAACCTCCGGGTTCATCAGTATGGCGGAGTCGAGACCGACATTGTATTCGCATTCCTGCACAAATTTGCGCCACCATGCTTTTTTTACGTTGTTTTTCATCTCCACGCCCAGAGGGCCATAATCCCACGCGTTTGCAAGGCCGCCGTAAAGTTCGGAGCCGGCGAAAACAAAGCCGCGATTTTTGCAAAGCGCAACTATTTTATCCATACTATATCCGCTCATTAGGTATAACCTCCTAAAAATTTATAGCGATTTTTTCAATATTAAATATGATACCATAGGCATGGCGTTTGTTCAAGTGTTGCTAAAACATATGGGTTAGGGATATAATATAGTGTCTGTATTTATGTATATAAGAAAGGATGCGTATGAGGAAAGATACTGCTGTGCCGCAGGGTGAGCTGGAAAGCGCACGCTTGGCGGCTGAAAGGATAAATAGCAGCTTTGACGGGCGTAAGCCTACCTATTATATAGAGACGTATGGCTGCCAGATGAACGAGCATGACTCGGAAAAAATAGCGGGTATACTGGAACGCTGCGGCTATGTTCCGGCAGCGGATAAGGCTGCGGCTAACATTATATTTTTCAATACATGCTGCGTAAGGGATCACGCGGAAAAGAAGGTGTTTGGCAACATAGGCGCGCTTAAAAAGGTGAAGGATGAAAACCCTTCGCTGATAATAGGCGTGTGCGGCTGCATGATGCAGCAAAAAAAAGTTGCGGACAAGCTGTTCAAGCGTTTTCCGTACCTTGACATGGTGTTTGGCACGAATGAGCTGCATATGCTGCCGAATCTGCTTGAAAAGGTGCTCAACGGCGAACGCATAGAGCTTGTGCGCCAGATGGACGGCGAAATAGCCGAAGGGCTGCCGGTTAAGCGTATAGACAGCGTATCCCAATTCGTTACCATAATGTATGGCTGCAATAACTTCTGCTCGTATTGCATAGTGCCGTACGTTCGCGGGCGCGAAAGGTCAAGGAGCGTTGAAAGTATAGTTAACGAGGTAAAAGATCTTGCGGCGAACGGCGTGAAGGAGATAACGCTGCTTGGGCAGAACGTTAACTCCTATTACAGCGAAGATGATAATGCGGATTTTCCCGCGCTGCTCAGTGCAGTATGCAAGGTTGACGGAATCGAGCGCGTGCGTTTTATGACCTCGCACCCAAAGGATCTGTCTGATGGATTGATAGCCGCCATGGCGGAAGAAGAGAAGGTCTGCCCGCATATACATCTTCCGGTGCAGTCCGGAAGCGACAGAATACTGAAGCTTATGAACCGCCATTATGACCGTGAACGGTATTTTACGGTTGTGGACAAGCTGAAGGCCGCAGTCCCGGGAGTTGAGCTGACAACGGACATAATAGTCGGCTTTCCGGGAGAAACGGAGGAGGATTTTGAAGCGACGCTCGACATGGTTGAAAAAATAGGATACAGCGCTGCGTATACATTCAAATATTCCCCGCGCACCGGAACAAAGGCCGCCACTATGGATGAGCAAATAAGCGAAGATGTGAAGAAAGAGCGATTGAAGCGGCTCAATGACACCGTTGCGAAGGGGCTTAAAGCGGGCAGCGAAAAGTATATCGGGCAGGAAGGCGAAGTGCTTGTTGAAGGCTGCGACCACCGCGGCGAACCAATGGCCTACGGTAAGCTTCCGTGTTTTAAGATGGTATACTTCAAGGGCGATGAAAGCATGATAGGCTCACTGCGCCGCGTGAGAATAACTGGAATAACGAAAAACTCCCTTGTCGGGGAACTGATATAATAACATAAGATATTGAAAGGAAATAACATGATACTTGAAAAAGCAAGAGAACTTGGCATTGCGCTGAGCGAATCCGACGAATTTATAAACATGACCCGCACGCGAGAGGCCATGGAGGCGGATACGCAGCTGATGGATGAACTGAACGAATATAACGCCATGCAGGAATCAATAGCACGGCTGCTCACGATGGACGGCGATAATCAGGCCGAAATACAGCAGATGTCCCGCGATATAGAGAGGCTGCATGATGAACTGATAGCCAACGAAACATTCCGCGCCATGCTTGAAGCACAGGCGGAGTTTCAGCAGCTTATGAAGCGCGTGAACGCAATAATAGGCATGTGCATAGGCGTGGAGAACAGGGCTGAAGAAACCGATGGCGGTGAAGATGACGAAGGCGGATGCGGAGGATGCAGCGGCTGCTGCGCAAATTGCTCCGGCTGCCATTAAGGATCAAACTAAAGCGTACTAACAACAAAGGGGAAACACTATGCCAGCAGGCCTTACGCCCATGATGAGCCAATACCTTGCGCTGAAGGAAAAATACAGCGATTGTTTGCTGTTCTTCAGGCTTGGTGATTTTTATGAAATGTTCTTTGAGGACGCGGTAACCGCATCCAAGGTGCTTGATATAGCGCTTACGGGGCGGGATTGCGGCCTTGAAACACGCGCGCCGATGTGCGGCGTGCCGTTCCACGCGGTGGATTCATATATTGCAAAGCTTATTGAAAACGGCTATAAGGTTGCGCTGTGCGAACAGCTTACTGACCCCGCGCTTTCAAAGGGACTTGTTGAACGGGATGTTGTAAGGGTATATACCGCTGGTACGGTAATAGAAGAAAATATGCTGGACGAGCGTGCGAATAACTACATAATCGCCATGTATGCTTCTTCTGACGAGGTCGGGCTTGCCTGCTGCGACGTTTCAACGGGCAGCTTTACCGTGAGCGAGATATCGATTGCGGATAAGATGGACGACCTTGTGAACGAACTTGCAAGGATAGCCCCGCGCGAGGCGATAGCCAACGAAGCGTATTTCCTTAGGGAGGATATGGCGAAATCACTGCAGCTTAGCTGCGCGGTGACCTGCGCCGATTCGCGTGATTTTGAACCCACGCGCGCGGAAGCGAAGGTGCTTATGCATTTCCGCGCGGTGTCGCTGCAAACGCTTGGGTGCGACGCGCTCAAAAACGCTGTGTGCGCCGCCGGCGCGCTTATAAGCTACCTTGAGCAGACGCAGAAGAACAGCCTTGAGCACATAAAAAAGCTTACAGTGCTGCAAAGGAGCCTGTATTTGGGGCTTGATGCGTCCACAAGGCGAAATCTTGAGCTGACAAAACCGCTGCATACGGACAGCGGAAAGAAAAGCACGCTGCTATATCACCTTGATAAAACGTCCACTTCCATGGGCGCAAGGTTTCTGCGCGCGGCGATAGAGCAGCCGCTGCAAAGCATAGACGCCATAAACGAGCGTTTGAACGCCGTTGACGAGCTTGTGAACAAGCGGGCGGAACGCGAGGAATTATCGAGTCTGCTTGACAATATATACGATATTGAGCGGCTGTGCAGCCGCATAGCTTATGGCAGCGTGAACGGGCGGGACTGCGTATCGCTTAGAGTATCGCTTGAAAAACTGCCCGCCGTGATAGAAAAGGCGCACTCACTTGAGTCTGAAGCATTCTGCCGCATAGCAAAAAATCTTGACGCGATGGAGGACATATGCGCGCTGCTGAGGGACGCGATAGTGGACGATCCCCCCATAGGAGTGAAGGATGGCGGCGTTATACGCGCCGGATACAACAGCGAAGTGGACGAACTTAGAGAGGCCGCCACAAACGGCAAGGGCATGATGGCCGCTGTAGAAGCGCGTGAACGCGCTGCCACGGGCATAAAAAATCTGAGAGTTGGATATAACAGAGTATTCGGTTATTATATTGAAGTTACCAAGGCGTATCAGCATTTGGTGCCGTATGGCTATATAAGAAAGCAAACGCTTGCTAATTCGGAGCGCTATGTTACCGAAGAACTGAAAGAATTGGAAGAGAAGATAACGGGCGCAGAAAGCAACCTTATCAGCCTTGAATACAAGCTGTTTACGGAAATAAGGGAAACTCTGTTGGGCTGCATAGACCGGCTGCAAAGCGATTCGGCGTTGATAGCGGAGCTGGACTTCTATTGCTCGCTTGCGCATGTTGCTTTCGAAAACAACTATTGCAGGCCAAAAATGCAGCTGAACGGCGCAATAAACATAGTTGAAGGCCGCCATCCGGTCGTTGAAAGCGGAATGAAGGGCGCGTTTGTGCCAAATAACGTGCAGCTTGACCAGAAGGATAACCGCCTGCTTATAATCACCGGCCCAAATATGGCCGGTAAAAGCACATATTTAAGGCAGGTTGCTATAATAACGCTGATGGCACACATAGGCTCGTTCGTGCCGGCAAAAAAGGCCGCAATAACCATAGTGGACAGAATATTTACCCGCATAGGAGCATCGGATAATCTTTCCGGCGGGCAAAGCACGTTTATGGTTGAAATGAGCGAGGTTGCGGGCATACTGAATAATGCTACCAGCCGCAGCCTGCTTATATTGGACGAAATAGGCCGCGGCACAAGCACGTTTGACGGGCTGAGCATAGCATGGGCTGTGCTTGAATATATTGCCGACCCTGCGCGCTGCGGCGCAAAGGCGCTGTTTGCCACGCACTACCATGAATTGACGGAGCTTGAGGGCAAATTGCCGGGCATAAAGAATTACCGCATAACGGTAAAGGAAGTTGGGGACGACATAATATTCCTTCGGCGCATCGTACGCGGAGGGGCGGACAGAAGCTTCGGCGTGCAGGTGGCGCGGCTTGCGGGGCTGCCTGACGATGTTATAGCAAGGGCTAAAGAGCTGCTGAAACAGCTTGAAGCGGCGGACATAAATCACGATATAGAGCCGGTATTGAGCGGCGGTGAGGATCAGCAGATGTCGCTTTTCGGCTCATGCGCAGCGGATGATATAATAGGCACGCTGAGCGATATGCAGCTTGATACAATGACGCCTATGGACGCCATGAATGCATTATACGATTTACAAATGAGAGCAAAGCTCAGAAAGGGAAAAAAATGAGCCGTATCCATGTGCTGGATAGCTATACGGCAAACCGCATAGCTGCGGGCGAGGTCGTGGAAAGGCCGGCCTCGGTCGTAAAAGAATTGCTTGAAAACGCGATAGATGCGGGCGCAACCGCCGTGACGATAGAAACAAAAGGCGGCGGGCTTGAATCTATCCGCGTGAGCGATAACGGCATCGGCATAAACGCGGACGATGTTGCAACCGCCTTTTTGCCGCATGCTACAAGTAAGATCGCCACAACGGACGATTTATTTTCAATAAACACGCTGGGCTTCCGCGGGGAGGCTTTGCCGAGCATTGCGGCTGTATCCAAGGTCACCATGCGCACGAAGCAGAAAGACGCGGCAAACGGCGTACTGCTGCGCATAAACGGAGGGGATATAATAGAAAACCATGAAGCAGGGGTGCCGGACGGAACAACGATAGAATGTGAAGATCTTTTCTATAATGTTCCCGCAAGGCTTAAATTTATAAAGAGCGCGCGGGCGGAATCGGCACATATAAGCGACTATGTTTCCCGCATGATAATGGCGCGGCCTGATATAAAAATAAAGCTGATACAGTCCGGCAGAACGGTGTTCCACAGCGAAGGCGACGGCGAACTGGACAGCGCCATAGCCTGCGTTTACGGTAACGACATTCTGCCGAACCTTAGGGAAATATACTATGATGACGGGTATTTCAACCTTGTAGGGTTCATTGGTACGGAGCAGATAGGCCGCGCGGCGCGCACGGCACAGTCGTTCTATGTAAACTGCCGCTATATACGTTCCCAGAAGCTTTCCTATGCACTTCAGCGGGCGTATGATACGCGTCTTATGCAGGGCCGGTTCCCGTTTGCTGTGCTGCATATAGGAATATCGCCCGAAGAGATAGACGTAAACGTTCATCCTAACAAGCTGGAGATACGCTTCAGGCATGAGGACAGGATAATGGGGCCGTTCGTTACTCAATGCCGTAAGGCGCTGGAGCAGACGGAGGAAGATTTGACGCTTGATTTTAACGCGCCTGAGATAAAGAAAATAGTATATGTTCAAAACGAAATGCCAGGCGCAGTCGCCAAGGTTGATACCATGAAACGAGTTGCCGATATGGCGTTTAGCCAAAGGGACGAAAGCCGCATCGAACTTAGCGCACTTCCGGCGGAAGCATTTATCCCCAAGCATGATACTGCGCCTGCATATGCCGTGCATGATAAAGAATCGGCTAAAACGGCGCACAGCGAATACGTTGGTGATAGGACGGCCGGTACGCCTATAATACCTCCTGTTTGGCAGGAAATAAGGAAGGCAGAGGAGACGGCGTACATAGAGGCGGATGAAAAAACAGCCCCTCAGCAGGCAAAGCAGGAGGAAGCATATATACCGCAGCCTAAGGTGGAAATACCCAAAATAACGCCGGTGCAGCAGAGGGTGGACTTTACTCAATATGAAATAATAGGCCAGCTTTTCAGCTGCTATTGGATAGTGCAGCATGATGACGAGGTTATATTTATCGATCAGCATGCCATGCATGAGCGCAGGCTGTACGAAAGAATAATTGAAAGGGATATTCCTGCCGATTCCCAGCAGCTTTTAACACCGGAGATAATAAAGCTTACGCCGGTTGAGTTTGCGCTGCTTATGGATAATATAGACCGGTTCAGCGAGATAGGATTTGATATAGAGGAATTCGGAGCTATGAGCGTGAGTGTGCGCGCAGTGCCTGTAATTATGGGGAAAACGGATATAAAACGCTTTCTTACGGATGCAATAGCGCTGTTTGACGCAAAGAATAAGCTTACGACTATTGATATGAAGCGCGGCGCGCTTATAACGCGGGCGTGCAAATCCGCAATAAAGGCGGGGGAGAGAATAAGCGAAACGGAAATAAGGGCGCTGCTTGATCAATACGATAAGGAAGGCGTGCCGCTTACCTGCCCGCACGGCCGCCCGGTGATGGCGCGCATGAAGAAAACAGAATTTGAAAAGCTGTTCAAACGGATAGTATGATGAAGCATAAACTGTTTATAATCACCGGACCTACCGCCAGCGGAAAAACAGCCACATCGGTATCGGCCGCACGGCTGATGAATGCGGAGATAATATCCGCTGACGCAATACAGCTATATAAAAAGCTGGACATAGGCTCGGCAAAGCCAACGGAGGAAGAACGCCGCGGCATAGTTCACCACATGATGGACTGCATAGAGCCCGATGAGCCGCGCTTTAGCGTATCGCGATTCCGCGACGGGGCGATAGAGGCGGCAAACTGGATAATTGCAAAAGGAAAAAGGCCGCTTGTTGTGGGCGGTACGGGCTTATATATAAACGCGCTCACATATCCGCTTACCTTTTCGCAAATTGCGCCGGATGGGGAGCTGCGTGCGGAGCTTATGGAAAAAGAGCAGGCTAAAAAGGGCGCGCTGCATGAAATGCTTGCGGAGACGGATGCAAAAGCAGCCAAGCGGCTGCACCCTAACGACGTAAAGCGCATAGTGAGGGCGCTTGAAATATGCATAAAAAGCGGCAAGAAGGCATCTGAACAAGGAGAGGGCTTCACCTATCGCAACGATGATGCGCTTGAGTTTACGCCGGTAATGGCGGGCATAAACATGCCGCGGGATATGCTGTATGCAAGGATAGAGAAGCGCGTGGACGATATGTTCGATGCGGGGCTTGTTGATGAAGTTCATGCTTTGCTTTCGTGCGGCTGTACGCGGGAATTGCCGGCAATGCAGGGGCTTGGATATAAGGAAACGATCGCATACATAATGGGCGAATGCACGATTGACGAAGCGAAGGAGACAATAAAGCGTGAAACGCGCCGCTTTGCTAAGCGGCAGCTTACATGGTTCCGCAGGGAGGAACGCATACGTTGGTTCGATGCAACGGAATACGGCTGCGCGGAGGAACTGGGCAAGGCGATAGCGGAGCATTTTTTGACACAGGAGGAGCAAAATGGCTGATACACGCGGCAATTTGCAGGATGAATTCCTTAACCAAATACGGAAGGAAAAGCTTCCTGTCAACATACATGTTATAAACGGATACCAATTTAACCATCTTAAGGTTATCAGTTTTGATAATTATGTCATTCTGGTTGAGGATGACGGGGGAGTGCAGCGGCTTATATATAAGCATGCCGTATCGACCATAACAATAGAACAGAACGCAGCAAGGAAGGAGCAACTAACAGCAAAATGACGAATGAAGGCAATGGTGCGATAATGCGCGAATTGGGAATATCAAAGCAGGCATACGATTTCGTCCGTTCGGCCGAAAACAGCATAAAACCTGTTTTTGAAAGGATAGATGCAAATGCGGAAGTGAACCTTGCCCGAGTATTGGCCGGATTCAGGAAAGAGAACGTTGGCCTTAGGCATTTTGCGCCAACGACCGGCTATGGTTACGATGATGCGGGCAGGGATACGCTGGACAGGTTGTTTGCACATGCACTGTTTGCGGAGGATGCATTGGTGCGGCCGCAGCTCACCTCCGGAACACATGCGCTGTACCTTGCGCTGTCCGGTCTGTGCCAAATGGGAGATGCTGTTGTTGCCGCATCCGGAAAGCCGTATGATACGCTTGAAAACGCGATAGGACTGAGCGGTGACCATCCGCATTCGCTCAAAAAGCAAGGGGTTTCGTTTGATTATGTTGACTTTAATGACGACGGCAGCATAAACATAGACGGCGTGCTGAATATGGTGGCGCAAAAGAACGCCGCTGTGCTGTATGTTCAGCGTTCGCGCGGCTATGCGTGGCGCGATTCGCTTCTGGTGAATGAGCATATAGCGCCGCTGTTCAGGGCGGTAAAGGAAAGATTTCCAAATATAGCTATATTTGTGGATAACTGCTACGGCGAATTTACTGACGTTGTGGAGCCGCTGTGCGCCGGTGCGGATATAATTGCAGGTTCGCTTATAAAGAATCCGGGCGGCGGAATAGCGCCTACAGGCGGTTATATAGCAGGCAAGGCGAAATATATTCAGCGGATAGAAAACCTGCTCACGGTGCCCGGAATGGGGCGGGAGGTGGGCTCCTACGCGGCGAGTTATCGTCCGTTCTATCAGGGGCTGTATATGGCGCCGCATACAACAGCGCAGGCTTTGAAGGGCGCGGCGTTGTTTGCGCGCGTATTTGAAATGCTTGGCATGGAAACAATGCCCTCGTCCAATGCAAAACGATCGGACATAGTGCAGGCCGTGCGCTTTGAGGAAGCAGAGGGGCTAATATCGTTCTGCCGAAGCATACAAAGTGCGTCTCCGGTCGATTCGGCTGCCGTGCCGGAACCGTGGGATATGCCCGGCTATACATCGCAGGTGATAATGGCCGCGGGTGCGTTTGTGCAGGGATCTTCCATAGAGCTCAGCGCGGATGCGCCTATAAGAAAGCCCTACACGGCGTATGTGCAGGGCGGGTTGACATATGAACATTGTTCGCTTGCAGCTATGCTTGTGCTGACGGATCTTATAAAGAAAGGCATAGCGAAGCTTTAATATTCACGGTAAAGGCCGATGAGCTTGCCGACTATTTCAACATCGTTTATATCTACTATAATGGGCTGCATGCTGCTGTTTTCGGGCTGCAGCCTTATTTTATTGCCATTTTCATAGAATACGCGCTTTAGCGTTGCTGATTCGCCGGATACGCGCACAACGCCTATTTCGCCGGACTCAACGGACATGCCGCGGTGGATTATTATAATATCGCCGTCGTTTATTCCGGCTTCTATCATGCTTTGGCCCTGAACCCTAAGCATGAATACTTCAGTATCGTTTGCACCTTTAAGGAGGTGCTTGGGCATGACATAGTATTCCTGGATGTTCTCCACGGCAAGGATGGGTATGCCCGCAGCTACATTGCCGACCAGCGGCACGGATTGCATGTGCGTGTTTACGGCGCGGTCATTTGTACCCTCAGGCAGCGTTATGCTGCGCTGCTTTGACGGATTGCATATTATAAGCCCCTTCTCGGCCAGATTGCTTATATGCATATGCACGGTGGACGTGGATCTCAGCCCAAGTGCCGCGCCTATTTCGCGAACGGTAGGAGGATAGGAGTTGATTGCTATGAACTCCTTTATATAATTATATACTGCTTTTTGCGTTTCGCCGGATTTACGCATGGTTAACCTCCTTGGTTTGTGGTATTATAGTATAGCGTTGATTGATTATAGCACATGCCGGCAGTCAATGCAAACCTTTGTTCTGAAAGAATGGAAAGAAACGGAGTACGTTATGAACGCAAAGCAACCTTACAGAACCCCGGAAGGGGATATGTGCGATCTGGATCCGAATAAGATATGCGATAACTGCATGAAATGCGTGAATAAAAACGGCGCGGACTATACGGAAATACTTGCCGATTTTGACCCGGAATCGATACGGGTATTCACGCCGGGCGATGACGAGGACGATATAAGCGAACCTATAGAGCAGCTGGATATAGACCCTGAACTTATGGCGGAGTGGGAAGAAAAGCTTCGCCTTGCGGAGGAAGCTGAACACGAAGGCGAAGCCGAAGCGGTAGAGGAGGAGTTGATTGAACCGATAGGCTACCGCGGCGTGCGCCAAAGGCGGGCGCATGTTTCCCATGTGCAAAGGCGCGGTTAATCGTCCCTAAGCTTTATTACCTTTGCGGCAAGCCTGCGCCTGTCTTCCGATATTGCGGCGTAATGCTTGCGCGTGGTGTTAACGTCCTTATGGCCCAAAACATCGGCCACCAGATATATGTCGCCGGTTTCCCTGTAAAGATTCGTACCGTATGTGCTCCTAAGCTTATGCGGGGATATCTTTTTCAGCGGAACGGCGATTTTTGCGTATTTTTCAACCAGGTTTTCAACTGCGCGGACGGTGAGCCGCGTTTTTTGCAGCGAAAGGAACAGCGCGTCCTCATGCCCTGGGGCAGCCTGTATGCGTTCGCGCTCAAGCATATATTGCAGCAGCGCTTCACGCGCTTCGTCGCCGAACACCAATATGTCCTGCTTGCCGCCTTTGCGCACGATGGAAAACTCGTTTGAAGTAAAGTTTATGTCGTCCATATCTATGCCCACCAGTTCGCTTATACGTATGCCTGTACCGAGGAACAGGGTGAGAATGGCCAAATCGCGTGCCTGCGTCTTTTTATGGTATGCTTTTTGCTTATCAGTTAATCCGTCGCCGTTTTGCACAACGTCAAGCAGGTCTGCTACTTCGTTCGGCTCAAGGCGTATTATGGCCCTATCACGTATCGTGGGCAGGTCAACGAGAGACGGCGCGTTGTGCGTAAGCTTTTCTTTTTTATAGAAATATTTATACAGGGCGCGGATGCTTGAAAGCTTTCTTGCCTTCGCGCGATTCTGATTCACCTTTTCGCGCTCATCATCGTCAACGTACATGGTGACATAGCTTAAATATATCTCAACATCCGTAACGCTCACCCTGTCAATGTCCGAAAGGGTAAGGGAGCGAATATTATCCCTCTTGAAATTCTCGTTTTCCTTTATAAGAAACCCAAAGAAATTCTTTAAGTCGCCCGCGTATGCCACGCGCGTGCGTATGAGCGTTTCGTTTTCTATGCCGCGGAAAAACTCCGCGCAGAACGGCGGCAGCTCGTTGATCATGCGCTTGAGCTGAGTCATGTATTCTTTATATTGAGCCGAATCAAATGTTTGGTTCGCCATAGGGAACCCATCTCCTTCCAATTAGCAACTATTCGCTAAACACAAGTTTAACGAATAGTTATGTAGAAATCAAGTCCTATTTTGCAAGCAGAAGCTTATTTTGTGCTGAGCGACTTTATAGCGTCCCGTGCAAGCTTATCGCAGCGGTTGTTGTTTTCGTTGTCGCTGTGACCTTTAACCTTAATAAATCTGACTTTGTGCGTGCTTGTCAAACCTATAAGCGTCTGCCAAAGATCCTGATTTTCAACCGGTTTTCCTGCGGCGGTTTTCCAGCCGTTGGCTATCCAGCGGTCAAGCCATGCTTCATTGAAGGAACGGCAAAGATACGCGCTGTCCGTATATAAGTCGACCTTGCAGGGCTCCTTCAGCGCATTCAGCGCCTCAATGGCGGCTGTAAGCTCCATACGGTTGTTCGTGGTGTCAGCACAGGCGCCGCTCAGTTCCTTCCTGAAGGATCCGTATATTAATACGGCCCCCCAGCCGCCGGGGCCGGGATTGCCGGAGCACGCACCGTCGGTATATATGGTCAATTTTTTCACAATAATGTCTCCTCAAACTTTTTTGAACCCGAAAATTATACCATATATAAGCATTTTTGACCACCCAAACAGCCTATATAGATTTTTTTGCAAAAAATGTGTTGACATTCTGAGAGAAATGCGGTATAGTATCACCTGTCGCTGAGAGCGAACGGTGCTTCGGGGTGTAGCGCAGTCCGGTAGCGCACGTGCTTTGGGAGCATGGGGCCGGGGGTTCAAATCCCTTCACCCCGACCAAATATTATATGGCCCCTTGGTCAAGCGGTCTAAGACACCGCCCTTTCACGGCGGTAACAGGAGT
>ERZ1034719.10-NODE-10-length-161422-cov-32.903772_pt1 | contig 161422 bp, 124 predicted proteins | sample MGYA00520703_ERZ1034719 | MGnify/ENA primary metagenome ERZ1034719 (study PRJEB33766, sample SAMN09781716) | gut metagenome | biome: gut microbiome | host: Homo sapiens | place: Madagascar | study: EMG produced TPA metagenomics assembly of the PRJNA485056 data...
TTAAATGATGTAAATTAGATTATGACTTTAGGGTAATGTCGTAAATACTTACCTACTTTAAATGGTATGACTGCACAGGAGGCAGTCCCATGCGCCTTGTCTCTCACATAGACAATCAGTCTGTAGTAGCCAGTTGCGGAAGGAGCCTTGAAATTTACCTGAGCCCCCATCTTGCCAGTGAACAGTCCCGCAATCGGCGACATGGCCTTGCCCACATCCTGTCGCACATCCGGGATGATTTTCCAGTCGTAAGTCAGTTCGTCCCCGTCGGGGTCTGTGGCATCGACTGATGCCATGTGCTGGCTTCCGTGAGCGAGCGCGATGCTCTGGTCGGATGTCCTGCCGTCGATGTAAATCTTGCCTCCGGTCTTTCCGTCCTCACGCGATGCAATCACCGGAGCAGAGTTCATCGGCGCCTCTCCTGTCCACATCTCCTCCATGGCCTCGACGGTAGGAAGCGCAGATGCCTCGAACTGGTCGTACATCGCGTACCAGTTGAGCACGTCCCCGTGGCTCTGCCATCCCCAGAGGAAAACGAATGAGCCGATGCAACCCTTGTCCGAGCAGGAGCTCACGCAGTCCGTGTAAATCTTCTTGTAGATCGCAGCCTTCTCGTTCCCGCTCGGCTCTATGAGGCCTCCGTTCGCCGATTTCGTAAACCAGTCCGTGTGAGGGGTCTGCCAGTCCCATGTACCGCGGATTCCGAACTCCGAAAGTATGTACGGATAGTCAAACCCTGCCTCTTGATAGTTCGAGTTGAGCTTCTCCACCGAACCCTCGTAGTTGTTTACGCAGAGTATGTCGAGAGAAGGAATATATTTCTTCAGGCTCTCGGTGAGTCCTGACCATATTCCCATAATCGCCAATGTCACCGGTCTGCCATCGACTTTCTTGATGTATTCTCCGATCTCGTTAATGTCCTTCCACACGTTCACATTGAGCTTGAAGCTTGTCCCGTCTGCCTTTGTCGTGGATTCCACCTCGTTACCGATGCACCACATGAGTATTGCCGGATGGTTCTTATACCTGTCAACCACGCTCTTGAGTGTGTTTATCTGCTTTTTCCTCGCCGTGTCGTCGTTGTAGTCGAAGCCTTCTGATTCTTTGCCGATGACAAGGCCCATGTTGATGTACATTCCCTTGCGCGCGAAGTCGTCGAGGACGCTCATATTAATTTGGGAATATGTCCTCACCACATTTGCCCCGCTCTCGTGGGCCGTGTCGTAGAACGGGTTGGAGCCGTCTCCCTTGTTGTTTCCGCCGTTGATGGCCGCTCCCTTGACGAAAAACTCCTCTCCGTTCACATAGAGTTTCTTATTTCTTACCTCCACCGTTGGCTTGGAGGGAAGGGGAGTGTCAGGAGTGTCATCGTCCGTGATTTCGTGCCACTTCGGATCTTTGTATTTGTCGAGCGGGCTGCTCTTGTCGCAGGCCGATGCTGAGACGGCGAGTACCAGCATGAGGGCGAATTTGAGTATAAGTTTCATTTTATTATCTGATTGATTTGAATTATTATTGCCGCGTCTCGGTTCAGAACTCAAGTTTGAATACGTCACCCGCTTTGAGCGCAATCGGGGCTGCCGGCTTGTAGGTGAACGTCCTTCCGTCGTCGGTGCTGATGGTGAGGAATATCTTGCCGGCGGCTATTTCCTGTGCCGGAACGACCGCGGCGAACAGCCCGTCAGACGCTTTCCACATTGTAACGGAGCCGGTTTCGGCATCGGTTATCGTGCAGACCTTGTCGGATGCCCTGTCCCATTCGAGGGATGTGAGCACTCCGCTTATAGTTATTGTTTCCGCTGCGCTTCCGTATTCTCCCGGCAGTTTTGCCGTTGTGACATTGACGAGCGCAGCCCTGTGTGCGAACTTTATCGCTACCGGTGCCGACTGCGCGGCCTCGACTGAGGCCTTGCCCGTCAAGAAGTCGGCAGCGACAAACTTTGATGCCGAGCTCTGGTCTGAAGGCACTCTGAAAACGACTGCCGTGCCGTTGTTTTCCACAGAAGCCGGAGAGCAGGCGAGGAACGAGCCTCCCTCGTCACCGCAGTACCTGTACTTTGTCTTGTCCTTGCTGTCCTGCACCAGTGCGCCCTCCGCTCCAACGGTGAAAAGCACTCCGCTCATGTCCGGTGCAAGCCCCTCCGACCAGACGGAAACGGCGTCTCCTTCGCTGAATCTCGTGATTCCGGTTCCGAAATCAGTGACGGTCTTTGTCACCTGCTCCTCTGCGGAGAGTCTCACTTCAAGTCCGCTCCCCGAAACCATTTCCCTGCTACATCCGCAGGCGACAATCACCATGGACAGGATGAACGCAGAGTTTGTCTTTATGTTCATATTCATGTTATTTCCTCCTTGTGTTTTTGCAAGACTCTTTTATTTGCACCAGACTTCAATTTCACCGAGAATGACCGGCCCTATGGTTGTCGCGGAACATTTCTTCGCTGCGTGGTAGTCGTCCTCGCTCGCTCCTTCTGCCATCTTTTCCCTCCAGTGCATTGTCTTTATCTCGAATTTCAGATAGCGTCCGGCGTGACGTCTTTTCGGGTCTGCCGTGACGGTGAATGTTGACTCTCCATAGACAGGCATCGTTCCTTCTGCGACGAGGGTCCAGTTTACCTTGTCGTTGGAGACATAGTAGGCGTAGTCTTTAATCCTCTGGAACAGAGAACGATGTCCGGCTTTCTTCGCGTTGATGAAGTCGTCGCAGATAGTGGTGGCGACTTTTGTGACGTTATAGACTGATTTCATATCGACAATAACGGTCCACGGAAGATATACCGCAGCTTTCGGACTTCCGCCAGTCGCGTTTAGAGAAAAGAAATTCTCGAAGGTGAAATCCTCATAGACATGATCTTTCACATTGCAGTTTATGTGGCTGATGTCGTAAGGTTTAGGGAGCAAGACACGAGTCGTGTTTTCGTCCGACACACAGCCTTGCGCCGTAATCCAGTTTGAATACCAATAAGATGCATAGTTCCCGTCGAAGAGACTTGCAAGGTTTCCGGCCCACGGGTTGTTCGGAATTTCGCTCTCTACAGTAAATCCGAGCGCCTTGCCGTCAAGCTTCCGTTCCTCCCCGACAATTTCCTCAAGCGAGGCCGTGGCGTCGGTGTATTCGTCTCCCCATGCCGCTTCCATCTCCAGCGAAACGGCGACCAGTTCAGTGCCTGTTATGGCCTTGGTGAGCGTGACAACCAGCGCCTTTCCTTCCGAGAGACGCAACGCTGATTCCGGATTCCATGTAAAAGTGCGTCCTCCCTCCGTCGTCACCGTGATGAAAGGATTTTCCTCCGAAGCCGTGACATCAAGCGCCTGTGCTGGAAGCATGGCGAGGAAAACGCCCTCTTCCTGTCTGTTCATCATCACCGGCACGGCTTCCGCGTTGTCCTTTGAAAACAGTTTGTTGGTGCTGTACTCCCACACAATCGGCAGCCTTGCCCCGCGAAGCCTTACAGACGCAGCGTCAAACCCGTTGAGGACTACCCTCATCTTGGCCATCCTGTGACTGAATGCGAGCTTGACGGGCTGGGCCGTAGCCTTTGCAATATCGGCGCATGCGGTCATGAAGTCGCTCGCCACAAGTCCTGCTCCTGTACTCTGATCGGCGGCCGCGCTGAACTCGATCTTGCCGTCAGCGCGCTTTGCGTCAGATGGTAACCATGCTCTGAATGACGCTCCTTTTGTCCCATTGAAGCGGAACTCCCCGCCGTTTTCCTGAACAAAGGCCCCGTCATCTGAGACCTTGAACTGCACTGCATCCATGTCGGCTTGGAGGCCTTCGGAGAGCATGGTAACCATTTCTCCGCCCTTGAAAACTCCGGCTTCAGCTGTGAAATCTACCTTTGCGTTGGATGCCGAGTTGCCCTCCGCCTCCTTCTTGCAGGAAACGGCCGCAGGCAACGTAAGCGCTATCAAATATATTATTGCTTTCAATTTCATATCATAAAGATTTTTTGTGAGACACATTCAAGTCGTGACTATCAGTCGACATCCCTTACGGTTACCTCAATCTCGTTGAGAATCACCGGTCCGAGGTCAACGGCCGAACTTTTCTTCAACGTGGCATAATCCGCGTCCTTAATGATGTTCTCCCTCGCCATGTTCCAGTTGCCTCCTCCAGTGAGCCAGTTTGCGCTGTGATACTCATTGTAGGACTTGCCTCCGTGCATCTCCTTCATGGCTTCCTCTGTGTTCTCGCGCCAGTGGAGCGTCTTTATGACGAGCTTGAGGTAGCGCCCGATGACGGTTTTGTCCTGTTCCGGCTCAATGCTGAACGTCTCACCTCCATAGACAGGCATCGTCCCCTCACCAACCTTTTCCCAGTTGGTGTTGTCTTCGGAAACCCAGTATTCATAGTCCTTCACCCTCTGACGGTAGCAGGACATATCGACTCCTCCCTCGATGGTGTTCAGGAACCTTGTTGTTCTGACCTCCACAATCTGAAATGATGACTGCATGTCCGCGACTACACTCCATGGGAGAGCCGGAATGTCATAACTTCCGTTCTTGCCGACGAACTGAGTCTGAAACTCATAGTCCGCTACATCGTGGTCTTCCATATTACACCAGATTGCCGTCGGGTCGTCAGGGAACTTCGAGCAACGTGAAGCCTTGACATTCGCAAATCCGGAGCGCCATTCCGTGCTCTTGTTTCCGTCGAAAAGGCGGTCTATGCCGAATGTGCCCCAGTCATTGTCAGGCAGATCGGAACTCAGAATCCTGATTCCGCTGACACCATGAGGCTTTGCTCCATCGACAAAGTTCAGCAGGGCGCAGTTGCGGTTCGCATTCACCGAGTCGCTGTCGCTCACGAGCTCAAGCGGAAGGACGAAGTTCTTTTTCGGGTCGCTCTCAATGGCACTGAGGACGGCCTTTGACTTGAGACGGATGTCGATTGTCTTGCCGGACTCGTCCGAAGCGAAGTGCAGGGACGGTGTGAACTCGTATGCTGCGCCGTCGATGATTTCGTAGTTGTTGTCCGGGAAGAGCAGTTCAAGTTCGTCGGAGCTCATCACGCGCAATCTTGCACTGCCTTCCGCAGACCTCTCGCTGCCGTTCTTCATAACAATCAGCGACCACACGGTCTCCTCGTTGCGTGCCTTCACTGAAACCGTCTGCTCACCGTTGTTCTTGATGTTCAGAATCGTGTGCCACCTCTCTCCCACGAGGTTTTCGGGAGAGAACTTCTTCTCGCATGAGACCATCGTCGCAAGAAGCGCGACAGAGAGGAGAAGGAGCGTGACTTTTGTTATTTTTATGTGATTCATATTTCTATAAACATTTAAAATAAGCTTGAATAAGATTTGTCTGTATTTTCGAGGGATATAGGCCGAAAAGACAGATAAATCTTTAGTACAACGGAGCCTGAACTAACTGAGGATTACTGTCAACCTCTGTTGTGGCGATAGGAATCAGATACATTCTATCGTTCCACTGAAAGGACTGCGAGGTGATTTTGGTCCGCTGGTTCAGTTCTTCGAATGACGGATTCACTACCGTGAAGTTCAGCCCCTCGCGTGCCCCGGCCTTCAAGTGTTGCGGTGCGAGACACCAGCGTCGAAGGTCGAAGTAGCGATGTCCCTCGCCCCAAAGCTCAATGAATCTTTCGTTACGCACCCAGTCCATAAGGCTCATTGAGGAACTGATGTCGCTTGTCTCAAGTTTCGGGATGCCGGCTCTTTCGCGGATAACATTCAGGTTGTCGAGGGCCTTTCCCGCATCTCCGAGGGCCGCATAGCACTCTGCAAGGTCGAGGTAGAGTTCCCCGAGACGGACTACAGGGAATGGCACCGTCTTGGTGTTCGTACCGTTGCTGCTGGCGTTCCATGTGAGGTTAGGAAGAATGAACTTGGTGCTGAGATAGCCCGTGATGTTTAGGTCGTTGTCTTTGGACGGGTTGTAGCCTTGCTTGTCCTTGTCCCTCATATTTACGATGAGCGGCTTTCCGTTGGCGAGCTTCGATCCGTACTCTGCTCCGTCAAATGCAATCCAGGCATAGAAGCGCGGCTCGCGCATGGCGTTGAGGTTGATGATTTCAGAGCGGGTGAGACCGGCGGACGCGAACCAGTCGGACTCAGCCGCAAAGGTCTTGTCGTCCTTCGGAAGTTTGCCGTTTGCAGTGTAGAAGTGTTCCACGGTGTAGAGGAACGGGGATATGCCGGAGCGTCCTCCTGTCGGTGCCCCATTGTAGATCGTCACAGCATGAGGCAGGGCGGTGTTCTCCCAGTCAAGATACTTGTCGTTTACAGAGTAAGTCGGATAGGCAGAACCTAAGATGACCTCCTTGTTTCCGTCCGTCTCCGTTGTGCAGCCGAGGTAGCGCATAAGGCTGGCATATCTCTTCACGTCTTCTGATGCTCCCGGAATGTCAGGCAGAGATACCCCCTCGGCCTTGCGCCGGCTTTCGGCATCTTCGAGCAGATAGAGCGTGCGGTTTCCCTGAACGGTTGCCCAATCGATTGCCTCAATGCAGGCTTCCTTCGCCTTCTCCCATTTCTGAGGGTCGAAAGTACTGCTTATGAGTTCTTTGCCGTAGCCGGGAGTCTCGTAGTTTTTGTTCTTCCATTCCTTGAAAGCGAGAGGCGCCTCACCGTTCCAGAAAGGTGACGCCGCGTAGAGAAGTGCTCGTGCCTTAAGTGCCTTGGCGGCAGCCGTGGTGGCGCGTCCTATCTCGGCGGTATCCTCCATGTAGTCAGGAAGACCTTCCTCGCAGGCCTGGTCGAACCACTGGCAGACCCTGGTGACGCAGTAGTCGAAATGCGAGCGTCCCGGGAACTCCGACTTGTCGGTGGTTGAAGGGTAGAAGTGGTCGATAATCGGCACCGGACCATAGGCTTCAAGAAGAATGAAATGGTAGAATCCGAGAAGGAAGTGACATTCGGCCTTCCATCTTGCTATGTCCTCCTCGGAACTGTATGCCGGAGTGTATTGATCGAGCAACTGTAGAAGGTTGTTGGTGCGCCCGATGCACTTGTAGCACTGGTCCCACACAGAATTGTAAATCTGCCCCTGGTTCACCATCCCCCAGGCATACTGCTGGCTTATCACGCCCCATGAGTTAGGCAACCCGAACTCGTCGGTCGAAGTCATGAAGCTGCGGACTAACTTCTGCATATAGATTGCGGTGACGCTCTCGTAGCAGCTGTATAGGAATCCGATTGTCCTGTTCTTGTCCTTGACCGTGTCCGGAATGTCCATGGTCTTCGGAGGCACGACTTCGAGGAAGTCGCAGGATGACGCCGCGCCGCCGAGCGTCAGCATCGTACATATTATATATATTATCCTTTTCATATTCATCTTGTCTCAAAAATAATCCTCAATCTGAGGTGACTTATTTTCCCATATTTTTTAGAAATGGAACTGCAGACCTATGTTGAATGTTCTCTGGAGTGGGAACGAGTTCCACGAGAGTTCAGGGTCCCAAAGCTTGAACGGACTCCACACGGCGAGGTTGTCTGCCGAGAAGTAGAGACGGCAGAAAGGGAAGGTGTAGCCGAATTCAAGGGTCTTGAAACGGATGAAACTTCCGTCGCGGAGCCAGTAGGTGCTGGTTTCAAGGTTGTTACGCACGTCGGTGTAGAGCGTTCCGAGGCGCGGATACTTTGCGTTTGGATCCGGGTTCGCCTCTGTCCATCTCTGCTGGTCTATGTACTTGGCCAGCTGCCTTTCTCCAGCTCCCCATTCACTTCCCGTGTCAGCACCGAACGGATTCATAGGAGATTGTAAGATAGTGCGTTTTGCCGAGCCGTTGAAGAACATTCCGAGGTCAAACCCCTTCCACTTAAGATAGACACCCAAGCCATATTGCACCTTCGGAGCTGTTCCGCAGTCGGAGATGAGCGTCCGGTCCTCCTTCGTGATCTTTCCGTCACCATTGAGGTCGCGGTACTTGATGTCTCCGGGCATCACCTGGCTTCCGAGGTTCTGTTCAGGGCTATTGTCAATATCCTCCTGATCCTTGAAGAGTCCGTCGGCCACATATCCCACCCATCTGTAGGAGACGAGAGGCCATCCGGCGGTCGTCTGCCACGTGTAGGTGTAGTCAGGCTCATCGACATAGACGAGCTTGTTCTTTATGTATGTGAACGTTCCGCGCACGGACATCGAGAAGTCATCGGTGAGCTGCTTAGTCCAGTTGAGGCTGGCGTCGAATCCCCGGTTGTCGGCCTTACCGACGTTGCCCCACGGTGTCGCCGTGTCGTAGCCGAGCATCGATGGCCATGACCCCCTCTGCATAAGAATCTTCTCTCGCCTGTCGTGGAAGTAGTCGGCAGAGATGCTGAGGCTGTTGAACAGGTTGAGGTCAATTCCTATGTCGAGCTTGCGTGCCTTTTCCCAGCAGGCGTCTTCCACGGGGTAGGCGCTGATGACAGGGGCGTTGCTCTTTGAATATTCGCCGGAAGGGCCGGTGTAGAAGTTCGCTTTGTAGGTATAGACATTGGAGACATAGAGGAAGTGCTGCGCTCCTGCATTCTTTCCTGTGTCATCGCTTCCTACGAGTCCGTATGAGCCTCTGATCTTCAGATGGTTGAACCAGTCCTTGACTGGAGTCCACCAGTCCTCGTTGCTGGCCACCCATCCGAGGGACACTGCCGGGAAGAACTCGAAGCGCTGCTTTCTTTGAAGACGCTCCGTGCCGTTGTAGCCGAAGTTCACCTCGGCGAGGTAGCGGTTCTTCCAATCGTAGGTGACGCGCCCGGAGAGACCCTGGTTACGGTTCGGCAGCTGTGCCTCACGGTATTCGCGCATCATGTACATCAGCAGTGCGGAGACATTGTGGTCACCGAAGCTGCGGCTCCAGTTGAGCCTCGCGTCGAGGTACCATGTCATGAACGCCCATCTCGATATTCCCGACTGCACCTGATAGGTCGAACCTGCGTCGCCCACTGCAATGGCCTTGTAGCCAGTCGGATCTTCCGGATTCCACGCATCCGTATCTACCTGAAAATAGTACGGCGCCATAGAACTGGTGTAGGTGCTCGAAGACCTCGCGTTCATTGCGACGAGAGCCGTGAGCTTCAGTCCCTTGGTTATGAAGTCAAGCTTCTGGTCGAAGCTCAGGGATGCGTTTATGTCGTTGAGATTAGTTTGTTTGAACTGGCGCAGAAGCACTGCGTATGGGTTCTGATAGACGCTCTTCCCGGAGAAAACCCTGTTTCCGAAGCGTATGTACTCGTCGCTTTCCTGTGCCGGAAGAACAGGCGGGAACATAACAGGGGAGATGTCATAGACATTATAGTAGAGGTTGTCGTTGTTTCCGAGTCCCTTATTGTTTTGGAACTGAGCATGCATCTTAAGGTTCACCCGGGTCGTCGGTGTGAGCTGGTAGTTGATGTTGTTTTGGAATATGTACGACCAGCGGTTATAGTTATTGTCGAAGACATAATCCTTCGGACAGTTAATCATTCCCGTGTCGTGGTTGGCCTGCATGCTCATATAGTAGGTCAGATGCGAGCCTCCTCCCTGCACGTTAAGGTTCATCCTTTGGTTCATCGTGAAGTTTTTGAAAAGGATGCCGTACCAGTCAACGTCCGGATATACGAGCGGGTTTACTCCGCTGCGGGTGTTGGCGATGGCCTCGTCGCTGTATTTCGGCGCAGCCGTTGGGGTGCGTGAAGTGAGTACTTCGTTATATACTTCCATCCACCTTGCGCCATCGACATACTCCATCTTCTGCATAGGAGTGAGGAACGAAACCTCGGCGTTTGCCGAAACCTTAGCCTTTGTGTTTTCGCTTCCTTCCTTTGTCGTGATTATGAGCACGCCGTTTGCTCCCCTGGAGCCGTAAATCGCTGTGGCAGAAGCGTCCTTGAGAATCGAGAACTGGTCTATGGATTCCGGTGGTATGCTGTTGAGAGCCTCCGATGTGATTTCTATTCCATCGAGGAGTATGAGAGGTGTGGCTCGTCCTCCGAACGTTCCGATTCCCCGGATGTAGAACTCTGAACCCTCGCCCGGCTTTCCGCTCTTGGTCGAGGAAACGAGTCCGGCGAGTTTTCCCGCGAGATTGTTCGTGAGCGTGGCACTCGGAGCTTTCATGTCGAGACCTTTAATTGATGTGATGGAGCCTGTCACTGAAACTTTCTTCTGTGTTCCGGCTCCGACCACGACCACCTCGTCAAGCACCTCGTTGTCCGACGGCATCTTAACGTTGAGCACTCCGAGGTCGCCAACCACGAGTGTCTGGGTCTTGAATCCCATGCAGGAGAATACGAGTTCGGTCCTGTCAGTGACCTCAATCTCATACTTTCCGTCGATGTCGGTGGTGGTCCACATCCCTGTGTCACCCTTCACCTGCACCGTGGCTCCGGGAAGAGTCTCCCCGTTGCCGGCGTCCGTGACTGTTCCAACGAGTTTCCGTCTTTCCCGGACCTTGTCACCGGAGTTCTTCGCGGTTTCTTTTTTCAGTGAAATCTGGCTGCCGTTGATTTCGTACTTCACGTCGGTTCCCCTGAAAATCCTGTCGAGGATGACCTTGACCGGCTCGTTCTTCACCATAATTCTCACTGTTCTCCCCGTGTCAATGTCCGTGTTTCCGTAGAAAAAGACATAGTCGCTGTTCTTTTCCACATAGTCGAGCACATCCTTGACCGTGCTGCCTTTCATCTCGACGGTGAACGTCTTTTGCTGTGGAGCTTGCTCTGTCGCGGAAATCCCGGCAGGCAGGAGGCACAGACAGGCAGACAGCAGGATGCGGGAGACTCCCGATGTGCTAAAAATGCTGTAGTTTCTCATCTGTCAGCGTGTTTGTTAATTATATGATTTTTAAAATCTTCAAAAAATAAATTCTCCTCATCTTACGGGCTCTTTTTGGTCTATATTTATTTTCTCATCGGTCATGTACCTCCAGTACACTCTCTCTTCCAAAATAAATCTATCCTCAAAAATACCCCATAATCTGAGGGAATGTATTTTTCTCATATTTTCATTTTTCTTGAAATTTATATTCGGTTGTTCAGAAAAATCAGTCCTTGTAGACATATATCTTTCCTTCGGAGTTCTCGTAGTATATCGGGGCAGCGAAGGAAATTGTGTGGAGTACGTCCTCTAAGCTGTCCTTCAGGTTCAACTTTCCGGAAACTTCAAGCGCACTGACGCCCGGCCCGAGCACAAACTCCCTGTCGTAGGCGAGGTTTAGCTTTCTGAACACTGTCTCCAGACTTTCGTTGCGGCATACGAGCGTGTTCCTGACCCAACTGACATAAGGCTCCACATCGACTTTCTCCGGAGCACCGATGCTGCCGTTTTTTACCTTAACAATCTGTCCCGGGGCCATCTGTACCTCGTTCCCGCTCTCGTCGGCGATGTTGACCTTTCCGCCAACCAGAACCACCGACGAGCGGTTCTCTCCGGGATAGGCACTTATGTTGAACGATGTTCCCAGCACTTTCACGCGGAAATTCCCGCTCTGCACGGTGAACGGCGAGCTTTCATTGTGGAATACGTCCATATAGACTTCTCCTTCCACATATATTTCTCTGTGATTTTCGGCGAAACTCCCTGGGAATATGACCCTTGAACCGGAGTTTACCCAAAGATGCGTGCCGTCTGCAAGCGTCAGACGTGCCCTCTTTCCTTTCGGGACTATGATTTTGCTGAATCCCTCGTCTGACGGTTGGTTGATTGAAATCGTGTTTACGCTCACCGTTCCCTTGTCGGACCAGATGATGTCCGCGTCCTGTTCATCGATTTCAATCCCGTTCATTCCCGGCATGACCAGCAGCGTCTTGCTGCCGACACCGTCCGTCACCTCGGCGCATTTTGCAAGCTCCGCGAGCGGTTCGCCAAGCTCGTCCGCATTCATCCGTGAGCCGACGACAACAGCGCAGATGCAGGCCGCGGCCGCCGTCGATGCGATGATAGTCATTCTTATACGCTTGCGCAGCAATGACTTGCGTCCTGCTTCGGCACGGAGTTCCACCTCCTCCCAAAGCATGTTTACTTCTTTCTCGCTGACTTTGCGTTCCTTTTCCTTAGCATATCCCACGAGCCTTCGTGCGACGCTCAGAATCTCAGATTTTCCGTTTTCCATTCGACGGTGTTTTATGAATTAGTCGCTATATAACGGCACATTCATAAAAACATACTCAGAAATTCTGAAATTATTTCGGGAAGGTTTCCTAAACTATAGGTAAGGTGACAATCCGTGAGGCGAGAAGGACGCAGACCATGAGGAATTCTTCAGGAGTCATTTTTGTCCGGAGCCTCGCGAGAGCGCGTGAGACAAGATTCATTGAGGACTGCGGAGCGATGCCGAGAACCGCAGCTATCTCCTTGTAGGACAGTCCGCTGACAAACCTCAAGTAGATGGCGGTGCGCTGATTCACAGTCAGTTCCTCGTAGGCTGCCATCAGTTTCTTTCCGAGCATCACCTGCTCGTCGCTATGGCTGAACATCCTTTCGATTTCAGCGTCCTCAATCTCCATCCGGAACGCTCTCTCGTCGAGTTCATCGGCTGGCTTCCTCGCAGCAAGTTTGTCGAGAATCGAGTTGCGTAGCGCTGTCAGAAAATAGGAGCGCACATAATCTGTGTGGGAAAGCCGGCGGCTGACGGAAAATTTCACGAATATGTCTTGAATGCAGTCTTTCACAACATCCTCATCGCGCACATATTTCAGTCCGAAATTGAACATCAGGTCATAGTGACGGCGGTAGAGCACGGACAGAGCTTTTGCGTCACCGTGTCTCGCGAAGTCCCACAAAGTTTCATCTTTCAAAGAGTTATATGCGTGCTGCCGTTCCATACTCGTTTCCCTTTTCTCTAAAGACACGCAAAAATAGCGATTTATCCGGAAATATCGAAAGAGGCGTTTCCTAATATCGCAACTTGTCAGAGCCTCGTGGGAACGGATTTTGTGCACTGCCTTCATGTTATGAAACAGACGATGTATATGATTGTCGCACTCATCCTGTGCGGCACTGCGGCGCTCCGTGCCCAGACTCCGGAAACGATGGATATTTATGGCGAGAGGCAGGACAGCCTCAAGGCGGCGGTGTTTACCTCCCATCAGTCCGGCAACTACCTTCCTCGCGGAAAAGAAATCAGAACAGAGGTCATTTCAGAAGCCGGTCTGCACAAGATGGCCTGCTGCAATCTTGCGGAAAGTTTCGAGAATTCGGCAAGTGTTACGGTCGGCTATTCCGATGCCGTCACCGGAGCCCGTCAGATACGTCTTCTCGGCCTTTCAGGGATATATACTCAGATGCTTGACGAGAATCGTCCCGTAATGCGTGGACTTTCGGCTCCTTTCGGACTCTCCTACATTCCGGGTCCGTGGTTGGAAAGCATTCAGATTGCGAAGGGGTCAACATCGGTCATCAACGGCACCGAGTCAATGACCGGGCAGATTAACATGGAGCATCGCAAGCCTACGGACGAGAAGCCACTGTTTTTGAACTATGCCGCTATGAGCGACTCCAAGATGGACTTCAACATCGCCTCCTCACTTCAGATGGGCGAGCGGTGGAGCACAGTTCTCCTTGGTCATGTGTCAGGGAATTTCGCCCCTGCGGACCACAACCACGACACCTTGCTCGACGACCCGCGCATGCTTCAGTTCAACATAGCCAATCGCTGGCTCTACTATGCTCCAAGCGGCGTTCAGGTGCGCTTCGGCGTGCGGGCTCTGCGCGACAGCAGACTCGGAGGGCAGATGCTTAAGGATGCCGATGGAAAGAAGTATTTCTACGAGCACGAGAACTACAAATGCGACGGGCTTGCCGCGGATGAGATAAACCCCTGGGGTTCGGACATCCTGAACCGCTCCATAAACGGCTACCTCAAGGTAGGCATTCCTCTGAACGAGGACAATTCGCAGAACATAGCGTTCGTCGGAGACTATAGCTATCAGGATATGGACTCGTGGTTCGGCTCCACACAATACCTTGCCGGGCAGCACTCCGGTTTCATAAATCTTTTGTATCAGAACGAAGTGAATGAAAACCATAAGTTTACGCTTGGACTGAACGGGGTTTTCGACAGTTACAATGAAGATTTTGCCCGTCAATATCGTGGCATTGCGGCGCCGGAGGCTTTTGCTGGCGTGACGAATCTTGGAAATGTCGGGATATTCGGTGAATATACCTTCCATTTCGATGACAAGTTCTCAATGATTGCGGGACTTCGCGGCGACTGGTATTTTTCGAAGAACGGGACTGTCGAAGGCTCTCCGTTTTCATCGAAGCCGCACATATCCCCTCGTCTGACGTTGAAATATTCTCCGATTGAAGAAATCGTACTCCGTGCGAACGGCGGCAGGGGATTGAGGCATTCGACGCCGCTCATCGACAATATCGGCGTGTTTTCCACCGGCAAGCGTTTTGTCGGAGCGTTCAACGACCACATTCTTGAAGACGCCTGGACTTTCGGGGGAAACGTGACCTATTATATGCCTTTCGGCGCATCGTCCAACACCTATCTCAGCGTCGATTATTTTCGCACGCAGTTTGTGCAGCAGATGGTCGTGGATTACGAACACTTTGTGAATCAGATTGATTTCTACTCTCTTGACGGACGCCGCTCGTTCACGGACAACATCCAGGTTGACTTCAATGTGGAGCCCGTGGAGCGATTTACCATCACGGCTACTTTCCGCTATACCAACGCCAAAATTGAGCTTGCTGACAAGGGTTTGGTCGAAAGACCGCTCACAAGCCGATGCAAGGGCGTTCTGAATCTCCAGTATGCGACACCGATGAACAAGTGGATTTTCGATTTTACGGCCTCGGTTAACGGTTCCTGCCGGGTTTATGACTTCATGATGAATATGAAGGACGCGGAAGGAAACCTGCTCTATACTGGCGGCCGTACACCGGTCTATCCTCTTCTGTATGCGCAGGTTACGAAACGCTTCCGGGGGCTTGACATATATTTGGGCGCTGAAAACCTGACTAATTACAGGCAAAAGGTTGTTGTCGCCGGGGATGTTTTGGCTGATGGGCATATCGACCCGCGCTCCCAGTCTTTCGATGCCAGTTGTGTCTGGGGACCGCTGATGGGCATAAAGGTCTATGCCGGCCTGCGTTTCACATTGTGGAAATAGGTGAAATTCTGCAAAAAAAGGCACTTGCTGCGTAATTTTTTAGAATGTTTAATTTATATTTGTAGAATGAAAAAAATGATTTATATGTTCGCGGCGGTTGCTGTGGCGACGGCTGCTATGGGCTGTCCGGCTGAGGCGGCTTCTATGACGGTAAATGCGGAGGCTGTTGCCATGAAGGCTCCCAAAGGCGAGATTAAGACGGTGGTCTTCGTGACAAATATGCATTGCAAAAAATGCGTGAACAAGGTCAACGACAACATCGCCTTCGAGAAGGGCGTGAAGGATATGAAGGTCGATCTTAAGACGAAGACTATAACCATAAAATATGACGCGTCAAAGACTTCCGTCGAAAAGCTTGCCGCGGCTATCAACAAACTCGGCTACACTGCCGAGGTGAAGAAGTGATATCTTATGTATAAGATAATAGAGAAAGATTTTCTGACTCCTACGATATGTAGGATGAAAGTTGCTGCTCCGAGGGTCGCGTCGGCCGCTCTTCCGGGGCAGTTTTTGATTGTCAGAACGGACGAGAAAGGGGAGCGCATCCCGCTTACAATCAGTGACTATGACACCGATGCCGGCACCGTGACAATAGTCATTCAGGCAATAGGCGCTTCAACCATGCAGATGTGCGAAATGGCTGTGGGGGATGCCTTTGCCGATGTCGTCGGACCGCTCGGAGTTCCTTCTGATTTCACGGGAATGCCCTTGAATGATTTGAGAAAGAAGAAATATGTCTTCATCGCCGGTGGAGTGGGCACGGCTCCGGTCTATCCGCAGGCAAAGTGGCTGCACGAGAGGGGAGTGGCGGTGGATGTGATTGTGGGTGCGAAGACCGCTGACCTTATCATATATGAGAAGGAAATGTCTTCGGCTTGCGATAATCTCTACATCTGCACCGATGATGGTTCCCGTGGTTTTCACGGGCTTGTTACTGCCCGGCTTGAACAGCTTGTGAATGAGGAACATAAGGACTATGACCAGGCTGTCGCCATAGGACCGATGATTATGATGAAGTTCGCGACTCTTTCAGCAAAGAAGCTTGGACTTCCGATTACGGTGAGTCTGAATACCCTTATGATTGATGGCACCGGAATGTGCGGAGGTTGCCGCGTGACTGTCGGCGGACGCACCCGTTTCGCCTGCGTAGAGGGTCCGGAGTTCAACGGCTACGAGGTGGATTTTGATGAGGCCATGCGCCGTCAGGGAATGTACCGCCCTCAGGAACAGGCTTCCCGTGAGGCGTTTGAAACGCATAAGTGCAAACTTTTGTGATTTCCTTTTCATTCCGAGCGAAATGAAGGAAGTTAAAAATAATTTGGGAAAGTTTGTGAAGGATTTTTGAGGATAGATTTCTTTTGGAAGAGGGTGGGGGTGCTGGAGGTACATGACCGATGAGAAAAGGAATATAGACCAAAAAGACAAACAAAATATAATTAAGATGGCAAACAGAATACCAAGAGTTCCGGTCAGGGAACAGGACCCGAAGCGGAGGGCTGCAAACTTTGAAGAGGTGTGCTATGGCTATAATGCCGAAGAGGCGATGCTTGAGGCAACGCGTTGCCTGCACTGCAAGAACCCGCACTGTGTGGCGGCCTGTCCTGTGAATGTGAAGATTCCTGATTTTATCGCCAGGGTAGTCGAAGGCGACTTTGCAGGCGCGGCCCGCGTCATCGCGCAGGATTCGTCCCTGCCGGCGGTATGTGGCCGCGTGTGTCCGCAGGAAACCCAGTGTGAGGGCTCGTGCGTGCTCGGAGTCAAGTTCGAACCTGTGGCAATAGGCAAGCTGGAGCGCTTCGTTGCAGATTGGAGTCGGGAACATCAGGCGGAACTTTCGTCGGATGTTTCAGAAAACGGCTCTGCTGTGCATCAGGATGCAGCTCTCCCGGGTGACGGCTTAGATGGGAAAATGGTGGCCGGGAACGGTCATCGCGTGGCGGTGGTAGGCAGTGGACCGGCAGGCCTTGCCTGTGCGTCTGACCTCGCGAAACTCGGCTACGACGTGACCATCTTCGAGGCCCTGCATAAGGCCGGGGGTGTGCTTGAATACGGCATTCCGGAGTTCCGCCTTCCGAAAGACACGGTTCTCGCTGCGGAAATCGCCGCGGTCCGCGCCCTCGGTGTTCACATTGAGACGGATGTCGTCGTCGGCCGCACCATGACTGTGGACTCACTGCTCGGCAAGGAAGGCTTTGAGGCAGTGTTCATCGGCTCCGGTGCCGGTCTTCCGAAGTTTATGGGCATTCCGGGTGAGAGTCTGAACGGAGTCTATTCAGCAAATGAGTTCCTCACTCGTAACAATCTTATGAAAGCCTACCGGGACGATTATGCCACACCGGTCAGCGTCGGTCGTAATGTCGTGGTTGTGGGCGGAGGTAATGTCGCTATGGATGCGGCACGTACGGCACTGAGGTTTCAGGGACTTCGGGCGGCAAATTCTGATGACACCGTCACCGTAGTCTATCGCCGTACCGAGACTGAACTTCCGGCACGCCGCGAGGAAGTGCATCACGCAAAAGAGGAGGGCATCTGTTTCGAGTTCCTGACCAACCCCGTTGAGATTCTTTCAGATGAGAAAGGCAATGTCAGAGGCATCAGATGCATAAGGATGGAACTCGGCGAACCTGACGCCAGCGGCCGCCGCAGTCCGGTTGCCATACCGGGCTCTGAGTTCGAGATTCCTGCCGACACCATAATAATGTCTCTCGGCACCTCTCCTAACCCGCTCATAGCCAGCACTACGCCGGGCCTCCGGACCACTCGTCGCGGCGGTCTCGAAACCACTGACGATGTGGTCACCACCCATCCGGGAGTCTTCGCCGGGGGCGATGCCGTCACCGGGGCCGCCACAGTGATTCTCGCCATGGGAGCCGGCCGCAAAGCCGCCGCAGCCATCCACAGCTACATCACCTCAAAGAACAATTAGTTTTTACTTCCTGCAGATCCGGCAGAAGTTGCGGTAGTTTTCGAAGATTTTGTCAACGTAGGCGGTGACGGACGTGTTTATTTCAGGACTGACGTGAGCCTGTTCTGAAGGATCGGAACTTTTTGTTGCAGGTAGTCCGGCGACAGATGCTGAGTCTATATCCGCTCTAAGCCCTTCCACGGCCGCAGAGTCTATGTTGGCGTTGAGGGCAGAGTCGGAAACTTCGTCTTCCGGCGTGCCGTTGAGGTAGCGCAGGACGCGGGTCTCTCCGGCGTTGTAGGATGCAAAAACATACCGCAGACGCTCATCTCCTGAGGCATATTTCCTGAACAGACGGTCGAGGCGTCCGAGATAACTTGCCCCGGCACGGATGTTTTCCTCCGGATTCAGAACATCCTGCACATTGTAGACACGGACAGTAAGAGGCATAATCTGCATCAGTCCCCTTGCCCCGGCACCAGAGGTGACGTTAATCGCGAACTTTGATTCCGTGTAGATGACAGCGGCAAGCATCCTCCAGTCCCAGCCTATCGAGTCGGCCCAGGCGCGGATGGTGCTGTCGTAAGGGCTGAGCTGCTGTCTTTCGATGAATGCCTTGTGGGGGTGGTAGGACGATGGCATGAAGCGGAAGCGTTCGAGCATCTCGCGGAACTCGCTGCGACCGGTGTAGTCTCCGATCCATGAGTTCACCCGGCGCATTTCCGCCTTCTCTTCCCTACGCATCACCCAGCACAGTTCTTTGCAGACAGGTCGCGACTTCGTAACGCTGTCGATATGGCTGACATGGAGAACCGAGTCGAACCTTGGGAGCACGACAATGTCCGCTGCTCCGCGCATCAGCGAGTCAAGACTGCTCTCCGTACGGGTGAACGCGCGTATTCGGACCTTGCAATTGTTCTCGGACGCAAAATCCCGCAGCATCTCATAGCTTAGGCCGGCATAGAGTATGTCTCCCTCGATTCTGTACTGCCCGAAGTCCAACACGCACTCAAGTTCTCTTCCCTCAAGGGGGTTGGGCTGAGGACGGGTTGCAAAATGATGGGCACACCACACTGTGGCAGCGATTACGACCGCACCGGCAAGTCCTGCAAGGAAATCAAAAATTTCTCTGTGGCGTTGTCTGATGTTATCTCTGTATTGCATTGCTCATTCCGCTGTTGCTTCTGGCGCCTCCTGTAATTCCGCCGGCAGTCGAACCGCCGGAAGCCGAGGCTTTTCCGTTTTTATGTGATGAAATATAGAATGGCCAGTAGATGCCAATCTTGATGGCTCTCTGGGTGTAGATGTTTCCGTGTGATGTAAAGTAGTCGTTCGTCTGCATTGGCCATCCCTGCCCTGCATTCATGAACTTTACGAAAATGCAGGCCTTGAGCCATTGGATGTTGATAAACGCATCGTAATAAGGGCAGTTGCCGTATTTCTGGGCGGCCTGGTTGTACCACACTCCGAGCACAGGATTGTAGCCAGGGGCATTCCATGCCGTCGTGAAATAGGTGTTTAGCCCAATCTGCATCTCCATCACTTTCCGCACGACCGGGAACTGGATGTACCATCGCAGGTTCAACGCCAGCATTGGAAGCGGCAGCACATCGTTGTTCGATGAAAGCTGGAATAGCGCCCGGTTGTCAAGGTGTATCTTCCAGAAAGTGAAGTTCTTCTGGAGATAGGCAGTCATCACGCTCATCGCGCCGCCGTTCTGCTGCACTATGCCTTTACTGTCATAGTAGAGGTTGTTTGCAAGCAGGGCATATCCGAACGATGCCGCCAACTCCCACTTCGGGATGTCGAGTTCACCGAGAATCTTTGTCGTGGAGGTCTTGCTGAAGTCGTTGTTCCATCTGAAGTGATTCGTGAGCAGATTCTGCTGATAGAAGTCCGGCTCCTTAAGTCCGGTCTCAAAATGAATTTTAAGGTCTATCGGGCTGTATTTGTCCCGTCTGAACGGGTAGAAGCTGAACTTCATATTTGCGTCCACGCGGAAGTCGTTGACTTCATAGCCGGCAAACGTGTATCGTCCCGTAGCGTCCCATTCGACATAGCGCTTGATTTTTCCGTTCGCCCCGGCATAGACATACGCCGAGTTCAGGTATGTGTTTTTCAGTTTTCCGGAAATGTACACGTCAGGATTGAAACTGTAGTATGATGCCAGCTTGTCTCCGATGCCGATGTCAATCTTCGACAGGGCAGCATCGCTTGCCCACGGCTGAAGCCTCATGAACACCTTGTTGTCAAGACGCAACGTCCTTAACGAGTCGGCGGAACTCGTCGGGTTGAGGTAGAAAGCATTGTTGTAGAACTGCGCTGCCTCCGGGTTCGAAGAATTGATTACGTCGGTATATTTTTTAGAATATATGTCCAGAGTGCTGCTGTGTCCGATGTATGCTGACGTGATGTTCTTGTCAAGAGTGTCCGCGGAATATGTGAACGTGCTGTCCTTCTTTGACTTGAGCCTGTTTATGAAGCTGAACGGGATGCGGAAGGTCTCGTCGAGGAAAATCGTATTTTTCTTTATTTCATTCGATGCGTTGTGCAGGTTCACGGCAAGTTCGCGGGCATCGAGGGTGGTGTCGCGTATCATCGACAGGTCGGTTACGCCTCCGTTTTCGCTCTTCGTTATCTTGTTGTGTACGAACCCTGTGTGCATCATATACTTCTTTCCGAGGTAGTTGAGTCCGACCACGGCGTTGCTGTTGGTTACATCCTCCCTCTGGAGCATTCCCTTGCCTCCAAACTTATAGAACCCGAGAGTCAGGTTCAGGGACGGAAGAATGTTTTGTGAGGTCCACACCCTCACGTTCATCTCTTCCTTTTCGTCCTTTGCAAACAGAGTTCCCCAATAGGCGAGCTCTGTGTATGGAGTCTTCGTGTTATACTGAGGGAGCGTCGATGCGGAGAAACTATAGTCTCTATATGGGGTATAGAAAATCGCATTGTCCTCTTCCTCGCGCTTGAAGTAGTTGTAGTATTGGACAGCCGAGCCGCTGACACCCTGCCAGGTGACATTCACGTCGTTACGGAGCTGAGGCATTTCGTTGAACCAATAATTGAATGTCGTGTCCTGCTTCACGTACTTGAACTGCTGGAAGTCCTGGTCGACATTCCAAACGACTATTCTCTTGTATTGGAGCGAATCCGGGAATGCGAAAGTTTCGAGGATACGAGGCGTGTTTTCGCGGACGCTGTCCTTGTAGGCCTTGATGCTGTCCTGGCGGTGCATTATGCTGTCGCTACGGTGGAGTAGGGCAGGGAGCTTCTGCTCGTAATCATATCTTTTTCTCTCCTTGCGGCTGAGCCCCTTATACCATTTGTCGAATGCGATTTTCGCTATTTCTGTAGAATCCTTTATGTAGAGAGAGTCGAGCCGTGCGAGTTCGAGGCTGTCTCCCGCTGCAAGAAGAGTGTCGCGGGTGTAGGCGCGAGTGGCAGAATCGCGAAGGGCGATGTAATATTTGAATTTGAAAGGGTCTTTAAATTCGAGAGAGTCGGGGATTCGGATTGTATCTGCCGGGTTTATAATCTCCTCTGTTTCCAGACTGTCCTTCAAAACAGTCACTGAACTGTCTGTCGGGAGAAGGTTTTCGAGAGAATCGGCACTGCGGCGCAGCGATAGAGTGCGTCCCGCGTCAATTCCGAAAACCTGGATTCCCGCGAACGCCACTACTGCCAGAGGCAGCCAAAGTCTCTTCATTCCCTTTCCTGTCATCTATATTATTATTCTAATCCTATCGTTCAATCATGAACCGGTTGTCATTATTCCCTGAGCCGTCGCGACACTATATAAGTTCAATCCCCTCGGCTTTCATCTCCTCAAGTGCTTTTCTGTGCCCTTGCTCGCTGACGTATGCCAATGCCTTGGTGAGCAGTTTCACCTTGAAACCGGCCTTGAGAAGATCCTCGCATGTTTTGCGTACGCAGAATTCCGTCGCGATGCCGCAGACATAGACATCCTTCACGTCGAGCAGTTCAAGAATCTCATCGAGTGACTGTCCCGCGCTGTTCTTACCTTCGAATCCGGAGTATTGTTCGCACGTCTTGTCGCAGCCCTTGTCGAAAGTCAGTTCCTCCACCGCATACGGTTGCAAATCCTTGTGAATCTCGCCTCCGTGGGTTCCGATCACACAATGTACCGGCCATGTGCCCCCGAATCCGACGAACGAACTGTGGCCTGCAGGATGGTGGTCACGGATAAACAAGATCGGGAAGGTGTCGAGTATCTCAACATCTTTGTCTCCATCCTGTGCCTCTGTGTGGGTGTCGATGAACTGCAGGGTCTCCTTCACGGCAGTTTCCGCATTGATGCAGGCTAGCGACCCGTCAATGAAATCGTAGAGTTCGTCGACAACGACGAGAGCGGTATTCTTTTCCATATATATGTTATAATTCCTTCTGTTACAATTCCTTGAATTCGTTAATCTCCTTCACAAGCCGGCTGATGATTTCGTGCTTTTTGTCGGCAAGGTCGTCTGAAATGTCCACCTTGTAGTAGTGAGGGTTGATAAGACGCCTTTCCGAAGGGCTGAAATGCATGAGGCTGTATTTGTAGTATTCTTTTTTCTCTCCGAGGCTGCGTCGGGGTGCTGTCCTTTTTCCTTCAATGATTGCAGGAATCTGGAGCGCGGTCGCAGTATATCCTCCGGCAAGGAAGGTTTTGAATTTGTAGCGGTCATATTCGTCATAAACCGTGATTTCCTCCCCGCGTTCTATTTTTTCGCAAAGACTGTCTCCTCTGAGGCAGGTCACGTCGAGTTTGAAAATGTCCCCTTTTTCCTCATCGTGCTTCATTATCCTGTATGTGATTTGGAATCCGGGGTTTATGAGTTTGACTTTGTCCTCCGAACGTTTGAGCACCGGAAGACCGTCGATTTGAACGAGTTTGTAGACATTGCCGAAGCAGGGATTCGCCTTGCTGGTGGCAATTGCGTCACCCACTCCGTAGCAGTCAATCGCCGCTCCCTGACGTTCAAGGTCGCTGATGAGGTATTCGTCGAGTGAATTTGTAGCAAAAATCTTGCAGTTCCTCAGCCCGTTATCGTCGAGTATGTGACGACATTCCACTGAAAGATATGCAAGGTCACCGCTGTCCAGACGCACTCCATATCCGTAAGGATATTCGTCGTCGATGCCGTTTGCGCGGAATGCTTTGATTGCATTTTTAATTCCGCAGTGGAGCGTGTCGTAGGTGTCAATCAGCAGGATGAGATTCTCGCCCTGATGTGTCTTGATGTAGGTGTCGAAAGCTTCGAATTCACCGTGAACTGAACATCCGAAAGTCGTGACGTAACTGTGAGCCATCGTGCCTGTGGAACCGCAGTCGAAATATGCTCCTGTGAGGACGTTCGACGTGCCGGCGCATCCGGCTATGATTGCCGCCTTTGCCCCGTAGGTCGCCGCCCAAGGGCCGTGTGCACGTCTTGAACCGAACTCGCTGACCGGGCGGTTGGTGCTGCGGCAAACTCTTGAGGCCTTTGTGGCAACAGCCATCTGATGGTTCATTATGCAAAGAAGGGGAGTCTCAAGCACCTGAGCTTCAATCAGTGGAGCCTCCACCGTGATAATCGGCTGGTTCGGAAAAGCAATTTCGCCTTCCTTCATCGCATAGACATTGCCGGTAAAGCGCATCCCTGCGAGATATTTCCGGAACTCGGCGTAGTCGTCTCCGGGGAGAAACTTCTCGAAGAAAGACTCCGGTTTGTCGCCCATTGAGAGAATCATCTCCACGACCTCTTCGGTTCCGCTGACGACTGCCCAGTTGTTATTCTCCGGTGCAACCCTGTAAAACATATTGAAAACGGCTATTTTGTCTTTTTTCCCGCTTTCATAAAAGGATTTTCCCATTGTGTACTGGTACTTGTCCGAGCAATATGCGATGTCTGAAAAATTCATGATGTCAATATTTCTCGCTGTCATTCAGGAAGACAAGCCTATTCAAATTTTATTCTGTCGCAGTTGGACTTCTCCCCATCCTTTATCCTTATGCTGCTGATGGCTGCGACTGCCGCGACGACTATTGCCGCACAAGCAATGAACTCAAGCCAATATGCCCACGGGCTCAGTACGTCCATGAAACTTTCTGCCTCTCCCATTCCGGGAATGCGGCTGAGCAGTGTCGCGAGCGTGTTGTTGACGCAGTGCATGAGCATCGTCAGCTTGAGTGACCCTGTCTTGTAGTAGACATATCCAAAGAGGCACCCGAGCACGAATGCCGGCACTGCCTGCCAAGGATTCAGGTGGATAATCGCGAAGAACAGCGCCGAAAGAACGATTGCCCATCCCGGTTTCATCTTCTGAAGCAACCCTCTGAGAATCATTCCCCTACACAGCCATTCCTCAAAAAACGGTGCGAAGACAGAGACGCAGAGCAGAGTCACCCAAAGCGGCCCGCCCATCATCTGCTCGAAAACTTTTTTGAGTGTCTCCGGCATCTGCGGCAGTATGACATTAAATATGTCGGTTACGAACGCCGTTGCGATGGTGGCAATGGACACGATGAGCGCCATGCACCATCCCTGATATTTTCCGAAGTTCTTGCTGTCCAGTGCGATGCCATCCTCGAACATTATGTGTCTGCGGCTTGCCGATGACGCGAAGAGCATGGCAGGAATGAACATTAGCGGATACGAAATCAGCATCCCATACCTGGTCGCGAAATTGGCCGACACTCCATAAGCCAAGCCCACCGTGATGAGATTGCCGAGTATCGCCCCCAGCATAAACATCACAGTGAGCCAGAATATTCCAGTACCTCCCGGTATGTAGAACGCGTAAGCCCCAAAAAGGTCAAATCCTTTTCCGTTTTCAGTCTTATGCCTTTTGAAAAATGCCATATTGTTGATCTTTAGGGCGTTAAAAAACCTTCAAAAAACAAGTTGAATTTTATATACAATTTGTTCAAGCAATTTGTTCAAGCAATTTGTTCAAGCAATTTGTTCAAGCAATTTGTTCAAATTGTTTTTACGGACTACTTAAAGAGAGGGGATGAAGAAAAAGATGAGATGCAAGGCGCACTGGGGATTTCAACACCGGAGCAACCTCAAGGCGCATAAGCGCCGTGCGTAGCGCACAGAAGCATAGGCCTGTGGGATAGGGTCTCGCGGAGCACCACTTCCCCTTCGAGGGGACGGGAGGGGTCTATTGTATGGTGAGGATTTGAAATCCCCATGCAACGAAGCAGCTCGCTTTTTCTTCGCCCCGTTATTTTATTTGTAAAGCGGGGTAGGGTAAATACCCTTGTCCGCAAATTCCTGGAACTTATCCACAACTCCCTGCCTGTCAGCCTGGTAGGTTACACCGAACCAGCGTGAAGGGGTGGAGATGAGTTCGCAACTTGCCTCTCCTTTCTTTATGAGGGCGTCAACGGCATTCGGAATGTAGAATTCGGCCTTGAGTTCGTTGATGTTCTCCTTGAGGAAGTCAACGAATACTTTCCCGCTCTTCTCAAAATAGTCAGGCGTGAAGCCCCACATATTCATTGAACAGAGAGCCTTGTCCTCGAGGATGACATCCTCTCCCTCGCTGTTCGTCGCGTGAATCTTGCCGTCGGCCTGACGGATGACATTGTGATGCTCCTCAACATGAGTGAGGAATCCGTGCTCGTCGGCAGTTCCGATTCCGCGAGATACGGTGCCGGAGTCAGAAAGCGTGTTGTCAATCTCGAAGCCAACGAGAGCATATTTGCCCGTTGAACCCTCGTTTTTCTTGAACCAGTCGGCGAGAACCTTGAACGACTCCTTTCCATAGTAGTCGTCACCGTTGATGACTGCGAACGGTTCGTGAATGGCATCTTTCGCCATAAGAACGGCATGGTTGGTGCCCCACGGCTTTACGCGCTCCGGGTTGAGTTTGAATCCTGCCGGGATCTTGTCGAGTTCCTGAATCACGAAATCGAACTGAAGTGGAGTACCGTCGAGGCATTTCACATGGCTGTATCTCTCCGCCACATGTTTCTTGAAGTCCTCAAGAAAATATTCCCTAACGATGTACACGACCTTTCCGAATCCGGCCTGTACGGCATCGTAGATTGAATAGTCGATGATCGTTTCTCCGTTAGGACCGAGTCCGTCCATCTGTTTGAGACCGCCGTAGCGGCTGCCCATTCCGGCTGCAAGCACAAGAAGTGTTGGTTTCATAATTATGTTATATTTAATATGTCTATATAATGCCAGACTTTCTGAAAAAAGTGCGGGCAAGTTTCAGTAAAATCTCACAAAAATAGTTAATTTTGCGCACATTGCGGCAATAACTTGCCAAAAACGACAAAACATAGCGCATTTGACATTGAAAACGGCATTTTTTTCTAAAGTTAAGGACATATTCAAAGGACCTCACCGTTCATTCGCGTGGACGGTCACTATTGTGATGGGCATATTCCTGATTGTGTGGACTATGGGTCCGGGCAATACTTTTGTCGGATGGATACGGGCGAAGCGGGACATATCCTCAATGGAACGTCAGATACGCGATTATGAGCAGCGTTCCGCCGAAATGGACAGCCGCATCAATAAACTCCGTTCCGATCGGGACTCCCTTGAAAAGTTCGCAAGAGAAAAGTTCTATTTCTCGGCTCCTGGCGAGGATATATATATTGTCAATGATAAATGAGGATACTTGTGTTATCAATGATAAATGAGAATACTTGTGTTGTCAATGTCAAATAAAGGATGAAGTGCAAGGCGCACTGCGAATTTTAAACCGGAGCAACCTAAGCGGTTGTGAGGATTTAAAGTTTGCATGCAACGAAGCAATTCGCCTTTATTTGACATTGACTGCGTCAGAGACATCGTGAACGCGAAGTACAGAGGCTCCAGAGGCAATGGCCTGGCGGTGAAGTTCTGTCGTGCGGACCAGGACCTCCGGGGCTTCGGGATTGAGGCCGAGCGGCTTGTAAATCATGCTCTTGCGTGAGATACCGACAAGAATGGGGCGGCCGAAAATCTTGAAATCACTCAAATGCTCGAGCAACTCGTAGTTCTGCTCCACTGTCTTTGCAAATCCGAATCCGGGGTCGAGAATCCAGTTGCTGATGCCGAGCCTGTCCGCTTTTTTCGAGAACTCTCTGAAATAGTCCATGACCGCCGCAGTGACCCCGCTCTCGTAGTCACACCTCGACTGCATGTCCGAAGGTATGCCTTTCTTGTGCATCGCGATGTATTCCAGCGAGTTTGCAGCTACGCCTCCGAGCATCAGCGCGTCATCTTCGCCAGCCGATATGTCATTGACCGTCACCTCTCCTATCTCGTCGAGTGTTCTGGATATTATGTCCCATCGGAACGTGTCTATAGAGATTTTTACATCCTGAGGCACGACCTCGCGGATCGGCTTCAGCACGGCCTTGAGCCTTTTCCATTCGTGCTCTGCGTCGACGCTTTCGGAGCCCGGACGGGTCGAGCACGCACCGATGTCAATGTATCCTGCGCCCTGTTTCACCATATCCACGACCCTTTTCACGGCCTTGTCCGTCAGCACATTCCCGTCAGCGTCCATATTCCTGCTGTCGGAATAGAACGAGTCCGGTGTGATGTTGACAATTCCCATAATCTTCACTCCGCACCCGCTGTTATCCGTGATTTTCCCATTGATGTCCATATATCCCAAAATTTTCGTAAGTTTGCAGGCTGCAAAAGTAGCGAGTTTTCGGTTGACTTTTCAACAATGCGGAACTAATTTTATCAGAAAAAAGATGCTTATAGTAATAGAAGGGCTCGACGGTTCGGGCAAATCTACGCAGGTCAGGAAATTGCGGCAATATCTCGAAACACTGCCGCAGCCTCTTGAGTACATACACTTCCCACGCTATGACTCTCCGGTCTACGGCGAGCTGATTTCCCGCTTCCTGCGCGGCGACTTCGGAACTAACGAGCAGGTGCATCCGCAGCTTGTGGCCCTGCTCTTCGCGGAGGACAGGCACGGGGCGGCGCCTCAGATGAAACGCATTCTGCAGGAGGGAGGCAATGTGCTGCTGGACCGTTATGTCTATTCCAACATCGCCTACCAGTGCGCAAAACTACGTAATCCTGATGAGGCCGAGGACCTCAGGGAATGGATATGTAACACCGAGTATGGAAATTTTGAACTTCCGCGCCCGGACCTCAACATTTTCCTTGACGTGCCCATCGGATTTGTCGAGAAGAAACTTTCCTCGTCACGTCGCGGTGGGGACAGGGACTATCTGGAGGGCGGTCACGACATCCACGAGGCCAGCATAGAGTTCCAAAAGTCCGTGCGGAGCATGTATCTGAGACAGTGTAGGACAGATTCTCATTTCATCAGAATAGACTGCTCGGACGCGGACGGGGCAATGCTTCCGCCGGACGAAATCTTTACAAAGATTAAGGCGGAGGTAGACAGTGTCCTCGGTTTGTGAGCTCTTGCCATTTTGCCTGTATTCAGATTGATTTTTTGAGGATATTCAACTGCCATGAAGAAAGGTTATAACGTTTTCCGTCGTTTCTGTGCGTTCGTGCTGGGGGCGGTATTTCTGATTTCCGGGATATTGAAGCTTATGGACCCGGTTGGCTCGGAGTTCATTATGAAGTCCTACTTCAGTTTCCTGCACATCGGGTTCATGGATTTTTCCGCAAAGTTCTTCGGCGTGGCCTTTGCCCTGACAGAAGCCGTGCTCGGGGCCGCACTGATGAGCGGGGTGTGGAGAAAGGTCGTGGGAATAGCGGTGGTCGCGCTGACGACTTTTTTTACGTTGCTGACACTCGTCCTGCTGATTTTCAACCCGGTGATGGACTGTGGATGCTTTGGCGAGGCCATACATCTGACTCATTTGCAGACATTTGTCAAAAATGTCATTTTGTGCGCCCTGTGCTGCGGGGCATTTATCCCGATGCGTGAGTTGGACAGGCCGGTGAAGGTCAAGTATGTTTCGTTTGCTCTGACGGCATGCTCTCTGGTGGCGCTGCTCGTCTATTCGCTGGTTGCCCTGCCTCTCAAGGACTACACGGCCTTTCATCCGGGTGCGATGCTTCAAGCCGCCGCGGACGAGCAGTACAAGGACTTTTCTGAGCCGGAGTTTATTTATGAGAAAGATGGTGTCACTCAGGCATTTTCGCTTGACGCCCTTCCGGACAGCAGTTGGAATTTCGTGGATTCGCGCATCCGTCAGGATGATTTCGCGGCGGGGACTGTATTGACTCTGACCGATGATGCCGGGGAATACTGCGACAGCTTGGCCACACAGGGAAACGTGCTTGTAGTTTCGGCCTACAAAAAATTGAGTGCCGGACGCATTGAGGGGATAGAAAGCCTTGTCGCCGATGCCCGTGCAGTCGGGCTGACCCCGATTGTGCTTGTCCCATCGAATGACATTCTTGCTGCGGCTCTCGTCTCGTCCGATGCCGTGGACGGGAATGTGTCTGCGGGGGATCTTTCGGTTTCCGATGCAGCTCTTCCAGAATGGCTTGACGGCATAGTGCATTATTCAGATTACAAAACCCTTGCGACTCTCAACCGCTCCAACGGCGGCGTGACATGGATTTCCGACGGCCAGATTGTCCGCAAATGGTCCTACACTCTCCGCCCGTCCCTTGAAAAACTTGAAGCTGCTCTTGCCGAAGACCCCACCGCCCTTGCCCTCGAAACGGGCTCGCGGGGCAGTCTCATCCTTCAGGGTTATTTATTATATGTATTCGCGGTGCTGTTACTGCTGTAGTATTTTGGTTCCCGCAAAAAATGGTTACCTTTGCGCGTTTAGAAAGATGTTTCCTGACCGTATTACAATATGTATTATACATTTTGTATAATACAAAAAAGATAGTATCTTTGCGGCATGAAAGGGAAAATTACATCGAATCCGTTTGTTCTGCAGCCTTATGCGTCCAAAGAACTGTTCTGCGACAGAGAGCAGGAACTGCGGGACATAATCTCATATCTTGAGAATGGCGCAAATGTGTCGCTTATCTCCATGCGCAGGCTCGGAAAGACCGGACTCATATTGCGGACATTCGACGAACTGCGCGGAAAGGAGTATGGATATGTCACCATATACTCTGACATATATGCGACGTCTTCTGTCGATGATTTCATTTCCGCGCTTGCCTCGGCGGTCGTGGCACAGGTTAAAGAGCCTGGAATAAGGAAATTTTTCGCAATGCTTGGGGGTATCCGTCCGCTGCTGAGCTATGATCCCATAAGCGGACAGCCTCAGGTGTCGATAACCTGTCAGACGGAGAACGAAAAATTCAGGACGCTCGATTCTATATTCGATTATCTGGATAATCTCGGAGGCAAGGCCGTCATCGCCATTGACGAATTTCAGCAGATTCGCAGTTATGACGGCGTCTATATGGAAGCTGTCCTGAGGTCAAAGATTCAGAACCTCAAAAATGTCCGGTTCATATTCAGCGGGAGCGACAAGCGCATGATGGCAGATATGTTCAGTGGCGCAAGGTCTCCTTTCTATCAGAGCGTTATCAATGTTCCTCTCTCCAAGATAGACCGTTCTGTTTATTCCGAGTTCATAATGCGAATGTTCGCGGGAGGAGGGAAAAAGATTCCGGAAGACATTGTTTCATTCATCATTGAATGGAGCCGCGACCACACATTCTATACCCAGACACTGTGCAATTTTATCTACATGGATTCCGGTGATGTCGTGACGATGCCGGATGCCTACAAAGCGATAGACCGCATTTTCAGGTCGGAGACCGACAAGTTCTACACAATCAGGGCAATGCTGACCAAAGGACAGTGGCGATACCTTGAATGCGTCGCGAAGGAAGGCGTGCTGAAACAACCTACATCAGGAGTGTTTCTCAACAAGTACAGAATCGGTACCCCGGCCGCTTCAAAGAGATTCCTGACATCGCTCATTGAAAAGGATCTCATCTATGAGGAAAAGACAATGGAAGGTTCCGAATACAGCGTCTATAATGTATTTCTCTCCCGCTGGCTTGAGAGGCTGTAAATTGATTTGTTTTAGTTACATTTGCAGACAAATGACAAAGACATGGCTTTACCGATAAATATAGAACAGCTGCTGGATGCCACAACCGTAGAAAGTTCAAGAATTGAGTACAAGGCGGGATGGAATCCTGATGCCATATATCGTTCGATATGTGCGGTACGCCCTGCAAAAGGGTTGGACATTGCGAGAATAGACTCAATCGAAAAGGAAATGATAGGCTTCAATAACCTGAGAAGCCGGTCTATTATCCCAAGACAAGCATCGAAGACATAGACGGCAAAAAAGTACTTGCGATATGGGTTCCTGCCGGTATGGATAGAGCCTATCAGGTTCCTGATGAAAATTCAGATTGCTCGGCATTCATGGCGGAGATACCTGTGCACCCGATGTTTCTGGGCGAGCCGTTAGATTGTGGGAAAAGTTCAGAAAAGGCCGGAAAAAGTTCAGAAAAGGCTGAGGAAAGTTCAGAAAAGACTCTCGGAATCAGAGCGAGAAAGATTCTGGAAATGCTCGGTGAGGTGCCTGAGATAACGACCTTTGAAATTGCCTCCATGGAAGGAATCACGCCGAGGGCGGTTAGTAAGCAGATGAGGAACCTTGTCGATGCCGGACTTGTCATGAGGGTTGGCGGAAGAAAGAGCGGACATTGGGAAATTGTTGAAAAATAGAAAGACAGTGATATGAATAATCTCAAACCGATAGTTGATGAGGCGAGACCGAAGGTGTATATCGAGACCTACGGATGCCAGATGAATGTGAACGACAGCGAAGTGATACTCTCGATTTTGCAGAAGAACGGGTATGCGCTGACTGAAGATATGGACAGGGCGGACGTGATTCTGGCAAACACATGTTCAATCCGGGACAATGCGGAGCAGAGGATATGGGGACGTATCGAGCAGTTCAGGCTTCAAAAGAAGAGGAATCCGCAGGTTGTCATCGGGATTGTCGGCTGCATGGCCGAAAGACTGAAGGACAAGTTGTTGGAGAAGGTCGATCTGGTCGCAGGGCCGGATGCCTACAGAAGCCTGCCGTCGCTGCTGCGCGACATCCGCCCGGACTCGCCGCAGATTAACGTGCTGCTCTCCCGCGAGGAGACATACGCGGACATCTCGCCGGTGCGCCTCGACAGGAACGGAGTGTCGGCCTACATCTCCATCATGAGGGGCTGCAACAATGTATGTTCCTACTGCGTCGTGCCTTACACCCGCGGAGCCGAACGCAGCCGCGACCCGCATTCGATTGTTCGCGAGGCACGCGAGCTGTTCGAGAACGGCTACAAGGAGGTGAACCTGCTTGGACAGAACGTGGATTCATATCTGTGGAAAGAATGCCGTGAGGGCGCTGCCGAGGGGGTGCCGACCGGGGATGCCAAAGAGGGCGAAGTCGTGAATTTCGCCAGGCTTCTTGAAATGGTCGCGGCCATAAGCCCTGAACTGAGAGTTCGTTTCTCGACGTCGCACCCCAAGGACATCAGCGACGAAGTTATCAGTACGATTGCCGCCCACGAGAACATCTGCCGCCACATCCATCTTCCTATTCAGAGCGGTTCAAGCCGTATTCTGGAAAAGATGAGGAGAAAATATGACAGGGAGTGGTACCTGGAGAGGGTCGCGAAGATTCGCGAAGTCATGCCTGACTGCGGGCTCTCCACCGATGTGATTGCCGGATTCTGCAGCGAGACGGAACAGGACCATCAGGACACGCTTTCTCTATTCGAGCAGGTGTGCTTCGACTCGGCTTTCATGTTCCAGTACTCCGAACGCCCTGGCACGCTCGCATCAAGGCACTATCCGGACGACGTTCCGCCAGAAGTGAAGACGGCAAGGCTGAATGAAATCATTGCTCTTCAGACGAAGATGAGTCTCAGGAGCAATCAAAAAGACATGGGCAAGACATTCAAAGTGCTCATCGAAGGACCGTCAAAGCGCAATCCCGACGATCTCTGCGGACGCGCCGGCAACAACAAGATGTGCGTTTTTCCGTCAATGGCGGCCGAGCGTGCGACTCAAGGCCTCGCTCCGCTGGGTGCCGGCAACTATGTGAACGTCAAGGTGGTCGATTGTACCTCGGCGACACTTATCTGCGAAATTGTCTGATGCAACAAAATGTAATTAAAAAACATCTTATTGTAGATTTTTTAGAAACATAAATAAAATGACCACAATGAAAAGACATCTTATCATCGCACTCGCGACCATCGCGATTTCAGCCGGTTTCATATCTGAAGAAGCGGCTGCACAGACTGGGGCAACGGCACAGACCACATCAATCGACGACATCGCCGCAAACACCGCCTCTACAGTTTCAAGAGCAGGGAAAGTTCTGGCTGTCGATGGCATACGCCTCTCAGCAGATGAGACCTTCAATTATGTATCAGAGCACTGCGGCCTGCCGTACGCCCAAAGGTGGAACAACAGCGCAAAGATTTACGGCGTCGGTAAGGGGCTTCTCATCAGCTCGGCCGTCACGATTCCGGTAGGAATGGCAGGATGCGTATTCGGAACAGCCCTGATAGTCGGAGGAGGCTTTGCAGGCGGACTCGGAGCGGCATTCGGTGCAGCTTCCGGCACAGATCCGAGCATATCTCCTGAAACTCAGAGAATTATAAACAACGGAGCAGTTCTCATCATCTGCGGAGCGACATTAGCCGCAGTCGGAGTCTCCACCCTCATTGCCGGCGCGGTATGCGTCCCTGTCGGCAAGTCCCGCATGAACGACATTGTGGAACGCTGCAACTCCTCAAACAACGGCTACACCGTCACCATGAACTTCGGCCCATGCCCTCACGGCATCGGCATGACCCTGAATTTCTGATTATTGCGATAGTCCGGTCGCAGATGGCGGCAGAACCTAAAGAAAGTCCCGCAGGCGTATGCGGAGTTCCCCGAGAACCCTTGACATGCGCCATGCTATTGTTTTCGGCGACACGTGCATGATGTCGGCGATTTCCTTGTAGCTCCTGTTCTGAAAACGGTTCATCTCGAAGGCCTCGCGGTACTCGTCGGGGAGGGCTGCAAGGGCCTCTTCGAGACGCTGGGCGAGTTCGTTCATTATGTCAATGTCATGAACTTCCTCCATCGACGCCTTCGCGCGGACGCGGATAGAGTCATGAACTTTTTCCATTATATCCCTGTGGCTCAGCGCCGTTAGGCAGCGGTTGCGCACTGCCGTGAACAGATAGGAATTTACATCCCGTATGGTCGAGTTCCGCCGGTTTTCCCAAAGGTAGAGCATCACGTCCTGAACGATGTTCTCTGCCTCTGCCTCGTCGTCGATGAACCTGAGGGCGAAAGTGCAGAGCACTGGATATGACCTGATGAACAGGGCGTCGAATGCCGCCTTGTCTCCATTCTTGACTTTTTCAAAAAGTCCGGTCAGATTGCCTTCCATGTCCAGTTACTTGTTTCAGTGTGGCTGTTTCTCTTTCTAACTAATCGGCAGACTCATCCGGAAAATCCTCCAAACTGATTTCGGACGACAAAAATAGGCAGTCGGAAGCAAAAATCATATAGCGAAAAATTTTTTTAGAACATTTCGTTTTTGAATAGTCTTAGAAACATGAAAAGAATAAACTGCTTCAGATTTGTCAATTATTTTCGAGTATAGATTTCTTTTTGAAGAGGGTGGGGGTACTGGAGGTACATGACCGATGAGAAAAGGAATATAGACCGAAAAGAATGAAAAAGATGATACAGGTTATTTTTTTGAAGGTTTTTTATAGGGTAATGATTGAAATATAGACTTTTCAGACGGAAGAAAATGGATTCGAAAAACGACATACTGGACTTTGTGATTGAACTTGCGGGCAATTCGCGTAAACTTGATGCCGGCAAGGCTCTGGAGCGGGTGAACGGACGGATTGCATCGGAGCGCAGGCACAGGATTCTGAACCGGGTTTATAAGGCGGCGGCTGTCATGAGCATTCCTCTTGCGGTGTTTTCCGCATGGAGCCTATCCCGTCAGCTTGGGGAAAAAGCGGAAGAAGTCTCTTATATTGAGGTTCGCGCCACTTCCGGGATGATTGCCGGAATCACCCTGCCTGACAGTTCGAGGGTGTGGCTGAACTCCGGTTCCACGCTGCGCTATCCGGTGAGGTTCAGTGAGACCCGTGACGTCGAACTGTGCGGCGAGGCCTATTTCAAGGTGACGAAGGACGCGGAGCACAGGTTTCACGTCAAGACTTCGGAAATGACGATAGAGGTCGTCGGGACGGAGTTCAATGTCGATGCCTATGACTATCCGGGGCGTTCCCTGAAGACCACTCTGGTGAACGGGGCGATAAATATGCATTACAGCGATGCCTCGGAGAGGGCTCATGTCCTGAAAATATATCCCGGGCAGTGCGCGACCATGGACGCTGAAACCAAGTCCGTGACACTTGCCGTCGCGGACCCGGCCGTCGCGTCGTCGTGGAGATACGGAAAGATCTATCTGAACCATACTCCTGTCGCGGAGGCTCTTCGCATGATAGAGAACCGCTATAATGTGCGTTTCGAGGTCAGGAATGAGGCGATATATGCCCGGAGTTTCACCGGGCAGTTTGTGAATCAGAGGCTTGATGTGGTGATGGAGCATTTCAGCCGGTCGGCGGGGATGAAGTTCCGGAGGCGGCAGGCCATGGCGGACAACATTACTGCTCCGGAAGTCATCGAAGTATTTTGAGTGTCTTTCGGGTATATATTTCTTTTCTCATCAGTCGTATACGCCCGGTACTCCTTCTTCAAAAGGAAATCGATCCTCCGAAATACATCTCAAAACGGTTGAACCTTTTACCACATAGTAACATACGAACTAATAATATATGAATCAATTACAAAAAATTATCTTTTGGGCTGTCTGTGCTCTGCTTCCGCTTGCTGTGGCGGCACAGGGCGGCGGGATAACGCTGAATGTGAAGGATGCTCCCATTTCAGCGGTTCTTCCGCAGATTGAGGCACAGAGCGGCTACACATTCTTTTACAGCGACGACACGCTTGACCAGTCGGCGAGCGTGACGATAAATGTCAGGAACGCTGCGCTGAAGCAGGTTCTTGACGAACTCTTCGCGGGGCTTCCGGTCAGATGGTCGCTGATGGAAGGGAACATCATCCTTTCTCCGGCTTCGGACAAGAAGACCGCGCGGAAATCGCAGGATGAGACGCCGTTGCTTCACGGGCGCGTTATCGACGAGAAAGGCCTCCCGGTAATCGGGGCTGTGGTGATGTCTCTGAACGACAATGCAAAGGCAGCGGTTGCCGATGCGGACGGAAACTTCACCATGCCGGTCGGAAAGGGCGAGCGGCTGAGCGTTTCCTGCCTCGGCTACTCGGAGCTGACCGTCACGGCTTTGCCTTCGGACAGGGTGCAGTCTTTTGTGCTTCGGGAGGACTTCCAGAAGCTTGATGAACTAGTGGTTGTCGGCTACGGCTCACAGAAGAGGAGCGACGTGACGGGTGCAATCGCTTCCGTGAAGGCCGATGTCCTGAACAGGACTCCGACCGTGAGCGTCGGGGAGATGCTCAGGGGCGCCGCTGCCGGCGTGCAGGTGAGGATGAACAGCGCGGAGCCGGGCGGCTCGTCATCGGTGCTGATTCGCGGCCGCCGCTCGCTTTCGGGCGATAACTCCCCGCTCTACATCGTCGATGGCGTGCCGATGAGCGGGATTGACGACATCAACTCCTCCGACATCGAGAGCATGGAAATCCTCAAGGACGCTTCATCGCAGGCTATTTACGGAGCGCGTGCGGCAAACGGAGTCATACTCGTCACGACAAAGCGCGGAACCCCGGACAGACTGAGGGTCAGCTACAGCGGATACGCCTCCGTTCAGGACATAAACCGCAACTGCGAGTTCTACAACGGTGAGGAATGGGCCGCCTACAGAAAGGAGGCCTACATTCAGGCCTACGGCTCCTACGACGAGGCGAGCTGCTTCCCGGGACTGATGGGAGAGGTGAAGAACTCCAGAGAATATGTCGATTGGGAGAAGCTCATGATACACAAGGCCGTGCAGCACAAGCATGATGTCCTCGTGCAGTCAGGGAATGACAAGACCAAGTTCGCGTTCGGCGTGGGAGGATATTTCCAGGACGGAATGGTCATAAACTCCGGATTCCAGAAAGTTTCGGGACGTCTGAACATCGACCACAAGCTCACGAAGAATTTCAGCGTCGGCGCGAACCTCACCTATTCCCACTCATGGAAGCAGAGCGCCGACGGCACATTCAACACCTTCATCACCATGCCTCCGCTCGCTAAGGTCTATGAGGACGACGGGACGACGCTGCGCAAGGACGTGACCGAGGCAGGGGAGTCCCACTACAATCCTCTGTGGAACATAAACAACTCGAAGTACCGCACGCTCACCACCCGACAGCTCTACAATGTCTTAGCCGACTGGAAGATAGTGAAGGGCCTGAGCTGGCGCTTCAACGCAAGCATGAACTCCCGCGGCGTCGAGTCTGATTCCTATCTCGGCCAGCGGCACACATCGGCCGTATCCGCAGGACAGAAGGGGCGCGCTTCGGTGTCGCGCAGCACCAACAACGACTACCTCGTGGAGAACATCCTGAACTACAGCGGGAAGTTCCGCGGCGGGCACAACCTCGACGCTACCCTCATGCAGAGCGTGAACATCATCACCTACAAGACTATGGGCATAAACGGGACTGACTTCGCCAACGATGGCCTTTTCTGGAATGCGATAGGCTCGGCGCAGAACTACGGCGTGCCGTCCTACGGGCTTTCGGAACGCCGCATGGTGTCCTTCCTCGGAAGGCTCCGCTACAACTGGAAGGACCGCTACCTCTTCACCGCGGCCCTGCGCTCGGACGGTTCGTCGGTCTTCGGCGCGAGCCACAAGTTCGGCTGGTTCCCGTCCGCATCCTTCGCCTGGAGAGCGAATCAGGAGCCGTGGCTCAGGGATGTCAGCTGGATTTCGAATCTGAAGCTGCGCCTGAGCTGGGGACAGGTGGGAAACCAGGGCGTTTCTCCATATACCACGCTCGGTCTCGCCGACAAGTATCTCACCGAGTTTGACGGAACGACCGTAGGCTACCTTCCGGGCAGCACCCTTCCGAACCCCAACCTCAAATGGGAGACATCCTCGTCGTCCAACATCGGTCTCGACTTCGGATTCTGGGGCGGAAGGCTGAGCGGAACGGTGGAACTTTATGACACCCGCACAACCGACCTTCTGGTCTATAAGTCCCTCAGCCAGTCTCTCGGCTATGTCAACCAGCTCGTTAACATGGGCGCGGTGCAGAACCGCGGCGTGGAAGTGACCCTCAACACCGTGCCTGTCAGCATCGGGGATTTCGAGTGGAACCTTAACCTCACCTTTGCCAGGAACGACAACCGCATAAAGAGAATCGACGGCAGCCTCGACAGCAACGGAAAGCCCGCTAACGACGTCAACAACAAGTGGTTCATCGGAGAGCCGATGAACGTGTATTATGACTATGTGTTCGACGGAATATGGCAAATCGGCGACGACATATCCTCTTCATGCATGCCGGATGCGAACCCTGGCGACATAAAAATCCGTGACGTCAACGGTGACGGACGCATCGATGCCGACGACAGGGTGGTGATGAAGCGCGACCCGGACTGGGTGGGCACGCTCTCGACCTCGTTCAGCTGGAAGGGCATTGACCTCTCCGCTGAGCTATATGCGTCAGTAGGCGGCACTCTCTACAACAAGTACCTCACATCGTTCGAGACAGGAGGCGACATGACGGGAAAGCGCAACGGACTCAGGCGCAACTATTGGACTGTCAACAACCCTTCCAACGAGGCTCCCGCACCGAACATGACACAGCCGCCGGCATATATAAACGCGCTCGGCTATCAGGACGCGACCTACATCCGCCTGCGCAATGTCCAGATTGGATACACTTTCCCTAAGAGGCTTGTCGAGAGAGCTTATATGCAGAATCTTCGTCTCTACATGACTTTCACGAACCTCTGGACACGGACCGATGTGCTCGGCTACGGGCCTGAGGGGGACACGGGCTCATATCCCGAACCTCGGGTTTTCCTCTTCGGTCTGAACGTCACATTCTAAAAAATATTCGATGATGAAAGAAATTTTCAAGGCGGCGGGCTCTCTCGGAAGGGCGACAGTCCGCACAATCATATTCTCATTCATATTTTCGGAAATATTCTGCTCCTGCACGAAGTTTCTGAAGGAAGAGAACAAGACGCAGTATTCCGTCGATTACATATATTCCTCACCGGAGGGTCTGAAACTTTCTGTGAACGCTCTCTACGCGCTCCAGAGGGGACTTTTCGGAGACAACAACGGAAACGAGAGCCCGACATGGTGGGCGCTTGAACGCGGGACGGACATCGTGGCGAGCTGCGGCGGAACGGGCAATTTCTACGGAATCTATGACCCGAGCTACCTCAAGCCGTCGGCCGCGCAGGTCGGCATCCTGTGGAAGACGCTCTATCAGATAATCGGGCGCTGCAACGAAATCATCTGGTACGGGGAGCGGATGGAGGACAGCGAGGAACTCAGGACGGCGATTGCCGAGGCCCGCTGTTTCAGGGCACAGTCATATTTCCACCTGTTTCGGGTCTATGACCGCATCTGGCTGAACACCGTGCCGGTGACGAGTGCCAATGTAGATGACGTGAGGGAGTATCGCGCCGCGACTTCGGCGGAGGTGTATACCCTTCTGTATGAAGACCTTGAATATGCGGCGGCGAACCTGCCGTGGAAGTCTTATGAGAACGGGCGCTTCAATCAGGCTGTTGCGAGACATCTTCTCGCGAAGGCCGCGCTCTGGAAAAAGGACTGGCAGACGGCTCTCGACCAGATTGACGCGATTGAGGAATCGAAGCAGTTCGCCATGCTCGACTCTCCTGCCGCCGTGTTCAACGCCGCAGACCTGAACCATTCGGAGGCTCTGATGACCCAGCAGTGGAGCGATCAGCCGGGCGGCAACTTTTCCGCCGCCACGGCCAAGGGCAACCAGTTCTGCACCCTCTTCATCGCCCAGTACCGTACGGCGCTCGGGGGAAAGGACGACGAGAGCTGCTCCGCGGAGAACTGGGGCTACACCTTCGGCCGCATCCTTCCGAACCCCTATCTGCTCTCGCTCTATGACCAGGCAAGGGACAAACGGTGGAATGACTGGTACATCCACCGCTACCGCAACACCCGCAATGTAGAGGTTACGTACAACAGCGTTAAGGTCAAGCCCGGAGACTACCTTCCGGCGCACACCGGAGGCAGCGGCGACCCGCGCTACACGATGCCGGGCTGCACGAAATGGGGCGATGTCTGGACAAAGACCCCGGCAGAGAAGCGCGGCTTCAAGGACGTTGTTCTCTACCGCCTTGCCGACAGCTACATCGTCGGGGCTGAGGCGGCGTTGAGGCTGGGCGACCAGACAAAGGCGAAGTTCTATTTCAACAAGACGTGGCAGCGCGCAGGGAATGACGAGTTCACCGGAACGCTGACGATGCAGGATATAATTGACGAGGAGGCGCGCGAGATGGCCTTCGAGAATGACCGCTGGTTCTTCCTCAAGCGGCTCGGAATCCTGATTGACCAGGTTTCGCAGCACGCCGGCAATCCGATTTACGCGGCCTCGCTCAAGGGCAGGACGAACCTTCCGGCGAATCCTCAGTTCGTGCGCTGGCCGATTCCGGAGTCCGAAATCATAAATATGGGCGAGGAAAACTTCCATCAGAATCCGGGGTATTAGTAAATATGATGAAGCTTGATAATATGCTGAAAATGAAGAGACTGATATTGATTATAACGGCTTTGGCAATTGCTTTCCCGAGTTTCGGAAAGAACTTGAAGTGTGACGTCTGCGTCTATGGAGGCACGGCCGGCGGAGTAATGGCGGCTGTGCAGGCCGCGAGGATGGGCGGCAGCGTCGTCCTCGTTTCCGAGAGCGCTCATGTCGGAGGCATGGCCACTTCCGGGCTGACGGCGACGGACATAAACAAGCACCTTGCCGTGGGCGGCCTCGCGGAGGAGTTCTATCGGGAGATATACTCGTATTATATGAATGACTCCGCATGGCGCAACCAGACCCGCGACGAGTTCATGGAATCCACAAAAAAGCGCACCTTTTCCGGAAAGAATGACGAGAGGAAGATGCAGTGGGTATATGAATCCGGAGTGGGGGAGGACATCATGCGGAGGATGCTCGCCGATGCCGGTGTGCGCGTGGTCTATGGACATCGCATTGACGGTCCGGAAGCGGTGTCGAAGCGCGGCACGGCGATAAGGTCGCTGAAATTTCCAGACGGGCTCTCCGTCAGAGCAGCGGTGTTCATAGACGCTTCCTACGAGGGAGACCTCATGGCCTTTGCCGGCGTGAGCTGCGTGACCGGACGCGAGGGTGTTGAGGAATATGGCGAAAGACTTGCGGGAATACGGAATCATGTCATGCTCGGTGTCTCTCCGCTCAAGGATGACGGCACTCTCATTGCCGGGGCGCTGCCGGAACGGGGCTATGGCGAGTTCGGTTCGGCTGACGGCCGCACCCAGGCCTACTGCTACCGCGTGACGCTCACCGACGACCATGAGAACATGATTCCCTTCACGGAGCCTTCGGGCTATAATCCCGATGACCACGAACTTCTGCTGCGGAGGATTCTTTCCGGTGAGAAGAAGGAACTCAAGGACATCATCACCTTCACTCCCATGCCGAACCGCAAGACCGACACGAACCATCTCGACTGCATAGGCGCGAGCCATGACTACCCGCTCGGAGACTGGACTTTGCGTGACAGCATCGCGCTCGCACACCGCCGCTATGCCGAAGGCGTGCTATGGTTTCTCGGGCATGACCCGCGCGTCCCCGAGGCGATGCGCATCGAGATGAACCGCTGGGGCTGGGCCGCGGACGAGTATGCCGACAACGGGAATTTCCCTTTCCAGCTGTATGTGCGCGAGTGCCGCAGGATGGTCGGGAAATATGTCATGACCCAGGCTGACGTGCAGGGAAAGCGCGGCGATGCTGCCTCTTCTGCCATAGGACTCGGATCCTATGCCCTTGACTGTCATTTCGTCAACTATGTCGCGGTTTCGGACAGCGTGATGATAGAGGGAGGAATGTTCGTGGGGACGAAGCCTTATCCCGTGGCCTACGGAACAATACTTCCGGAAGAGGAAGAATGCACCAACCTTCTTGTTCCGGTGTGTATGTCGGCCTCTCATGTGGCTTACTCATCGTTGAGGATGGAGCCTGTCTATATGGTCTTGGGGCAGTCAGCCGCAATCGCCGCGGTTCTTTCGCTCCGTGCCCATTGTGCTCCGCAGGCTCTCGGCTATGGACAGCTCCGTGAGGCGCTTCTCGGTGCGGGACAGATTCTGGAATATGGAAAACAACCTTCGGGTAAATAATAGACTTATTTGAAAATGAACATATTGAAAATAACCATGCTTTCGTTCGCGGTTTCCGTCTGCGCCGTTTCATGCAGCAAGGACCGCGTTACGGTAATCCCTCCGGGTTCGGAGGTCAACGATGCCACTGTCTTTGAAATGAGGCAGACGGACGGTGTCTGGAAAATGTACAGGGGTTCGCAGGAGTTTTTCGTCAAGGGAGCCGCCGCGAACAGATACTACAAGCGCGTGACGGAATATGGCGGAAACACCTTCAGAACCTACTCGACTTCGGAGGAAACCACTCCCGCCATCCTTAATGAGGCCTATCGCAATGGCCTGTATGTGAATATGGGGCTGTCCATAGGGCGCGAGCGGGACGGATTCGACTACGACAACGAGGATAAAGTAGCCGCGCAGCTTGAAAAGTGCCGCGCTCTGGTGAGGCGTTTCAGAAATCACCCGGCGGTGATGTGCTGGAGCGTCGGCAACGAGGCTGAATCAATGTATAAAAACACCAAACTCTGGACGGCCATCAACGACATTGCGGCGATGATTCACGAGGAGGACCCGAACCATCCAGTCACCACGGCCCTTGCCGGAGCGAATGTGAATAATGTCTCGCTCATAGTGTCGATGGCTCCGGAACTTGACTTCCTGAGCGTGAACTCATATTACCCGAATCCAATGAATATCGCTTCCAACCTCGCCTCGGCAGGCTGGACGAAGCCGTGGATGATTACCGAGTTCGGGCACAAGGGCACATGGATGAGCGTTCCCAAGACTTCGTTCGGGACTCTCGTTGAGGAAACCAGCACGGAAAAGGCCGCTAGCTACAGGGAGATTTACGAGAAGGCAGTTCTCGCGAACCGTGACAACGGCTGTCTCGGCTCATTCGCCTTTGTCTGGGGCTATCAGAACCATGGCGAGGTGCTCACCTGGTACGGGCTGTTTGACAAGGACGGCAACTCTTTCGCCGCTGTCGATGAGCTTCAGTATTTTTGGACGGGACGTTATCCGGAAATGCGTGCTCCGGTGATTGCCGACAGAAGCGCGGCTCTGATGAACGGAAAGAAGGCCGACGACAGTGTCGTTGTCTCTGCCGGTTCTGAAAACAGTGCCTCCGTCGAGGCTTCGTCACCGTGCGGCTCTCCGTTGAAGTACCGTTGGATGATTTATCAGGAGGGCACGGCCTCACCTGACGGAAGCCTTCCTGACGGGCTCGGCGGGCTGTTCGAAGACGAGACTCTGCCGGAGGTCAGGTTCCGTGCACCGTCGGCCGCGGGCAACTACAGGCTCTGCGTCTTTGTCACCGACGGCAACCACAAGGCGGCTTCCGCCGTAATACCATTTTGCGTAAAATGAAAAGCGATATGAAAAAAATAAACAATATAAGGATATTCTGCACATTCCTTGCGGTCCTGGCATTCACCTCGTGCGACAGGGCGGAAAAGATGCAGCCGGCCGGGCATGAGCGCGTGTCATTTGAACTTTCGGGAACCGCCCCGATTGTCTCCTATCCGGAAGACAATGTCCGCTACGCCTTCACGGTGTCATGCGCATCGGGACTCAAAAGCGTCGGAACATGGCTTGACGGCGCTCTCATCGACGGGTCACTCTCCGACTACCCGGACTCTCCGGTGAGCGCGGAATACAGCTTTTCATATTCCTTCGCTCCGGAGCAAGTCGGACAGACGGTGGATTTTGTATTTACGGCGGAATGTGCCGACGGTTACATGGCATCTGTCGATTATCCGGTCTATGTCCGCTCCGTTTCTGAAATCGTGAATGTCGTCCTGCCGGAAGGCCTGGCATCCGAGGCCGTTGTCGGCGATGCACTCAAATTTGACGTCACCGTTTCGACAGGCTATCCGCTCGCGAAGATTCGGACTCTGAAAAACGGGACGGAACTTCCGGAGCTTACGAAGACCTCGGGATTCAGCGAACCGAAGGCGGACATATATCAGTTCAGCTATGTCCTGCCGAAGTCGGACGGCGGCTCTGAGGTGACATTCACCTTCGAGGGGACGGATGCCAAGGGCAATTTCGGAGTCGCGGAGTATAAGCTTACTGTCAGAAAAGGGCAGCCCAAGGCACTCTATTCTGAGATTTTCGACACTCCGATGCGAATTTCCAACACTACCGACTTCGACACTTCCGTCGGCGGAGTGACGGGAAATTCGGCAAGCGAGTTTGTTCCCGGAACAATTGACCGCTACAGCGGAAACGACCCTGACGTGACGGAGGGTGTGAAGGCCGGACTCACGGTGTTTGACGGCGACAAGACAGCCGTCTCCTACAGCTCTGACGGTGCTGAAATCTGTCTCACGAAGTATAATTATTCGGCAATGAAGCAGGTTTCCGGGACCTATGTCTGGGCTAGGAAGGGCAAGAAAGGCTGGATTGCCGCAGCCGGAATAAAGCTTCATGGCTGCACGTCGCTCACTCTGTCCTATCTCCAGTGCGGCGGTTCGGTCAAGGTCGAGTGGTCGGCGGACGGAGCGGCTTGGAACGAGGTCTGCACCTCGGCAAAGACTGACGAGGTCAGGGCCGACTTCAGCGTTCCTGACGGCACGGAAAGCATATCCCTCCGCTTCACGGAGAACGCAGGCGGGGCGCATCTTAGATTTGACAACATAATCCTTAAAGGAGAATGAAAATGAGGCGAATGCTATTTGCGCTGTTGGGCGCGGCTCTTCTTGCGGGCTGCGCTCAGAAGGAATATGACGTCTGCGTCTATGGCGGCACCTCCGCCGGAGTCACGGCCGCCTACACAGCCGCCCGCAGCGGCCTGAAGGTCGCCCTTGTCGAGCCGACTGAGCATATCGGAGGCATGACTACGGGCGGGCTCGGGTTCACGGACATCGGCAACAAGCAGGTCGTCAAGGGCGTGGCCAAGCAGTTCTACCGCAAGGTAGGGCAGCACTACGGGACTCTCGAACAGTGGGTTTTCGAACCGTCGGTAGCCGACAGCATAATGAGGTCATATATTTCCGAACGGAACATATCCCTTATTTCGGGGCACCGCATCGTGTCTTCGAACCTGCGGAACGGACGCATATCCTCGATTGTCGTCGAAGAATCGTCGTCGCCGCACAGGACGTCGGAAATCCGGGCGCGCTACTTCATCGACTGCTCCTACGAGGGCGACCTTATGGCACGCTCGGGAGTGAGCTGCACCGTCGGGCGCGAGTCGAACGAAACCTACGGCGAGACGCTGAACGGCGTGGAACTCATGACCCGGCACCAGTTTCCGGACGGCATTGACCCCTACCGCGAACCCGGCAACCCCGAGAGCGGACTTCTGTGGGGCATTTCGGACGGAACCGTCGCTCCGGATGGCGCGGGGGACAGTAAGGTGCAGGCCTACAACTACAGGATATGCCTCACCGACAGGCGTGAGAACATGATTCCCATCGAGCGCCCGGCGGACTATGACTCGACGAGATATGACCTTCTCGCGCGTCTTATTGCGGCGTGTCCCGGGAAGCTTTCGTTGAACGACTGGTTCATCTGGAGCCGTATGCCCGGAGGAAAGACGGACATCAACAACAGGGGAGGATTCTCGACGGACATGATAGGCATGAACCACCTCTATCCCGAGGCCGGCTACGAACTCCGCGATTCCATAGTGGCGGCGCACACTTCCTACACAAAGGGGCTGCTCTGGTTCTTCGGGCACGACCCTCGGGTTCCGGAGAAACTGCGTGCCAGGATGCTGCTTTGGGGCTATCCTAAGGACGAATATGTGCGCACGGGACACTGGACTCCGCAGCTTTATGTGCGCGAATGCCGCAGGATGGTCGGGGAGTATGTCGCCACGCAGGCCGACTGCGAGGGACGTGCCGTGCCTTTCGACGGCATCGCGATGGCCGCCTACCAGATGGACTCGCATAACTGCCAGAGGATAGTGGTGCACAAGGATGGCCGTGCTATGGTGAAGAACGAAGGAAATGTCGAGGTGGGAGGAGGTCTTCCGTATCCCATTTCCTACCGTTCGCTGACCCCGCGCCGCTCCGAGTGCACCAACCTTCTTGTCCCGGTCTGCCTGTCGGCCAGCCACATAGCCTACGGTTCCATAAGGATGGAGCCTGTGTTCATGGTGCTCGGGCAGGTTGCCGCTCTCTCCTGTGCGCAGGCTCTGGGCGCGGACTGCTGCGACGTGCAGGATGTTGACAGCCGGACGGTAAATGTGGCGATTGACGAGAATCCCTATATGGACGGCTCGCAGCCCGACATCCTCATCGATGACGCCGATTCCGGAGTTACGGCCACTTCCGGCTGGAAACGCTGCGAGAAGGCAGGAGGATATGGCCTGTCCTATTATGAAACTGCACCCGGAGGCGGCTCCGCGAGTGTGCGATACACCGCAGTCATCCCTTCCGACGGGGAATATGCAGTCTATGCCTACCAGCCTGTGCGCGGGAATTTCTCCTCGTCTCTGGAGGCTGACGTTGAATACGACGGCGCTGTACGCCCCGTGAGCCTGCCGCGTTCGGAGATGAAGGTAGCCGGGCAGACCTCTACCACATGGGCGAAGATAGGGGAATATGAACTTGCCTCGGGCACTGAGGTTATGGTGGCAATCACGGACAGGAACTCCGACGGGCCGGTTCGTGCTGATGCGGTGCTGTTTGTTAAATGTGATTAATTATGAGAAAGATATGTCATATTATTCCTGTCCTGGCATTCCTTTGTTTTGCAAGTGGTTTGGACGGAAACTGCACTGTTTCGGGAGAGAGGCGGGCTGATGACGCCCGGGTTGAGGAAATCTTGTCGCGGATGAGCCTTGACGACAAGATAGGCCAGCTCAATCAGGTCGATGGGCGGACGGACTTGGCAAAACTCGGAGCGGCAATCAGACGCGGGGGGATTTCCTCCGTCATGAACATCACTGACAGGAACATCGTCGATTCTCTGCAGCGGATTGCGGTAGAGGAAAGCCCGTCCGGGATTCCGATTGTCTTTGCACGTGACATCGTGCATGGATTTCGTACCGTCTTGCCGATTCCGCTCGGACAGGCGGCCTCGTTTGATCCTGAATTGGTCGGCTCCGCGGCAAGAAACACTGCTCTAGAAGCCACTGAGTGCGGCATCCGCTGGGCGTTTGCCCCTATGATGGACATTGCCCGCGACCCTCGCTGGGGCAGGATTGCGGAGAGTTTCGGCGAGGACAGCTTTCTCGCTTCTGAGATGGCGGTCGCGGTGACGCGGGGCTATCAGGGCAGCTCGCTTGCCGACCCTCTTTCGATGGCGGCCTGCGCCAAGCACTTTGTCGGCTATGGGGCTGCGGAAGGAGGACGCGACTACAACACGACATACATTCCGCGCCGGGCACTGTACGACACCTATTTTCCTCCGTTCAAGGCTTGCGTGGAAGCTGGAATAGCGTCCTTCATGTCTTCGTTCAACGACAATGACGGCGAGCCTGCCACAGGGAACAGGTGGCTGCTCACGGATGTGCTGCGGGGAGAATGGGGCTTCGACGGAATGGTCGTCTCGGACTGGGGCTCGGTCGGAGGTCTGGTTCCTCACGGCTCGGCGGCGGACAAGAGGGATGCGGCAAGGCAATGCCTTACGGCGGGCTGCGACATGGACATGATGTCGTATTCCTATCTCCGTAATCTTCGGGAACTGATTTCATCCGGCGAGATTGACATAACAGTCCTCGATGAGGCCGTTCGGCGCGTGCTGCGGCTCAAGGCCCGTCTCGGGCTGCTGGACTCTCCGTACAGCCGCAGGGCAGAGCGGACGTCGCTGTACTCGGAGGCTGTGCTTGACACGGCGTGCCGTCTTGCGGAAGAGTCGTCAGTACTGCTGAAGAATGACGGCGTGCTGCCTCTTGGCGATGGAGTGAGGCGCGTGCTCGTGACCGGCCCGATGGCCGATGCTGCCTATGACCAGCTCGGGACATGGTCGCTCGATGGCGAAAAGTCCCGCACGGTTACGCCCCTTGCGGCTCTGCGCGCCATGCTGCCGGAAACGGTGACTGTGGAATATGTTCCTGCATTGGAATATCCTCGGGATGAGGATGTCTCCGGCTTCGCTTCCCTTCGCAGGGCGGCGCGCAAGGCGGATGTCGTGATTGCATTTGTCGGAGAGGAGCAGATGATGTCAGGTGAGGCGCACTCGCTTTCATCACTGCGTCTTCAGGGGCATCAGACGGAACTTCTCCGGACCGTTGCCGGAACGGACACTCCCCTTGTTACGGTTGTGATGGCAGGGAGGCCGCTCGTCATAGGGGAAGAGAGCGGACTTTCATCGGCACTGCTCTATATGTGGCATCCGGGCACTATGGGCGGAAAGGCCGTAGTCAATCTTCTCTGGGGGTATTCATCCCCGAGTGCCAAGCTCCCTGTCACGTTCCCCCGCTGCGAGGGTCAGATTCCGATTTACTATAATCACAAGCATACCAGCCATATAGCAAAGGGAACGGAAGGCGACCTGTCCCGTGTCCCGAGGGAGAAGCCGCAGTCGGTGATGGGGCACACCTCGTCCTATCTCGACATTCCTCCGACTCCGCAGTTCCCGTTCGGCTTCGGCCTGGCCTACACTGAATTTGAAACCGGTTCACCGCAGCTTTCATCTTCCGAACTTCCTGAAGACGGCATCCTTCGCGTGAGTGTCGATGTTCGCAATGTCGGCGCTCGCGAGGGTACTGAGGTTGTGCAGTTTTATGTCGGCCGGAAGTCGGCGTCAGTGACCCGTCCCATGAAAGAGCTCAAGGGATTCGTCCGGGTGTCGCTGGATCCCGGGGAAACGCGCACGGTGGAATGCGAAATCCCTGTCTCGGACCTCGCCTTTTGCCGGAAGGACATGAGTTGGGGTGTTGAGAAAGGAGACTACACGCTCATGGCCGGGAACAGCAGCGTTAGTCTCAAGAGCGTGAAATTCAAGATATTATAAAACAAATTAACATGAATGCTAATAACACAAAAGTAGGAAGGTTTCCTTCGGGAGGAGACTATGTGTCTCCTGAACTTATTGAGATGGCGATGATTGCGCCGGAAATAGGTTTTGCCTCAAGCGATGTAGAGGCAGACAGCCCCGCAAAATGGGTTGTCGGAAATGAGGATTGGTGGAACGATTAAAACTTAAATGCTATGAAACTGGATTATATTAAAATTCTGGCAGTCGCGTTAGCCGTTGCTTCCTTCTGCTCATGTGCGGATTCTCTTGCTCCCGATTCTAGGATAGATGATAAGCCTGCTTCTGATGTCTCGGATTGCTTTCAACTTTTTGCTTCTGTCCCGGAAGGATTTTCTGATATTTACGGGATTGTCGGCAATCAGACGAAAACCGTCCTTAATGATGACTGGACCGTGTCCTGGCGCGTTGGTGACGGGATGTCCGTGTTCAATGCAGGGAATGGAGAGACCGTTTTTTCTTCAAACTGCCGTTTCCTCATTTCTGATGTAATTTCAGGAAAGTTTGTCAAGGACGCTTCCGAAACCTCTAAGTCGTTGGTCGGCGGCAAGGAGTCCTATGACTGGTATGCGTGCAGTCCGTGGATGCAGTACGGCGCAAATCCATCGGGTACGAAGGGATATACAGTTAACCGTACACCGCAACAGGTGGGCTATGGCTCCACCGCTCATGTGTCCGAGTCTGACATAATGGCGGGGAAGGCTTTGTCGGTTTTGTCCGGCGAAGTTCCTGTCCTGAAACTGAATCATACCTGTGCTCTTCTGAAGTTCACTGTAGTTAACAATTCAGGCTCGGCTGCGGCCATCACCGGACTTACGCTTGACGCGACGGCAGGCGGCTCATACATAACGGGCTCGTTCACAATGGACTGGGGCGCAGATGACTCTGAACTCCCGCGGCTTGATGCGTCCAGAATGGGCTCGGCTAAGGCTTATACCTGCGCCTTGAGTGTAGTCGAGAATGTCGGAACCGAATCCGAACCGAAATATTCGACGATTACGGAGACTGTTGCAAATGGAGAATCCGTTGATGTGTATATGGTTGTGGCTCCTTTCTCAATTCGTGCAGGCAGTGTGTTAAAGTTAGAAATTTCCGGTTCTGAAGGTGTCTGTACGCTCGAAAAGATGATGCCTCGGGACATAAGTTTCACCGCCGGTTCGTACAATACAGCCACGATTTCTTACAGTAAGCCGGAAAAAGTGTTGTTCACTGAGAATTTTGGACTGAATCCTGTAGGAACTGCCAATATTAACAAATCATTATATGACAAATCGGGATTGACGACTTTATATCCTGATGACGCTGCAAATTACAGTTATGGCGTGGATCAGAACGCATCATTGCGGACGGATGCATACACATATACTGTTCAGACAACTTCCGGGGCTTATGTGAGATTTCCCAAGGTTAACTCAATGTTGGCTATAAAAGGAATCGCTCTTCATGGCTCGACGAGTCTTAAGTTCTCTTACCGCAAGGATTCTGCAAATGAATGTATTACAGACCTTTCGTATAAATTTTCCGATGCGTCGTCATGGACTGTGGTGGGCTCTTCTGCGGACACAGGTATCATAACCCACGAGTTCACGATAGAAAACCAGGAGAACAAGACCATAGACATTCAGGTTAAGAATATCTCGCCGGTGACAGACAACAAATGGCCTGTCGTTGATGACTGGAGACTCGTTGCTCTGGATTGATGGGTCCCGCCATATATTTGACATATTCTCACAAAGTAATTATCATTTTATGATTATCGTAAGATGATAATAAATGCATAGTTTTGCCTATTCGAGATTCCAAGTCCGATGCGCGATTTGTAAAAATTGATTATCTTTGCGGAATATGAAAGGATTTGGACGACATATTATGGCGGCTGTAGCGCTGGTCTGCGCAGTTGTGGCGCTTGTGGGGTGCTCTGCTGTGAAGAAGGCAGCTGTTGACAAGCTGAAGGAGATTGAGGTGACTTCGTTTGCGGTGGAAAAGGTGGCGCCGAAGGGACTCAAGGCGTTGGATGCGTCATTCTATGTGGGCGTTCATAATCCTACGATAAAGTTGGAACTCACGGATGTCACGGCGAGGCTCTTCTATAAGGATTCGGAGCTTGGAAGTTTCGTTCTTGACCCTTTCACGATAGATGGGCACACGGACAAGATATACCTTCTCACCGGGCATGCGGCGCTTTCTTCCGCAGCGGCCCTCTTTCAGGTCGTGGGCGCTCTGGGCGGTTCTTCCGATGAATTCACGGTGCTGATTTCCGCCACGGGAAAAGGGCTTGGAATCAGGCGGGATGTGAGCCGGACGATGCCCCTGACAGAACTCTTAAACATGGTGAAACAATGAAACGGATATTCCTTATCATGTTTTTTGCCGTCGTCGGCTGCCTTGCGGCTTCGGCGCAGGATATCGTTGTGCCGGATGGATATATGGTTGTGGATTCGCTGGTCTACAAACCGGTGGCCGGGGCGGACTCCACACTTGTCGGAAAGTCGGTGTGGGATGTGATGCCTTCGCGCTCTGCGGGCGATGCCGCGGATGTGAGTTTGTCCCAGTCTTCGCAGATAAAGTCGGCTCTGGATGCGCAGGTTTCCACGAATTCTTCGCGTTCCATTTCCGGTTACCGCGTGCGCATATTCTTCGACAACGGACAGAATTCGCGAGGAGAGTCGGAGGCCGTCATGAAGAGATTTGAATCCAGATATCACGGAATTCCGGCATATCGGACTTATGCCAACCCATATTTCAAAGTGACGGTAGGTGACTTTCGTACGCGCTCGGAGGCGATGGCTCTGCTCGTGAAGCTGCGCAACGAGTTCCCGAGGGCGCTCATGGTGAAGGAAAAAATCAACTGGCCGGCGGCAGATGCCGGATGTACATACGTGGTTGACACTGTTCGGGTTTTACGTCCGGTGGAAAACTTAAACAATTAGGCCTATGTTGAGACAGGCATTAGAACAGAAGCAGATACAGAAACTTTCCCCGCAGCAGATAATGACAGCGAAGCTTATCGAGCTTCCTATTCAGAGTCTTGAGCAGCGTGTCCGTCAGGAAATGGAGGAGAATCCTGTGCTTGAGGAAGATGACAGCAAGGAAAGCGGGGAGAATTCCCGCGAGGTTTCGCTTTCCGACTACAAGGAGGACGATCCGATTCCTTCCTATCGCCTGCGTTCCGACAACTACAGCAAATACGACGACCGTCCTAAGCGCGAAACTTTCTCCGTTCAGGAGTCCTTTCCTCAGAATCTGAAGGAGCAGTTGAACTTCCGCGATCTTACGCCGCACCAGCGTGACATAGCGAACTACATAATCTACAGTCTTGATGACGACGGCTACCTTCGCCGTGACATTGACAAACTCGTGGACGAGATGGCTTTTAGGGCCGGGATAGAGACTACGGACGAAGAAGTGGAATCCCTGCTGAAGGTAATCCAGACATTTGAACCTGCCGGCGTGGGCGCGCGCGATCTTCGGGAGTGCCTTCTGATTCAGTTGAATACGCTGAAGGACAGCCCGGTCGTCGAGGACGCGAGAAAGATTATCCGGGATCATTTCTCGGAATTTACCAAGAAGGACTTCAACCGTATAATGGCTCAGACGGGAATGACGCCAGAAAGGCTCAAGACTGCAATGTCCCGCATCCTAAAGCTGAACCCGACTCCGGGAGGGCAGGTTTCTGACGCCTACAGTGACCACACTCAGCAGGTTGTCCCAGATTTCGTACTTGACGTAGTAGACGGCGAGTTCGTCCTTACGATGCCGCGCTTTTCCGTTCCGGAAGTGAAGGTCAATCACAAATATGCCGACATTCTTATGGAGGCTTCGAATTCATCGGAGAGGTCGAAAAAAGAGGCAGCGACCTTTGTGAAGAAGAAACTTGAGTCCGCAAAATGGTTCGTCGATGCCCTCCGTCAGCGCCACACGACACTGATGACAACGATGCAGGCAATACTCGACTATCAGCGCGACTATTTCCGCGATGGTGATGAGACGAAAATCAAGCCGATGATTCTCAAGGATATAGCCGACAAGACGGGGTATGATATATCCACGGTTTCCCGTGTCGCGAACAGCAAGTACATCGAGACACATTTCGGCATATTTCCTCTTAAATACTTTTTCTCCGAGAGCATTAAGAACCAGGCCGGAGAGGATGTCTCCACACGCGAGCTCAAGAAGATTCTTCAGGAAATCATCGATGGAGAAAACAAGCAGAAGCCGCTCACCGACGACGAGATTGTGGACATGATGAATGACAAGGGCTATAATGTCGCTCGGCGCACCATCGCCAAGTATCGTGATCAACTCGGAATCCCCAAGTCCCGTATGCGCCGCGAAATACTATAGAGCATGTTTCCAGTAGACATAGAGCCAAGTGAAATGTTTGCCGGAGCCGGGCTCGTTTTCATCGTCACCGGACTCATTTGCGGGTTTGTCAGATTCCGGCATTGCTGCCGGCCATTTTCGGAGCATGAGGAGTACTTCTATCCGGCAAGAAAACAGGTGGCGGTGTTCTATGCGGCCGTCGCGATGTTGTTTCCATACGTGCTTGCACCGGAAAATGCCGGTGTCTGGACATACGTACGCATTTGGGGGATAATCTATTATCCGACCGGTTTCACTCTGCTTATCAGACGCTATTTCGACAACTTCGGAAAAGGAAACAAAGTCATGTGGGGCGTTTTCCTCAGCGTACCGACACTCTTTCTGACTGCGCTTCTCATCGCTCTTCTCGCTGGCGGTGACCGGTGGATTGCCGAACACAGCCAGGAACTGTATGTCGCGGCAGGGGTGTTGAGCGTCGTGCTGAATTGCATGATGGTCTGGATTCTGGCGTGCCTGAAACGGATGATTGACCATTTCAATACGGAGAATTATTCCAATGAGGAAGATTTTCCCTACAGTTTTGCGCGTATGATGGTTGTCATGCCGTTTGCCTGGGTTGCCGGCATGTGGGCAGTGTTTCTGTCCGGCAACCATTGGGTCAAGTTTGCCGTTGACATTCTCGCGTCGCTGTGGATGGTCTATTTCCTGTGCATAATTCTCCATCCGCAGAGAGTGAAGTCTCCGAAGGCAATTGATGAGACGACGCGCCTGCTTGAAAGGGAAAGCGAGGAGGAAATCAAAGAAATCGAGGGCCGCCGGCAGTCTTCGGGGAGCGCCGGATGTACAGAGGCTGACCCCGCGGTGAAGGAAAGAGTTCTGGCGGTGATACGCCGCCGTTTCCGGGAGCCGCACCTTCTCAAGAGTGAAGTGCTTCTTGACGTCGGCAACGGGGATATGGGAAAGGCAAGCAGTTTTATTTCCGGCGTGGGCTACTATAACCTTGTGAACATGTTCCGTCTCGAATATGCCCGGCTCTACAAGGAGGCTCATCCTCATGCAAAGCAGGAAGAGGTTGCGGAGGAAGCAGGTTTCTCTTCGAGGACTGCCTACTACAAGGCAAAAAAGTATGTCGGAGAGATTGATTCGGAGATTGTGAAGGGAGTCTCGCTTGTCGAGCATGATCCGCATCCCGTCGCCCCTGCTCAGGGTTGGCGTTAAGGGAACATATCTGGCCTTAGAGGAACATCCATACGGTGTTTTGTCGTTTAGAGGAACAAAATGGGACAATAATTTTTAGGAGAATATATTACCTCACCCTACCTTTGCTGAACGATTTTTAACATTAAGAAAATGAACGGCAAAAACATTGTTTTCCGGGCGTATTCCGCACCGGAATTTTTCATTTGCGAAATTGGCGCCGAGCGTGGTTTCGCAGGCAGCCCGATGGGCGCGGCACAGAGTCTTACGCACGGTTATTGGGGCGACGACGAGACTGCGGAGTATTAACGGCTTAATCTTGAAGAAATGAGAAGGGATATTATTTTTATTGTGGCGCTGACTGTTTTTGTCGCAGCCGCTTGCAGCAAGGAAAACATAGAAAATCATGGGCAGGAGCAGCTGCCTGCCGGAAATGTCCGCGGGATTGAAGTAAACGCGGGCGTTCCGGAGGTGACGAAAACTGCAATTGACGGCGTGAACGTACTCTGGGCCAAAGGTGACCGGGTGGGGTTTGTCGCGGACGACGGGAGCGTTGTTTCAGGAGGCTCTGTCTACACAATTAAGGATGAGTTTGACGGTAAGGCGTCGGCGACGATTACGGTGCCGGTCAAAGATGAAGCCGAAGTGACGGATGAGACAGCGATTGCATTTACAGCATATTATCCTTATTCTTCCGTGACCGCCGCCGATGGTGCTCCGGTGGCTGAGATTACCGCCGAGCAGGACGGTAGGACCGGGAAATGGGGCTACATGAGCGCGGCGTTTTCAGGAACCAAGGTCGATCTGGTCAAGTGTGGTCTGACATTCAGGCATGGCTGTGCCTACATAGACTTCCAGCTCAAGTCAGAGGAACTCGTGGGATGTCCTGTGACGAAAGTGACGCTGACAAGCCTTGATGAGACGAAACTCTTTACGGGAGAATATGTCCTTTCCGGCGAGACTGGCGCTCTGACGGAATCCGAGAGCGGTACAAGGTACTGTCAGGTGTCCGTTTCAGACCCCGTTGCATCTCTCGGCAGCGAGTTTCAGGGAAAATGCGCCGTTGTGGCCCCTGTGGATTTGCGCGGAACGAAAGTCAAGGTTGACATCACATACACCAAGGACGGCAAGGCCCTCACGCAGACTAAGGTCATTGCCGGCAGCAACCTCATCGCTGGCCACAAGATTACGCTCAAACTGAATCTCGACAAGACGGACTTCAATGTCATCGAGTTTGAAAATGCCGAACTCGGCACACTGCTGGCCAAGAAATTCGGCTCGGACGGCTATCTGACGCGGGCTCAGGCCGCTGCGGTGGATAAGGCTGGAATGGCTGATTTTATCTCTGATAATTGGCCAAGTAAAGGAGCACCATTCAATGAGTTCCAGTATTTTACAAATGTAAGCTCCACTCCAAGTTGGCAGGCCAAAACAATCAGGAAGATAACGCTCCCTAATTCCATTAAGATCATCTCAGACTATAGTTTCATGAAATCAATGTTGGGAGAAATTAACAATACATCCCAAGTCACTGAAGTCGGATATCGGGCATTTAATTCCAGCTCCACGTTAAAATCAATTGACCTTGGCGCCGTCACCACAATAGGAGGCGAAGCTTTCAAAGGTAATACAAAGCTTGAATCTGTCGGAAACACAAAAAACTTGGCCGATATAGGTGAAGCTGCCTTTAGCGGATGTTCCAGTCTGAAAGAAATGGATTTGAGCAATTTGAAGACGATCGAAAAGGGCGCTTTCAATGGATGCGGGGCTCTGACCGAGATAAACAGTTCGCTCGCGTCATTGTCCGAAATTCCTGAGTATTTGTTCTGCGGCTGCATGGAACTTAATGCAAGCATCACACTGCCTGCCGTTATCGGCGCGAGTGCTTTCGGCAATTGCAGAAAAATAGTATTCGACTTGTCTGACTTTGAAAAAGTGGAATCAATCGGTAGCATGGCTTTCTTGCAATGCTGGAAAATCACTGGAGACCTTCGTCTCAAAAAAATTGCGGCGCTCGGAAATCAGGCATTCGTAAATGCAAAGATAACGTCAGTTGACATGACCGGAGCACCGCTCGAAAAGATTGATGATTATTGTTTCAAGAACTGCGCAAGTCTGAAGGTGGTTACAATCTCAGAAAATACCACTACAATAGGCCCTGGCGTGTTCTATGGCTGTGAGAATATTACTGAATATCATATATTGTCTAAAACCCCGGCAAAAGTGGATTCAAGTTCTTTCGCAGGAGCGGGCAGCTACATAATTTATGTCCCGAAAGGCTGTTCTACAGTCTATAAGGATAAATGGGCTGTCTACGCCGACCACATCCGGGAAGAGGAGTGAGGATTGTAATCGGTTTTTGCGATTGCCGCGTTCGGAACAAATCATAACAGACGGTTGACTGCCTTTGGAAAGGGATGTACCTTTGCCGATGTAAAAATTAATGGTATAAATAAGGTATTATGAAAACGGCAATTTTTCTTTCTTTGGTTGTTATCTGTGTGATTGCCTCATTGTTCAACGCTTACGCAAAGGCCGGAAAGCATTTCTCATTCGAATTCAGACATCACGGTAATACTAGTGACGCGGTTGTCAAATAATCTCTGACATATCAAAATATTGGACTATATTTGCAGGTAGATTTTACCTGCATTTTTAGTTTTCAGAACGGAGTAATCGTATTGATGCAATAATTATGGAATTACGACATCTACAGGCATTTGTAAAGCTCACGCAGACACTTAACTTTTCGGCGGCGGCCAGTGAACTCTGCATTACTCAGAGCACTCTTTCGGCTACCATAAAGCAACTTGAGGACGATCTTGGAGTGGAACTTTTCTCGCGCAACAGCCACGGGGTTCTAATCACCGAAGCAGGTGAGCAGCTTCTCCCTTTCGCGCAGGAGGCTCTCTATCAGGCAGAGAACTGTGTCAGCAGAATGTATGACCTGAGCAACATGAAATGCGGACGTCTGAAAATCGGCGTGACGCATTCGTTCTCCCTCATGATGGTCGAGGCGATTCTGGAATTCAATAAACAGTATCCTGGCATCGAACTGGAGATTCACTACAAGACAATGGGCGAGCTTCTCGACAAACTTCTCAAGCATGAACTCGATTTCGTCCTTTCCTACAAGCCGTCAGTTGCGAGTTCGCTGATTGAATCGCACGTCATTTTCGACGACAAACTTTCATTTGTCGTGTCGAAAGACAATCCTATTTCCTCCCTTGAGAGCGTGACTGTGGCGGATCTAGCAAAGTATCGTCTTGCACTTCCTGCAAAGGGGCTTCAGGCACGAAATCTTTTGGACGAAATGTGTAAGGCTCAGGGAGTTGAACTAAAGGCGGCAATGGAGTTCGACCTCATAACTCCGCTTTTGCGTCTTGTGTACAACAGCAATTTTGCGACGGTGCTTTCGTCGGCTTCGATTCAGTCACACGACTACTTGAAGGCGATTCCGATTGAGGCGGAGCACAATCTTATGGAGGGCTCTTTCCATATACTCAAGGGGTCTTACAGGAAAAAATCGGCAAAGGAGTTCATTCGCATACTCTGCGAAACAGACACGGTGAGCAAACTCCGAATCAATGTACTCTAAAACAGATACAATGGAATGGTTGAATAATCTTGTGTCCGGACAGGGCGTGGCACATTCGATAATAATAATCGCCTTGACAATCACGGCCGGGTTGCTGTGTGACAGAATCAAGATAAGGGGCGTGAAACTTGGCGTGACTTGGATTCTTTTCATCGGCATATTCCTCGGTCAGCTCGGATTCACGCTTGATCCGACGACCTGCCATTTTGTCAAGGAATTCGGACTCATACTATTTGTCTACTCGATAGGTCTTGAGGTCGGACCTCATTTCTTTTCTTCCTTCAAGAGTGGGGGAGTGACGCTGAATCTGCTCGCGACAGGCATAGTGCTGCTCGGAACCGTCACCGCATATCTGATTCATGTCGTCACCGGTGAAGACCTTTTCGCGATGACAGGCGTGCTCTACGGCTCAGTGACCAATACCCCTGGACTCGGCGCGGCGCAGCAGACTTTTTCCGACCTTAACGAGGGACTGAACAACGCGAAGTTTGCCTGTGGATATGCAGTTGCCTACCCGATGGGTGTTATGGGCATAGTTCTGAGCGTCATATTCATACGAGTGGTTTTCCGCATCAGCCTAGACAAGGAACAGCGGCACGACACGAAGATTGATCACGAGGCCAAAGCGGCTGTCGCGCAGAAAATCGAGTCACCGGACGTCGGACCTGTTTTCCTCGGCATTATGCTCGGTGTGCTTCTTGGCTCCATTCCGATTTTCTTTCCGGGAATGTCTGTTCCGGTGAAACTCGGACTTGCCGGTGGTCCGCTGATTGTTTCGATTTTGATTTCGGCTTTCAGTGCCAAGGTCGGGCTGCGAACAGGCATCTCCCCGTCAGCTAATCTCATGATGCGTCAGGTCGGCATCTGCCTCTTCATCGCGGCTGTCGGCATCAGTGCAGGCGATGGTTTCATCGAGACCATTATGGACGGCGGCTACTGGTGGATTCTCTATGCCTTCATAATCTCGACCCTTCCGCTTCTGGTCGTGGCGGCGTTCGCGAGATTAGTTCTGCACATGAACTATTTTGCAATCATCGGAATGATTGCCGGTGCCACCACAGACCCGCCTGCACTTGCTTACGCCAATTCCATTTGCGAAAGTGACGAGGCTGCGGTTGCCTATTCTACGGTTTATCCGTTGTCGATGTTTTTGCGTATACTTGCTGCGCAGGTGCTGGTACTAATCGCTTGACGGGGCGCCTAAAAGGCGGTCTGCTTCGTTGCAGATTTTGTCAAAATCCTCACAACCAACAGGTTGCTGCGGTATTTGACTTCAACCTGCGCCTTGCATCCCATCCTTTTATGCATCCCCTTTGCCTCTGCTTTTTGTTTGGATTATAATCCTATTTTGTCAGGTTTCCGACCTGGTCGGGGCTGAACGCGAACCAGTCGGAGCAGTCCTGATAGCTGTAGGGAATGTATTCCGCGCAGTGGACAAACACGAGGTTCTGCTTCTTGTTGATGAAGATGTCGACCTTGAGCCCGTTTCCGGTCTCGCTTTCGTTCCAATCCATCTTGGACGGGTCGGTCTTCAGCGCCTCAATAATTTCTGACTTGCGGCTTGCTGGAAAATACTTGCTCTTCTTGGAGAAACATAGTCCGGAGCCGCAGTCCTTGTAGCCGGACTTTGTTGTGAAAAAAAGTATCACACCGCAGAATGCGAGGCAACATCCGAGAATGTTGACGCCAACTGAAGACGGGATGATGACTGTGATTACTCCCGCGATCACGAGAGCCGATGATATGATGATGTCGAGAGCATTGTGCACTCTCTTGAAATCCTTTGTCATAATAATAAGTTGGTTTAGGGTTATTGATGTAAAATGCCCATCCGTTGCTCTGAACGGAATGGCAGAGGTGTGTTGTGAATGAGAACCTAAATCCTCAGACGTCTGAGAATTACTGACGAAGACAGTCCTGACAGGTAGCCGGGAATCGGCACTATGATCCTGTCTATGACGAAGTTGCCAGAGCGCGCCGTGCAGACGATCTTTCCGCTGCGACAGAAACCGGTGCGGGGGTGCTGAGAACTGCCATTCCTTTCTTCCGAAAGATTTCGGACTCTCGATGCTTCGCTGACAGTTCTTGCGACAGAAAATGCAAGACCACCGTTGTTGAGGGCAGGAAACTCATGGCGGTCAAATTCCCAATCTTCCGTTTCCTGAAAAATGAAGGCCTCCTGAAATTCCGTTTTGGCTTCCCTGTCAGATAGACTCGCCCCTCCGCGTGTCCCTGACAAGGCAAACACGGCAGCGAAAATCGCAATTATTCTGACAAGTCCTTTCATTTTAGTACAAAAAAACCTCAATAAACGAGCGCGAGTGCAAATATAGTTGTTTAGAAACATGAAAAAAATAAACTGCGTCAGATTTTTCAATTATTTTCGGCTTTAAATTTGTGGCAGTGTTTTCGTGAGGGCGGGATTCCAGACTTTGGAATGGACGCTCCACGACAGTATGTTTACTTTATAAAGAGTTTGTATTATGTTAGATTTTATTTCACAGATGACAGGAAAGGCTGCCAAGGCGGTGAAGAACTGGTGGCTGCTTCTTGTTGCCGGACTGCTCGGCATAGCTGCGGGCATAGCAGTTTTTTGTTTCCCAGCTGACAGCTATTATGTTTTCAGCATTATGTTCGGAGTCATCATGCTCGTTACTGGCGTCACTGAACTCGCCGTGGCAGTGAGCAGTCGCAACTGGTTCATGATGCGGGGCTACAACATCGTGGGAGGCATACTCGATGTCATTGTCGGCATCATGCTCTGCTCATGGCCTCAGGTTACGATGGTCACGCTTCCGATTTTCCTCGGCATTTGGCTCATCTACCACAGTTTCATGATTATCGGCCTTGCAGGTGACATGAGTGCGTTCAAGGTTTCAGGCTCAGGCTGGCTGATTTGCGGCGGGATACTCTTGCTAATCCTCTCCATCCTGATTGTCCTTAATCCGTTCACTCTTGGCGTCAATGTGGTCGTAATCCTTCTTGGCATCAGTCTCATCGTCTTCGGAGCAGTCCTCGTCGGGGCGTCAATTCGCCTGAGTCGGGTACACAACTACTTCAAGGAAATCAACGAGGCAAATAACATAGAGGAACAATAGGAGTTTGTCTCCGAACGATTTCACGACCTACGGTTATGTTTTTCAGGCTTAGCTGCGAATATTCCGTGTGCGTACACGGAATATTCGGATTTATTTCGTAATATTGCAGAAATTTTTGAGAAACAAACGCATTTATGGAAAAAGTCTTCAGCTACATCATCGGGCTCGGCGCCGCCGTTATGATGCCCGTCATTTTTACGATTTTAGGCATTTGCATCGGAATCAAGCCCGCTAAGGCGCTCAAAAGCGGTTTGCTCGTAGGAGTGGGATTCGTCGGACTTTCTGTCATCACTGGACTTCTCACCAGCGCTCTCGGACCTGCACTTTCGAAGGTGGTGGAGATTTACGGACTTCAGCTCAAGGTCTTCGATATGGGATGGCCTGCTGCCGCATCCGTTGCCTACAACACTGCCGTCGGTGCGCTCATAATCCCGGTCTGCCTTGGAGTGAACCTTATGATGCTACTGACCAAGACCACCCGCACGGTCAACATCGACCTTTGGAACTATTGGCATTTCGCCTTCATCGGAGCTGTGGTCTATTTCGCGATGGACAGCATTTTCTGGGGATTTTTCGCGGCGATTATCTGCTATATCATCACCCTTGTCCTTGCCGACCGCACCGCATCCAAATTCCAGGGATTCTATGAGGGTATGGAGGGAATATCCATTCCGCAGCCTTTCTGCCAGGGATTCGTGCCATTTGCTGAGGCAATCAACGCCGGTCTTGACAAGATTCCGGGCTTTGACAAACTGAACATCGACGCTGAGGGTATGAAAAAGAAATTCGGACTCTTCGGAGAGCCACTTTTCCTTGGAGTCATCATCGGAGTCATCATCGGCTGTCTGTCTTGCGCAAGTTGGAGCGAATTGGTGGAGAAAATTCCATATATTCTCGGTCTGGGCATCAAAATCGGTGCGGTGATGGAGCTCATCCCTCGCATCACATCTCTCTTTATCGAAGGTCTCAAACCGATTTCAGAGGCGACTAAATCGCTGATTGACCGTAAGTTCAAAGGCTCTGCAGGTATCAGCATCGGAATGAGTCCGGCGCTTGTGCTCGGCCATCCGACCACTCTCGTGGTGTCTTTGCTCCTGATTCCTGTCACTCTCATCCTCGCTGTGGTTCTTCCCGGAAATGAATTCCTTCCGCTCGCATCTCTTGCCGGAATGTTCTACATTTTCCCGATGATTCTCCCGATTACCAAGGGCAATGTGCTGAAGACTTTCCTTATCGGTCTTGTGATGATTGTCGGCGGACTCTATTTTGTGACAGACCTGGCTCCGCATTTCACCCTTGCGGCTCAGGATGTTTTCGCTCAGACCGGAGACACCGCGGTGGCAATTCCGGAAGGCTTCCAGGGTGGTTCGTTAGACTTTGCTTCCAGCCCTCTCGCTTGGGCGATTTTCCACCTTACTCACAGCTGCAAATGGATTGGAATCGTGGTGCTTGTGCTCTCTACGGCTGCACTTATGGTTTGGAACCGTTTCAAGATTGTGAAGTCTCAGAAGAATGTGGAAGCCGCTGCTGCAGAGACTGAAAAACCATCTGTAACAAAATAGTCTTTTCCGGGTGGTGGAATATTCCCAGAAAGTAGTGGAATATTCCCATAACTGGTGGAGAATAATCCCGAAATAGGGGATGAATACGAATGAATATATAAATTTAAATATAAGGATATGAAAAAAATTATACTCTCTATTCTTGCGTCGCTTTCGGTTATCGGCGCATTCGGACAGGTAAATTGTAAAATCCAGACGGCTTGCCATCCGGACGATGTAAAACATTATGATACTGAACGTCTTCGCTCTTCGTTCATTATGGAGAAGGTGATGGCTGCGGATGAAATCAATCTTACATACACTCTCTACGACCGTCTCATCTACGGAGGCGCGATGCCTGTGAACAAGACTCTCATTCTCGAGACTTTCGACGCTCTCAAGGCTGAGCATTTTCTCGACAGGAGGGAACTTGGAGTTATCAACATTGCGGGCGACGGAGTGGTGACGGTGGATGGAAAAGAGTATCTGCTTAAGTACAAAGAGGCTCTTTATGTGGGCTGCGGCAAGAAGGAAGTGACTTTCAGAAGTGTGGACCCGCAGAAACCGGCGAAATTCTACATCAATTCGGCCCCTGCCTACAAAGAGTATGTCACTCAGTTGATTACGACAGACAAAAAGGCTGACCCGAAAAAATATGCCATCGCGATTTCAGACCGTTACGGCAAGATGGAAGACTCTAACGACCGCGTTGTGAACCAGCTCATCGTTTGGCCGGTGCTCAGCAGAGTGAAGGGAGGCGGAACCAACCAGCTCCAGATGGGACTCACGGAACTTGCTCCGGGCTCTGTCTGGAACACGATGCCGGCACACACCCACACCCGCCGTATGGAGGCTTATTTCTACTTCAATGTTGCCGAGGGCAATGCCATCTGCCATCTTATGGGCGAACCTCAGGAAGAGAGGCTCATCTGGCTCCACAACGAGCAGGCGGTGACTTCTCCGGAGTGGTCAATCCACGCAGCGGCGGGCACACGCAACTACTCTTTCATCTGGGGAATGGGCGGCGAGAATCTCAACTATGCCGACAAAGACGAAATCCCTTATCTTGATATGAGGTAGAAGAAATTATCTCTGAACATCAAATTCAGAAATATGGCAACTCATTCTGACCACATAGACACTCCGCAGCGCGGGTTTATCCCCGTGTTGCGGAGTGTATTGTCTTGTGTAGCTCTTGTTCTTACAGTCGGACTGACAACAGCGTTCAGAATGCCATATTTCAGCCATCTTTCCGTTGAGGACGGTCTGTCGCAGAGTACAGTCTTTTCCATCTGCCAGGACAGTACCGGATTTATGTGGTTCGGAACGATGGACGGACTCAGCCGCTACGATGGCTACGACTTCCTCGTGTGGCGTCATAGTCCATCGGACAGCACGTCCATATCTTCAGACATTGTCAGACACGTCTTTTCCGATAGCGATGGCAGGATTTGGCTTGGTACACCTGGCGGGCTGTCCCTTTATGACGCGGCGTCGGATTCATTCCGTAACTGGGCTGTCGGGGAGGTCGGCGGGATAGCTGCCGCCGATGGCGGAGACTTGTATATCGCTGCGGACGGCAAACTTTTGATTTTCAACCCGGAAACAGGAACATGGCGAAGCGGAGGGCTTGGTGGCGGAGTGTTTACGACAACGCTGTGCCGGGACGGAAACTCGCTGTGGATAGCGACAGATGAGGCCGGTTTGTTCCGGCTCGACACTGTTGACGGTGAGATTCGGAAAGTTCCGGAGTTTACTTCCGTGAAACCGATTAATTCAATCTTTCCATACGGGGAGACTCTTTGGATTGCAACGGAGGGAGACGGATTGTGGCGTCTTGAACTTAACGGCAAATATTGCGTGGCCGCAGACAGGTTTTCCCCGCGCGACGGACTTCCTTCCAGTTTCGTCCGCTCGCTCGCAGCCGACGATTCGGGGCGTCTTTGGGTGGGGACCTACGGAGGACTCAGCATTCTTGAAGACGGAAGTTTCACACCGGTGCTCAGTGACAGTTTTCGCGAAGGAGCCTTGTCACAGAATTCGGTGAGGAGCATCTGTCGTGACAGCCAGGGCGGAATGTGGCTCGGAACCTATTTCGGCGGGCTGAACTATTGGCATCCGCTTCGCAACCATTTCAGCACCTTACACCGCCAGCAATATCTTAACTCCTTGAACGATAATGTGGTGAGCTGTATGGCGGAAGATGCTGACGGGCGGGTATGGATTGGAACAAACACCGGAGGGGTTAACCTTTGGGATAGTTCTAAGGGGACATTCCGTTATTGGCCTATGAAGTCCGGCGACGGCAATTCTCCCGAGTCAAACGATGTCAAGGCTATTTGGGTGGACGATGCAGCCGGCAAGGTCTATGTGGGCGCGCATGCCGGTGGCCTCTCCTGCATCAGCATGGATTCCGGTGCAATCAAGCGCTTTGACTCAGAAGCATCGTCAGCGGGGGAGCGTCTGCTGGATGTGTATTCCATCATTCCGAAACCTTCTTCATCGATGCTTTGGCTCGGTACTCTTGAAGGAGTAAGGCTCTTTGACCGACGAACAGGGAAAATATCCGTCCCAGGCTTCTCCGGTTCTGCAAAGTCCTCAGCGATGAACTCTGCGCGTTCCATTTTGCTTGATTCTTCCGGTCGTCTGTGGGCCGGCGGGGGCAATGGACTGGCGGTTTTTTCCGTCTCGGACGGCTGTCTGTCGCTTTGCCGTGAAATCGAGGTTCCTTCAGGACTCTATGTCCACGCTTTTCTCGAAGTTCCAGGAAAGTCGGTCTGGGTCGGAACCCGTGAGGGACTTTGGGGCTATAGTTTTTCTACTGCAGAATGGAGTCACTACACCGTTGACGAAGGGCTTCCAAGCAACATAGTAGACGGAATTGAATCCGATGAGTATGGAATGATATGGATAAGCACCGATAGGGGAATCAGCCGTTTCAATCCATTCACCACCTCGTTTCGCAACTTCACCGTTGAAGACGGACTTTCCGGTAACCAGTTCAATCCTTCATCGAGCCTTCGCCGAGACAGTAAAGAAATCCTTTTCGGCGGAATTGACGGCATAACAGTCTTCAGCCCGGAACTCTTCTCCGATAATCCCTATTCTCCGCAGCCGGTGATTACCGGCTTCCGTCTCTCCGGAAAATATGCTTCTGAGAGCGTCCGCCTCAATGGATCTGAGATAGTATTGTCATACGACAGAAACTCCTTCTCCATGTCCTTTTCTGTTCCAAACTATCTTTCCGGACATCACGACACGTTTGCCTATATGCTTGAGGGATATGACGAAGACTGGACGGAGACCACTTCACAGAGGACAGCGTCATGGTCAAATCTTCCTCATGGTGAATATCTCTTCAGGTTGAAATCTGCCAACAGCGACGGAAAATGGTGTGGCTCAGAGGCGACGCTGAGGATAATGGTCCGTCCGGTGTGGTATAGGACTGTGCCCGCTCTGATTGTTTTCGGATTTATGATCGCGCTCACATTTGTGGCGTTGTATCTTTTAATCTCCAGACGTAAGGACAGGCAGGAGAAAGAGGAACTGGACATCCAGGAGCAGACTCATCGGGAGGAACTCCAGCAGATGAAGACGCGCTTTTTCATAAACATATCGCACGAGATGCGCACTCCTCTCATGTTGATTGTCAATCCGCTTGAGGAAATGATCGCGCGGTGTAACGACCTATGGATGCGTCGCCAGTTGAAATATCTTGACCGCAACGCCAGGCGCCTGCTACATCTGGTGAACCAACTCATCGACTACAGACGTGCGGAACTTGGCGTTTTCCGGCTCAGTGTGCGTCCGGAGCCGGTGATGAAGATAATACGCGAGAATTGGTCTTACTACGAGGTTCTTGCGCAGAAGAAAAAGCTCAAGTATCGTCTGGAATCATCAATTGGGGACGCTGCGGCATTTGTGGATGCCCAATACCTTGAACTGATTCTCAATAATCTGCTTTCAAATGCTTTCAAATACACGGATTCGGGCTCAGTCACGCTTTCGGCCGAACTCACTCCGGCAGAGCTTGTTCTGCAAGTATCAGACACGGGAGCCGGCATCCCGAAAGACAGGCAGAAGCAGATTTTCGAGCGCTTCTATCAGGTGGAGCGTGACAATATCGGCAGCGGCATAGGACTGTCGCTCGTCCAAAGGCTCGTGGAACTGCACCACGGCACGATTGAACTGGACAGCGAGCCTGGACGTGGCTCAACATTCACGATACATCTCCCTCAGACTCCGTCCGCCTACTCCGCAGAAGAACTCGGAGGTGTGCAGGAAGTTCATTCGGCAAATGCGAAGGACCGGTATGTGCTGGATCCGGGGGATGCTGAAGGGGAAGATAATGAAGGCGGCCAGTCGCCTGTCCCGGAGGAAACCGGCGGTTCGCTGCTGATTGCCGAGGATAATGAGGATATAGCCGTCTATCTTCGCGATTCACTCTCGGACAGTTTTGAAATCCGCCTTGCAAGGGACGGAGAGCAGGCTCTCGCTGCAGTGGGCGAGTCGCTTCCTGACATTGTGATTACCGATCTGAACATGCCGGTGATGGACGGCCTCAAGTTGTGCATGAGGCTCAAGCAGAATGTCGAAACGTCGGACATTCCTGTAATCATGATTTCCTCAAGCACTGACTACAAGGACCAGCTTGCCGCTTTCAGGGCCGGTGCCGATGATTTTATGTCGAAGCCTTTCCAGCTTTCCATCCTTCAGGCCAAGATACGCAATATGCTGCGGACACGGGCAAGGGTGATGGATAAGGTCGCGAAGTCCTCTGAACTGGAATCCGGCAGGGTCGGGCTTTCGGCCTACGATGAGGAGTTGCTAACCAAGGCAGCCTCGATAGTCGAGAAGAACATGGACAACGCAGATTTCTCGACAGAGGATTTTGCAGCGGAGATGGGTATGTCCCGCTCCAATCTCCATCTTAAGCTCAAGGCGCTCACAGGTGAGTCGGCCCTCGATTTTATCCGTCGCATACGATTCAAGGAGGCCTGCCGGCTGCTCAAGGACGGCCGCTATTCGATTTCTGTCATCAGCGATTTGGTGGGCTTCAATAGTCCGTCTTACTTTGCTACTTGTTTTAAACGGTATATGGGCTGTCTCCCGACCGAATGGGGGCGGAAAGGGGGAAAATAGGGGTGGATTGCTGCGTTGCGCGGTTTGATGAAATCCTCACAACCGACAGGTTGCTGCGGTTTCATCTTCACCGTGCGCCTTGCACTCCACACCCTATTTTCCCCTTTCCCTCTCCGGATTTAGTTTGGGGCGGATTGCCGCGTTGCATTGAAATCCTCCGATAGGCGCAAACTTTACTGATAAAACACCACAAAATTTACTGATGAAATGCCACAAATGTTCGTAATCTTTGTTGCGCGGTTTGTTGGGATTGAACTTGGTGTTTGTGAAAAATGTCGTACCTTTGCTTGGATTGAAAACAGGAGGCGATATGTTGTACCCTATTGGCATACAGAATTTTGAGGATTTGCGTAAGGGCGGATATGTTTACGTGGACAAAACTGCGTTGATACATCATCTGGTTTCGACTGGCAAATACTACTTTTTGAGTCGTCCTCGTCGCTTTGGTAAAAGTCTTCTTGTGTCCACGATGGAGGCTTATTTTCGCGGGAGGCGGGATTTGTTCGCAGGTTTGGCTATTGAGGAGTTGGAAAAGGATTGGACGGACTATCCTGTTTTGCATTTGGACTTGAGTGGAAAGAAATATGACAATCCCAAAGCATTGGCAGATGTCCTGAATTATCACATAAAGACTTGGGAATCATTTTATGGTTCAGGCAATGCACCGGATATTGAAACGAGATTCAAGCAGGTCATTGATAATGCGTATGAAAAGACTCATAGGCAAGTAGTGATTCTTGTCGATGAATACGACAAGCCTATTGTGGACAATTTGGGGAACAGCGAGCTTGTGGACTACTATAAATCCACTCTTCAGGGCTTCTACAGCGTGATGAAAGCCAAGGATGGGAATATCCGTTTCGGCTTTTTGACCGGAGTGTCGAAAATCGGGAAACTGAGCGTCTTCAGCGGGCTCAACAATCTGAATGACATATCGATGGATGCGGAATATTCCGACATCTGCGGCATATCCGAGAGCGACCTTCACGATTGTTTCGGGGAGAGCATTTCCGAGCTTGCCGATGCGAACCGTCTTAGCCTCGAAGAGTGTTACAAAAGGCTTAAGGATATGTACGATGGTTATCATTTTTCTGAAGATTCCGACGGTGTGTACAATCCGTTCAGCCTCTTGAACACTTTCCGTTCAAAGAAATTCAAGGAGTATTGGTTTGAGACCGGAACGCCGACAATGCTGGTGAAGGTGATGAAGCAGACTTCTTTCGACATCACCACTTTGTCCGACAATGTAGTCGTTTCCTCTGCGACCCTGAGCGGTATGCAGGACATAGTAAACAGGCCGGTTCCGCTGTTTTTCCAGACGGGCTACCTCACAATCAAGGGATACGACAGCGAATACAAGGAATATCGCCTCGGCTTCCCGAACGACGAAGTGAAAAACGGCTTCCTCAATTTCATATATTCCTATTATGTTCCGGTGAATCCTGCGGAAAACAATACACGGGTTTCACGTCTCTCGAAGGCGTTGAGGGCGGGCCGTCCGGAGGAGTTTATGCGTAATCTGGAGTCATTGTTCGCGAATACCAGCTATCAGATTCAAGGCGATTCGGAGAAGAATTTCCAGTATGCGATTTATATCATAATGGAACTTTTAGGGGAATATGTCGAGGCAGAACGTAGCACAAGCAACGGAAGGATTGACCTTCTGCTTCAAACCTCTGACTATATCTACGTCATCGAACTTAAAATCGACAACACAGCCGAAGCCGCATTGCAGCAAATCGAAGAAAAAGGCTATGCCAAACCATTCGTGAATGACCCTCGGAAACTCTTCAAAATCGGAGTGAGTTTCTCCACGGCAAATCGCCGGATTGAGGACTGGGTGGTTGTTTGAAATTGAGGTCGGTTGTATGAAATTGACAATCCCCGCCACGATGTTTTCGGGCGGGGATTGTTGTGTATTGCTTTTGATGAGCTTTAATTAGATGATGTGGATGATTGCTTATGGAATAATAGGATAGCTGAAATCATTGAATAGTCAAGTTCGCATAAAAATGTCAAATCAGAATTGGCGTATGCTTCTGGTATATCAAATTCTACATATCCTCCATTTTTAGCGATAGCGCTATAATTAAATGAACTTGATGGTATCACTGTTTCATCCTCTTTATCCTTAACAACTACTTTTATTGTGTTAGCTTTTGTCGCAATACAAGGATGACCATAAAAACGAACTTTAGATATTGCTTTTCCTGTTTTCTGGGAGTTATAGTGTAATTTACCTGAACCTATACTACCATTGCCTATTGCATTATTGTAGTATGAGTCGTCTTCTTTTATTTTCATTTGGTTTTGTGTCCATGGCTTTGCTCCATTAAAACTGCCAGCATAATTCTTAAATCCTGTAATTTCTCCATTAAAATTGTAGTAATCAGTGGATTCTATAGTGTAATTGTCTTTTGAAATATCAAATTTTAATTCATTAATTGTGTCTGCTTTAATATTTAGTATTTGACTATTAACAGTTCTGGTGATGGTTTTGGTGGCAGTTGTCACTGAAATAGTGAGTTCCCCGGCCGGCAATTCTGCCGGATTTACGATGAACCAAGTGGTATATGACTCGCCAGATTTAGCTATAGGAGTTTTGTAGATAGTTGAAACTCCATTGCCAAGATTATTCTTGTCCATAGAGTTTATATTTGCGATATCGTAATTATCACTATGTCTAATCCAAGCTATTCCTGTTAGTGTTCGTTTTTGTGTTGCCTCAGCACTTGATTTCAATGTTACCGCATAGATAGGTGCACCATCAAGGAAATTCTGTGAATCATTTATGGCGAGTTTCAATGGAGTAAACAGTCTTTTGAAGTGAATGTCTGAGATTTCTGTTGCTATTCCAACATTATATTGTGCCTGTCCTATATGGCAATCCATTGACGGGTCAAATGAAAGCTGAGAAGATTCACATCCCTTGAATTTATTTAATATTTCAGGGCTTTGAACAGACGATAGCCTGAAGCAATGGGCAAGATTTTTACCATTTATCTCATTCTTACTCGTATGTGGAATAACAAAGAAGTAATTATATTTTTCTGTTCCATCTATTTCTGGGTGCGAAAATGTCCAACTTCCGGCTTTGATTGCTGTTGCTCTTAGGAGGTATTTCCCATTATTCCCTCCGAGCAAAGGGCAAGCTTCTGTTTCAGGCGCAGTTTTTCCTTCTACATATTTCCAATAACCGACCGACATATTCTCCAACTTATTCAGATGCACGCCGACACCTTCTTCGTAGAACGATTTAGTCTCGGCATCGCCTGTCCAAGGAGTGTCGGCAATGGTGATGGTCTTCTGAATCAAGTTCTCCGGCTCTGTAGGGGAGTTGATGTTTTCCTTCTGGCAGGAAACGAGGGCAGCGCTTATAAGGAGCGCAAAAGGTATAATTCTTTCAGTTTTCATAGTCTTGTCCTCCTTAGAATGAACCTAAATCATTGGTATCGACATATTTGATACTTCCGTCTCTGTTCCACGGGTCACCTGATTGTGCGAAGCCCTGTTCTGTGTTAAGGGCAATCATATCCACCTTGGGGGGGGCATAAAATTTTTTGGTTTCCATAATAGTTATTCTTTTAGTAGCGTTTTAATTATTCATTATTCAAATCAGTCTTTCTCGCCCCGCCTTTATCTCCATCCCTCATTCTGTACCACACCTGGCCTCATCATATCCAAGTCGCGCTGAGGGATTGGCAGCACCTCGTGGCGGCCCTTCACCGTGTAGTCGGCGATGATGTAGAGCGACGGCATCTGCTCGTGCCACTCGGAGCACTTTGCTGCAGTCTCGCGGATGGTTTCGTAGTAGATGCCCCAGCGGACAAGGTCTTGTCTGCGATGCCCCTCGAAGGCGAGTTCGTGGGCGCGTTCGTCGCGGACGGCCTGCTGGAACTGCTCGTAACTCAAGCCTGTGGCGAGGTCTGCCGTTGCTGATGCTGTGCCCGTAGGGAGGCCGTAGCCACGGCGGCGCACTATGTTGATTGCCGCATAGGCGTCTGTGGACGGTGCCTTGTGCCACTCGTTGAGGGCCTCAGCATAGAGAAGGAGCACATCGGAGTAGCGCAACAGATACCAGTTCACATTGGAATAGTTGGCGTCCTTGAGCTGTTCCTTTACATACTTTGCCAAATCCCATTTCGCAGGCGAAAGAGTGTTGTTGAACGGCTTTCTCCAATCCGGTTTGGCATCGTCGGCGATGGCGAACTCGAGAGTGAGGTCCTGCATTGTGGATGAACCTGTCGGAGTGTAGGTGCCAAGAGCCGTCTTTCCGTTTGCAGTGTATTTGTAGTCGGCAAAAGACAGTGCCCAACGCTTGTCCTCAGGGTCGCTCTTTTTCCACTGATATGCGAAGGTCGGGAGCGCTTTCCAGTTGGCTGCGATGCGGATATAATCTCCGGCTCCGTCGGTTGCTGTGACACCATTCCATTTTCCGATTCGTCCTATAGGGTCGTTGCCGCTGATGGTCGGAGTGTAGAATGAAACTTCAAAAAGGCTTTCTGACGGGTCCCAGACATTGTTGCAGGTATTTTTCCAAAGCTGTTCGTAATCGTCGAGAAGCCTGTGTTTGCCGGACTCCACAACAATCTTTGCAGTGTTGGCAGCCAGTTGCCATTTGCTTTCATCGTGCACGGGGTAGCCTGCCCAAGTCGCATAGACTTTCGCCAAAAGTCCGAGTGCAGTGCCTTTGGAAACTCTGTATTGTGAGTCTGTCCTGTAGACATCGTCCACAGCCCAAGGAAGAACTTCCGCAGCATATTTGAGGTCCTGCTCGATGAATTCATAAATTTTCTCCGGTCCAACCTGGGTGAACTTCGACGGATGAATGTTGGACTGCGCCGTGTTCTCCATCAACACCGGATTGCCAAACCATCTCACAAGCTCGAAATAGTAGAATGCACGGAGCGTGCGTGCCTCCGCCATATAGATGGCCGCGAGGGTTTTCTGGCTGTCTTCCCAAGTTTCGACTTTGCGGGAGAGGCGTTCGATGAAGTCATTGGCATCGTAAACAGCGTTGTAGAGTGCCTTCCAAGTGTTCTCGACATAACTGTTGGAGGTTGAGAATGTGTTGCAAGGCAGGTCTCTCCAAGAGTTAGGGGTGCTTCCCTCCACCTTCGCCTCATCTGTTCCGAGGGTGAAGTAGAGTGAGAGGTTCATCCCATACATCGCGTCTTCCTGGAGATTCCTGTAGACTCCGAGAAGCACGTTCTGAGCCTCTTTTGGAGAATTCATATATTCGTCCTTTTCGATTTCCGTGAAGCTCTTCTCGTCGAGGGAGCAGGAAACTGAGCAGAGGATTGCGGCAAGAGCAGCTATGTATTTAATTGTCTTTTTCATAATCATTGTCTCCGAAATCATTAGAACTGAATGTCAAGTCCCATCGTGAACACACGGCTCTTAGGGTAGGCACCCCAGTCGAAGCCCGGGGTGAGAGGGCTGCTGAGCATACTCACTTCAGGGTCGAATCCGCTATATTTCGTCAGGCAGAACAGATTCTGGGCGGAGACATATACTCTCAATTTGTTGACCCATATCTTCCTCGTCCATTTTTCCGGAAGGGTGTAGCCGAGGGTGATGTTCTTCAGACGAAGGAATGATGCGTCCTCAATGAAACGGGAGCTGATGTCATAAGGAATATATCCTGTTGCGGACGGAACTTTGTTCGATGCGTTTGCCGGTTTCCATCTGTCGCCCACTTCCGCGAGCATATTCGTGCGCTCGTTACGGCTCTGGGTGAGATATACCCTCATCGCGTTGTAGACATCGTTGCCTGCGCTGAACTGGAGGAGGAAACTGAAGTCCACGCCGTAGAACTGGAAGCGGTTGGTGATACCTCCGTAGACATCAGGGTAGCCGTTTCCGATGCTGGTCCTGTCGTCCGGGGTGATCTTGCCGTCTCCGTTGATGTCCTTATACTTCGTCATTCCCGGCACCGGGGCATATCCTCTCGGGCTGAGGTCCACAACGCCGTCTTTGAGCTGGAGCGTGCCGTCCGGGAGCATATTGAAGTCGGAGTATTGATAGACGCCGTCGAATACATATCCGTACATATCTCCGAGTGAGGAGCCGACGTAGGAGATGTAGTCGTCCTGGGTGAAGTTGCTGTTGAATCCGGACTTTCTGGCGATGTAGTCAGTGCCGTCCTGGAGGGATACGAGCGTGTTTTTGATGAACGAAAGGTTGAAATCCGTGGACCAGGAGAAGTTGCGGCGGGAGAAGTTGATGCTGCTGATGCTCAGTTCCACTCCGGCGTTGCGGATTTTGCCGACATTCTGCCACTGGCTGCTGAAACCGGTGACATAGGCGAGTTTCTGCTGGATGAGGAGGTCTTTGGTGTCTTTCACAAAGCCGTCGAGAGTGATGTTGAGACGGTTGTCGAAGAATCCGAGGTCGAGACCTATGTTCGTTGTCATCGAACCTTCCCAGCGGAGGTCGTAATTGGCAATCTGTTTCGGAGTGAGGGCGGTGTAGGTGGTCGTTCCCATTCCGATTTTGCTGTCGGTGTAGAGGTCAATGGAGAGGTAGTTGGTGATGCGATCGTTTCCTACCGTTCCCCATCCTGCCCTGAGTTTCATTGTGGAGATTGGGTCGATGTCCTTGAGCCAGGCCTCGTTCTTCATATTCCACGAAGCGGCGAATGACGGGAAGAATCCCCATTTGTGTTTTGGTGAGAATACTGTGGATGCGTCGGCGCGGAATGTCGCGGTGAGCATATAGCGGTCGTCATAGCTGTAGAAGCCTCTTGCGAAGAAGGAAAGGCGCATACTCTTTGTGCGGGTGGTGTTAACCTTTGACGGAGTGGCTCCCAAGCCGAGGTTGTCGGTGCCGAAGTTCTCGAAAGGAAAGTCCTTTGACTGCCCGAGGAGCGACTCGAAGCCTGTGCCGGCACTCTCGTGACCGAGCATGAGGTTGAGGTTGTGCTTTTTCTTGAAGCGGTTCTGGTAGGTGAGGGTGTTGCTGACTTGCCAGCGTTTGTTCCTCGCCATAGTGGTCTCTCCGAACGGACCTCCTGCGCGGTAGGCGTTGCTGGTGGTCTCGTGGTAGAAGTTGTCGCGCCTCTGGTAGTTGGTATTGTAGGTGGCTGCGCTCTTGAATGAGAGATGCTTGTTGAACTTGATTGTCGCTGCCACATTGCCAATCCACTGCTCCTGTTTTGTGGAGCTGTCCACAGACTCAGCCTGGATTATCGGGTTGATTCGGTTGGAGTCGAAATTGGACTCTTCAGCGGCTGTCGGGTCGTACATCAGGTGGCGAAGGTCGTACTGGCTCACTTTCAGGCCTCCCACAGGGCGGTAGGCGATGAGGTTCGCAAGTTGGCTGCCTCCCGTGCCGGCTCCTGTCTTTGTGGAGTTGGTGTAGTTGAGGGAACCGTCAACAATGAGCCAATTGGTGATTTCCTGGCGGATTTTCACTCTGGCATTGTGCTTTTTGTAGCCGCTGTTGACGAAAATACCGTCTTCGTCGAAGTAGGAATATGAAATCGTGTATTGCGATGCTTTCGTGCCTCCGCGGACGCTGATGTCGTGGTTTTGTGACCAAGTCGGACGGAACGCCTCTTTTTGCCAGTCAATCGCGTCTGGGAAGTCGCGATAGTCTTCGAGACTCTGATATTTATATGGAACCCCATTTTCGTCGTTTCCGCTCTTGAAATAGGTGTCTCCATATTTCGAAGGGTTGGTTTCGAGCTGAAGGCTCACAAAATCGTAGGCGTTGATGGTTTCGAGTCTTTTCGAGAGTTGGCGGTAGCTCGCCGAACCGTTGTAGGAAATCTGCGGCAGGCCTTCTTTACCCGATTTTGTGGTCACGAGCACGACTCCGTTGGCTGCACGGGCACCGTAGATTGCGGCTGCGGATGCGTCTTTGAGCACGTCGATGGACTGGATGTCCTGGCTTGCGAGAAAGTCGATGCTGGAAACCTCGAATCCGTCAACTATGAAAAGAGGTGCTGAGTCACCGTTTACTGTTCCGACACCACGGATTTTGATGTCATATCCCGCGCCCGGAGTTCCGTCCGATGCAGTGATGTTCACTCCGGCAATCTGGCCTCCGAGGGCTTCCACCACAGAACTTGTCTTGAAATCCTTGAGTGCCTTGTCGCTGATGGATGAAACAGAGCCGGTGAGGTCGCTTTTCTTCACTGTGCCGTAGCCTATGACCACGACTTCTTCAAGCTGGGTGTTGTCCGGACGGAGTTTGATGTCCACGACAGACCTTCCGCCCACTGCGACTTCCTGGGTGATGTAGCTGATGTAACTGAAACTCAGACTTGCGTCGGAAGGTACGCTGATGACATACTTTCCGTCGGCGTCGGTGACTGTTCCATTGTCGGTGCCGCTCTGGGAAACGCCCGCAGCGATGAGCGGGTCTCCGTTTTCGTCAACCACCGTTCCTCTGACCTTGATTCTCTCCTGTGAGTATGCCGTGATGCAGAGCAGAGTTGCGGCTGTGCAGAGCAATATGTTCTTTATATTTTTCATTTTCATTGAACTTGCTGATTATTGGAAGTTAGTGTCGAACCATACGAAAAGTGGGAAGAGTCTGTATGGGTCTTTTGCTCCTGCCGGGTCTTTGCCGTCAGAACCGAATACGACCTGTGCGGTGAAGATTCCGTTTGCATAGCCGTTGTCGTCCATAAATTTTTCAGGAGCGATGTAGAGGGCAAGGTCTTCCTGACGGAGATATCCTGCCGTTTTTGCGATATGTAGAGGTCTTCCGTAGCTTGAAATAGGATCTCTCGAAGAGGTGTTGTATGCTACATTGATTGAGCTGTAGTATGTTGACCATACGGAGGACAGGAATGTGGTCTTATCCGCATTCGGAGCGCCATTTTTGTGTGAATCCGGTCCATTGAGATTCCAATAGTTGAAGCTGCGTCTGAAGTCCATTGTGATGTTTTTCAGTTCTTCACCCCTGACGACAATGTTGTTCTTCAGGATTGTCGGAGGAACAGATGTCGTTCCGGTCTTAGGGTTGCAGCGGACAGCGAACGGATTATATTGTATGCTGTAGCCTCCTTCTGTTCTCGGAGCATTGAAGTCGAAGAATACAGGAATCTTCATCACGGTCTCTCCCGATGTCCCGACTCCGGTCTTTATGTTCACGAATACGAAATGGGCACGCATATTTGCTATCTTGCCCTCAAACACAGACGGGTCAGTGGTGAGTTTTCCGGTCTTTGGATCGATGCTCACACATTTTGTGTTGCTTCCGCCCTTGATTTCATAAAGGGCTTCAATTCCTTCCTTGATGTCTGACTCAATCACCGGAACTGTAGTCGGTCCGGTAGTTGAAACTCTGAACTGGTCGGCGTAGTTCTGAATAGGATTGAGACCGAGGTTGTTGCCCCAGCGGACGAAGGTGAATACATAAGGGTTTTCGATTGTATTCCACTTGACTGTGGCGCTGAGCGAGCCCTTAGGGTTCTGTGCCTTGACCTTGAAACTGTATTCTCCTTGTGCGATTTTGTTTTTCTTAGGCACCGAAATCGTTCCGTTGAGTTCGTCGATAGTGAGTTCTTTAAGCGCGTCAGGGAGCTCCTCAAAGGAGTAAGTTACCTCATCTCCATCGCTTTGCTTAGGTTTGAGATTGACCTTGGTGCCTTCCCAAACGGTGGTGTCGTTGTAGGCGAGAAGGGTAATCGGAGCGATGTATTCGACAATTCCGATGCGGAGCACCTGGTCGAAGTCTCTTTTTCCGTAGTTGTTCTTTGCGCTGACAGAGAGAACTATTTCGTCTCCGATTGCATATTCGTGTCCCTTTGCGAGTGTGATGACGCCGCTTGTCTTGTCGATGCTGAATTTGTCGCTTTCAGGAATGACTTTTTTTATGCTGAACTCAAGTCCTGTCACAGAGCCGATAAACTCCGGAACAGGGGAGGTGTAGCTTTCGCCGGCTTCCACTTTTGCAGTTGAAGGGTTATAGGCAAGGGATATAGGAGCGGATGCGACTTCCACTGTGAGGGCGTCACTGAACAGGCCTTCTTCCGAATCTGCTCCGAACACCATCGTGGTGAGCTTGAAATCAATTACATAGACTCCTGCATTGAACTTATTGTTTTTGAGTATGCTGAATTTGCCGTTCTTGTCGACGCTGAAAAGTCCGTCCCAGTTCGCGAGAGCTTTTCCGTCGCGGCGCACTCCGCTGATGAGGTAGTTGCGGATTGAGATGTGCTCGCCCTCGGTTGTGATTTGTGCAGTCGGGAGTTCCTCGTCTGAACCTGTGTTTGTCACCTGACTGAGAAGAATTGTAATTTTGTCAGGCGAGACTTTGATTCCCTCCGGAATGGCAGGCATCATATTCACTGTGATGGCCTCCGCAAACTCGTGGCGTTCTCCGCCCACTTTGCAGGCGATGCCGATACGGTATTTTCCCACAGGGAGATTGTCGCTTTTGCGGATGCTGAAGACTCCGGTTGTGGGGTCAATGGAGAAACACTCTGCTGTCACAGCTTCGTCTTCGCGTTTGACGCTGAAAATTTCGAAACTTTCCGGGGTTCCGCCGTGCCAGGTCGGGGTGATGTCCATATTGGTGGACGGACCTATGTCGGTAATGCCCGGGTAGTGGAGCGCAAATGCCCCCGTGTCGGTCAGTTCCGCCTTACAGGAGGAGACTGAAACGATAATTGCCGTCAGCGCAACGAGTGCCGCTGTGGCTTTTCTGGTTATTGTTCTTGACATCTTGTCTGTTATTATGTTTTTCTTATATCTTTCAGAACTTGGCCCTTGTCTTCTGGCGTCCGTTCGCTTGTCTATTGTTCTTATAGTCAGTACTATATCTATTTCAGGCGGTAGCTTAGGCTCTGCGGGCTGCCGTTCACGCTGACTTTGAGCGAAACGCCTTCAGGATGGAATGTTCCGGCCGAATCTTCGGTGTTGTCGGTAAATTCCGCCTCGATTTTCGGCTGCTTGTCGCTGAATGGCACGAGGACTGATATGAAGCGGACTGCCTTGCCGGCTTTTTTGTCAACATTGAGTCTGAACCATACTCTCTGCACCGTGGTGCCAATTTCGTTAGAGAAATATCCGGTGCCTGTCTCTGTCGTAAGGTTGTCTGCGGTTTCGGAGAAACTCTTGATTATGAGATTGTTGCCATCGGTGAAGAGGGATTTCGCGCTGAAGGACCTATTTTCCACTTCTGCTTTTGTGGCTGTGTAGGCCTTGCCGGACTCGTCTTCTTTCGCTCCTCCCCAAAGCTTGAAGTTGAGGTTGAGCTGTGTGTCCGCGCAGTCTCCGTAGGCTTCGTCAACTATCACATAGTAGCTGTTATCAACAAAGAAGATTGCACGGCGGATTGTCAGGTCGCTGTAGGCCGGATTCTCTGTGACGAGAACATCGTAGCCGGTGGTATTTTCGGCGAGAAGGAGTTTGCCTTCGCGCTTTTCATAGCTTTTGCGTGCCTTCCCCACTGTCTTTGTCACGACATTGTGCATCTCGGTTGACGCGTACGTGCGGCGGTCGCTCCCGTCATTATAGGTGTAGCATCCTGCATCCGGAAGGAAGCGTCGTCCGTTCACATAGAGTCCGATTGTTCCGTTGTCGCTCTGATTGTGCCATTTCCAGCCTGTGTCGTAATTGTTTTTATGGACAAGCATTGTTGAGTTTGCTGTCCAACCGTTACGCATCATATAATAGCCTGTGACAGGGTAGGTTACGAGTGTCGCGGAAGGTTTTGTCCCAAATTTGCCTTCGGTCGCCATCCATTTCATCTGCTCGTCTTCCGGGAACATTTCGGAATATTTCCGAAGGTTCTTGAGGAGTACGCTCTTGGTCATTCTCTTGGAACGTGTGTCATTGAAATTGTCGGTCGAGTAGTTCGGATAAATTACGTCCTTTATGAATCCTGCGGCCTTGCGGAGGCATTCCGTGTAGTCGGCAGGAAGTTCACTCTCGCGGGCGTTCATCTGTGCAGTCTTATATATTGATATGAAGTCGGCAACTACTCCGAGGTGGTAGCTGATGTCAAACTCATTGTGCACTCCGTCTTCGTTGAACTGGCTTTTCAACTGGGCTGCCAGCGCTGTTCCGCCGTCCTTGAGCCATTCCTCTGCTTTTGTAAATTCAGGGAAGAGTATTCCCGCGCTCACTATGGCTTGCTCTTGGGTGAGGCTGATGTTGGCACTCTGATCTGCCCAGCGGTTGATGCGGATGGATTCGATGTGCAGGTAGATGGTCTTGAGAATGAAGATAAGCTCATTCGGAGTCAGGCTCGGAGATTGGGCATAGTAGGGAAGTGCTGCCATCAGATCGTTCATCCTGCAGCAAGGCTGAAGTCCGGACCAAGGAGTCGCATCGGTTTTTCCCTCAGGGACAGGGAAGGCGATGTTGTAGGATTTCCAAGCCTCAAACCAGGCTTTGAAGTATTTCTCGTCTTTGGTGACAGCGTATGTCTTTGCCTGTGGGAGCATCCACTGGAGGCGGTGCTTCTGGGCGAGAAATTCCTTTTCTTTTTCAAGCCCTGCGGGGACAGTATTCCAGTCGATGCTTCCGTCTTCTGCTGCGAATGACCAATATTTTTCCTTTCCGACAGTGCCGGAGTCTTCCGCGTAAACAGCCACTTTGAACCTCCAACCGGCTTCTGCTGTGGCTTGGTCAGCGATATTTTGCTCACTTGCCGTAGCCGAAGGCGAAAGGACATTTGCTTCGGGGTTGTAGACAGGACGTGTGCGCCAATAGTCCACAAGGGAGGTCAGCGCATTGTAGAGGTCGCCCTTTTCGTTGAATTCTTTGACTTTTTCCAGCCCCGGATAGTCCAGATTGAGAAATGCGAAAGGTTCATTAACCTCTCCGATGACTTCTCCATGAGGGGGTGTGGGTTTGAGATTTATGTCTCCGACAGGCTGTTCGGAGAGAATTTCTTTGCTGCAGCCGAAAGCCGCGATGAGTGCAACTGTGATTAAAAGATATTTTTTCATTTAGCCCAGTGTTTGGTGGTTTTTTACTGATGCAAAATTACATCATCTTCTCCGGTCTAATGTCGGCTTTGTTTCATCTTGTGCCACGTTGTTTCAAGAACTTGCATTTTTGTTGAAAAATATGCTAAAATTTTCCAACAAGTCGGTGTTTGTGAAAAATTCTTGCACTTTTCTGCACAAAATTAGGGTAGTTTCCACACTTATTCTCAAACTTGCGACAAAACTGAACGAAGACGGGAGGATAATGAACTAATTTTGCATACGGTTAATTCCCGCAGTTTCTCGCCACAGGAAACTGACTTGAGTTCGCTTTGGCGTCACCCTCGGGATTTGCCCATTAAACGCTAAAACAGTTTAAATATGACTTTCAGACATTTTACTTCCATTGCCTGTGCAGTAGCGGCGCTTGTGATTTCTTGCAACAACAAAACCCCGGAGTGGGTTGGCGCTGCATTGGAGAGTTCCACTCAGCAGCTTCTTTCCACTGCGGATGAACTTCGCGACAGCGGACGTTTCCCGCGTTCAATCTGGTCAGGCTGGGACATTGAATTCCTCGCTGAACAAATCGGCCCTTCTGTCTATGCGAAAGTGGATTCCCTTCGTCCACAGCCTTCAGCGGATAAACTCGGAAAACTCAGAACCTGCGATGTTTACGACTGGACAAGCGGCTTTTTCCCCGGTTCTCTATGGCTCGCTTATGAGCTGACCGGAGACGAAAGACTCCTGCTTGACGCTGTGGACTACACAAACAAGATGCTCCCGGCAACATTCTACACCGGCACACACGACCTCGGATTTATGGTCGGTTGCAGCTACGGCAACGCCCTCCGTCTTTGCCCGAACGACAGTCTCAAAACCGTCATCATCCGCACGGCAGACAATCTCGCTTCGCGTTTCAATCCTGAAATCGGGGCAATCCGTTCCTGGGATTTCGGCCCGTGGAATTTCCCTGTCATTATTGACAATATGATGAATCTCGAACTCCTTTTTCAGGCGAGCAAACTCACCGGCGACAATAAATATAAAGACATCGCAATCCGCCACGCCGACAAGACAATGTCCTGCCATTTCCGTCCGGATATGACCAGCTATCACGTCGTAAGCTACAATCCTGACGGCAGCATCGAGACACGCCAGACTTTCCAGGGTCGCAGCGACGAGTCTGCCTGGGCACGTGGACAGGCTTGGGGCGTCTATGGCTACACTGTCTGCTACCGCGAGACGGGAGACAAGAAGTATCTTGAGTTTGCGCAGAAGATTGCTGATATGATAATCTCCCGCGTCAAGACCGAAGACCACATTCCTCTTTGGGACTATGATGCACCGAATCTTCCGACAACTCCTCGTGACGCTTCTGCAGCTGCGGTGACTTCTTCCGCACTGTTTGAACTTTGCGGCTATCTGCCTGATGGTCAGAAGTACTTCAACTACGCCGAGAGCATTCTCCGCAGCCTTTCTTCTCCGGAGTATCTTGCGGAGATAGGCACTAACTGCGGGTTTATCCTGAAACATTCGACGGGGTCGCTTGCTCACGGATCGGAGATTGATGTGCCGCTCAATTATGCGGACTATTACTATCTTGAATCTATTAAGCGTTATATGGGCGAATAAAAGGTGGTCTGCTTCGTTGGATGGTTTGATGAAATCCTCACAACCGATAGGTTGCTGCGGTATTCATCTTCACCATCCGCCTTGCATCCCATCCTTTTCTTCATCCCATTCTCTCTATAGTTTCTTTGACTATCTGTCGAATGGTTATTTTGTATCAATGATTGTTGTTTTGTATTGATGTATAATTATAATATGGTGAGAGTCAATAAAATAATGATGGCTTTGGGAATTTTCCTCTTTTGTGGAAATCTCGGGGCACAGGAACTTCGTACAGAGGTTTTTGATTTGTTGGATTTGACGCGTCCGGGACTTGAAAAAGTCAGGGCTGCTCACGAGGGGGGAGACGATGCGGCTGCGGCTGCGGACCTTCTCGAATACTACCGTAGCCGGAAAGGAATCTGCACTCCGGAAATCCGGAACGTCAAAAAAGTGAAAATCAACAAAGAACAGCAGAAATGGGCAGACGACGCCCTCCAGCACACATTCTTTGTTCATAAGGGCTACCAGCCTTCTTTCAACTACGGAGAGGACATCGACTGGAGATACTGGCCGGTGCAGGACAACGAACTCCGCTGGCAACTCCACCGCCACAAATGGTTCGCTCCTATGGGATATGCCTACAGAGTGAGCGGCGACGAAAAGTATGCGAAGGAGTGGACAGCCCAGTATATGGACTGGATTCGCAAGAACCCTTATGTAAAAATCAGCAAAAAGGAATATGAAATCACTCAGGACTCGCAGCTCAAAGCCGATGCCGAGAACGCACGCTATGCCTGGAGACCCCTCGAAGTGAGCCATCGTCTTCAGGACCAATGCCTTCAGTTCCAGCTCTTTGTCGATTCGCCGTCATTCACGCCGGAGTTCCTCACGGAATTTCTCGTGAACTATCACCGCCACGCCACCCACATTATGGGCAATTGGTCCAAGCAGGGCAACCACCTTCTTTTCGAGGCTCAGAGGATGCTCTATGCCGGTTCTTTCTTCCCCGAATTCAAGGACGCCGAACTTTGGAGACAGAGCGGCGTGGACATACTCAACAAGGAGGTGAAAATCCAGGTCCTTCCCGACGGCGGACATTTCGAGCTTGACCCTCACTACCATCTCGCAGTCATCGAGATTTTCCTCAAATCCCTGCGTGTCGCTGACCTCAACGGATTCAGGAGCGATTTCCCTCAGTCCTACCAGGACGCAGTGGAGAGCCTTGTGATGTGGTATCTCAACATAATGTTCCCGGACTGCACCAATCCTTGCTTCAGCGATGCGAAACTCTGTGACAAACGTGAAATGGCCAAACACTTCAAGCAGTGGACAGAGGTCTTCCCGGACAATCAGTTCATCAAATGGTTCGCAAGCGATGGCACCGAAGGCACTCAGCCGGACTGGCTTTCCAAGGGATTCAACGACTCCGGATTCTATGTTTTCCGCAGCGGATGGGGCAGCGACGCCGTTCAGATGGATGTGAAGGCCGGTCCTGCAGGGGAGTGGCACGCGCAGCCGGATTTTGGAACATTCGAACTCTGGTACAACGGCAAATGTCTTTTCCAGGATTCCGGTTCATACGTCTATGAGGGCAAAGACCCCGAGGTGATGGAGTGGAGAAGGTGGTTCCGTGCCTCTGCCCATCACAACACACTCACAATGGACGGAAAGGATGTGGACAAGGTCGCTTCTGAAACTCTCCTTTGGCAGCCTGAGGGCGATGTGCAGATTCTCGTGACCGAACATCCGAGCTACCCGGGACTCACTCACCGCCGTTCGATATTCTTCGTCAATAATGAATATTTCGTCATCGTCGATGAGGCTGTGGGACAGAAAAAGGGATGGGTGAATCTCAATTGGCAGATGCCGAAGGGCAAAGTTCCGAACAGCCGTGAGGATATGACATTCTATTCCGAATTTGAAGGCGACAGCAATTTTATGTTCCGTTGTTTCGGACCGGAAGGTATGAGTATGAAAAAGGATGAGGGATGGCAGTCTCCTGCGTATATGAAAAAGGTGAAGCGAATCCACGCATCTTTCAATGCGAAAAAATCTGGAAACGAGCCGCTGCGCTTTATCACCGTCATCCATCCGAAACAGGATGCCGGATATGAGAATATTTCCGCAAAATTCACCGACCGGGGCTTCAGCAACAGCGGAATGTCACTTGAGGTGAAGGTCGGAAAGGGGAAGAAAGTGAAATTGAGTTATAAACTTTAGGAAATATGGCTTCATCCCGTCTTTTGGTACTTCCTCTTGCGGCTGCGGCTCTTGCCTCCTGCGCTCAGAAGGAACAGGAAAAAAACCGGCCGAACATCCTCTTTATAATGACTGACGACCACACGACTCAGGCTATGTCCTGCTACGGCGGGCGTCTGATTGAGACTCCGAATATGGACCGTCTCGCTCGTGAGGGAATGCGTTTTGAAAACTGCTATGCGACTAATGCCCTTTCGGGCCCATCCCGTGCCTGCATTCTCACCGGCAAGTTTAGCCACGAAAACGGATTCACAGACAATGCGTCCCGTTTCAATGGAGACCAGCAGACTTTCCCAAAACTTCTTCAGAGCGCAGGTTACGAAACAGCTATGATTGGAAAGTGGCACCTGATTTCAGAGCCTCAGGGCTTTGACTTCTGGAGCGTTCTCTCCGGACAGGAAGAGCAGGGAGACTACTTCAATCCGGCTTTCTGGGAGATGGGTAAGGAAATCACCGAGCAAGGCTATGTCAGCGATGTCATCACCGGAAAGGTTCTCTCCTATCTCGAAAACCGCCGCGCTGCCGCACTCCAATCGCAGGCCGCCTCGGGAAGCAAATCCGCCCCTCTCAAGCCATTCTGTCTGATGTTCCACCACAAGGCTCCGCACCGGAACTGGATGCCGGCCCCGGAGCATCTGGGCGAATTCAACGACCGGATATTCCCGGAACCGGAAAATCTTTTCGACGACTATTCAGGACGTTGCCCCGCTGCTGCAGAGCAGGATATGAGTCTTGAAAAGACTTTCACAGAGGATTGGGACCTCAAACTGATGACAAGGGAGGAAATGCTCGCCAACCCGGACAACCGTCTCTCTAAGGTCTATTTCCGTATGCCGGAGGAGGCGCAGCACAAATGGGATTCGGTCTATGCGGGGCGTATCGCTGAGTACCGTAGCGCCCGTCTTAAGGGGCAGGAGCTCGTAAGCTGGAAATACCAGCAGTATATGAGGGATTATCTCGCGACTGTCCTTTCGGTGGACGAGAGCATCGGTCGTGTGTTGGACTATCTCGAAATGACGGGTGAACTTGACAATACTATCGTGGTCTACACCTCCGACCAGGGATTTTTCCTCGGCGAGCACGGATGGTTTGACAAACGCTTTATGTATGAGGAGTGTCAGAGGATGCCGCTTCTGGTCCGTTATCCAAAGGCAATAAAGGCGGGGACAGTTTCGGACGCGCTCTGTATGAATGTCGATTTCGCACCGACTTTCCTCGACTATGCCGGCGTGGAGATACCATCTGATATTCAGGGAGTTTCACTTCGTCCGGTCATAGAGAACGACGGCGCAACCCCGACGGACTGGCGCAAGGCGGTATATTACCACTATTATGAATACCCCGCCGAACACTCGGTGAAACGTCACTACGGCATACGCACTAAAGACTTCAAACTCATACACTTCTACAACGACATCGACTGTTGGGAACTCTACGACGAGACGAAAGACCCTATGGAGATGCACAATGTGTATGATGCTCCGGAATATTCGGAGACACGGGAATATATGCTTTCGCTCATCGATTCTGTGCAGCGGTCGTATGGCGACGTTGATCCGTGCGAGAGGGAGCGTGTGTTGTTTAAAGGTGACCGCCGATATATACAAAGAAGATAAGTTTAATATTCGCAAGAAGTTAGAATACTTGCAAAACGTGAATAACTGATAATAAGATGGATAGACGTAAATTTTTGGAAGTTTCCGGTTGGTCGCTGGTCGGACTGGCGGCTACGGGCAGCCTTCTGGAGTCTTGCAGCTCGGTGAGGGATGTGAAGAAAATTGTTCCTTCGGCTTCAGACCTCAAACTCTATTGGGGTGACCTCCATAACCACTGTAACATAACTTATGGGCACGGAGATATGCGCGATGCTTTCGAGGCGGCCAAGGAGCAGCTCGATTTTGTCAGCGTCACTCCGCACGCAATGTGGCCGGACATCAACCTGCTCAACCGCGAACCGCGTCTGAAATGGGTAATCGGCTATCATACAGATGCTTTCAAACGTCTTCGTCAGGGCGGCTATGAAAAATACAGCGCGATGACGAAAGAATACGACAATCCCGGCAAATTCCTCACATTCATTGGATATGAGGCTCACAGCATGGTTTACGGCGACCACGTGGCTCTCCACAAGAGTCTCGATGCTCCGCTTGTGGGCTGCTCTTCCATCGAAAACTGGAAAGACAAGTTCAAAGGGCAGGATGTCTTTGTGACTCCGCACCATATGGGCTATCAGGAGGGATTCCGCGGATATAATTGGAAATATTTCACTGAAGGCGACCAGACTCCTTTTGTGGAGATGTACTCGCGCCACGGACTAGCAGAGGGGGATATGGGCGACTATCCATACCTTCACGATATGGGCCCGCGCAATTGGGAGGGTTCCATTCTATACGGCCTCAAACAGGGACATAAATTCGGAATTATGGGTTCTACAGACCAGCATTCCGGCTATCCGGGCAGCTACGGTGACGGTCGTGTAGGTGTTCTCTCCCCGAATCTCAGTCGCGACGGCATTTGGGATGCCCTGCGTCGTCGTCATACTTGTTGTGCAACAGGAGATAAGATTGTTGTCGATTTTCGTTTGAACGATGGCTTTATGGGAGACGTCGTGAGCGGTGAACGACGCAGAATCTATGTCAATGTTGAGGCGCAGAGCTGCATTGACTATGTTGACATCATCAAAAACGGGCGGCTGATTGCCCGAATGAACGGTCCTATGCTTCCGACTTTTGAGCCTTCGGGACTCATTCGCTGCAAAATAAAGATGGAGTACGGATGGAACAGAGAAGAGAAGTATGTGAGTTGGAACGGAAAAGTGAGCATCGACAAAGGACACATCCTTTCAGTGACCCCTTGTTTCCGTGGCGCGGCTTTCACCTCCCCTCAGGAGGGCGAGACCGAGTTCCACACTCACGTGAACCGCATCCGCGCGGTGACAGACTCATCTGCTGAGCTGGAACTCTACACGTCCAAGAACCCGAACACCACAACAGCTTCCACCCAGGCAGTGATTTTGGATGTGGAGATGCCTCTTGACGGTGTCATCACTTCTGACTTCAACGGACGGGAGTTCAGTCACACTCTTGCAGAACTGCTTGAAGGCGGTCGCAGCCACTTTATGCGAGGCTGGCTCAGCGAGGCAGTGCTCTTCAACCGGGCTATGCCTGAGTCTTGCTGGAGCATTGAGCATTATATGGAGGATGATGTGCGGGAGACGGATTGTGATTGGTATTATGTGCGGGTGCGGCAGAAGGATGGGCAGTGGTTGTGGAGTTCTCCAATATGGGTAAGGGGCGCCTAAAAGGCGGTCTGCCGCGTTGCGTGTGAAATTCAAGTCCTTACAACCGATAGGTTGCTGCGGTTTCATCTTCTCCGTCCGCCTTGCATCCCATCCTTTTATGCATCCCCGTCTCCAAGCTGCCAGGTGGCATAATTTTGAGGCGGTCTGCCGTGTTGAGCGGTTTGATAAAATCCTTTTATGCATCCCCTTTGGCTTTGCTTTTTATTGAAGTTGCTTGATTTAGAAATAGTTGCTTTGGAAAATGGATAAGAAATTATTGATGATGTCGCTGGGAGCGACTTTGGTGCCGGCGGCGGCTTTTGCCTTGCCGGTGGAGGGTGATGCTGAAGGAGAAGTAATGGCGGAGGCGCGTGGGACGCAGAAAAGACCTAATGTGATTTGGATAATGACCGACCAGCATTGGGCGGGGGCGATGAGTTGTGCCGGAAATGCTGATGTTCGGACTCCAAATCTGGACCGCCTTGCCAAGAGGGGAGTGCGTTTCGAGAATGCTTATTGTGCGATGCCGCTGAGCGGTCCGTCGAGAGCGGCGATGTTTACCGGTTATATGCCATCGCAGACCGGAATGGACGTGAATGAAAAGCCTCTCGTGGATTCTCTTCGTCACAACACTCTCGGTCAACTGGTCGCCGATGCGGGCTATGACTGTGTCTATGCGGGAAAATGGCACGTCAATACCATCAGTATACCTGACGGAGAATTCGGTTTCCGCAACATACGGGACAATGGAGACGAGGGCCTTGCAGAGGCCTGTGTCGACTATCTCGAATCACGCTATGGTTTAACCTCCACCAAGAGCGTCGGGGCAGCCAAGCGCAGGGAATCTTCAGAAGCAAAGTCGGGCGCGGGCCTGAACTCCCCAAGCGGCAACCCCTTCTTTATGGTCGCCTCATTCATCAACCCACACAACATCTGTGAATACGCCCGCGGACAGAAAACCCCTCACGCTCCGACTCCGGTCGCAGAAATCCCTGATTGTCCGAACCTTCCGGCAAATTTTGAGAAAGCACCATACGATGCGGCGGTCCTGAGTTTCGAACAAAGACAGAACTATTCTCTCTACCCAAGCGTGGACTATTCTCCTGACGACTGGCGCCGTTACCGCAACGCCTATTTCCGCCTGATTGAGCACGTGGACGCGCAAATTGGCATAATCGTGGATGAAATAGACCGTCTGAATCTCTGGGACGACAGCATCATCATCTTCACCTCCGACCACGGCGATGGCACCGGAGCACACCGATGGAATCAGAAGACCGCCCTCTACGAAGAGGTCGCGAATGTCCCTCTGATTGTCTGTCTCCCGGGAGGCAAAAATGCCGGAAAGACCACCGCGGCGCTGGTTAACAACGGAATAGATATGATGCCGACCCTCTGCGAGTGGACCGGTGCTTCTCTTCCGGCAAACCGCCCGGGCAGGAGTTTCGCGTCAGCAGCTGCTCTAAAGGACAAAGGACCCGACTTCATCGTCACTGAAACCAATTTCAAACAGACTTCAGGCACGGCCGGGTGGATGGTCCGCAGCTCTCGCTACAAATACGTCCTCTACGACAAAGGACTCCACCGCGAGCAGCTCTACGATATGAGCTCCGGCCGTCTCGAAATGGTCAACCTCGCCGAGGAAAGCGCCTACGCCCCAATCCTCGCCCAAATGCGGGCAGTTCTGCGCAACTGGATGGAAACCACCCCAGGTCCCGACCGCAAACGCCATCTCAAGGCCCTCCCCGAGTAATTGTCGCGGAGGTTTTCTCCCCAAAGAATGTAGATTACTCATCGCCCCTGATGATCCCGGCTCCACCAGTTTCCTCAACACAACTAAATGCGCCGGGTAATCTCGTTTGCCAAACCATCGACAGACAGTCCGTATGCAAGTGTGTTGCCGGCACGCCAGCTGCCCAGACGAAGATGTTAAAGGATTCGAAAAAGTGGTGTCTTGTTCCATTCTGCAGGGGGGAGTGGAACAAACGGAACGGCTGAGTTAAGGAGTGATTTCCTCAGCAAATAAGAATCGATTGAAAATCAGCGAGTTCCATATCGGCTGGATTTCCTTGGCAAATAAAAACGCTATACATAGTACGGAACGTACGAAGAGTATTTCTTCGAATCAGGCGCCTTATCTGAGAGGTGAATCAGACCAGCATCAACCGCATCGGCAATGATTCTGGAGGCTCCGGCAGAATTGTTCTTAGGCATACCCAGGCGTTCCCGCAGGGACTGGTTCGTGAGTTCAAAACCATTTTCGTATAGAAGACACGCATGTTGATAGCAAGCCTGTACTTTCTCGCCCCGAGTCATCTCGGTGTATTTCTTCAGCGGGAACAGTCGAGCCCTGGTGAAGTCTTCACCCCTTTCAACCGTGATGGCGGGAAGACGCATGGCTTCAATGCCGGCAACGGCTCGGTCCATTCCGCTGCCACGTTTCTCGCAGAGGTTGAAGAGGAACATGGCCTGGGCCATCTTGTCATTCCGCGACTTCGGCGGCAGATCTATGAAGCGATTCGTGTCTATGAGCGGCGCGCCCGGATTGGTCATCACGATGCGATTGGTGAAAATTTCAAGGGCCAGGGTCATGCCGTGGACATCGAAACTCTGGTGCAGAACCATGTTTGCAGCCAATTCCCTAATGGCCACTTCCGGATAAGGATACCGATTCTCACGCTGGGGATGAAGGATGTCTTCCGTCTTTTCGAGCAGACTCATCACATACTTAACTATTTTATCCAGAGAGATGGCATATCCCTCGTAGAAGAAGGTCTCGGCTGAAATGTCCAGGTTGTTAGCGCCCTTGTATTGACGCACAACGACATAGCGGAACTCCAGGGAAGGGAATTTACGTAGATCCCTGGCAAAAAGCGCGGCGCCCAGGTTGGTAATGGCCCAACCATTCTCTTGCTTCTTGCAGAAGTTGTAGTCGGCAAGACCTTCGGCTATACTCTCGGCACCAGTGGGTGTGGGTTTTCTAGTGAGTCTATAAAACTCCGCAAAATCAAGCAGTGTGATAATTTGGTCGGCCGGCAAACCGGATGCCGCAATACGATCCTCGAAAGCAATTCCTTCCTTGGCGGCTATCATATCGTGGACTTGCTGGCGCGACATCTTATGAGTCTGGCCGGCGGAACGATAGTAGCTGTCATAAATGGTCCCACCACGAAGGTAGACGGGCTTGTCAAACTGTTCCGGGACATGGACGAAGAGGATACCTTGGCCATCATACTCTGCGGAAGCGTGTTCCAGCTTGATTGGAAAATGCAGATTGTTCCTGGCAATACTACCCAGACGATTGACGATATCTTCGGCCTGCTCACGTGTGGGCGTGAAGAGGGTCGCGTCGTTATTGACGCCGAAGGCAAAAGTGCCGCCGCCCATCTGGTTGGCAAATGCAGAAATGTGTTGCGCAAGCCGTTCCGATTTCTCGGACAGGCCGCTCTTCCAGTCAAGTTCGTTCAACTCAACCTTCACGGGGTGGAGGCTGTTGTGTAGGTTTCTTATGGCATCTTCTTTCCAGCTCATAGTCATTCTCAAATTAGCCAAAGACAAAGATAATGAATTCATTGGGATTCGTCAAATGAGATTTGATTCCTCCTCTTGTTCTGCCCCGGCTTCGGTGAGGGCGTTCTTTAATCTCCGGCATTGTCGGACTTTTGAACTTTGATTATATGCAACCTCTTGTCTTCTGAATTTTGGTATATGATGGACGCTCCTTCTTTTTCCGGAATGGATGCCATTGCACTTTCATTGAACATATATTCGTTTAACCAGATACTATCACTGATTAACAATGGTTTCCAATGCTTTCCGAAATCAGAAGAATAGAAGATGCAGTTATGTCGTCCTTTTTCTGCTGAAAAGTTGGATGCCGCACAAATAAACACTCCATTACTTTCTGTAAGGAACTTAGGATGATAGCATCCGCGAAACAGTCCGTTCCATCTGAACTTTGACAAATATTTCATATTTTCTCCATCATATTTCCAGAAACTCATATCAGAATATAATGCAACTAAAAAATCTGCAGCTTGAATGTCATACAGGTTTTTGAATTCAAACATTTTATATGTTGTTGACATAACGTCTTTTGCTAACAGAATACTTCGGGATCTTGAGTCTACTTTAGCAAATATCGGAATGAGCATTGTGTTGCCGCAGAAAGCAATTTTATTGCCGACAGATTGTCCTGGCAGATATACCGTTTCCCATCCTCTTCCATAGTCTCTAGTAATCTTGTATGAAAAAGTCTCATTATGGTTCAAACAGTATGTATAAGTGCTATCATTGAAAATATGCAGGCCAAAAATACTATCTCCTTCCTGGGCTATTTTCGTTTTTAAAAAAGCGTCTTTAGAAATGACCCATATTTCTGATTTCATTCCCCCTTGCTCTTGGTTTCTTTGAAATTGATTGGTTGTGGTGACGAAAATTCTTTGTCCGTATTCGGATATGTTTATACATTTCCCATCAACCTTTCCAAGTGTGTTCCAGGTCCGTCCTCTATCAACTGTCTTTGATATAACAGATTCCTCTATGTGGCATCTTCCATTGATATCCTCCAGAATAGGAGTCGCCGCATATCCTATGCTATCAGATTCAAAGCATAGCATATGTGCTGTCTGGGGCAGTCCTATAGGTGTAAAATCTTCGTGGATAATAATATTCTCGCACTTCCTGTCATCATTGCACGACGACAGGAAGGCTAATATAAAAATAGAAATAAGGAGTGCTGCACTCAGGTATAAAGCCTTGTTCTGTTTCATCGCATTTGTATACAGTGTCGATTTGCTTTATTTATATTCTACCAGGCATACAGCATCAACCCCATGCTCGTGAAGTTCTCTGAGAAATTCAGGTATGGAATCCTGTGACATGCAGTCGATGCTGTGCCAATAAACTCTTTCTCCGGATTTCAGATGGACTCTTATGCAAGGCCAATGATAAATTGAGCCTCTGCAAATCTCAACTTTTCGGATGTTGTCATTATACGGCATTAATAGAGTAACTGCTTATGTATATGTATATTAATTAGCCATTTGGTGCTTTATAAAATGTCTTTAATCTCCGGCATTGTCGGACTTTTGAACTTTGATTATATGCAACCTATCATCTCCTAGGCATTGATATATGACGGCGGCTCCATCTTTTTCTGGGATGCTTGCCATATTGTTCTCTTCTGATATAGGGTCGTTGAATTTGACGCCTTCTCCCATACTCAATATATGCCAAGTGCTCCCATTGTCAGAAGAATAAAAAATGCAGTCTCGTTTCTTCTTTGATGAGAAAAATTCGGCGCCGGCGCAAATGTAAATCCCTGAACTTTGTATCAATAATTTGGGAAAATATCGTCCGAAATAACCGCTCCAATTGAAACGTGACAGATAGTTTATGCTCTGCCCATCGTATTTGTAGAAGACCATTCCTGTCGAACATGCTAATAGGGAATCTGCTGCCTGTGCGACTGTAACATATCCTGTTTTAAAGAACTGTGTGGTCTCGTCAATAATGTCCTTTATATAAAGAATATACTTGTCGTTCTTATCATGTAGCGGAACGGCAATCTTATTGCCTATATATGCGCAATTAATTCCAACAATGCTTCCCGGTAAGTCAAATGTTTCCCAACTCATCCCATAATTTTTTGTTAAATAAAAATTACCAATTTCGCCATGATTATAACAAAGATAACAGAAAGTGCTGTCGTTAAAGGCATGAAATCCGAATATCTCATCATCTTCTGCCGCGATTTTTTGGGGCGAAAATGCGTCTTTTTTTGTGAACCAAATCTCTGAATGCTCGTTACCATATTCAAAATTTCTCTGAAATATATTGTTTGTAACGAAGAATACCATATCCCCATATTCGGTTATACTAATGCAATTCCCATTAGTTCTTCCGAATATGTCCCAAGTCCGTCCTCTATCAACTGTCTTTGATATAACAGATTCCTCTATGTGGCATCTTCCATTGATATCCTCCAGAATAGGAGTTGCCGCATATCCTATGCTATCAGATTCAAAGCATAGCATATGTGCTCTCTGGGGCAGTCCTATAGGTGTAAAATCTTCGTGGATAATAATACTCTCGCACTTCCTGTCATCATTGCACGACGACAGGAAGGATAATATAAAAATAGAAATAAGGAGTGCTGCACTCAAGTACAGAGCCTTGTTCTGTTTCATCAGTTTATTGGGTTAATCATATTAATCGAGTAGACGTATAACCTCGACTCCTTTCTCTGACAGATCTGCTGAAAATCCCGATATGGAGTCTTGTGACATACATTCTATGCCATACAAGATAGGGTGTTGAAATGTATTGGAATATATTCTTAAGCATGGGTAGTGAAAGCCACCATGACAGATTTCCACTTTCCTGATGTCATTGTACGCAAATCTTTTCTTGTATGATACATGCAAGGCATTCCTAATAATAAGCTCATTGTCACTTAATTCCGGATACCCCAATAATATTGCAGCCAGAATGAGGTAAAAAATGAACAGGAGTATGATAATCATTATCCAAAATGGAATCATGACACGTCTCGAATCAATGATTGCCAGAACTATGAATAACCCTTCAGTCGTGATTGACAATATAAGTAATGTGACAATCATTCCGAGTGAAGACAAGTACTTCTTTTTGTTGCGATGCAAGGTATTATTTATTTTTTGGTTGTACATCATATTGTATCAACTCCGTGAGAATTCAGTTCTTTTATAAAAACCGGCACAGATTTGTCGGACATGCTGTCAATGCAGTGCAGAATAGGTTTTGTACGAGACTTTAAGTAAATTCGCAGACATGGATAATGGTAAGGTGCTGCACAAATCACTACTCTTTGTATCTCATCATAGGCATAGCTCTTTTTGTGGAACCGATATAGAACATTCCGTATTTTTAAGTCAGTGTTTGTGAGTTCTGGATAGCTCCAATAAGCACCTGCCATAAGAAGAAAACACCCTAAAATATATATAGCTAATACTACGTAGGTCTTAATATTTAGTTGTGGCCTATAGATTGGCAAATAAAGACACGGTGAAAATATTAGCAAAAAACATGACCAAATGATGATTTGCTTTTTTGATGTTAAGTATTTCATTTATACGTCATTAATAGAGTTACTGCTTATGTATATGTATATTAATTAGCCATTTGGTGCTTTATAAAATGTCAGATGTAAAGTTACGAATTATTTGAGGAATTCAAAATTGAACTGATAAAAACTCCTCGCATTGGAGAGAGCCGGAGCGTGGGATCCTATGGAGTTGCATTGCGAAAGCCTATTTCTTTATGGTGTATTCACCCCAGGTCCCGACCGCAAACGCCATCTCAAGGCCCTCCCCGAGTAGTTTTATAGGCTTCTCAGCCAGTCGGCGAAGAAATAGTCGTAGACATACCAACAATTGGCTTCGCTTGTGATGAAATCATTTTTGAGAAGCCATTTGGAGGCGGATTGAACGGAACTCGCGCTAGTCAGGGCGTTGTCTTTCAAGAACTTCGCACTGGTGATGTTTGTCGCTTTCCCCGCTCTCGCTATAGCCATAAGCAGCTCTTTCTGTTTGACTGTCATACGATAGAGAGTTTCCTGATAGTTGTAGTTGAAACCGTCAATTATTTCCGTTCTTGCCCGGTCAATGTTGTCATCAGTCACGACGGCACCTTTTCTTGTACTCATAAACAGAGTATTGAGCATCTTCTGCACATACCAAGTGACACCTTCGAAACGTTCGTAAATAGCCGAGAAAATATCTTCCGGTAAAGTTATTCCGGCGCGGGAGAAATGTCCGGCAGCAAATTCGTAATATACCTTTTTATCAATACTTCCGAGATTCATCATACTCACGCTCTGATAGAAAGGTTTTGATGCCGAAAGGAACATATTCGACATAATGTGACGTCGGCTTCCGGCAAATATGAATCGAGTGTTTTTGCAATGCTGAATGTGTGTGCGCAGCAGGGCTTCGGTGTTCTTTTGCGGATACTCGGTGATTTGCTGAAACTCATCGATTGCGACTATGCAAGGTTTGTCTGCGGATTCGAGGTAATTGAATATCTGTTCCAAACTGACAGCACTGTTACGCAACTCTCCCGGCAGCAGTGTAAAGCTTGGATTGCCCATAGCATCAAAGCTCAACCCCGGCGAAATAGAACTTATGGTTTTCACAAATCTCTCCAACGCCTTCTCTCCCTTTGACTTGAGTTTATCGACAATCTCTTTTCCCAAAGCGATGACAAATTCCTCGAGTGTGGAGGTGGCGTATATGTCAATGAAGAATGTGTAATACTCCTTTTTTATTTTCTCATTGTCGAAACAATGCCGTATAAGCCCCGATTTTCCCATCCTTCGTGGGGAAATCAGTGAGACATTGTTACCGTTTGTCAATTGAAGAATAAGTTTGTCGGTTTCATTTTTCCTGTCGCAGAAATATTTTCCTCCAACATAACCGCTTACTACAAAAGGATTTTCAAGTTCCCTATTCATTTTTACATATTTTTATGCAAAAATAATTATTAAAATTCAATAATCAAAATTCAATAATGCTAATTCGACAAAAAAGTGCTCTAACGACATTTTGTAAAACTGAATAATCTTTTCGGTGTAGATAAAGGTAACACTATCACTTCATACAAGGCTGCTGTCAATAAACAAACTCAGCAGCGGAGTTTGCTTACCTCTGTTGATGGCAGTAGTTTGAGAGAGGATGAGTATGGGTCCTCTTCGGAGCACTACGACCAACCGGATATCGCAGCCCTCAGCGTGCACGTGCAACGCGGCCGCGTGAACGGTTGGACTAAGGACGGCATCTATTGTTACGTCCGCCCGGTCTTGGCTTTCTGACCAAAACTATTTCGCAAAATCAACAAAATTTCAATTTTGCGAAATAGGATTTTGGCATTTGATAGAGACTACCTTCTGACAAGATATTTGCCGGGAGCAGCGTTGAGGTAAATGGTCCCGTCTGCCTCGCCGACCGAGAATTTGCCGAGAGACTTGCCGTTTCTTTCGACAACCCATTCTCCCTTTTCGAGTCCGCTGATAAGAAGGTTGAACTTCTTGGTTTTGTGGGTTTTAGCAGCTGATGACGGAATCTCGAAACCATAGCCTTCGCTGCTCCTGCCACAGTCGGCGCTGAAGACCACCGCCCGGCTGCCTACAATCGCACCCACTGTCTTCGCTTCGACATTCTGAATTCTTGAAACAGGGAGGAGTTTTTTCGTGCTGCGATCCGACATCTGAATCACATTCAGGAAACAATCCTCCTGGGCCGCATCCTTCGGGCTGAGTTCCACTCTCCAGGCGCCTCGCTCATTGCACGGGTCGGGCCTTGTCGTGGCAGCGTTAGGGAAGTTTTTGCCAAAGACCCAAAACTCCTTGCCAGGGCCTCCGACCTTTTCTATGCTTAAGTTTTCCGCCGAAGGGAGAAGCACGCTGCAACTGAGTTTTCCGCTGTCACCGTTTTTCGTGCGGCATATTGTGAATCCACCCTCTTCGATTTGCGGCTCCTCAATGCTGTGGAGCAGCCAGAACTTCTTGAACGACGCATCCGAAGAACGGACTCTGTCGTAGATGACCATCGCTGCAGGAACATCCTCGCTCTCCTCAGTCAAGTTGAAGAAAACGAAACTGCGTCTTGCGTTCTCCACCTTCTTGCTGTACGCCTTGGTGATGTCGCCCTGAAGAAGGGTCCACTCCGGAGTTTGTGCCGATGGCCCGAAACCGTGCGCAAGCACCTCTCCTACAGTGTATTCCTCGCTCAGAAGGTCCTTGAAGCTGCGGCAGGTCTCCCACCTGTCTCCCGGCATTCTCTGTCCTCCGTCATTCTCCGCAAACTCGGTTTTGTCCGAGCCTCCGTAGTTCCAGCAGGCGAACTTCTCCGACGGGTCATAGACCAGAAGGGAATTGTGAGCTATTGTACGCTTGAAATAATTCTTGTTGTGCGGGCTGTTGTAGCCTCCCGCAGAACCCTGGTAGGACCCCGAGTCGATGGCGAGCGGGCCGCGGTAGTAAATCTGGAAAGTTCCCGCGTCGAGATGCTGGTGATTGCCGACATAATGCTCGGTAATCTTCATTTCAGCAATCGCGCTGTTCTCATCCCAACCGGTCCTCGCAATCATCCATCCGAACGGCGTTCCGCTATACCTCGAAAGCGGAAGCCCCTCAGGAGATTTGCCCTTGAGAGAAAAATCCCTCCACAGGAGTTCGAGAATGAGCATATGGGTTTCCACGCTCGGACGCCTTTCATATTCATACATCAGAAACGGGTCGTTCCAATAGCTTGCTGCAAGCATCGCCGGCATCGCATAAGTCTGTGGCGTACTGCGTTTTCCGGGATTTACATCTCCCGCAGGCAGGACCTGTCCGTCAGGCCTGCGGCGATAGACGTGGTCGTAGAGGACATAATGCTGCTCGGGGCTGTAGATTTGTCCGGCTCCCATACGGTCGAAAATCCAAAGAGAGTTGAGGTCGTTGAGGTAACGGACTGTCACATAACCGGTTCCCTGATGGTAGTTGTGTCCGGCGTAGATATAATTCCTCACAGGCACATAGTCCCGGAAAATCATTTTTGCGACGATTTCGTACATCTCGGGGTATTCGTCATAGATTGCGATGCCGCAGGAGAGCATATCCCTGAGAATCATCCACTCCGAGCCGTGTCCTGCGACAGATTCGGTGGTTTTCGGCGGGTAGTGGCACTCCATCGTTCCTGCAATCCGGACGAACTCACGGACAAACTCCTGTTTCTGTTTTTCGCTCAGGCGGTCGTAGCACCAGTCGTAAACTATCGAGCCTACCATCATCATCGAGCCGCTTGCCCTGGAAAGGTCGTTTTTCGTTCCGAAATTGGTGCGTTTCAGGGTGTCGAGCATAGCGGTAATGGCCCTGTCGGCAGCCTGTGTGTCGTGTTCGGTGAGATAGGCGAGTGCGTCGAGCTGCGACTGCGAAGTGACACCTCTCATCTGCGCGTAGTAGCGGAATCCGTGGTCGGTCACCGCAGCTTCTTCTTCGGCAGTGCGGGGCTTGGCGGCTTTTTTGATTTTTTTCAAAATTGCCTTACCCTCCGGAGTCTTCATCTTTTCGCGAAGCTCCGGCACATTGGCATCTCGCAGATACAGCCTCGGATGCGCTTTCGGCGGCAGCGGAATCGTCACTCCGTCCATTTCGGCCCATACGACCTCATTATCCTTTCTTTCGGGCTCTGTCTGCGCAAATGCGGGGATGATTGTAGAAACGGCGAAAACTGCCGTGAGAATAAGTTTCAAAATAGACATGATTATCTGTTTTTCTTTGTCATACATGCGTATATATGATACAAATATATCATATTCCGTCATTCTCTGCAAATTTTTCCGTGAACGCACACGGAATTCCGGAAATATTTTGTAATATTGCAGAAAAATATAAACAAACTAATTCGTAAGGATATGGTAAATTTTTCACTCGAAGGGAAGGTTGCGCTCGTAACAGGCGCATCTTACGGAATCGGATTCGCGATTGCCACAGCATTCGCACAGGCCGGAGCAAAGATTGCTTTCAACGACATCAAACAGGAGCTTGTTGACAAGGGTATCGCGTCCTACAAGGAACTCGGCATCGACGCCAAGGGCTATGTCTGCGATGTCACTAAGGAAGAGCAGGTTCAGGAGCTCGTAAAGAAAGTCGAGAACGACCTCGGCCCGATCAACATCCTCGTGAACAACGCCGGCATCATCAAGCGCATCCCTATGTGCGAAATGAAGGCTGAGGAGTTCCGGCAGGTGATTGACGTCGATCTCAACGCTCCGTTCATCGTCTCAAAGGCTGTCATTCCTTCAATGATCAAGCAGGGCGGCGGAAAGATTATCAACATCTGCTCAATGATGTCCGAGCTCGGTCGCGAGACTGTTTCTGCATACGCAGCAGCCAAGGGCGGACTCAAGATGCTCACCCGCAACATCGCTTCTGAGTATGGCGAGTACAACATCCAGTGCAATGGTATAGGTCCGGGCTACATCGCAACTCCTCAGACAGCGCCTCTTCGCGAGCGCCAGGCCGATGGCTCAAGGCATCCGTTCGATGCGTTCATCGTTGCAAAGACTCCGGCTGCACGCTGGGGCACAACCGCTGACCTTCAGGGACCGGCTGTTTTCCTCGCATCTTCGGCTTCCGACTTCGTGAACGGTCATGTTCTTTATGTCGATGGCGGAATCCTTGCCTACATCGGCAAGCAGCCTAAATAGTTTTCGGCAATGAAACGTTTTGTTGCAATCTCTGTTCTGTCCTGCTTTCTCTGCGCCTGCGGAGTGCAGGACAGAACTGTTTCTGTCACCAATGATTCATCGGTGGACAGGCATGTGGAGACGGTCTCCGTACCATTTGACGCGCTTGGCATCCGCGGACTTTCGGCTGAGAATGCCGTTGTTAAGGCCGCTGACGGAGTACAGCTTCCTTCGCAGGTTATCACCGATGCGGACGGACAGCTTTCAATTATTTTTCAAACAGATGTGAAAGCCGGCGGACATGAGACTTTCAGCATCGCGAAAGGGGAGCGTGCTGTCTTTGACACGCTCGTCAATAGCAGGTATGTGCCTGAAAGAAAGGACGATTACGAGTTCGAAAACAACCTTGTCCTCGGGCGTATCTATGGCCCGGCGCTTGAAGGTCCGCGGACATTCGGTTCTGATATTTTCATAAAGAACACTCCGGAACTTGTGTTTGACAGATGGCTTGCCGGCAGGGATTTCCATCGCAACCATGGTGAGGGGATGGACTGTTACATGGTCGGAAAGACTCTCGGCGGCGGTTCCTGTGCTCCGGTTTCTGACGGACGGATTTTCATCGGCGACAACTACGCCACCCAGAAACGCCTCTGCAACGGTCCGCTCAGGACTGCGGCTGAGTTCACCTGGCCGGAGTTTGAATTCGACGCCGCGGCCGTGACTGTGAAACGCAGTCTCTCCCTTGACGCCAACACCCGTCTGGTGCATTGGACGGCATCGTTTGAAGCTTCCGGAAAGGATTCTCTCGATGTTGTCGTCGGCGCAGTTCTTCACGATGTAAAGTCCATAGTCTATGGAAAGGACTACATTTCTTTCACCGAATTGGCTTCCGACTCACGTGAGGAAGTTAATGACGACCTCATCAGCATCGGTCTTATACTCTCCGACCGTTTCGCTGCCGAGCCTTGTGAACTTGACGGTCACGCCGTTCTGAGATTCCGTGTGAAATGCGGCGAAACTGTTGACTATTGGACCGCTTCAGGCTGGAACAAGGGAGGAATCGAAAGCCCCGAGGCTTGGAATGAGTATATGAAGGAACAGGCTGTTGCTGTGAACAATCCTCTCAAGGTCGAGGTTATTAAGTAGGTTCCAGTCGTGCTTGTGGATGTCACCCTGAAATTTGCTGTAAAAAAGTGAAATTTTCTATTGCATATTAACAAAACCTTTGTACCTTTGCAATCCCAAATTTTGGGGCAGACATTGAGATATGGTGTAATGGTAGCACTACAGATTCTGGCTCTGTCAGTGAGGGTTCGAATCCTTCTATCTCAACAAAATGCCTTTCACGGGCAAAACAACAATGATGGCGGGATAGCTCAGCTGGTTAGAGCGCATGATTCATAATCATGAGGTCCCCAGTTCAATCCTGGGTCCCGCTACAAACAAATCCGAAGAAGGGGGAACAAAAGACTTTTGGTCTCCCTTCTTTTTGTATTCGTGCCGCTGAGATCAGGCCAACAGCACCGTCTTTCCCACATCCTCAGTCGATTCACTGATAATCAGCAGATGGTCGCCGACCTGAAGCTCCGTGGTGCCGGTCGGCACGATGAACTTGCCGTCACGCTTTATCATCAGCACCCGTACTCCGTCAGGCAGCGACAGATCCTTGAGGGCGGTGCCTCCTGCCTCGACCATATCCTTCACCATCTCTTCCGTGAGAGTTGTCTCTGTCAGATCTCCGGCCTCTTCCGGCAGGTCGACGTCAAACTCCTTCTCCTGCACGGCGGATTCATCATTTAGCTTCAGCCACTTGGCCACGAGCGGAAGCGTTCCGCCCTGGATTATGAGAGACATCAGGGTTATGAAGAAAACTATGTTGAATATGATGTCTCCTCCCTCGATGTGGCTGAGTATCGGGTAGGTCGCAAAGATAATCGGAGTGGCGCCCTTGAGGCCTACCCATGAGACAAACAGTTTCGACTTCGGACTTATGTTCCTATATGGGAGCAGACATCCGAAAACTGCCGCGGGGCGTGCCACAAGCATGATAAACACTCCAATGAGTATCGCTACCGGTGCCGTGTGCAGCATCTGAATCGGATTGACCAGCAATCCGAGCAAGAGGAACATCCCGATTTGCATCATCCAAGTGAGCCCGTCGAGGAACGCGAGAATCTGTTTGCGGTGGTTGAATTTGCTGTTTCCGATGAGGATGCCGGCGATGTAGACGGCGAGGTAACCATTGCCGGAAAGCATGCCGGCGAGCGAATATGCGAAGAATACGATGCTCAGGAGCATAATCGCATAGAGAGGGGTATTGTTAAGCTGTACCTTGTTCAGAAGCCATACCGTTGCATATCCGATACCGATTCCCACTGCTCCTCCGACTATGAACTGTAGCAGAAATACCTTAATCGCGTTCCACACTGTCATGTAGTTCGTGTAGCTTTCTATCGACGTAAAGCCGGCTTCCTGAACCATTTCTGCGCTCACCCCCAATGCAAGGTCCTTTCCTCCGCTGAGCGATGTGGCAATCTCAATCAGGACCACCGTTATTATGTAGGCCATCGGGTCGTTGGATCCGCTCTCAAGTTCAAGCATCGGTTGGAGATTGTTCTTCAGCCTCATGTTTTTGCCGCGCAGCATCGCGAACACGGTCGCCGAGTCTGTCGAGGACATGGTCGCCGCAAGAAGCAGGCATGAGACGAGCGGCAGCCCGAGTCCGACGCCTTTCCATCCGTTCATTAAAAAGATGAATCCTCCTGTAATCGCCGCCGTAAGAAGCACGCCGAGGGTCGACAGCACCAGCCCCGGGCCAAGCACAGGCCTGATTTCGGAAAGCTTGGTTTCCATGCCGCCGGTGAAAAGGATGATGCACAGGGCGACCATACCGATGAAGTTGGCTTTGTTCACGTCGTTGAAAACAATCCCGAGTCCGTCGCTCCCGAAAAGCATTCCTACAATAAGGAAGAGTAACAAGGCCGGAATTCCGAACCTTGAGCTGGCTCTCGATACGAGTATGCTGCAAAATATGAGTATAGAACCGATAAAAAGGATGTTTTCAGACGTTACATAAAACATAAGCGTATATTTCAAAAAGTGATTACATTAACATATAGCCGACTGCTAATGAGCCTTCTCCACTTCCGTGTTTCCGGACTTGTATCCGCGGCACCATTCCTTTACGACACATTCCTCGCAGTGCGGGGCACGGGCTGTGCACACATATCTGCCGTGGAGCAGCAGATAATGATGAGCATCAGCACGCTGTTCCGCGGGAATGTTCCGTGTCAAATCTTTCTCCACAGCTTCAACATTCGTTCCGTCCGACAGACCGATGCGTCTCGAAACTCTGAAAACATGAGTGTCGACTGCAATTACAGGCTTTCCGTAGACTATCGCGGCGACGACGTTCGCAGTTTTCCTCCCAACCCCGGGCAGTTTCACCAGATCTTCAGTATCCGACGGCACCTCGCCTCCGAAGTCGCTGACTATCATTTTAGAAAGCTCGATCAGATGGTGTGCCTTGCTGTTGGGATAGGACACGGAATGTACGGTTTCGAACACCTCCTCAAAAGATGCCAGTGACAGAGACTTCGCATCCGGCCAGCGCCGGAAAAGTTCAGGAGTCACCATGTTGACCCTCTTGTCGGTGCACTGTGCCGAAAGAACGACTGCTACAATCAACTGGAACGGAGATGCGAACATCAGCTCGCTGCCGACCTTTCCCATTTTGGTCCGAAGCGCTTCGAGCACCGCCCCGTATCTTTCCCGTTTCGTCATTCCTGCGTGTCCTCCATTCCGGCCGTCATGGCCTCCGTACATCCCTCGTTCCTGCACACCAAGACCCGTCCGGGAAACCTTTCGCATAGTTGCAGATTGTGTGTCACCATCACCACTGCCGTGCCGTTTTCCCCGTTCAGTCTTCGCAGCAACTGCATTATGCCGTCCGCCGTCTCCGCATCGAGGTTGCCGGTCGGCTCGTCCGCCAGAATCACCTCCGGCCTGTTCAGAATGGACCTTGCAATCGCGATTCTCTGCTGCTCTCCTCCAGAAAGCTGATGCGGCATCTTGTGCGCCTTGCGTGCCATTCCGACAGCGCCCAGAACCTCCTCAATCCTTGTCTCCATCTCCGCGTCATTCTTCCAGTCCGTCGCCTCAAGCACAAACCTCAGGTTGTCATGTACGTTCCTGTCCATAAGTAGCTGAAAATCCTGGAAGATTACGCCGAGCTTTCTGCGCAGAAACGGAATGTCCCGTTCGCGGATGGTCCGGAGGTCGTATCCGCAGACCTCTCCCTCTCCCTTTTCGAGCGGATTTTCCGCAATCATCGTCCGTATGATGGACGTTTTTCCCGTGCCGACCTTTCCGACGATATAGATGAAATCGCCTGCGTTCACCATAAGGTTCAGCCCGTAAATCACCGTTGTCTCCCCGTTAATTATGTCCGCGTCCTTGAATTTGATTAATGTTTTCATCGTGCAATGGCGTAATATGTGCAAAAAGTGCCGTAACCACGCAAAGATAGTGAGAAAAATTGAGTAAATTTGTAAAATTTTTGGCTTATGTTGAAGGGTTTATATATATTTACGCTCATCGCAGTTTTGGGCTCTCCGTTTTCCCGTGCCGTGAAACTCTACGACAAGGGGATGTACAGCAATGCGAGGACAGAATTCGAGAACATATATTCGGAAACCGCCTCTTCCGAGGCTAAGGGATATTCTATTCTGTGCTCCGCTGCTCTCGAAACCTACGGATATGTCCATGACATCGAATGGTTCGAAACGGAATATCCATATTCCGAGATGCTTCCGCGACTTCATTTCGCCCATGCCGTAAACCTCTTTGAACAAGGAAGATACGCCGAGTGCGCGGAAATATTTTCCGGCATGACGCCCGAACAATTGAGGCGTTCATCAAGGACGGAATATGTTTTCAAATATGCGTTCTCCTCGCAGGAAACCGGCGACTACGACACGGCATATCAGCTTTTCTCCCAAGTGGTTGCGCTGCCGAAGTCGGACTACACGGCGCCGTCGCAGTATTCCCTTGGCTACATCTGCTACAAGCGCAATGAGTTTTCCGAGGCGATTGACTGGTTCGCGAAATCCGGCAAGGACAGACGTTTCGCTGAGATGTCCGACTACTACACCCTCGAATGCCGTTTCATGCTCGGAGCTTACGACTACGTCCTGAAGAACGGACCGAAAATTTCGACGACCGTACCGGAAGACAGACGGCCGAGGTTAAACAGGATTATTGCCGAGTCCGCCCTCGTGACAGGTGATGCAGCGACAGCAAAGAAATACTACGACCTGAATGCTTCCGGTAAGGCAGAAATGAATCGTTCCGACCGTTTCTTCGCCGGTTCTGTGCTCTATGCCGTCGGGGACTATGCCGGCGCGATAGAGAATTTCGGGAAAATGGAGGACAGATCAGATTCTCTCGGGCAGATAGCCAACTACCACATGGCATATTCCTACATAAAGACGAAGAACAAGGTCGCTGCGATGGGCGCCTTTCGCGACGCCTCCCTCCAGTCATGGGACAAGACCATAGAGAAGGATGCCATGTTCAACTATGCCAAGCTCGCCTTCGACCTCAACACCGACGTATCCGTGTTCCGGGACTATCTGGCGCGCTACCCGGACACGAGCAGCCAGGACATCTACGGCTACATCGCCCTCACCGCCCTATACAGCAGGGATTATCAGGGAGCGATAGATGCCTACGACAACATTGACGACCTCACCCGGGAAATGCAGCGCAACTATATGAAAGCCAACTATCTGAGGGCAAAGCAACTTCTTTCGGCCGGTTCCCTGCGTGCCGCTGTGCCGTGCCTTAAGACGGTTACGTTCTATTCCGACAGCGACGACCCTTTCAATCAGTTGGCGAAATATTGGCTCTCGGAAACCTACTATAGGAACGGTAACTATGCCGATGCTGTCTCGGTGTCCAAGTCGCTCTACAACATCTCCGCTTTGGACGGGACTCCGGAGGGAAATCTCATACCATATAATATAGGATATGCCTATTTCAGCCTCGGCGACTATAGCCAGGCCGTCAAGTGGTTCAACGAGTACGCACGGCAGCAGAACGGTGCCTACACCCGCAACTCCACCGACTTTAGGAAGGACGCGCTGACCCGCGTTGCTGACTGCAGCTTCATCCAAGGGGACTACAAGACGGCTGCACTCTCTTACGGCGAGGTTGCCGACAGCTACTACGATCCGGACGACATCTACCCATACTGGCAGGCTGCGGTCGCATACGGGCTGGACGGCAAGCTGAAGAAGAAAATAGAGAGGCTCAGGGAGGTGAAGGACGCAAACCCGGAATCGGAGCACTATGCTCCGGCAATGCTGGACCTCGGACGCAGTTACGTCGAGAATAAGGATGCCAAGTCTGCATCGGATTGCTTCGACCTTGTCGTGGAGGGAGTGAAGGACAGTTCCTATGTCGCGCAGGCACTGCTTGAAAAGGCCATGATGGCAAGGAATGCTAAGCGCAAGGAAGAAGCCCTCGGCTACTACAAGCGCGTGGCGGAGAATATGACTGGGACAGAATATGCCGACAATGCCCTTCTTGCGATAGAGTCAATCTATCAGTCAGAGGGTCGTGCAAAGGACTATCTTGCCTACATCGAGAACATCGGCAAGGGCGGTTCCAAGACCGAGGAGGAGAAGGATGACCTCTATTTCGCCTCGGCAGAACAGCTTTTTCTCGACCGTCAGTACGACAAGGCGCGGGTGACGCTCGGTGAGTATCTGAATGCCTGGCCGTCTGGACGGAGCCGGGACAAGGCTGAATACTATATCGCCGAATGCTACCGCCTGTCCGGTGATTATGAACGTGCAAGAGATGCCTACGAGGGCGTCATCGACAAGGGTGAGGGCCTGTTTGTCGAGGCATCCATGCTGCGCTATGCTGAGCTTTCCTACAAACTTGAACACTGGCAGGAGGCCTATCTCGCCTACACGTCCCTCTATGGCAAGGCTTCTTCCGCCGGCACGGGAAAGACAGCGCTTGTCGGCCGCATGCGCTCGGCCTACAGGGCAAGGCTCTATCCGGAAGCGGAGAACTGTGCCGCCTCTGTGATTGCCTCCGAGGCTCCATCTGCGGAACTTCTGCGCGAGGCCGAATATGTCCGTGCAAAGTCGCTTCTTTCTCTCAGCCGGCGTGATGCCGCTTATGAGCTCTTTACGAAACTTGCCAAGAATCCGACCGACCGGTACGGGGCAGAGGCGGAGTATCTCCTGATTCAGGACAAGTTCGATCGTGCCGAATACAAGGCCGTAGAGGATCTCGTCTATGCCTTTTCGGATTCCGGGACAAAGCAGAACTATTGGCTCGCAAGGGCATTCCTCGTCCTCGGAGACTCATTTGCGGAGCAGGGAGATCTGCGTCAGGCCAAAGCTACTTTCGAGAGCGTGCGTGACGGTTACAGTCCGGTATCCGACACGGACGATGTTCCGGATAATGTGAAGATGCGCCTTGAGCGCCTTGCTGAGATGGGGGAGAAATAATTTATTGCAGGAGAGAATATTATGAAACGATATGTTATTGCCGCGTCCGCTTGCCTGTGCGTCTTTGCTTTGTCGGCCTCGGCTCAGAACTATAATCCTACAGTTGTCGTGACCAATAAGTACAAGGCCGCGACCGAGACCGCACAGAAGGGCGAAATCGAGATGGCCGTTCCGGATTCGCTGCGTCATTTCAACATGACTTTTGACTACTCTGTTTTTGACAAACCATACAAAGGCGCATACGAATTCAGGCCGTACAGTGTGGAAATGAAGCCGTCCTTTGATGACAGAAAACCAGGGATTTTCTATATGAACGCCGGGATTGGCTACACTCTTCATCCGGAACTCGATCTTGTGTACACCCCCGTTTCAAACGGGAGGATTTCGCTGGACATCTACGGAAACCACCGTTCATACACCGGCGACTACCGCAAGGTCGCTTTTGACGGACGCGGACGACTCACCGGAGTGAAGGAAGACGGAAAGAGGCAGTATTGGAAAGACTGGAACTATGACATGGACAATGATGCCGGAGTCTCGTTCCGATATGATTGGGACCGGGTCGTTTTCACGACAGACCTCGCCTACAGCGGACTTCAGCAGCGTGACTGGTTCAGTCACAGAAGTCTTGACCGCGGAACCATCGGCTTCCGTGTGTTCTCGAAGGATACTGTCGGCAGCGGAATCGGGTTCGGAACATGGCTCAAGTATGGCTTCGGGCATGACCGCATGACGCCCAAATATGCTGCGGATCGCCTCTCTGTCGGGGAAAACAGCTTCAAGGCAGGAGTTGACCTCGGTGTGCGCACCGGAAAAACCGGCCGTTTCATTCTCGGAATGAACGCAGATGTCGCGACATACATGTTCGCTCTCGGCCATCGGGCGGCTGTCTTTGAGTTCGCCCCCCGCTATGTACTGAACGTGAAACGCTGGTCATTCGATCTCGGAGTCAAGGCGGACATTCCCGTGACGTCCGGAGGCGCCGGGTACGAGAACTCGGCGACGCACCAATATGTCTATCCTTCGCTGAAAATCAGCTATGACTTCCGGCGCGTCCCGCTGAATCTCTGGCTCGGAATCGATGGCGGAGAGCGCATGAACTCATACACCTCGATAGTGGACGACTTCCGTCACTATGGCATATCTGTCTCTTCCCTTGCCTCCCATGCAACCCTCTGCAATACCGTAGAGCGTGTGAAGGCATCATTTGGGCTCAAGGGCCGTATACGTTCCGTCTTCGGATACGAGGCATTCGTCTCCTACGCCGAGCGTTCCAATTCTGTTCTGGAGCGTGTCCTGCTCAAGGACCTGGAGTTTGACGGAGTCGTCATGAAGCTTCCTGTGTACGATCTCGCTTTCTCTCCTTCCGGACTTCTGACAGCCGGGCTGGACGCGAGATATTCCGATGACTGGGGACGTGTGGACCTCGGGTTGCGCTACAATGGCTTGTTCGTCCGTGACGAGGCTCTTCAGTACATTGCTCCGGCTGCGCTCACGGGGGACTTTTCCGTGCAGTTCAACATCATAAGAAGGATCTTCGTCGGAGTAGGCTGCGAGTTTTCGACCGTGCGCAACGGGCGTATTGCCCAGGATTCCGGCTCGATGGTCTCCTACAGAATACCCGGCTTCGGCGAGCCTTATTTCTCCGCCGAGTTCCAGTACAGCAGACAGCTCGCATTCTGGCTGCGTGGCAGCAGGCTCACCGGGCAGACCATTCAGCGCACGCCCCTTTATGCCGAACGAGGTCCGGAACTTACCGCCGGACTGCGTTTGAGTTTTGGAAAATAATCGCTATATTTGCAGGCTAAAACGAATTTTACGAGATGATTGAAAACGAAGAAATCAAGGCAGCGGAAGAACAATATTCCGCAAACAGCATTCAGGTCCTCGAGGGGCTTGAAGCCGTAAGGAAAAGACCTTCAATGTACATCGGTGACATTGGCGAGAGAGGTCTTCATCACCTTGTATATGAGGTCGTGGACAACAGTATAGACGAGGCGCTTGCGGGATACTGCACGCGTATCGACGTTACAATCAACAAGGATAACTCAATTACAGTCAAGGATAACGGACGAGGCATTCCTACGGGAATGCACGAGAAGGAGCACCGTTCAGCTCTTGAGGTCGTCCTCACCGTGCTTCATGCCGGAGGAAAGTTCTCAAAGGACAGCTATAAGGTCTCCGGTGGTCTGCACGGCGTCGGCGTGAGCTGCGTCAATGCGCTTTCTGACTATCTCCGTGCGGAGATTCATCGTGAGGGCAAGATTTTCGTCCAGGAGTATTCCAAAGGAAAACCGACTACGCCTGTTAAGGTGGTAGGCGAATCAAACGACTCCGGGACAACCATAACCTTCCATCCCGATGCCGAGATTTTTACGGTTACGACCCTCTACAAATACAAGACCCTCGCAAACCGTCTCCGTGAACTCGCATTCCTCAATAAGGGAATCAGGCTTACTCTGACCGACCTTCGCGAGCCTGTCGAGGACGGAGGAAAGGAGATGATGGATGCCATCCATCCGGGAACTGAAGAATTCTATTCCGAGGATGGTTTGAAGCAGTATGTCGAGTATATCAACTCCATCAGCCGCAACGAGCCTATATGTTCTGTGATTTGCCTTGAGACCTCTAAGATAATCCCGATTGAGGTGGCTCTTCAGTACAACACCGGATTCACCGAAGAGGTCCGTTCATACGTCAATAACATCAACACCATAGAGGGCGGTACGCACCTCACAGGTTTCAGAAGGGGACTCACGAAGACCTTGAAGGCATACGCCGACAAGAACAACTTCCTCTCGAAGCTCAAGTTCGACCTTGCTGCCGAGGACTTCAGGGAAGGGCTCACGGCGGTGATTTCAGTCAAGGTGGCAGAGCCTCAGTTCGAGGGACAGACAAAGACAAAGCTCGGAAACGGCGAGGTCGATCCAGCCGTATCACAGGCCGTTTCTTCAGCGCTTGAGGCATTCCTTGAGGAGAACCCGAAAGAGGCAAAAGCTATCATTGACAAGGTTATTCTGGCTGCCACTGCACGTCATGAGGCCCGCAAGGCGCGTGAACTCGTACAGAGGAAGTCTGTGATGTCAGGCGCCGGAATGCCGGGCAAACTTGCGGATTGTTCCGAGAGGGATCCGGAGAAATGCGAGCTCTTCCTTGTCGAGGGAGATTCCGCAGGCGGTACGGCCAAGCAGGGCCGCGACCGCAAAACCCAGGCTATCCTTCCTCTTAGAGGTAAGATTCTCAATGTCGAGAAGGCGCTTACCCACAGGGTGTTCGAAAGCGAGGAAATCCGCAACATCTACACTGCGCTCGGCGTGACCGTCGGCACGGAAGAGGACAGCAAGGCACTGAATCTCAGCAAGCTACGCTATCACAAAGTCATAATCATGACCGATGCCGATGTCGATGGCTCGCACATCGACACGCTCATCCTGACATTCTTCTTCCGCTACATGTTCGACCTCATCAAGAATGGTTATGTCTATCTTGCGACTCCGCCACTCTACCTTGTGAAAAAGGGCAAGGAAGAAATCTACTGCTGGACAGATGACCAGCGTCGCGAGGCCACGCTCCAGCTCGGTAAGGGCTCGGAAAAGGGCGTGACTGTTCAGCGCTATAAAGGTCTCGGTGAGATGAGCGCGGAGCAGCTTGCCAACACGACAATGGATCCGGACACGAGGCTTCTTCGTCAGATTACCATTCAAGATGCCTCTGCAGCGGATCTGACATTCTCGATGCTTATGGGTGACGACGTCCCGCCTCGCCGTGAGTTCATCGAACAGAACGCGCATTATGCCAACATCGACGCATAGTCTTGCATAACGTAACATTATGAGTGACAGGCTTCCCAAGGATTACAGGGTTTATATACCCCTGGCTGCTGTTTTCGTACTTCTCGTGCTCTTCATGCCGAGGAGTACGAAATTCAATTACAGCTACAGCAAGGGGTCGCCGTGGATGTATGAGACTCTTGTCGCCGAGTTTGACTTCCCGATACTGAAGACTGCCTCGGAGCTCCAGCAGGAGCGGAACTCGGAGACGAACAGCATAATTCCGTACTACAAGCAGGATCGGAACGTGGGGCTTAAAGTCATCCAGGAACTTAACGCCATTGACTTCGGCAGTTTTGTCTCGATGAAGCCCGCCGTTTCATCTTCGCTCTCTTCAATTTACCAGCGCGGGGTTGCGGACGACACTGACTATTTCGGAGGTCGTCAGTCGGGTGACTATGACTGGAATCTTGTCTATGTACAGAGAGACAAGCGTGCTGTCAAGAAGCCTGTCGAGGAGATTCTTTCCGTCTCTTCGGCCAAGTTTGAACTTATGGCTTCTCTCTCCGGTGTGCAGGCTGCCGATTCCCTTTGCCGGGAGCTCGGCGTCTATGATCTCATTGTTCCGGACCTCATTCTGGACAGAAAGATGTCCGAACTCGTGAACTCCGAGAATACGCCGGAAATTTCTCCGACCAAGGGCGTCGTCACCGCCGGGACCGTCATAGTCTCTAAGGGCGAAATCGTGACCGCTGAGGTCGAGCAGATTCTGGATTCCTACCGTGCCGAATATGATTCGAGTATCGGCTACTCTGGAAACAGGGCGGTGATGTGGTGCGGAAATATCCTTCTGGCCTTTGCCATTGTCCTGGTGCTCTTTTTCGTGATTTGGTTTACGAGTCCTCACATTTTTACGCAGATGAACAGGTATGTCTACCTGCTCCTCATATTCACGCTCACTGCATTCACGGCTTCCGCGGTGGAGATGGTCTCTCCGAAGACTCTGTACCTCGTGCCGTTCCCGCTGTTCGCCTACTATCTCCTTGCATTTTTTCGCAAGAAGCTCATCCTCCCGCTCTACATCGTCTCGTTGATTCCGCTGCTCGTGTTCGGGCACAACGGCCTGGAGTTGTTCGTGATGCATACCGTTGCCGGGGTTGTTGCAATCTACATATTCGACTTCTTCAACCGTGGATGGCTTCAGTTCGTGAACGCGCTGATTGTCTTCTTCACGCTCTCTGTCGTGTGGTTTGCCTTCCGTTTCATAGATGGGCTTGGCGGCTCGGTCGACTACTGGGTGCTTCTGTGGCTCTTTTTCGCCTCAATGATTTCGATCGCGCTCTATCCGGTCATCTATCTCTTTGAGAAGATTTTCAACTTGGTGTCTTCCTCTCGTCTGATGGAGCTCTCGGACACCAACAACAAGGCTCTCCGTGAATTGGCAAGCAAGGCTCCCGGGACATTCCAGCACAGCCTCCAGGTCGCTAACTTCGCCGATTCGGCAGCCCGCAGCATTGATGCCGATGCTCTTCTGGTGCGTGCAGGGGCGCTCTACCATGACATCGGAAAGGTATGCAACCCTCAGTGCTTCGTTGAAAACGAGACGATGGGCGAGACTTATCACCAGTCACTTGATCCAAAGGAGAGCGCTCGTGAGATAATCCGTCATGTGAGTGACGGCCTGCAGCTTGCGGAGAAGTATAAACTTCCATCGGTCATCATGGACTTTATCGCTACGCACCACGGGACGACGAAAACGGCATTCTTTTACAGCAAATACGTCAATGCCGGCGGAGATCCTGCAGATGTGGCGGACTTTACCTACCCTGGGCCGCGTCCGACGACCAAAGAGCAGGTGATACTTATGTTGAGCGACACTCTTGAGGCTGCGTCGAGGACTCTGAAAGACCGCACACCTCATGGAATTTCCGAACTTGTGGACAGGATTGTTCAGGGAAAGATTGACGAGGGGCAGTTCAACGAGGCGGACATTTCGCTGAAGGAGCTCCACACCGTGAGCGAGAATCTGAAGGAATATATACGGCAGGTCTATCACGCGAGAGTCGTGTACCCGTCCGGAAAGAAAAGGAAAAATAAGTAAAATTTAAATTTATAGTTATGAAACTCACAAAGAATGCAATTGACGATCTTAATATCGAGGTTTCACTCTCGATAGAACCGTCCGATTATGCTGAGGGTAAGAAGAAAAAACTCGTTGACATCCGCCGCAGGGCAGAAATCAAAGGGTTCCGCAAGGGGATGGTTCCTATGTCCCTGATTGAGAAGATGTATGGTAACAGTGCTCTTGTGGACGCTGTGAATGACGTGATTTCAGAACAGCTTAATTCCTTCATCAAGGACGAGAAGCTCAGCGTCATCGGAGAGCCGCTTCCTGCTGAAGAGCAGCCGAAAAATGAATGGACGGACGGCAACAGCTTCGAGTTCAAGTTTGACATCGCCTGCAACCCTGCGGTGAGCCTCGAACTTGACAAGAAGGACGAGGTCGTTTACTATGACATCACCGTGACAGAAGAGGCCAAGAAGGAAATGAAGGAAAATCTTCTCAAGCAGTACGGTGACCTCGCTGACGGAGATTCAGCCAAGGAGGATGACTTTCTCGTTGCCGACCTTGAGCAGGGAGAGAACAAGATAGAAGGCACATACATCGCTCTCCGCAATGTGGCCGAGGCTGCAAAGAAGCAGTTTGTCGGCGTAAAGCCGGGCGATAGTTTTGATGTGAACGTTAACGAGGCGTTCGAAAACGAAAACGACCGCGCAGCTCTCATCAAGGTGAAGAAAGAGGAGCTTTCCGGCATTGATCCGGTCTACAAGGTTACTGTGAAGTCAGTCAAGACTTTCGTTTCCGCTCCGCTCACCCAGGAGACCTTCGACAAGATTTATGGTCCGGGCGTAGTGAAGTCAGAGGAGGAATTTGACGCGAAGATTGCCGAGAGGCTCGCTGCCGAGTACACCAACGAGGCTGACTTCCGTTTCTCGAAGGATGTTCGTGACTATCTTGTGAAAAAGGCTGACCTCAAACTCCCTGAGGCATTCATGAAGAGGTGGATTCACACCGCCAACGAAGGTAAGTTCACCATGGAGGAAATCGAGAAGGAGTTCGGTCTCTTTGTCGAGGACTATCGCTGGCAGCTTGTACGCGGCTTCCTTATGAACAAGTTCGGCGTGAAGATAGAGCAGGCAGATCTGCTCGCGAGCGCAAAAGGCTTTGCTGCATATCAGTTCGCAATGTACGGAATGAACAATGTTCCTCAGGAGCAGCTTGAGTCCTATGCCAAGAGCGTGCTCGCAAACGAGGAGCAGGCCCGTCGCATTCTTGAACAGGTGGAGAACGAGAAGACCGTTGCCGCGGTAAAGGCTGTAATAACTTTGAAGCATAAGAAAATTTCCGTAGAAAAATTCAGAAATTTATAACGCTTTAAATGAATAATATGACTGATTTTGAAAAATTTGCAAGATCGGAAGGCATATCTTCATTGAAGATGCATGATTATCAGACAGCCGTGTCCCGTTCGGGCGCGGCTGCTCTTGACGGATACCTCAACCCGACCATAATCGAGGAGAGGAAACTCAATGCAGTCTCGATGGACGTGTTCAGCCGCCTTATGATGGATCGTATCATTTTTCTCGGAGTTCCGATAAATGACGACGTCGCCAACATAATCCAGGCACAACTTCTCTTCCTTGCCTCGTCCGACTCCGCTGCGGACATATCCCTCTACATCAATTCCCCGGGAGGTCAGGTTTCTTCCGGACTGGGAATCTATGACACCATGCAGCTCATAGAGCCGGATGTGGCTACGATCTGCACAGGTCTCGCAGCATCGATGGCCTCGGTTCTTCTCTGTGCTGGCGCCGCAGGAAAGAGATCCGCCCTGCCGCATTCCCGCGTGCTGATTCATCAGCCGCTCGGTGGTGCTCAGGGACAGGCTTCGGACATCCTGATTGCCGCCAGGGAAATCGAGAAGACGCGCACTGAACTCTACCGCATCATTTCGGAACATTCCGGACAGAGCGTAGAGAAAATTGCCGCCGATGCCGACCGCGACTATTGGATGACGGCTGAAGAGGCCAAGGCTTACGGAATGGTTGACGAGATTCTTGTGAAGAAGGCACGCTGAAAGAGCCGTGAAACAGGATTCAGAAGATATGGACAAGAAAAAGACAAAGGGCGATGGCCTGAGATACTGCATGTTCTGCGGCAGGAGCGAGAACGAAGTCCCGCTCCTGCTCCAGGGTTTGGACGCCTGCATCTGCTCGGACTGTGTGGAGATGGGGCATCAGTATGTGGAAGAGGCGTTCGGGCACACAAAGCAAAAGACTCCGAAGGCTGCCGCGGGCACGAAGAAGAAGACCCTCAAACCCCATGAGATAACTGCATTCCTCGACCAGTATGTGATAGGTCAGGACAGGGCAAAGAAACAACTGGCAGTGGCTGTTTACAACCACTACAAGCGCTTGGAGCACAATCTTTCTCCAGACGCTGCGAAGAACGATGTCGAGCTTGAAAAGAGCAACATCTTGATGGTGGGCCCTACCGGAACAGGAAAGACGTTGCTCGCGAAGACCATTGCGCGTATGCTTGATGTTCCGTTCACGATTGTTGACGCGACCGTTCTCACGGAGGCCGGCTATGTCGGGGAGGACGTTGAGAGCATACTTACGAGACTCCTTCAGGAAGCTGACTTTGACGTGGAGCAGGCAGAGAGAGGTATTGTATTCATTGATGAGATTGACAAGATTTCACGCAAGTCGGACAATCCCTCCATCACTCGCGACGTGTCCGGAGAGGGAGTGCAGCAGGCTATGTTGAAGCTCCTTGAGGGCAATGTCGTCAATGTTCCGCCTAAGGGTGGTCGCAAGCATCCCGAACAGGAATTCATCCACGTCAACACCCAGAACATACTCTTCATCTGCGGTGGTGCGTTCGAGGGCATAGAGCGTCATATTGCGCAGAGGATGAACACCCAGATAATCGGCTATGGCGTGTCGTCGAAGCCTAAGGTGGACAAGAACAACCTGCTGCGTTATGTCGAGCCTTCCGACCTGCGTGCCTACGGACTTATTCCTGAGATTATCGGACGTCTTCCGGTCATCACCTGGCTCGACAATCTTGACAAAAGTGCTCTTCTGAGAATTCTCACCGAGCCTAAGAATGCAATCATACGTCAGTACGAGAAGATGTTCGAACTTGACGGCATAAAGCTGGAGATAGATCCGGAAGTGCTTGAGCTTATTGTTGATACTGCTATCAGCGAGAAACTCGGCGCGAGAGGACTGCGTGCCATCTGTGAGCGCATCATGACCGATGCGATGTACGATGCTCCGTCATCGAAGAGCAAGACTTTCAAGCTCACTCTTGATTACGCAAAATCAAAGTTACGGAGCGAATAAAATTATTTAATATGGAAAAATACATCAAGGACAATGAGGGACGATGGTTTGAGGAACTGTTCTCGCTGCTCAGGATTCCGTCTATAAGTTCGGATCCGAATCATAAGGGAGATATGCTGCGCTGCGCCGAAAGGCTGACGCAACTTCTGAAAGAAGCGGGCGCTGATGAAGCTGCGGTATATCCTACTGACGGACACCCGGTTGTGTTCGGACAGAAAATTGTGTCATCGGAACTTCCGACAGTCCTTGTGTATGGTCATTATGATGTTCAGCCGGTGGATCCGCTCGAACTTTGGAAATCCGATCCGTTCGAACCGGAAATCCACGACGGGGCAATCTGGGGCAGGGGAGCGAACGATGACAAGGGGCAGCTCTTCATGCACCTGAAGGCATTTGAATATCTTGTCCGCGCAGGGAAGCTCAGGCATAATGTCAAGTTTATATTTGAAGGAGAGGAAGAAATCGGAAGCCCGTCTCTAGCAAAATGGGCCGAGGCAAACAAGGAAAGGCTCGCCGCATCGGTCATCCTCGTTTCCGACACGACGATGATCTCTGACAAGGTTCCGTCCATCAACTGCGGTATGCGCGGCCTTGCCTATCTTGAAGTCAAGGTTACAGGTCCGAACAAAGACCTGCATTCCGGGCATTACGGCGGCGCGGTAGCCAACCCGATAAATGTCCTTTGCGACATGATTTCCTCCCTCATTGATAAGGACGGACGCATCACGGTCAAAGGATTCTATGACAATGTCGTGGAACTCTCTTCCGCCGACCGCGCACAGCTTGCACGCGCTCCGTTCGACCTCGAAGAATACAAGCATTTCCTCGGAATCAATGAAGTGAAGGGTGAGAAGGGTTATACGACCCTCGAACGCACCGGCATTCGTCCATGTCTCGACGTCTGCGGCATTTGGGGCGGCTTCACCGGTGAGGGCTCAAAGACAGTCCTTCCGTCCGAGGCTCACGCGAAAATCTCCATGCGTCTCGTTCCGAACCAGGACAGCGAAACAATCAGCCGTCTCTTCACCGAGCATTTCCTCTCAATTGCCCCTCCTTATGTAAAGGTGGAAGTGAGACCATGCCACGGCGGCAACGGTTTCCTCATTCCAATTTCATCCAAGGCCTATCAAGCCGCATCCCGTGCGATGGCCGAGGTCTACGGCACCGACCCTGTCCCGTCTCGTGGCGGCGGCAGCATCCCGATTCTCGCTGACCTCCAGCATATCCTCGGCATCGACCCTCTCCTGATGGGTTTCGGCCTCGAACGCGACACCATCCACTCCCCGAACGAGTCCTACCTCCTCTCCCAATTCTTCGCCGGCATCCGCTCCCTCGCCCTGTTCTACAAGTACTATTAGGTTATTGGGTATGGACGCATGGATATTGATATTGGCTATATCGCTCTCTTTTGTCGCCGGAGGAGCCATCTCCTGGGCAGTCTTTCATGGCAGACTTTCCGAGTCTAAGTCCAAGATTGATGTGCTTTTAGCGCAGAACGAAATGCAGAAGGCGGCGCGGGAGGATGACGAGCGTCACCATAAGGAGAGCCTTGAGGCCCAGGAAGCACGCTTCGCCCAGACTTTGGCAAAGGTGACGGCCGAACTCAAGGTCGCGACAGAGGATATGCTGAAACAACGGCAGAAGGAGTTTTCGCAGTCAAGCGCCGAGAACATCGGACAGATAGTCGGACCTCTCAAGGACACCATCGACAGGATGAAGCAGGCCATGAATGACAGCACAATGAAGCAGACGGCAATGAGCGGGGAGATGAAGGCCGGCATCGAGAATATGATGAAAATGAGCGAGGCCGCCCGCAAGTCTGCCGATGAACTCGCCCGCGCATTCCGTCATGGCAACAAGGTGCAGGGCGACTGGGGAGAGGCTGTCCTTGATGAACTGCTGCAGTCTCAAGGACTTACGAGAGGCGTCCACTATGACGTGCAGGCAGTTCTCCGTGATGCTGACGGCAGGACTGTGCGTTCAGAAAGCGGCGGGACCCTTCGTCCGGATGTCATTCTGCATCTTGATCAGAACCGCGACGTCATCATAGACTCAAAAGTTTCCCTTACCGCATTCATGGACTATGTGAACGCTTCGGACGAACAGGAACGCAGCCGGGCGCTTGCGGCCCATCTCGTCAGCTTGAACTCGCACGTCAAGGAACTTTCGGCGAAGGACTACTCTTCTTATGTAAAACCTCCGAAAGTCTGCATGAACTATGTAATCATGTTTGTTCCGAACACCGGTGCCCTATGGACAGCGCTGAATGCTCAGCCGGACTTGTGGCGTCAGGCTATGGAAAAGAATGTGTTCATCGCCGATGAGCAGACGCTTTACGCCGCGCTACGCATAATAGATATGACATGGACGCAAATCAAGCAGGTGGAGAGTTACCAGAAGGTCTTTGCCCTTGCCGATGAGATGATGGACCGTGTAGGCCAGTTTATGAAAAAATATAGGGACATCGGAGATGCCTTGTCAAAAGCCCGGAAGCTCTACGACGAGGGCGGAAAGAAACTTGAGCCTTCCGGACAGAGCATACTCCAGACCTGCGCCAAACTCCAGCGTCTTGGAGCGAGTCAGAGCGCAAAGAATCCTCTGCCTCAACTTTCGGATGCGGCACTCTCTGAAGACAAACTCACGGCCGACGGCTCCATTGAGGAATAAATTGCTAACTTTGCAGGCTTAAAATTTAAATATATGGCACAGAAACCTTCCATACCTAAGGGAACAAGAGACTTCGGACCGGTCGAAATGGCCGGACGCAATTATATTTTCGATACAATACGTTCTGTATTCAGAACTTACGGATATGCGCCGATTGAGACTCCGTCGATGGAAAACCTTTCTACCCTGATGGGAAAATACGGAGAGGAGGGCGACAAACTTTTGTTCCGCATCCTGAATTCTGGAGATGCGTTCAACGGAATCGATTTCAAAGAATATGAGGTTGACCCGTCGGCCTCCGACAATCCGGAGAAAGGGCCTTTCTATAACTGCCGCGCGCTCACTAACCGCGTGTGTGAAAAAGGGTTGCGCTACGACCTCACTGTGCCGTTCGCGCGTTTTGTGGTCCAGCACCAAAATGAACTCTCCTTCCCGTTCAAGAGGTTCCAGATTCAGCCGGTGTGGCGTGCCGACCGTCCGCAGAAAGGGCGCTACCGCGAGTTTTATCAGTGCGATGCAGACGTCATCGGCTCCACCTCTCAACTCAATGAACTTGAACTTGTGCAGATTGTGGACAGGGTTTTCGGCCTGTTCGACGTGCGCGTGTGCATAAAGATTAACAACCGCAAGGTGCTTACGGGACTTGCCGAAATCTGTGGATTCCCGGACAAGGTCGTGGACATCACGGTTGCCATAGATAAGATTGACAAGATTGGACTTGAGGCAGTCGAGGAGGAGATGCTGGAGAAGGGACTGACGGAGACGGCGGTTAAGGTCATCGAGCCAGTGCTTCAGATGAGCGGCACGACTGCGGAGAAAATTGCCCTAATGCGTACCCTGTTTGACGGAGGCTCGGCATCGGGAATTGTGTCCGGCACCGGACTTCGTGGAATTGACGAATTGGAGGAACTGTTCGGCTACATTGATGCTGCCGGGATTTTGCAGCAGGTCGAGATCGACCTTTCGCTTGCCCGCGGCCTCAACTATTACACCGGGGCCATCTTTGAGGTGAAGGCGCTTGACTTTGCCATAGGGAGCATCTGCGGAGGAGGGCGTTACGACAACCTTACGGGAATATTCGGCCTTCCGGGCATGTCCGGCGTGGGAATTTCCTTTGGCGCCGATCGCATCTACGATGTGCTGAAGGGCTTGGACAAATTCCCTAAGGGCGTGACTGACAGTGCCAGGGTCCTTTTCGCTAACATGGGTACGGACGAGATTAAATATCTGCTTCCGGTTGTGAAGGCGCTTCGCGAGTCTGGCGTTGCCTGTGAAATTTTCCCCGAGTCCGGTAAACTCAAGAAGCAGTTTGACTATGCCGACCGCCGGCACATTCCGTTCATCTCCATCTGCGGAGGCGACGAGGCCGCAGCGCAGAAGGTGAACTTCAAGAATCTGTCTACAGGGGAGCAGACCTCCTTTGACAGGACGGACATCGCTGGGATGATGTCGTTCCTTGGACTGTAGGAATGACTTTTTATGCCTCGAACGGACGTTTTTCTTGAAAATATTGCAAAAAGTTCAATAAAAGTTTGCGGCATCAAAAAATTGTTGTACCTTTGCAATCCCATTCGGGAAAAGCGCATTTGAGGGGGCTTCCGGATGGACAGACAATAAGATTCCTGAATAGCTCAGTTGGTTAGAGCATCTGACTGTTAATCAGAGGGTCGCAGGTTCAAGTCCTGCTTCAGGAGCAACATCGCGGGGTAGAGCAGTTGGTAGCTCGTCGGGCTCATAACCCGGAGGCCGGAGGTTCGAGTCCTTCCCCCGCTACCAAGAAGAGGCATTGAAATCGAAATTTCAGTGCCTTTTTTGTTTCTTTTATTTTTTTCATATTTCTATAATGCTTAATTTTGTAGGTTAGGAAATTTAGGAGCGTCATTTTGCGCTCTTCAGAACCTCAAGACTGCCATTATGGATATTGACCTTCTTTCAAAAATGGTGTATGACCTGATTCTCGACAACGACAGAGTCGCGTTGCCGGGAGTGGGATGCTTTGTGGCCGAGATTGTGCCGGCGAGCTTCTCCGACAAGGGGTACACGATAAATCCTCCATATAGGAAGCTTTATTTCAGGAGCAAGCCGGACGACGGCGAACTGCTTGTGAAACTCTATGCGAAGTCTAACGGCGTCGCGGAAGAAGATGCCAGAAGGATTCTGACAGAGTTCCTTGCGGAGATGAGGGATATACTTTTTACCCGCAAGGTGATTGTTTTTCCAGGACTCGGGCGTCTTCGCGCCACGAGGGAGAACAATCTTTTCTTTGTCGCGGATGAGGCTCTTGACATCTATCCGGAGGGCTTCGGTCTTGAGCCGCTGTCTCTGAAGACTCACAAGGAAACTGAACAGGAACTCTCTGCCACCATGGACGAGCTTGGGGACATTCTTGGTTCCGGCGCGGTGGACGAGCCGGTTGCTGAGTCGGTTGCCGAGTCGGTTGTAGAGTCGGTTGCCGAGCCGGTCTCAGAGCCGTCTCCTGTAGCTGAGCCAGTCGCAGAGCCGGTTGTAGAGTCTGTTGCAGAGCCGGTTGCAGAGCCGGTTGCGGAGCCGGTGACCGGAGAGACAAGAAAAATGTCCCCCGGGAAAATCGTCCTCATAACTCTTGCCTCGCTATTGGGTCTGGCTGCGGTCCTATTCGGCATTTTCGTACTGTTGGTCAACTGCTTCCCGGACTTCCTCGACTCGCTGCTCTACACGAAAGAAGAACTCTACATAATCAATTATAGGTTGTAAAGCGGAGAATCGATGTTTGAACTGATTTATCCGGTGGACCCGGCTCCCATATTGCCCTCCCTCACGGCAAATTCGCCTCGTGACGGGCGGCTTGACGGTGAGGTTTTCCCTGTCGTCGAGGAGAGCGGACTTGTGGTTGGCCGTGCTTCTCGCTCATATTGTCATGGTGGCTCACGCCTTCTGCATCCTGTGGTCCATCTTCACATAATAGACCACGAGGAGCGGATATATCTCCAGAAACGTTCGATGAAAAAGGACATCCAGCCCGGAAAATGGGACACCGCAGTCGGAGGACATGTCGGCTATGGGGAGAGCCTTGTCGAGGCGTTGTTGAGGGAATCGATGGAAGAACTGCACCTGACGCGCTTCAATCCTGTGTACATCGGGACATATCCGTATGATTCCGAAAGGGAGCGTGAACTCGTCAACATATTCGCAGCTGTGGGCTCATTTGACATAAGTCCGGATCTTGACGAGGTCACGGACGGACGTTTCTGGACCATAGCCGAAATAGACGCTGCCATGGGAAAGAATGTCCTTACCCCTAACTTTGAAATGGAATTCGGAAGAATCCGGAACAAACTGCTGGCATTATTATAAGGAGATAAGTTAGAATACTTGCGAAACGTGAATAAATGGACAGAATATCGGTAATATACGAGACTGCCCCCGGAGCTGCAGACGAACTGCGCCGGATTGCCTCGGCGGTGAGAACGGAATATTTTCTTCTTTGCAACGAGAAATACCGCATCTCAGTGGTGCAGCACGCGCTTGAGCGCTTTGTGCAGATTGCGGACGCCACCGGAGCCGACATGCTCTACTCCGACTGCATCGAGAACGGGGCACGCCACCCTCTGATTGACTGTCAGATGGGCTCACTGCGAAACGACTTTGACTTCGGACCGGCGCTTTTGTTCCGCACATCTTCGTTCAGAAATGCCGTGGAATGTCAGACTGGCGAGGCAAACTACAGATATGCCGCACTTTATGATCTCCGTCTTCGCATGCGAAGCATCTTCCACATAAGGGAGTACCTATATGAATATGTCGAGGATGACTTGCGTCGAAGCGGCGAGAAACAGTTTGACTATGTCGCCCCGTCCAACCGTGAGGTGCAGAAAGAGATGGAAAAGGCCTGCACAGCCCATCTTAAACGTGTCGGGGCATGGCTTGACGGACCTCTTCCGGATGCCCCAGAACCGGACACTCCTGCACATTTTGTGAGTGCACCTGGCAATACGGAGACTGTTGGCAACGCTCCGGAACAGACCGGATTTCCTGTTACTGCCTCTGTAATAATCCCAGTGTTCAATAGGGTCAAGACTATCGGGGATGCTGTCCGGAGTGCCCTGTCGCAGCGGTGTGACTTCGATTTCAATGTCATTGTCATTGACAATCACTCCACCGACGGCACAACCGGCCTTTTGCAAAAGCTCTCCGCGGATGACCCGCGCCTCGTTCATATAATCCCGGAAGACATGAACCTTGGAATCGGTGGCTGTTGGAACGCAGCCATTGACAGTCCCTGCTGTGGACTCTATGCGGTCCAGCTTGACAGTGACGACATTTATTCCACTCCCGACACGCTCTCGAAAATCGTGGACGGCTTTCTCTCGCAACACTGCGCGATGCTCATCGGATCATACACGATTACTGACTTCGACCTGAATCCCATACCTCCAGGCCTTATCGACCACCGCGAGTGGACGGATGAGAACGGGCACAACAACGCCTTGAGAATCAACGGCCTCGGCGCGCCGCGTGCGTTTCGGACCGACATACTGCGACGGATTCATTTTCCCAATACGAGCTATGGTGAGGACTATGCGGTAGGGCTGAAACTTTCCGGGCAGTACCGTATCGGCAGAATTTATGAATCCCTTTATTTTTGCCGCCGCTGGAGCGGAAACTCGGACGCTGCGCTGAGCATAGAGAGGCAGAACGTCAACAATCTCTACAAGGACAGCCTTCGCACGGAGGAGCTTCTCTCGCGGATCAGGAGGAATGCACGTCGCGCTCCTGCGGCAGCCTTGACGGCGGAGGTATGAAGAACTGAATGAAAATGAAGGACAACAACGAAATACAGAAATTTGTCAACGATCAGCTCTCCTGCTGGCCGCTTGCCTGCGCAAACTTCAGGGCGCTCAAGAACGTAAAGACCAAGACTCTCAACATCGGAGGACTGGACGTTATCGTGCAGCACAACCCGGCGCGGATGATTTCTTCGGCAGCAAAGCTCGACAAGACTTCAGTCGCGAAGCGCCCCTGCTTCTTCTGCAACCGTTTCCCGGAACAGACTTACATCCGCTTCGAGGGACGCAAGGGCAAGAAATACGACATACTGCTCAATCCCTATCCGATTTTTCCGGATCATCTCGTGATTGCGAGCACAAGGCACTGCGACCAGTCTATATGGAAGCGCTACATAGACATACTTGATCTTTCCAGAAAATATCAGGACTACACCTTCTTCTACAATGGTCCCCATTCCGGAGCCTCCGCACCTGACCACCACCATTTTCAGGCCGCTCCGAACGCTCTTATGCCTTTGGAGAACGATGTGCGGAAGATGCTTGCACAGGTGCGGGTCTCTTCAGTGAAGGATGAGGAACCCTCATCGCCCGTTCCAGAGCTGACCTATCTCACATCGGTTCAGGATGCACAGCTCTTCCACTACAACAAGTTCGTGAACGGTGTCTTCGTCCTCCGCGCGGCGACCTCAAAATCAGCCGCAAAGATTTTCTACAGACTTCTCGACTGTGCCGACACTCCGCAGTGGGAGAGTGAACCGCTGTTCAATCTTATGTCGTGGTATGCCGATGGGGAGTACTGCTCGATAGTTGTGTTTCGTACCGCGCATCGTTCGCATCACTACTTCTCCGACGGTCCGGACCACCTTACGATGAGCCCCGGCTGTGCCGACATGGGAGGCTGCTTCATCGCCCCGGTGCCGGAGGACTTCGAGAAGCTTGACGCGAAGCTCCTCACAGAAATGCTGGATGAAGTGACCCTGAGCAAGGAGGCGCAGCACAAGATTGTCCGTCGTCTCACACGCACGCAGCCTCATATAAGCGTAGGCATAATGTCAGCAGAACGAATTGAGTTTCAGATGTATCCGGACGGGGGAGGCACACGCGTCGCAACCTATCGCGAGGGCAAGATCGACTATGACGGCGCTCTCTATGACGAACTCTTTTTCGAGGAACAGACCCCTTCGACATTCTTTGCCGAGCCGACATTTGAACTTCACGATGTCACAATAGGCAAGGGATTTCACTGGGAACGCCGTGAGACACAAAAGTTTGCAGGGGCTTTGAAAATCATCGTCGAGAACAACGAACTCACGGCAGTCAATGTGATCGGTGTCGAGGACTATCTTCTCAGCGTCATATCCTCCGAGATGAACCAGAATTCGCCGGAGGAGTTCCTGAAGGCCCACGCCGTGATATCCCGTTCATGGGTTATGGCTCAGCTCGCCCATCACGGGAAAATTGCCTGTGATGCCGCCGAACGGGAAAGTTTTCTGAAGTGCAGAAATATAGAGGAAGTTGTCACTTGGCTTGTGATGCACCGCCATTCCGTAGGAAATGAATCGCCTGTTCCGGAAGCTCCGTCAGGTGAAACGGAATATATCCGATGGTACGACCGAAGTGATCACTGCAACTTTGATGTCTGCGCCGATGACCACTGCCAGCGCTACCAGGGACTCACCAGGGCCACCGAGACCTCTGTCCAAAAGGCCATTGACGCGACATGGGGGCAGGTCCTGACCTTCGAAGGTGAATTGTGCGACGCACGTTTCTCGAAATGCTGCGGCGGAACTACAGAACTCTTCTCAACCTGCTGGGCGGCAGATGACAAGGCCTATCTTCCGGCATTGCCCGACACACCGGGACATCTCCCTCTCGATACAGCGAATGCCGATGGCACCATCGTCGCCCCGTTCTGCTCGCTTGCGGACAGTCCGCTTCTCGCGAGGGTCTTCAATAGCTATGATCGTGAAACCACCGACTTCTATCGTTGGACGCAGGTGTATGAACTCCGTGAACTTTCGGCTCTTGTACGCGAAAAGAGCGGTGTCGACATCGGTGAACTCACTGCTCTCGAACCTTTGGCGAAGGGGGCTTCCGGGAGGATATTCAGGCTTCGCGTGGTCGGGACAAAGAACAGTTTCATTGTCGGAAAGGAACTGGAAATAAGACGTATACTCTCCCCGTCACATCTAAGAAGTTCGGCCTTTGACGCGGAGTTTACATCCGACGGCAGGGTAATCCTCCGTGGCCTTGGCTGGGGGCACGGTGTGGGGCTGTGCCAGATCGGTGCGGCTGTCATGGCAGACAGGGGATATGGCTACAGGGCCATTCTCGAACATTATTATCCCGGCACTCAGATTTCAGAATCGCTCTCGAAATGACGACAAACAGTAAGAACATATCTCCGTGGCTTTGGGTGCCAACGCTCTATTTTGCAGAGGGCATACCCTATTTCGCCGTTAACAGCATATCCGTCACGATGTTTACGAAAATGGGCGTCAGCAACGGCACGATGGCTCTCTTCACGAGCCTTCTCTATCTCCCGTGGGTGATAAAGCCGCTGTGGAGTCCCTTTGTAGACATCATTCGCACCAAACGGTGGTGGGTCATGGCGATGCAGGTGGTGATGTCGCTCTGTTTCATTGCCCTCGCCCTGTCACTGCCTTCCAATGCCGGAACGCTTGCCGCGCACCGCGCTCCTGACGGTTCTGCCTCAATCTCGCTTTTCACTGTCACTCTGATAATATTCTGGATAATGGCATTCGCCAGCGCTACTCACGACATCGCAGCCGACGGATTCTACATGCTCGGTCTGACCCTGGGGGAGCAGTCCCTGTTTGTCGGCATACGCAGCACTTTTTACCGGCTGGCCTCTGTCTTTGGGCAGGGTGTCCTGGTTGTGATTGCCGGTGTCCTTGAGACCCGCCTCGGCGACGTTCCAAAGTCGTGGTTCTGGACAATAGTCCTGACTGCCGCAATCTTCGCGCTTGTCACTCTGTGGCACAGTTTCGTGCTTCCGCGCCCGTTGTCAGACAGGTCAGCAACGGTTAGTTCTCGCGAGTTTTCATCCGGGCATTGCGGCAACTCGAATGGAAATGGTACAGGCTTTATATTCAGAGACTTCGGCAGAACATTCGTGACATTCTTCAAAAAGCCACGCGTCATTCCAGCTCTTGCCTTCCTGTTGCTCTACCGTCTTCCTGAGGCGTTCCTTATCAAGATGATGAACCCCTTCCTTCTCGCTCCTGCTGAGGATGGCGGGCTCGGGCTCACGACGACTCAAGTCGGTGCCGTCTATGGGACAGCCGGAGTCGTTGCCCTCACTGTGGGCGGCATACTGGGCGGAATGGCCGTCGCGAGATGGGGACTCAAGCGCTGTCTCTGGCCGATGGCGCTCTCTCTTGCGCTTCCGTGTCTTGCATTTGTCTGGCTCAGCATCGCACAGCCCTCGTCGATTTGGACCGTCGGAGTCTTCGTGTGTCTCGACCAGTTCGGATATGGGTTCGGATTCACGGCCTACATGCTCTACATGATATATTTCTCGCAGGGTGAATTCAAGACATCTCACTACTCTCTCTGCACAGCCTTCATGGCTCTGAGTATGATGCTGCCCGGAATGGTTGCGGGCTACCTCCAGGAGGCTCTTGGCTACACCGGCTTTTTCTGGGCAGTAGGCCTCTGCTGCCTTGTAACTGTTTTTGTGACAACATTCTTGAAAATAGAACCTGAATATGGTAAGAAATAAGAAGATATACGCCGTCCTCATCGCCGCATTCACCGCGCTTTCATCACAGATCCTTGTGGGACAGGAATATCCGGACTCGCTCACCGTTCCTGCGACGGATTCGCCGGTTGCTGAGCCTGTTTGTATGAATGTCCATGCGCCATTGGTCCGGACAGGCATAGAGGTGCTCCGCGACCGTGGATTTGACGTTCTTCAGGGAAAACGCATAGGGCTCGTGACCAATCCGAGCGGTGTTGACAGCAACCTCAATTCTACGATAGACATTCTCTACGGCGCAGAAGGTGTGAAACTGGTCGCTCTCTACGGTCCGGAGCACGGCGTCCGTGGAGACAAGTATGCCGGAGATAAGGTGGGGGAAGAGACGGACCTCACCACGGGGCTTCCGGTCCATTCTCTCTATGGCGCATCACGCAAGCCGACTGCTAAGATGCTGGAGGGGCTTGATGCTGTAGTCTATGACATACAAGACATCGGTGTGCGCTCCTACACTTTCATCAGCACGCTTGGCCTTGTCATGGAGGCTTGTGGCGAACTCGGGATAGAGGTCATAGTGCTTGACCGTCCCAATCCTCTTGGCGGACTCAAGGTTGAGGGCCCGCTCGTTCGTGACGGCTACCATTCATTCATCAGCCAGTACAAGATACCTTATGTATATGGCCTCACCGTTGGAGAACTGGCCTTGATGCTCAATAGCGAGGGCCTCAATTGCGGACAGCGCGGCACGCAGAAACCTGCTCGCTGCAACCTCACCGTCATTCCCATGGAGGGTTGGACACGGGATATGCTCTACATCGAGACGCGCCTCCTGTGGGTGCTTCCGTCCCCGAACATTCCTTTCTGTGACACTCCGCAGTACTATGCCTCAGCAGGAATCGCGGGCGAACTCTCTAACTTCCTGCAGATTGGCATAGGCTATACCCTTCCGTTTCAGGTCTTTGCCGCGCAGTGGATTGACCCGGCGGCGCTCAAGGCCGAACTTGACAGCTATGACCTTCCCGGCGTTGCGTTCCGTACTATAGTCTACAAGCCGTTCTCAGGCTCTCAGGCGGGAAAACTTGTCAAGGGCGTACAATATTTTTTCACTGACTATGAGAAGGCCTCCATCACCGAGGTGCAATTCCGCGTCCTTCAGGCTATTGCAAGGCTCTATCCGGACCGCCGTGCATTCGAGGCTGCGACTGCTGTCGGCGCATTCGATAAGGTCTGTGGCACAAATTATGTCAGAGAGGCTTTTGGCCGTCGCTATGAGTTTGATGACATTTCGCAGTATTGGCATTCTGACGCGGAAAGATTCAGGGAAATGTCAAAGAAATATTGGCTCTACTGACAGCCGGTGGACACTATGTATAACCATGGAACATAATGCTTCGGGCATATATGTTTCCGCAAAAACTATTTTTATGAGAACATATCGTGCAGCAGTGGCGGCGATGCTCATCGCGCTGGCGGCATTCCAGACAGACGGATATGCCCAGAGCCGCCGTACATCGACATCTTCATCATCCGAAAGACAGTCTTCATCGTCCGCGAGGCGCTCGTCCTCTTCTGAAAGACAGTCCTCATCGTCTGCGAGACAATCTTCGTCAACGCCAAGGCAGTCTTCGTCGTCTGTAAGACAGTCCTCGTCAACGCCAAGGCAGTCTTCGTCGTCTGCGAGACAGTCCTCGTCAACGTCAAGGCAGTCTTCGTCGTCTGCGAGGAGTAATTCATCCGTAAGTTCTTCGGCTTCGCGGAAAACTTCATCGTCAGACAACAGATCATCCGCGAGTCAGACATCAGTCTCAAGGCCATCATCCTCAGTGACGAACAGAAACGTTTCCGCATCGCAGGACAGAAGGACCGGAACAACATCAACAAGACAGAGCACTGCAACCTCAACGAGACAGAGCACGACGTCTTCAACACGTCAGAGCAGCTCCGCGGCAAGATCTTCATCATCAACAAGGCAGAGCGCATCTTTATCATCAACGAGACAGAGCGCATCCTCATCGGCGCGACAGACTCCGTCATCGGACAGGACGACTACCGTCGGACGCCAGACCGCAACGCGCCAGCCTGCAGCTTCAGCGTCTGTAAGGAAGGCAAAATCCCTTGACGGGAACAACGGAACATCTTCTGTCCGTAACGCCACTACGTCAGAAAGGTCCTCTTCCGTGAGGAACCTGCCTCCGACAAGTGCGGCTGCTCGTGCAGACGGCGACCGCCCTGGAGGCAACGTTGGCAACAATCCGCGTCCTGATGACCACCACGGCAAGCCGCAGCCTCCGCGCGACGACTTCCGCCCACAACATCCGCGTGACCGTGGCTACATAGATTTCGACCGCAGGCCGCCTCACCGCTTCTATGACCCGCATCACGACCACTGCTTCGGCTACAGGGTTCACACCCTCCCGGCCGGCTATTGGTATCGCGACTGGTACGGCGTCCGCTACTACTGCTACAATGACATCTACTACCGCTATATTGACGGGTGCTACATCGTTTGCCGTCCGCCTTTCGGCACTTCTCTGGCTGCCGCAATCGTGGCCGACGCGACATGGACTGCCGTTCGTATCAGCTACTACAACACGCTGAACAATACCTACGACAAGATTAACTCCAACAATGCCTACATCGCTGAGCAGAACGAACAGATTGCTCGCAACAACGCGCTTCTGGCGCAGCAGAACTCGACTCTCGCGGCCCAGGCGCAATATATGCAGGCCCGTTCGAGCGACGCCTACCAGCTCGCGCTTGCAATGGGGCTTGTCCAGAGCTACGCGGCTGCCGGCACTGACTACTTCTGTCAGGATGGGGTGTTCTATCAGAATGTGAATGGCCAGTACTATGTCATTGTTCCGCCTGCCGGGGCCCTCGTGGATGCCCTGCCTGAAGACTATGACGTGTTCACCTTCAACGGTCGTGAATACTATCAGGTCGACAACACTGTCTACCGTGTGACTGTGGTCTCAGGCAAAGCCTATTTTGAGGTTCTGGGGCAGAAATATTAATTTAAACAGCTTCTAATTATTCCCCGCCTACTGTCAATGCCTTGACAAGTATGGTGGGGATGCCTACTGACACCGGCACGGACTGCTCTTTTCCGCAGGTCCAGGTGCCGTTGCTTATCTTGAGATCGTTTCCGACCATCGTGATGTCCGCGAGAGCTTCGGGACCATTTCCGATGATATTGATGTCCTTGACCGGTGCAGTCAGGCGGCCGTCCTCGATGAGGAAACCGCTGTTCACATAGAAAGTGAAGTCACCCTCACCGATCTGCACTTGACCATTCGAGAACTCATCGACATATATTCCCTTTTTTACGGAGGCTATGATGTCCGAAGCATCACAGTCTCCGTTTTCCATGTATGTGGCCCTCATACGCGGGATCGGATTGAAGCGGAAATTCTCCCTGCGTCCGTTCCCGGTGGGGGATACCCCGTACCATGCGGCGCTTATGCGGTCATGAAGATAGCTTGTCAGAACACCGTCCTCGACCATGTATGTCTTCTGTCCTGGAATGCCCTCATCGTCGAATGCGCATGCCCCGCGGTTGCCGGGTATTGTCCCGTCGTCCACAATGCTGATCCCCGGGGCGCAAATTCTCTGACCCATCCTGTCAGAAAAGATAGACTGACCCTTTCTGTTGAAGTCTGCCTCAAAGGCATGTCCCATGGCCTCGTGCAGCAGAATTCCGGATGCTCCGGCGCCCATTACCACCGGCATCCTACCGCCTTTCGGACGTACAGCCTCAAAACGCGCGTCAAGATTGCGCAGCACGCCGTCCGCGAGTTCCATCACCAGGTCCTCGGACAGCATCTCCGCCCCTGCCCTGAAACTGCGCGACTCCGATTTCGTGATGTTGGTCATCTTTCCGTCAAGCCCATGTCCGGAGAACACGGCGGACACCGAAACGCTTCCCATCGGACGGGTCTCGAACGTCAGTTCCCCAAGAGAGTTGTACATAACCACCCGGCTCACGCTGTCTGAAATCTGTGCTATGACCTTCACCGTCCTCGGCTCGCGCCTGCGCAGTTCCTCCTCAATTCTCTTTAGTATATCTGCCATCTTCCGGCGGCTGCAACTTTCCCAGCTCTCTGTCATTTCGTAGAGCCCGCCTCGGCACTTTCTGCCTGCCGCTGCTTTTTCCAGCATGTTCCCATACATGTCTGCACAAATGCGGCGCCCACTCTGCCTTCCGGCTCTGATGGCTTGAGAACCGCCTCCGGCCGCGCAAATCGCAGATGCCGCCCGCACTGCCGCCTCCATATCCCGGCGTTCTGTCGTCTCGCAGTAGGAATAGCCCGTCCGCTCACCGCAGAGCACGCGGATCCCGGCTCCGAAATCTTCGTGGTAGCCTCCGGAAGTCACTTGCGAATCCTTCAGCAGCAGATTTGTATAGCTGGTGCATTCAAGGTAGATGTCGGCGAAATCCGCTCCGGAAGACAATGCTCCCGCCATGAGACTTTCAAGATTTGCCCTGCTTACCCCGAAAAGCTCAAGGTAATGATTTTCTTCTTTCTCCATCTCCATAAATCTCTCCTATCCGGCAATGGCGTCTCCGTCCCCCTCTTCCTCCGAAAGCCTTACACGCCCATCCTCACACACTTTCTTTATCCGCTCGAATGTCGCGGCATCCCTCACGATCACTTCTCCGGTCTCCCGGAATCCCTCGGCCACGACCTTGAACGGCGGTTGGGAATTGTCAGCGAGAATCCAGCGATCGCAGATTTTCATGTAATCATTGAAAAGATACTCAAGGCCGACGTAGTAGCGCCTTATTATTGTCTCTACCGGAATGTTGTGTCCGCCTTTCTCAACCCTTGCCTTGACCCTCTCCATCGCCCTCTCCGGAGAGTCGAGCCAAAAATAGATGACAGTCACGAAATAGCCCTCAGCCTGCGCCTTGCGCACCATCTTTAGCAGTGTGCGTGTCGCCAATGTGGTCTCTATTCCGAAATCCTTCTTTTTGCGGAACAGATACTGAATCTTCATCAGCATGTACCTGCTGGCCTGAAGCGGCACTTTTTCCGGTTCGTAAGGCGACAGCCCTTTTGCGAACTCGTCTGAATTCACGAACTGTGCGCATTCGAGCATCTCAGGCAACAGCGTGTATGACGCCGTCGTCTTCCCTGAGCCGTTGCAGCCCGATACGATGTAAAGTTTTGGCATGGACATCCTGTTAATCCTCCAATAGATGCGTTTCTTTCTTTATATGTCTCAATAAAGATATATGTTAATAAAAATATGTATCAATGAGTTATGCCATATCCGAAAAGGGCGAAGTCCCCCAGACATGGGTCGTCCGGGAATATCTCCCGAAAACTGTCCGTAATCTCTGTTGCCGTCACGATGTCCTTCTGCCGTCGCGTCGTGAGGCCCAGCGCCGTCGCCTCGTCATAGACATGCACGTCAAGCGGAATTATCAAGTTGCGCCTGTCCGTATGTTTCCACACTCCGAGGTCCACCTTCCCGTCGTCGCGCACCAACCATCTGCGCATCATGTTTATCTTCTTGTTCGGAGCCCTGCGATCAGGTCTTTGTCCATATACCCTCACTCTGAACCCTTCATCGTCCAACCCCTCCAGACTCGGCGAAGCCGCCTCCCCACATTCTGAGTATAGCTCGCGCAGGCGGGCACATATTTGGGCAAACTCGCTCCATTTCACCGTCCTGTGCAGGCTCACGTCATCATTCCGGTATTCCCCGTTCATTACATAATCGTATGGCCTCCAGTTCATTTCATCGAATGCACGTCCGCAGTCACGCACAATCATCGCCCTTCGTCCCCAGGCAAGGTGCGCCGCAATCACGGCTGCAATCTCCACGTCCGCAAGCCCGCAGTTTCCCGACGCATAGTTTTCGGCAAAATGCCTCGGAAACGCAATCGGGTCTTCGGTGAAATATTTCCTGTCATTGTATGTCGCGGCCCATTCGATGAGCCTGTCCCTTGTTCTTTCGTCCATATATCCGCATTTCGTTTCGGAACGCAAATTTATTAAAAGACACCCAAACTTGCCATCGGTTTTGCGTAATTATGCAAGTTTTTTGATATATTTGCAGAATATGAAGAATTTTAAGCTGACATTATTGACTGCAGCAGTGCGCTTTCTCGCTATGTTTCCGCTGAAGGTGCACTACTTTTGGGCAGATGTCATCGCATGGGTGCTCCGCAGCGTCGTCGGCTATAGGCGGGACGTCGTAGCGATAAATATGGGACGCTCGTTCCCTTCCACAGCGTGCTATTATGATGATATAGAACGCTTTTCAAAACTCTACTACCGTCACATGGCGGAAATCATCGTTGAGGCTATATGGTTCTTTGGGGCGAATCCGAAGAAAATGATGCGCTCCTCTCTCGTCACGGTCACGAACTCGAAAGTGCTCGAAGAGGCGTGGAACTCGGCTCCTTCGGTTGTGATTCTCTACTCCCATTGCGGGAATTGGGAACTGATGGGTGGCATACCGCATTCCGCGTGCGCCGATTCTCCGGCCTTCCCGCTTCCGGAGTCAAGCCTACGTTGTGTCTACAAGAGGCTGAACAACGCTCTCTCGGATGACTTCTTCAAGGCCAGCCGCACATCTATGAGCGCCAGCGAGGATATGATGCTGGAATCAAGGCAGTTGCTGCGCTACATGCTCACGAACAGGAAGGAGCGTCTTGCCTATTTCCTGAACATTGACCAGAGTCCGTATGTCTCTGCCGTTGAGATAGGAAACTTTATGAACCAGCCTACAAAGGCTTTCCTCGGACCGGCGGAGATTGCCCACAAACTCGGTTTTGCAGTCCTCTACATGAACTTTGAGCGCATGAGTCGCGGACATTACGACGTCTCCTTCACTCCGATTTGCATGAACGCTTCGGAAATGGAGCCGAAGGAAATCATCCGGAAGTATTATGACTGTCTCGAAGACGAGATCTACCGACATCCGGACAACTGGCTGTGGTCTCACAAGAGGTGGAAGGACTTTTCATATTCGGACCCGCGCCTGAACCTTGAAAAGTGACGAATGAAATGCGAAATGAAAACAAAACAGTTTTGGATATGAAACGTATACTGCTCTTTATGTTTGCGGGCCTCCTCGGGCTTTCCGCCGCGGCACAGTCTCCGGTTGCCCTGAAAATCAAGGTGAACGCAGTTCAGGAACGGTTCTATGCCGGCCCGTATGCTAAATATTCAGTCAAATATCTCGGAGTTGAGGCCGAACAGGCTTCTTCCACATCGACTGTGATGACCGCAGTTAAGGTGGTTTCGGTGCCCGCCGCATCGGATGAGCTGGGATTCACTTCCGGGAAGCCGCTCAAGAAGACGGCCGATTTCTCGGCAATCCCTCTGCTCAAGGCAAATGTTGGACAGCGCAGCATCGAGCTCTCAGCGGCACGTGCTGCCGACCAGATTATGGACATACGACAGAAGCGTTACCAGATTCTCACAGGCGACACGGACATGTCTCTTTCCGGCGAGAGCCTTAAACTCACGCTTGACGAGTTTGCCCGCCAGGAGAACGAACTGCTCAAGCTGTTTCTCGGTTACACGGTCACAAACAGCATTGAAGGCGAGTTCATAGTGCTTCCAAAAGCCGGTGAGGACAGCCATCTCTATGTGGCGTTCCGCATTTCCGAGAATGGTCTCCTCCCGGCAGAGCATATTGAGGGAAGGATGGTCACCCTTGAACTGATTCCGACAAATCTTCCGGAGCCGTCGGACGAGACTGCCGCTCCTGCAAAGAAGAGGAAGAAGGCTCCGAAAGGCTTCCAATGGGAGTCCAAGACTGAATTTATCCCGGCGGAATGCGTACTCAAGATGCGTGACGGGGCGAATGTGCTCCTTCAAGGCAATGTCGTCATTCCTCAACTCGGCTACGAACATGTATATGACGACCTCGTGCCGGTGGAAAAGAAATAATTAATATATTATAGCTATGACAATAAAGGATTTGGATCCGCAGATTGTGTGGAAGAACTTTTATGAAATCACCCGTGTCCCGAGACCATCGAAGCACGAGGAAAAAATCGCAAAATATCTCTATGACTGGGGAGTAAACCATGGTTTCGAGACCATTATCGACGGCAATCCTATCGGTAACGTCATCATCCGCAAGGCAGCGACTCCGGGCTGCGAGAATATGAAGGGCGTGATTCTTCAGGGACATATGGATATGGTGCCGCAGAAGAACGCCGACACCGTGCATGATTTTGAAAAAGACCCGATTGAAACGGTAATCGACGGGGACTGGGTTCGCGCGAAGGGTACGACTCTCGGTGCAGACAACGGACTCGGCGTGGCAATGGCTCTTGCTGTTCTCGAATCCGACAATATAAAACACGGACCTCTCGAAGTTCTCGTCACCTTTGATGAAGAAACCGGTATGACGGGTGCACAGGCACTCAAACCGGCTGTGCTTAAAGGCGACATTCTCATCAACCTCGACTCTGAGACGGAGGGTGAGCTCTATGTCGGTTGTGCCGGAGGACTTGACGCTTCAGCGTTTACGAAATATGCACCGGAAGAGCCTGCAAAGGACTGGAAGTGCTGGTCATTGGCCGTAAAGGGCTTCAAGGGCGGACATTCGGGGATGGACATCATCCTTTACCGCGCCAATGCCAACAAGGTGATGGCGCGGATGCTCTATGCGCTCATCACCAAGGCCGACGTAAAGCTCCTTGATCTGGAGGGAGGTACGCTCCGAAACGCGATTCCGCGTGAGGCCTTTGCGACTGTATATATTCCTGAGAATAAGGTGGCTGAGGCGAAGCGTGTTGCAGAGGAGACTTTCGCGGCAATCAAGGCCGAGTATGCAACGACCGACCCTGACGCGCAGATGGTCTTTGAGCCGTACAAATGTGAGGAAGGGGAGTGCTGTGACCACAGCGAGTGTCTTTATGTTCCTGAGGAGGACGCGCTCCGTTTTATTCGTGCAGTCCTTGCCTGCCCTGATGGTGTGGAGAGGATGAGCAGCGACATTCCGGGACTTGTGGAGACTTCCAACAACCTGGCTGTCGTTAAGATAGAGAAGGGCGAGTTCGCGCTCAAGACTCTCATGAGGAGCTCCGTCGATTCTGCGAAGGAGGCTCTTGCCGAAAAGTTCGACGCGGTGTTCAAGCTCGCCGGGATTTCTACGGAATTCACCGGCGGTTATTCAGGATGGGCTCCGAACCCTTCATCTGCGATTCTCGCCACGATGAAGAAGGTTTATCATGAACTCTACGGCAAGGAACCGGCAGTGATGGCAATTCATGCCGGACTTGAGTGTGGTATTCTCAGCGGCGCCTATCCGCATTGGGATATGGTCTCATTCGGACCGACTCTCCTCAGTCCGCACTCTCCTGACGAGCGGGCGAACATCCCGTCGGTGGTCAAGGCCTGGGATTTCCTCAAGGCTGTGCTTGCAGCGATACCTGAAAAATAATAATAAACGAAATAAATATGTTTAAAGGACATCCAAAGGGGCTGCTGGCAGCAGCCCTGAGCAACATGGGTGAGCGTTTCGGCTACTACATCATGAACGCCGTTCTCGTTCTCTTCCTCTGCTCGAAGTTCGGCCTCGGTGAAAGCGCCGCCGGCAGCATCTATTCCGTGTTCTATGCCGGAATCTACATCTTGAGCCTTGTCGGAGGTATCATTGCCGACAAGACTCAGAACTATAAGGGTACAATCCGCACCGGACTCATCATCATGGCTTCCGGTTATGTGCTCCTATCCATTCCTGTGCTTGCCACCTCCGGCAACATAACCTGGCTTCTTCCTCTGACCTGCTTTGCGCTGTTTCTCATCGCGTTCGGCAACGGTCTCTTCAAAGGTAACCTTCAGGCTATCGTCGGACAGATGTACGATAACTTCGAGGCAGAAGCGGCAAAGAAAGGTCCGGAAGCGCTTGCCGAGGCCAAGTCGAAGCGTGATTCCGGCTTTCAGATCTTCTATGTGTTCATAAATGTCGGTGGTCTCATTGCCCCGTTCGTCGCTCCGCTTCTGCGCGAGTGGTGGTTGAACGCCAACGATCTTGTGTACAATGCGCAGCTTCCTGCCCTCTGCCATCAGTTCCTCAGTGACTCTTCGGCCATGGGTGCACAGGCTCTCGACAACCTCAATGCCCTCATGACCTCCGCCGGCGGAAGCGTATCCGATATGGCAGTTTCATGCGAGAAGTATCTGAAGGTATTCAACGAGGGCATCCACTACTCGTTCATAGCGTCAGTTGCCGCGATGCTCATCTCCCTTGTGATTTTCATCTGTTCGCAGAAGACTTTCCCTACTCCATCGAAGAAGGAAGCCGTGAAGGGCGTGGAATACACCGCAGAGGAAAAGGCTGCAATGGCGAAGGAAATCAAACAGAGGATGTACGCCCTCTTTGCCGTTCTCGGAATAGTCATTTTCTTCTGGTTCTCGTTCCATCAGAACGGAATGTCCCTATCTTTCTTCGCCCGTGACTTCGTGGACTCATCCGCTGTCGCGCCTGAGGTATGGCAGGCCATAAACCCGTTCTTCGTGATTGTTCTCACTCCGGTGATTATGGCGATATTCTCGTTCCTCACAAAAAAAGGCAAGGCTGTCTCCACCCCGAAGAAAATCGGCATAGGCATGGGAATTGCATCTATCGCGTTCATATTCCTTATGGTGTTCTCCATGGTTCACGGATATCCGTCAGCAACGGATTACAAGGCTCTTCCGATTGAAGAGCAGATTGCAGGAAAGGCTCACTGGTGGATTCTCATCGTGACATATTTCTTCCTCACTGTCGCCGAACTCTTCATTTCCCCGCTCGGACTCTCGTTCGTTTCCAAAGTGGCTCCTAAGAGTATGCTTGGTCTTTGCCAGGGACTCTGGCTTGGTGCTACTGCCGTCGGTAACCTGCTTCTCTTCCTTGGACCGAAGATGTATAACGCATGGCCTATTTGGCAGTGCTGGGCGGTGTTCGCTTGCGTCTGCCTTATCTCTATGGGTGTGATGTTTGGGATGGTGAAGTGGCTAGAACGTGTTACCAAATAGGGCGGGGCGCCTAAAAGGCGGTCTGCTTCGTTGGGCGGTTTGATGAAATCCTCACAACCGACAGGTTGCTGCGGTATTCATCTTCACCGTCCGCCTTGCATCCCATCCTTTTATGCATCCCCGCCTCTCAGCTGTTATGAGGCGGTCTGCTGCGTTGAATGGTTTTGTGAAGAAAAATTTGCTGAAATAAATATAAAATTGTACATTTGCAGCCCATTTGTGGAGTACCGTACTTACTGGCGGCCCACAGTGGACTGCAAATTATTTATTAACATTTAGTTACAAACAAAATGATCAAACAGTACGAAACCGTTTTCATTGCAACTCCCGTTTTGTCTGATGTTCAGATGAAGGAAGCGGTTGCCAAGTACACCGGATTCATCAAAGAGAATGGTGGTGAAATCGTGTACGAAGAGGACTGGGGTCTCCGTCAGCTGGCTTATCCTATCCAGAAGAGGACTTCAGGTTTCTATTATCTTATCGAGTTCAAGGCTGAGCCTTCACTGATCGCGAGCCTTGAGACACAGTATCGCCGTGACGAGCGCGTCATCCGCTTCCTCACTTTCGCGATGGACAAGCACGCTGTTGCTTACGCGGAGAAGAGAAGGGCAAACAAGGCAGCTAAAAAGGAGGAATAGACCATGGCACAGAACAATGAAATACGTTATCTCAACCCTCCTACAGTAGAGGTGAGAAAGAAGAAGTACTGCCGTTTCAAGAAGGCAGGCATCAAATATGTCGATTACAAGGACGCTGAGTTCCTCAAGAAGTTCCTCAATGAGCAGGGTAAGATTCTCCCTCGCCGCATCACCGGAACTTCACTCAAGTTCCAGAGGAAGGTGGCTCAGGCAGTGAAGCGTGCGCGTCACCTTGCGCTTCTCCCATACGTTACGGACCTTATGAAATAATAGGAGGACAGCTATATGGAAATTATCTTGAAGAAAGATGTGGCCAACCTCGGTCACGCTGACGACATCGTCAAAGTGAAGACAGGGTATGCTGTCAACTATCTTATCCCTCAGGGATATGCAACTCTCGCAACAGAGTCCGCAAAGAAGATTCACGCTGAGAACCTTCGTCAGAGGGCTCACAAAGAGGCTAAATTCCGCGCTGATGCTGAGGCTCTTGCAGCCAAACTTGCAGAGGTTGTAGTGAAGGTTTCTGCAAAGGTGAGCGAGGCAGGCAAAATCTATGGCTCTGTCACAACAGCTCAGATTGCTGAGGCTCTCGTTGCTCTCGGAATCGAGGTGGACAAGAAAGACATCACTCTCAACGAGGCAGTGAAGGAGCTTGGCTTCTATGAGGCAACCGTGAAGTGCTACAAGGACATCAAGGGCACTGTTAAATTTGAAGTTGTTCAGGGCGAATAAAGGCGGTCTGCTTCGTTGGATGTCTTGATGAAATCCTTTATTCATCCCTTCACTCCAAGTTGTTTACTTGAAGGCTTTATGTGGAGATCGGTTTTATACCGGTCTCTTTTTTTTGTTGCCTTTTGCTTGCCTTTTTGCTTGCCTTTTTGCTTGCCTGGAGGCAAATTTGGATAATTCAAAATTAATATCTAACTTTGCCGCTCAGCGCTAATCTGAAATGATGATGAAACTATCTGAAACAATGTCTTTTAGAAAGACTTTGGGAGGGTGCGAGGCTCTCCTGCTCTTCTTTTAAAAGTCATCTTCAGGCTCGCTGAAGAACAGAATTAACCATATAATTGATGCAAAACGTATTATGAAGAAAAACTATGAACAGCCTGTATGCCTTGTTCTCGAAGTGGAGTCTCAGGGCGTCTTCTGCACGAGTGGAACTGCTACTTATTCCTCAAGCAAGATTGAGGAGTGGGGCGATGTTAAACAGATTGAATGGTAAAGGAGAACTTGATTATGAAAAAAGGATTATTCTATGCTTTGTGCCTTGGAGCACTTGCAATGTCAGCGTCTTGCCAGAAAACTGAGCAGAACCCGACAGAAAAGGGAAATAGCGTCGTTTTTGCGGCTAAGTTCGATAACGAGAAGAATGTGGATGTCAGGACTGTCTTGGACGAAACCGGGAAAAGATCTCTTTGGAATAAGGACGAGATTCGCGTTTTGAATGAGGAGGGTGCCTCAGCTGTTTACAAAACGGATGCAATGGGCCAGGCCAGTGCTACCTTTACAATTCTTGAAGAGGGCGCGACTTTCTCAGGGAATCGTTTTATGGCTGCTTGCCCGGAGGAGCCTGCCGGCAGAGCATCTTGGGATGCTGGTGCTAAGACAATTAAATGGCTTTGGCTTAAAGATGAGCAATCGCCTGTGGCTGGAAGTTATGACCCGGCGGCTCATATTGCTGTTGCCTACACTGAGGGGACCGAACTGAGTTTCAAGAATGCTTGCGCGCTCCTTAAGTTTACGGTTGCCAGCGAGAATGTAAGCGAAGTTGTTGTTTACACCACAGGAGGAGGTGAAAATACATTGTATCTTTCCGGCAATTTTGATGTCAATATGTCAGATCAAAATAATTACAAGTTTTCACGTACATCTGGAGATGGCTCTTGGGGCGGGAATTTTGTCAAGATTAAAGCGGCAGACGGTGCGTATTTGGAAAATGGTAAGACTTATTATATGACCTGCCTTCCGACAACTGCAGTTTTGAACTTGGAGGTTGTGGCAAATGGAATAAGACAGACCATTAGAACAACATCGGCCGCAGTTGAAATCAAGCGCAACGATGTGCTTGATTTGGGAGATATTGCTCCTGTTGAGAAAACTCTTTATCTTAAGCCGCAAGCCGAGTTTTGGGATCAGGCAGATGCGCGTTTTGAGGCTTATACATTTGCTGGAGCCGAAAATATGTGGTATGATTTTACACCAGTTAAAGATGGTATCTATAGTGTGTCATTCCCGATGAAGTGGACCGGACTTGTTTTAGTCAGAAGGGGACCTGAGCATCCATCTCATACTTGGGATGACGATAGTCGTTGGAACAAGACTTCAGATATTATTCTCAGTAGCTTAGGCGATGATAACCTTATTACCATCACTGGATGGGGTGAAAGCGACTACACGACAAGTGTCTACACAGAATAATTAAAAAGTTTAACTCAGGCTTCCAGGCGAAACCTGGGTTAAATTTTAATAGTCAAACTGCGAATTGCCGTCGAAAAGCGTCCTTTCGCAGTTTTTCGAGAAAAACACCATCTTTTTTGCAAAAAAGATTTGCGGAGTTGAATTTTATTCGTACCTTTGCAATCCCAAAAAACAAAGCAACCTCTTAGGGTCTTGGGTAATTCCCTAACGTTGCCACAAAAAACTTATTAAAATGGATTTTATTAAGGTTGTCAATGATGCTTTCGCAAATGAGAAAGTCGCATCATACCCGAAGTTCAAGGCAGGTGACACAGTGACTGTCACATACCGCATCAAGGAGGGAGACAAGGAAAGGCTTCAGAAGTTCAGAGGTGTAATCATCCAGATTAAGGGTGCTTCTCCTGCAACAAAGACTTTCACCATCCGCAAGATTTCAAACGGAATCGGTGTTGAGAGAATCTTCCCATTCCAGTCACCGTTCATCGAGTCAATCGAGATTAACAAGGTTGGTAAAGTTCGTCGCGCACGCATCTTCTACCTCCGCGAACTTTCAGGAAAGAAGGCTCGTATCAAGGAAAAGAAACTTGCTCTCGTAAAGAGCGAAGAGTAGCATAAAATAACGAGGCCCGCTAGCTCAACTGAATAGAGCATTTGACTACGGATCAAAAGGTTACAGGTTTGAATCCTGTGCGGGTCACGATTTGAGGAAGTCCTCGCAAACTTTCGTTTGCGAGGACTTCCTCAAATCGGTCAATGACAATCCCGCAGTAAGGATCTTGAGCGAAGCGAAAGCATCCTGTGTGGATTTCAACTTAAGGAGGGGGAACAAAAAGTCTTTTGTTCCCCCTCCTTCGGACTTCCTAACCCCCGCAGACTAACGTCTGCGCCCCCTATTAGGGGTATCTCGCGCCCCCGGCGCGGTCCCTTCGGGACTTTTGGGTCAGCCCCTTTATTCTTTGTAAAGAGGTTGGCCAAAAACTCTTCGGTCAACCTCTCAAACTACTGAGCCTTGGTGAAAGTCAGTTCGAAGCCGATAGAACTCTTGTTTGCAGTCGGGCGCTTGCCACCGTTGTACAGCGTGTTATAATCTCCATCGTACCAACTGAGGGTAGTTTTTAGGAATGTTCTTGCTTCGTGGTCAACCACAAGGACGTGCAGCAGATTAGGGTCCTCGCTGTCAAGGGCAAGACCGAGATATGCCAATTTGCTCTCACTTGTTTCTGTTTCGCTGAAATATCTGTTGACATTGTCAAGCTCGATGACATTTGCCATAAATGATCGAGATAAACCCAATTTGATGTTGTAATCTCTCTTTTCATACCATTTAGGCTGTCCGCAGGTAGTGAACTTGCTCTCGCCGACAAAGTAATTCTTCAGACTCGATTTGAAATCAGGAGTGAATGTACCGGAGTTGAAATCAATGGTGAATGCATCATCCTTATTGAACTTAGGATAGCCTGCCATTGTTTCGGCTGTCTCACCATTTAGGTAGAAATCCTCTTCCTTGTCAACAATCTCTTTGATTACCCATTTCCCGCCGAAAACTTTCCAGGTCGGTCCGGAGATTTCAACTTTTGTGCTGATCTTGTCTCCAAATGCATATTTCTGACTCTCCACGAGTTCAAGCACAAGAAGATTGTGTTCAGCATCAGCATCCTCGCCGATAAGTTCGATTTTAACGGCCGCCGATGACTTTCCCTTTTCCACTTTTACGCTTTTGCCGTTTGTGAACTTGAAATGCGTGCCTTCAACCGCTGTGGATTTTTCAGTATTGACCTTTACTTCAAATTCCGTGTCTACGCTGACTTTTTGCTCGTGCCCCTTGTCGTTGAAAACACTGATTCCTACTTCTATATTGTCGGTCATAATGCTCTTTGACATGCTGAATGAGACATAACCGAGTTTTTCGCTAATCACAAAACTGCTTTTGGTGAATTTACCCGCCTTGAATCCCTCAGGAATGACAATCTCTGCGCTGACATCTTTCTTGCTGCCATAAACGAGCGGAGTCACGCTGATTTGCGTAAGCGGCTGTGCTCCACCAAGAACAAATGCTTCGGCTGAAACAGTGTAGTCCGTTTTGGCGACGGCTCCGTTTGTCGAGCTGAATTTGACAGGAATTGTGACCGCATCCTGTCCTTTGTAGTCGGAGACGATGCGGAATGTTGCTACTCCATCGTCTGAAAGGAGTGGACTTGCCGTCTCGAATGATACCTCCGGAAGCGGCTGCTCCTTTGACTTTTCACATCCGGTGAAAAGTGCTGCAACTGCAAGCAGTGCAAAAAGATACTTTCTCATAGTACTTGTAAAATTAAAGTTAAACATAAGATGTTATTTTATTGCATTTTCGTATTCTTCTTCCATTGCGCTGATAATCTGCCTGTCCTCAGCTGTGAGGTCGATTGGGTCGGGGATGATGAATTTGCTCGCGTAACCTTCTTTCAATGGTGGCAGTTCGTTCGGCTGATTGCAGGAACTCAGTGCTGCTGCTCCAAGCAGAAGGATTGCGGATGTTATAATTGTCTTTTTCATAATCATCTTTTTATAATCGTCTTTTTATAATCGTGTCTTTTTAGAAATCTGAAGAAATCTGCTATTCCGTCTTTTCATATCCCGGATTCTGCACAAGCCCAGGGACAAGCAGGATGTCGTCAATCGGGAGCGGCCAGGTGTAGAGGAATTTTGCCGTTGTGTATTTCCTGCCCTGTTTCGCAACCCAAAACTCCGGTCTTCCGTTTCTCTTGAGTTCGTACCATCTGTCCCCCTCGCAGAAAAGTTCCTTGCGGCGTTCGTTCAAAATGGCGCTTACAAGAGGCGTCAGTTCCTTGCCCGTCGCGTCAGTCTTTATATACTCTGACGCATCGACGGCTGGAAGAGTTTCACTCGTATATGGAACAAAAGGAGTGATTCTCTTGCTTCGGAGTTTATTCAGTGCCGAGAGTGCTCCGCTTTTATCCCCCGTGTGATAGAGAGACTCCGCAACAATCAGCTACATTTCGGAGCTTCGGATACTCATCTGACGGCATTTTCCGCACTCGCGTTTTTTGTTGAAAGAAAGCTCGTAGCGTATATCCCCTTCTTTTTCGGGAAAAAGTGAAACAAATCGTCTGCTCACAGGCTTGTATTTGATGCTGACATTGGATGCGCTCACATTCAGCCGAATGGCTTGTCCAGGCAAGTTGCAGCTTTTGAATATCACTTCTCCCTTTGGGGCATATTGGCTTTCCACCATATCCGAATATGCCTTTCCTTCGACAAGTGGGTGGCGTTCAAGGACTTTCCTTGCATAGACGATTGCGTTGTCATAGTCTCCGCTCCAGAAATAGAGCCTTGCGAGAAGCGCCTGCAACACATCGTTGTTGAATCTGTAAATCTCGTCCTGAATATTGTATTCCATCGCCTTCTTGTAGTCGGACTCGATTTGGCGGATTGTCTCCCCAATGCTGCTTCTTGTCGGCTTTGCCTCCATATCGAATTCGGTGACAATCGGAACTCCCGGGCCGTCCGCATTGTCGTGACAAGGTTCGCAGTATTCCCGGAGCAGTTTGTAGTAGCACACACCCCGAAGCGCGTAGGCTGTTCCAAGCACATCGTTGCTCAAGATGCTGCCGTCTTCATTTATGTAGCCGATTACTATATTACAATCACGGATGATTGAGTAGATGCGCCCGTAAATTGCGCTGCGGGAATCGATGTTTGAACCGATATATACAGGAAGATTGTTTCCGAGCGGGTATTTCGTGAGAGTGGTTTCGAAATTGTCGGAAATCATCTCAAGATAGAAGGCGTCGTCCGGCGTGCCCCAGAAAATGTCCGACCCCTCATCGAAGTCTTCGAGATGGGAATGAACCAGAGCCGAGAACTCCTCAGGGGTCTCCGGGATAGTCTTGCCGTAGGGTTTGATGTCGAGAAACTTGGTGCAGGAAAGGCTTGATGCCAAGATAGTCACCGTAAAAAATATCGTTGTAAAGATTCTTCTTTTCATATCAGGAGGTCTTTAATATATTGGACTCTTTAAAAGTCAATTCCGAGGCTGAAAGTGAATGAACGGCTCTTAGGATAGACCGCGCCCGGAGTTTCCGGGTCGATGCCGGAATAGTTGCTGAATATGAAGAGATTGTTCATCAGAAAACTGAGATTCATTCCTTTCATATGCATTGCTTTCGTCCATTTGGCAGGCAGAGCCCACGAGAGTGAAATCGAACTGATTTTCAGATAGGAAACGTCCTCAAGATAAAGTCCGTTTTCGAGAAAGCTGCTGTATGGCATTATGGAAGTCAGGAACTCTCCGGCGTTATTGGTGATTTTCGGACCGAATGCATCGATTATCCGCGGATATCCGTCTGTCACCGGGTTGTCTTCAGTCCACCGGTGAGTCACATTGCGAGTCACATTCAGATGATTGACATACAAGTCGTTAAGTCTCGATGGAAGGCTTTCCGTATTGCCGCTTCCGATTGTCTGCCAGGAAAGCGGGCAAGTGATGTCGTTGACGATTTTGCCTCCTATTGAAACATTGCCCACAATGTTGAGAGAAACTGATTTGTAGGAGAATGTCGTCGAGAAACCTCCTGCCCAAGGGGCGTTTGAGGTGCCGACATAGAAGATGTAGTTTTGATACTGTCTGTAGTCCTCCTGTTTTGTCACATTCACATCCGGACGCATAATATATCTGTACACACCGGTTTCCGGGTCGATTCCAGAAGTTTTTCCGGTGAAAATCTTTCCCAGCGGATAGCCCACATACATCGATTCTGTGAGGCTCTTGTCCGGAGAGTCATATTTGGTGAGGACGTTCCTGTTGTAGGACATATTCGCCATTATTCTCCAACGGAAGTCTTTGATTTTGAGGATGGTGGCTCCGAGAGTGAGTTCAACTCCGCTGTTCACCTGTTCGGTGGTGTTGAAAGACTGGCTGCTGAATCCTGTAGTGCGGGGAACTCTGACCCGAGTCACAAGGTCGAGGTTCTTGTTGGTGTAGTAGGAAATCTCAGATGTGATTCTGTCGCCCAGAAATCCCATATTGAGTCCGATGTTGAATGTCCGGTTCTTTTCCCAACGCAGTTTCGGATTCGGCGGATTTGAGATATGTCCCTTTCTGTAGAAGTCGTCGTCGGTCTTGCGGAAAGTGCTGTCATAGTTCATAATTAGCACAGGATAGACAGATTTGTTCACGCCTCCGGTGTATCCGAAACCGCTTCGCAGGCTCAGGGTGCTGAAAACCTTGGACATCACAGTGTTGGCAATCCAAGGCTCCTGGTCGATGTTCCACGCTCCGCTGACAGACCAGTTGGCGTTGAACTGCTCCTTGCTTCCGAAATTGTTGGAACCGTCGGAACGAATCGTGCCGCTGAGGATGTAGCGGTTCATCAGAGTGTAGGTGAGCGTTCCGTAAAATGAAGCGAATGCGTTTTCGGATATGAATTGTCCGTTGCTTCCGTCCATTTTGTCGCCGAAATTGACGAGTTTCTCATAATCGATTTTCCCGTCGGAGCCGGAAGGAAAAAGCGGTGTGGAGTGATTGCCGGTCACGCTGTCGTAGCCGTATCGCTTGGAAAAGAGAGATTTGGCGTATGAACTTCTGACCTCTGCTCCGGCGATGGCGCTGATGCTGTGAATGTCCGCAAATGTCTGGGCGTAGTTCAGCTGTCCCCTCAACAGCCAGGAGGTATTGGTTGTGGTCTGTTGGGTGATGGAACCGTAAGTCCTTTGGGAGTAGAAGCTTTCTTCAAACGGGCGGTCGGAAAATGCGGCGTAGCTGTTTTTCCCGTTGATGTTCTCTGAAAGGTCGCCGTAGTAGGAGAATGAACCCAATCCTGTGAAATTGAGCCCTTTGCATATTTCAATCGTGGTGTTCCCCTGTATTGTGAATGAGGTGGATGTCGAGAGACTGGACGTCTCGTTGATTTCCCTCATAAGGTTGAAGCCGTTGTCAGGGATGGTGGTGCTGTGTATGTTTCCGTTTGCATAGCCCAGCGTAAACCAAGTCCTGTCGGGAGCATAGCTGCCGTCGGCATTGTAGAGTTTCTCGTAGGGGTTTGCAAAATAGGCATAGCGAAACATATTCACATTGCTGGACGGGGCGTTCGCCTTCTGGTAGGAGAAGTCGGTGGAAATCCCCAGTTTCATCCATTTTGCAGGGCGGGTGTCGATTTTTGCGCTGAGATTGGTGCTGCGCGAGTCGGTCTTCACCACAATTCCGTTGTTGAAACCGAAACCTCCCGAGACATAGTAGGTCATCTTCGGAGAGCCTCCCGAGAGTGAAAGGTGGTGGGTGGTTGAGACCGTGTTGCGGAATAGTGTCTTGAACCAGTCGGTGGTCTCGGAGCCGAGTTTCGCGATGAGCTCGTCCTGCTCACTCACGGACATTCCGGCATATTCTCCATAGCCTCCTCTGATTTGTCCGACAATGCCGACCTTAGGGAAATATGTTCCTTTTGCGAAGCCGTCAGCGGAAAACTCATCCCAAAGTTCCTGTTCCCAGGCGAGCTTTTCCTTCGAATTCATCAGGTTTGCGGACCTGGCGGGGCGGGTCTGCACCGAGACGGAACCCATATAGCTTATGTTCGTGCTGCCTGCCTCTCCGCGCTTGGTCGTGACCACAATGACACCGTTCGACGCCTGTGAACCGTAGATAGCAGCGGCAGAGGCGTCTTTGAGGACGGTTATGCTCTCGATGTCGCTCGGGTTGATGCTTCCAATTCCGGTGGCGAAGATGTTGTCGAAGTCTCCGGATTTGAGCTGGCTGGAGTTGATTGTCGGCACATCTTTCTGGAGAGGGACTCCGTCTATTACCCAAAGCGGCTCGGCGTTTCCGGTGATGGTGTTGGTTCCACGGATTCGCACCTTCGCGGCTTCGCCCGGGCGTCCGGAAGTCGCCGTGACATTCACTCCCGCAAGCTGTCCCTGGAGCATCTGGTCAATGTTTTTGAGAGGGGAGTCCTTGATTTGGTCCATCTTCATCACGCTCACGGCTCCGGTGCTCTTTCGCAGTTCCACATTGGAGTAGCCCGTCACCACCACCTGGTCGAGCTGGGTTGCCGCCTCTTTCAAGACAACATCATAGCTGTCTTTCTCCACGACGATGTCCACATCCTCGAAGCCGAGGAAACTGAAGCGTATGATTTTTCCTTTGCTCACTTCGAGTTTGTAGTCTCCTTCAAACCCGGTGATGACGCCGTTCTTGGTGCCGACTTCAAGCACGGACGCACCTGTAATAGGCTCTCCTTCAGAGTCTTTCACGACTCCGTGAACCGAGATTTTTTCCCTTCTGTTCTGGGCGTATATTTCCTCGACTGAAATTCCTGAAAACAACAGCAGAGAGAATACGAGTCCAGGCAATAAGGATTTCTTTTTGAGGCTCATAGGCTTATATCATTCAAATTGTGTGAATAATGCAATTTAACGGTGATTGACGATGTCAATGTCGTCGGACTTTAGCCCGAGAAGATTCTCAACGAAATAGTAGCGTATGAGATTGAGGTAGTACTTGTCTCCGAGAGCGTGGTCGGCGCCCGGAATGACAAAGATATCGAATCTTTTATTGTTCTTAATCAGGGCGTTGGCGAGCCGGAATGTGTTTGCCGGATGGACATTGTTGTCGATGTCTCCTGTTATGAGCAGCAGTTTTCCGTTCAGATTGCCGGCAAGTTCGATGGTGGTGGGAATTTTACATTCAAATTGAGCGTTTCCCTCCTTGTCCCTTGTCTGCCGCACTCCGTGGAAGGTTTCACCCCACCATTGGGTGTAGATGTTGTTGTCGTGATTGCCGGAAGCCGAGACAGCCACTTTGTAGAAATCCGGTCGGGAAAGAATTGCGGCAGCTGCCATAAATCCTCCTCCGGAATGTCCGTAGATTCCCACTCTGGAGATGTCTGCAAATGGATAACGGTTTGCAACTTGCTCAATCACAGCGTGGTCGTCGTCAAGAGCGTAGTCACGCAGATTGCCGTAGCCGTAGCCGTAGAACTCTCGTCCCCTTAGCGGGCAACTCCCTCTGTAGGAGGTGTTCACCACGATAAATCCGAGTTCAGCCAAAGCCCCGTTTCCATTGTCATCGGGAGTGAAAGCTTGTGGAACGAGGTCCGTCTGAGGTCCCGGATAGACATTGCTGATAATCGGGTATTTCTTTCCCTCCTCGATGACCGAAGGAAGATAGACGACGCCGTAGAGTTTTGTGAGCGAATCCGCCGCCATAAATTCCACGACTTCAGGTTTTCTCCACCCTTTCTCTTCGAGGCAGGATATGTCCGCGCTCTCGAGTTCCATAATCCTGCGTCCCCGAAGGTCGCATATCTGATACCTTGGCGGACAGTCCATTCTCGACCATTTGTCGAAGAGCATTTTTCCGTCGGGTGAAAAGTTTGCGAGATGTTCTCCGTTTCCGGGGGTCAGCAGAGTCAGTGGTTTCTTACCGTCAAATCCTGCGCGGTAGTAGAATTTGTAGTGTGGGTTGATTCCTTTTTCGCGTCCGTAGCCTTCGAAGATTACGCTGCGTCCAAGGGTGTCAATCCGGACTATGCTTCCGCAGACTAAATCTTCATCTGTCAGTGCATTGCGTAGATTGCCCCGGTCGTCGTAGAGATACCATTTCCCCTTTCCGTCACGTTCCGACCACCAAAGTATGTCTTTCCCTCCGTTAAGAACGTGATAATCGAAGAGTTGCTCGTTCAGATGCGGCTTGCAGACTTCTGATATTATAGTCGTGACCTTATGGCTCTCAGCGTCTATGCGCACGAGGTCGAGTGTGTCTCGTGTGCGTGCGATTCTCAGAAGAAATGCCGAACTGTCACTTGTCTGGAAATTGCGGAAACGGGGGAGTATGAACGATTGGTCGGCAAATCGCTCCACATCAAGACGCTCAAGTCTCCCTTTGTCAGCATCAGCGAGAAAAACCTCGTAAGAGGCGACATTCTTGTCTGAGGGCATCGCGAACTTGTAGGTCTTTGCCACAGGACGCGGCTCTGAGAGGTTGTCCACGAGTGTGAGAGTCTCCACATCCCGAAGGTCTTCTCGGATTGCGAGATAGGAGTGGCTTTTTCCAATCCATCCTCCTATCGGGCATCCTGCACATTCTTCAATGTTTTCCTTTCGTCTCGGGCGGTTGCCTCCGGTTGCAAATGAGTGATAGTGCTCTCCGTCAAAGCTTTGGACGATTTCTCCGGAAGTGGAGTAAATCGCGAGATTGTCTCCGCTAGCGCTTGCGTAGAAGAGACTGTCGGCGCTGTAGCGTTTTCTGTAGTCACCGTGTTCAAAATGCTTGGCTCTCTTTTCCTTTGTCGGGATTTCCTGAAGGCTGCCCTTCCTTATATTATATAGAAAACGCCTTTTGTCGCAATCGAAGCTGAATTCTGTTGCAGTTTCGTTGAATTCGGGCTCGCTGAGATAGAAATCCTCTGCTGTCTTTTTCACTCCTGACTCATTGAGTTTTGAGAAAAAGTCAGCCGTATCGAACAATTGCTTCTTTTTGCCGGTCTTTGTGTCTGCAAGATACCAATTCTTTCCTTCTGCATCCTCACTGCTGTACCAAAACCATCTGCTTCCATCGTTTATCCAGTTTACGTTCAAATGGCCGTTACGGATGCAACAGCTCAGTGAGTCTTCACAGAACTTTTCCGCTCTTGCCATATAGGAACGGGCGGACAAACCACCCCCCCTGTGGCGGTCAAAAGTATGATAGTCACAAAAAAGAACTTCCTCATAAAACTCAGTGTTTAAGGATGTATATAGGTCTGCACAGTCGCTCCGCTTTTTGTGCGGACGGATGAGAGGGAAGGTGTAAGGGGCTGACCCCAAACTGGGGGGCAAAACTCTATTCTACAATTATGATGTAGTAGTTCTTCTTGCCTTTCTGGGCGAGGATATACTTGCCGTCGAGGACGGACTCTGTGCCGATTTGGGCGTTGACATCCGAGACTTTCTCTTTGTTGATGCTCACTCCGTTACCCTGAATCATCTTGCGGCATTCGCCTTTTGAAGGGAAAACCGCCGTCTCAACGGAAAGGAGGTCGATGATGTTGCAAGGCAGTTTTTCTGCAGGGAGTGAGAAGGTCTGCACTCCGTCGAAAACCTGGAGGAAAGTCTTCTCGTCAAGAGCTTTGAGCTGCTCCGAGGTGGCATTTCCGAAGAGTATGCCGGAGGCAGCCACAGCGTTCTCATATTCCTTTTCTCCGTGGACCATTGTCGTAACTTCTTTTGCAAGAAGCTTTTGGAGCGAACGCGCGCCTGGGTTCTCAGCGTGGGCGGAGATTGCCGCGTCGATGGTCTCTTTGTCGAGCATCGTGAAAATCTTGATGTATTTTACAGCGTCCTCGTCGCTCACATTCAGCCAAAACTGATAGAACTGGTATGGTGAGGTGCGCTCCGGGTCGAGCCAGATGTTGCCTTTTTCGGTTTTTCCGAACTTGCCTCCGTCAGCCTTTGTGATAAGAGGGCAGGTGAGGGCGTAGGCTTCCTTTCCGAGCATACGGCGGATGAGCTCCGAGCCTGTGGTGATGTTGCCCCATTGGTCCGCACCGCCCATCTGGAGGGTGCAGCCCTTGTGCTCGTAGAGATAGAGGAAATCATAGCCCTGGAGCAACTGGTAGGTGAATTCGGTGAATGACATTCCTTCGCGGGACTCGCTTGAGAGTCTCTTTTTCACGCTGTCTTTAGCCATCATATAGTTGACTGTGATGTGCTTTCCGATATCACGGGTGAAGTCGAGGAAGCTCCATCCCTTCATCCAGTCGTAGTTGTTCACGAGTTCAGCGCAGTTCTCCGCTCCCGAGTCAAAATCCAGAAAGCGTGAAAGCTGTTTTTTGATGCAGGCGACATTGTGTGCGAGCGTCTCTTCGTCGAGAAGGTTGCGTTCCTGAGATTTCATTGAAGGGTCGCCAATCATTCCCGTCGCGCCTCCCACGAGTGCGAAAGGCTTGTGACCGCAGTTCTGGAAGTGCTTTAGTATCATTATGCTGACCATATGGCCGATGTGCAGCGAATCCGCCGTCGGGTCGATTCCAACGTAGGCTGCTGTCGGACCTTCCAAAAGTTTCTCTTCTGTTCCCGGCATAATGTCCTGAATCATGCCTCTCCACTTCAATTCCTCAACAAAATTCTTCATCGAATGATAATGTTTTCAATATTTATAATATTTGTATATCTCAACAAACTACAAAAGTAGTAAATATTTGCTACAAATGTAGCACACGCCCTCTTTTTATTCGGCGGATTGCTCCAGTTGGTGAATTTGGGCGAAATGCTTACTTTTATATTCGGTAGATTCAAAACAGATTTGTAAATTTGCAGGATATTGTGGATATAAAGTACAACATTTAAATATTTCAGAATATGAGAAAACACATCGTTGCAGGAAACTGGAAAATGAACACCACGGTTCCTGAGGGCGTAGAGCTCGCAAAGGCAGTTGTTGCAAAGTCGGCTGAGGTTTCGGCAGACGTGAAACTTATCATTGCACCTCCGTTCGTGCATCTCGCACCTGTCGCAGAGGTTGTGAATGGATCTGCAGTAGGCCTTTCCGCACAGAATTGCGCAGACAAGGAAAAGGGCGCCTACACAGGCGAGGTCTCTGTGAGCATGCTCGCCTCTGTCGGATGCGAATACACAATCCTCGGCCACTCTGAGCGTCGTCAGTACTACGGTGAGACTGATGCAAAGCTCGTCGACAAGATTCACCTTGCACTTGCTGCAGGTCTTTCTCCTATCTTCTGCATCGGTGAGAACCTTGAGCAGCGTGAGGCCGGAAAGCACTTCGATGTCGTGACTGAGCAGGTTAAGAATGTGCTCTATACTCTCTCAGCCGAGGAAATGTCAAAGGTCATCGTGGCTTACGAACCGGTTTGGGCCATCGGAACAGGCAAGACTGCAACTGCAGAGCAGGCTCAGGAAATCCACGCATGCGTGCGCAAGGTGCTTGCTGAGAAGTTCGGAGCCCTTGCCGAGGACATCACCATTCTTTATGGCGGAAGCTGCAAGCCTTCAAATGCGAAGGAGCTTTTCGCACAGCCTGACATCGACGGCGGTCTCATCGGGGGCGCTGCGCTCAAGGCTGATGACTTCATTGCCATAGCACAATCGTTCTGAGCATGAAAAATGATGTTAAGAATATGAATAGAGCCGCTGACAACATCCGTGTGTTGGCGGCTTCTATGGTTGAAAAGGCGAAGTCAGGGCATCCGGGCGGTGCTATGGGCGGTGCTGACTTTATGAATGTGCTCTATTCGGAGTACCTCGTGTATGACCCTGAGAATCCTTTCTGGGAGGGACGCGACCGTTTCTTCCTCGACCCGGGACATATGAGCACAATGCTCTATTCCACCCTGGCTTTCACAGGCAAGTTCACGATGGACGAACTCGCTCAGTTCCGCCAGTGGGACAGCCCGACACCGGGACATCCGGAGCGCTGCGTAGAAAGGGGAATTGAGAACACATCGGGACCTCTCGGACAGGGACATACTTTCGCAGTTGGCGCTGCGATTGCCGCGAAGTTCCTCAAGGCGCGTCTTGGAGATGTGATGAATCAGAGGATTTATGCCTACATCTCGGATGGAGGCATCCAGGAGGAGATTTCGCAGGGCTCGGGCCGTATTGCGGGAACTCTCGGACTGGACAACTTGGTGATGTTCTACGACTCCAACCGCATACAGCTCTCGACAGAGACCGCTGCCGTTGACAATGAGGATGTTGCTGCAAAATATCGCGCGTGGAACTGGAAGGTGATTGAGATTGACGGTAACGATGTCGTTCAGATTCGTGCCGCCCTTGACGAGGCTCTCACGGTTGTGGGGCAGCCTGTGCTCATCATCGGAAACACTGTAATGGGCAAGGGTGCCCTTCGCGCCGACGGCTCAAGCTACGAAAACTGCTGCGCCACTCACGGCGCTCCTCTTGGTGGCGAGGCATATACAAACACCATAAAGGCTTTGGGCGGTGATGTGGAAAATCCATTTGCGATTTTCCCTGAGACTGAGGCAATCTACTCTTCCCGTCGCGAAGAACTCAAGGGCATTGTTGCTGCCCGTAAGGCTGCTGAGGCTCAGTGGGCTGCGGAAAATCCGGAACTCGCCGCAAAGAAGGCGAAGTGGTTCTCGGGTGAGGCTCCTGACGTGGACTGGAGGTCAATTCAGCAAAAGAGGGACGACTCCACCCGTGGAGCTTCTGCAACTGTGCTCGGAACGCTCGCACAGGAGGTTGATAATATGATTGTTTCATCAGCGGACCTTTCGAATTCCGACAAGACCGACGGATTTCTCAAAAAGACACACGCCTTCACGGCGGGAGATTTTTCGGGTGCATTCCTTCAGGCTGGTGTTTCGGAACTTACGATGGCTTGCTGCTGCATTGGAATGGCTCTTCACGGAGGTGTCATTCCGGCTTGTGCGACATTCTTTGTGTTCTCGGATTATATGAAGCCTGCTGTGAGAATGGCTGCCCTTATGGAGGTGCCTGTGAAGTTCATCTGGTCTCACGATGCATTCCGTGTCGGGGAGGACGGACCTACCCACGAGCCTGTTGAGCAGGAGGCGCAGATTCGTCTGATGGAGAAACTTAAGAACCACCACGGCGAGAATTCTATGCTGGTGCTTCGTCCTGCGGATTCGGAGGAAACTACTCAGGCTTGGAAACTTGCGATGGAGAATGTGAAGACTCCTTCTGCGCTGATTCTTTCCCGTCAGAACATCAAGAGCCTTCCGGAGGCGAATGATTATTCTCAGGTTGCGAAAGGTGCGTACATCGTGGCAGGTTCCGACAAACTTTTGGACTATGGGCTCGGTGGAAATGAGGTGGTGCTTGTGGCTTCGGGCTCCGAGGTTGCAACTCTCGTCGCAGGAGCGGCTCTTCTTCGCGTGAAGGGAGTACGTTGCCGCATAGTTTCGGCTCCGTCTGAGGGCTTGTTCCGCAGTCAGAGTGAGGAATATCAGGATGAGGTGATTCCTGCAGGAGCGAATGTTTTCGGCCTCACAGCCGGACTTCCTGTCACCCTTCAGGGACTCGTGGGCTCCAACGGCACAGTCTTCGGCCTGGAGAGCTTCGGCTTCTCCGCCCCATACAAAGTGCTCGACGAGAAACTCGGCTTCACTGCAGAGAATGTTTACAACCAGGTCCTAGACCAGTTGTTCTAAAATTTCATCCCCTCCTATTTCGGACCCGCAACGAAGCAGGCCGCTATTTCCTGGTAAACACCGGAGCAGGAGGGGATGAAGAAATAGATGGGATGCAAGGCGGACGGTGAAGATGAATACCGCAGCAACCTATCGGTTGTGAGGATTTCATCAAACCGCCCAACGCAGCAGACCGCTATTTCTTAGCCCCGACCCCGGCAAGGAAACCGGTGCAGAACGCAATCTGCAAATTATACCCGCCGGTATCAGCATCAAGATTAAGCAGCTCACCTGCAAAGAAAAGACCTGGAGTCAATTTTGACTCCAGTGTTTTTTTATTCACCTCGTCCAGCGAAACACCTCCGGCAGTGATGACACATCTCTCATATCCGACATATCCCGCAATAGGCAATTTCCAGTCTTTCAGAGCCTTGCCGACACTGCGGCTATCAAGCGGAGGATTAGAAGCAACAAATGGGCGAATCAGTTCCTTTGGCAGAAGTTTGGAAAGAAGCACTGCAAAACGCTCCTTGTAGGGACGTAGAGTCCGTTTTTCGCGAATGACCACATAGCTGCGTTTGTCATCGCTGATTTCCTTCCAAAGCTCGTCAATACGGCGTTCCAGCTGCTGGGATTCCACAGCCGGTTTCAAATCGATATGGGCGGCAAGCTTCGCACCGTTAAGCACGGCCTTCACCGCTTTGCGACTGAGCTTGAACCCAATCGGACCCTCGATACCCCCGTCTGTGAAGTCCATATCCCCGAATTCGGAATCCGTGATATTTCCATCAGTCTCAATAGAGAGCCGGACATTTTTAAGCTGTATTCCTGCAAGCATACGTCCCCATTCCGTGAGCGTAGTGGACCTGTAGATATGCCCTTTCAGTTCTCTGTATTCCCCGGATGTTGGGAGCGCAAATGTTTCTTCCTCAGGCATTTCGGATGCTCTGCTATTGTCAGTCTTATATCCTTTTGGAACCAATGCTGTCAGTGAGGGAAAACAAGTTTCAATCTTGTGTCCGAACTCCCTTGCCCAACGGTAGCCGTCTCCGGATGAGCCTGTAGCAGGGTAGGAGAGTCCTCCGGTGGTGATTATGAGTTTGCTCGAAATGAATTCACCCCGGGTGGTTGAGACAATAAATTCTCCATCGGCATTGCGGTCTACATCAGCCACTTCGCAGTCTGTCACAATCTCTGCACCGCTGTCCTTCGCAAGAAAAAACAATGTGTCGACGATATCCGTGGATTTGTGGGATTGCGGGAATACTCTCTCGCCCCTTTCCACCACGCAGGGACAGCCTCTGTCTTCGACCAGTTGCATCATCTTTTGAGGCGGGAGCGTGAAGAATGCCGGCTTGAGGAAATCAGCCTTCGGATACACATGCTTCGAAAACTCGTCCCACTGCGACATATTCGTAAAATTGCAGCGTCCTTTCCCGCTAATCATTATTTTGCGGCCTACTTTCGGCATTTTTTCCAGAACGACTACCTTGGGCCGCGATGCTGAGTTTTCTGCAGAATCGTTGCCCGAACAGGCTCCGACGGCTGCCATGAGCCCCGCTGCTCCACCGCCGACAATCAGTATGTCACAGAATCTTTCCTTTCCCATAATTGTAAAGAAATCTTGTGCAATATTCAGAAATTTACTATCTTTGCAGTCCTTTCTTCGGGCAGGAGCCCATAGATTGAGGTCAAAGCCAGTTTAGCTTAGTTGGTAGAGCATCGCATTCGTAACGCGAAGGTCGTGGGTTCGACTCCCATAGCTGGCTCACAGAATTGTATCGTGAGAGAGTTCCGCCGCCTCAATGTTCGGGAGGCATTCCATCGCCCAAGCCGGAACTTCAGCCAAGACATCAGAAATATAGTTGCAGACTGCGTCTGAGGTTTCTTCTGTGTAGTTCAGTACAGGAGGAGCAGACGGAAGCAATGCCCCTATTGCTTTGATTGGATTCAAGCGTTGAATCTTGTTGTAGGGAGCCTGGCTAAGGCGCACTATTGCACGAAGAGGATAGGCCTCAGCCTTGTAGCAAGGCGTTTTTCCACTCCAAGGTGCTCCGTAGACCATAACTTTTCCATCCTCGAGCACTCTGATGAAAGGGCTGTCATCGTTCAAAAGGAACGAGTCGGGGTATCTTTCGCGAAGGAGTCTGGTGTGAGTGCTCTTTCCGGTTCCTGATTCGCCGAGAAATATGGCGGTCTGTCCGTCGAAAACATTGGCCGAGCAATGAATCGCAAGGCATTTGTGCATACAGGTCAGGAAGTTCACGGCCATCCAAAGCGCATAGCGATACATTGTCGCCGTCGCTCTCACTATGGATGTCCTGACGATGTCTGAGCCGATTTCCCAAATCTCCCAGAGTTCCTTTCCCGAATGTTCCTCGTGGGTGTGGAAAATTAATTCATTTCCTATCCTATAGAATTGACAGTCAATATCTTCGAAATCTACCTGAAAATATGGCTCCACACCATTGCAGTTCTCTCTAAGACGGGTAACCTCCCTTTCGTCAAGTTCTTCGGAGACAGTGAAGTCGTTTTCTGTTGATGATTCTGTAACGAAGGGTTGGAAAAAAGGCATTGCCCCGATGAAATCGCAAAGATTCTGTCCTTCGAATTTGAAGACAAAGTCCGCAATTGAAAGTTTTACAGGCATAGGCGTCTTCTTATTCGTTCTTTCCGTTGCTAAGGAGAGGCTCATCTTCTTCTTTTTCCAGAAGTCCACATTCCGCAATCTTGTCGCACCACGCCTGGGCGTCTTTACGTGCGAGATTCTCATCAATTTCGTATTCTTCGACAAGGGCAGCAGCGACATCGTCGATTGTAAATTCAGCCTCGTGGAATTTGTTCCAAAGGAAGACTGAACTGTCGTTGAGTGATATGATTTTGGTCATATCGCCGCCGTATTTGCCCTGCATTATGATGACATTCTGCCCCACGATGGAGCGGAGTTTGAATTTCGGAGAAATTTTCATAAAATAACTTGAATTTTGTTAGTGCAAATGTCGTTAATTTGCTTCTAATATGCAAAAAATGCGCGCATATTGAGAAAAATATGCCTTTAATACTTGCAAGTTAGTGTTTTTCTGTCTATCTTGCAGCGTTTTTGAAAGAAGTTTCAATTACTAATTTAAAATTAAATAACATGAAAGAGCTCGTAGCTAAAATCAATGCTGAAATCGCAGAATTTCAGGCAAATGCTGAGGCACAGGTAGTTAAGGGAAACAAGGCTGCCGGTGCACGTGCACGTAAGAACGCTTTGGAACTTATGAAGGATCTTAAAGAATTCCGCAAGGTTTCAGTTGAAGCTTCAAAGTAAGCCACTAAACAAGCAAAAAGAAAGGGTTGCTGATTTTTTCAGTAACCCTTTTCTTTGTAATTAGAAACTTTCAAAAATAACCGGTGCCATCTCTCGAGAATAAAGATAGACCGCTTTCTTGCAATTTTCGTCAGAAATATATCTGGTGGCGGAACGTCTCTGTTTCCAAAAAACCTCCTGTCAGCAGACAATCTTGTTCCGCATTTTCCTCAGGCATCCTTTCAACCAACAGCAGCGGCTCCTGCAGCTCAACTGCTACTATGTCACCGATTCTGAGCGAAACGACTTCCGACACCTCAGCAATGGCGTTCTCGACCATCTCTCGGCTGCCTTCCACGGTGCTGAAGATGACTTTTCCGTTTTTTCGCAGCACAAATTCGTTTTCATCGTTGTCGAGCACGAGGGGATTGTAGAGCGGGAAGGGGAGTATTGAACTATGGTCGAGGCATGCGGACCAAGTCAGTTCACTTTTCGCAGAGGAAGTATCTACAGTCTCGGTCTCCAGGGCATTTCCATCAACGGCGGAGCCTGGACGTATGCCGCCGTAGAGCAGGACCCCGAAGTTGAATCCGTCATAGTAGCGATCCGCGAACTTGTAGCCGATGCATTTGCCGGCCTTGCTCACTCTTACGAAGAGTACGGGGGTGAACCTGTAGCCTTCTACGGCAGGGATTGCATAGATATCCTTGTTCTCGCGCTCCCATGTTGTGTCGGGCCTGCATGTGCAGAGCCCTTCCATCGGTTTGACTATGATATTCATGGCTCTAAAATAACTTTCCTGTGCCGAACCTCTCCTGGAGCGCAGCTGCCGCAGAAGCTGTCTCACTTTCATTGAGAGGTTTCTTTGATGCCTCGCGTCTCTCTTTCTCGAACTGCTCCTTCAGTCTTGCAAACTGATGTTTGGTGTCGAGCATGAAGTCACCGCGATCAATCCAACTGAAATAGGACGGATCGTTTTCGTAGACCCATTTTGCCGCCTTGCCCTTGTATTTTCCGAAATTCACCTCCACGGCTCCCTTATCATTTAGAATGAGCCGTCCGGCGAAGTCTACATACCTGTTCTTGACGAATCCGGCGAGGGCATTGAGATCGTTCTTCAGCACCGGGAAGCCCTTGTCCGGGTCGACTGTCGAGTATTTGTCAAGCTGCGCCTCCACCACTTCAACCGTCGCCAGCACATCGGCTTCCGCGGCATGTGCGTTCTCGAAGTCGCAACCGCAGTAGAATCGGTGGGCAGCCTTGAGATTACGCGGCTCGTAGGCGAAATAAATCAGCTGGGCGTCAATCATTTTCTTCGAATGCAGGTCGAGGTCGAAGGACTTGTGCCTATAGCAGCGTGTCCTTTCGATTTCCTCCGCAAGCATAGGGAGGTCAAACTTCTGCGAGTTGTAGCCGCCGAGCTCGGAGTCTTTCAGCCACTCTACTACCTCGTCGACAATTTCCCAGAACTTCGGCTCGTCCTTGAGTTCCTCATTTGTGATTCCATGCACGGCCATCGCGCTCGGGTCAATCGGCCTCTGGCAGTTGTTCACATAGTCCCACGGGCAGACACGCCATGTCTTTACGCGTCTTTCTCCGTCGGGAAAGACCTTCACGAAGCAGAGCTCGATGATCGAGTCCGTCGGTATATTCAATCCGGTGCTCTCAATGTCAAAGAAAACGACCGGTTTCTCCAAATTAAGTTTCATTTATCAAAAATTATCGAAGTCCAACGCCGCAGAAGCCTCTTTAAAGCATAGACCAGCGTAATTGTATAAAATGGTCAGATGCAAGGCGGACAAGAAATTTAAACCGGAGCAACCTTTTGG